>CZKS01000138.1_pt1 | contig 23292 bp, 21 predicted proteins | sample 1122221 | NCBI WGS metagenome assembly CZKS01 (sample SAMEA3539301, study PRJEB10725) | soil metagenome | biome: tundra; feature: field; material: soil | place: USA | collected 2010-05 | depth 0.15 m
ATATTCCTCGTTCATAACCATGGCGCGCCAAATAATCACAAGGCGCTCAACCAGGCTTCGGATTATTTCCACGATGTCTATGGCGGCACCATGGTGCATCTGTTCGGGCTGAAACCGGTGTTCTTGTGCTGTGGAAGCAAGGAGAAGGTGCTATCTGCGAAGCAACTCGCGGAGGAAGGCTTCTCGGTGCACGCTGGTGCGGATGAGCAGAGTCAACTTCTGTTCCTTCGACCTGAGTTTGTACCCGCGGGCTACCGCTGGGCTCCATCGCTGACAGGAGCGAATTTTGCCGACTTGGTGCGGATCGCCAAGGCCGAAGGATGGCCGGGCTACTTCGGCGCGCCACGACTCGCCACTGCCGCTATGGGGGCGCAGGAATTCGCACTTTCATCGCAAAGCGTAAATGCAATGGCTCTGCAGATTCTGGACGGTCTGGATTCCAGGAAACTTCCCAGGTATGCGGACGAGATGGATCCACTTAACGTGGTCGGGGAAAATGCAGAGTTGCAACATGAGCAGGCGGTGGAGAAGCGAGAATTGGACTGGCTCAAAACAAATAAAATCCAGTAAACGAGCGCATCCTTACAGCGAGCGAAGCTAGCTGTTGATAACAGCCCTTCCCACCACAGATGTGGATCAGTCCCGTGAAACGACCTCACATGACGAGAAGCCGACTCTTCGGGCGGAATCCGGCGAACTCTCATGCGATCGAGAAGCGAACAGGAGAATCGCGATGTCCTCCTTGGCGATCAAGCGATCCGGCTCATCAACTCCTTCAGACTGATCGCTTCGCTCGATTCTGATCCGGCTTTCATGCTGGGCGCGATTGCGACCGCTTCGCTGTGATCCTCGAACCACACCAGAAACCTGGACTGATCGGCCCCAGACAAGCGCTGCTGGTTTAGCCAGGTATAGTAGGCCCCCATGTCGGCGTCGCGCAACGAACCTTGGGGATCAAGTAGCGGTCTCTGCCGTTCCTGTGCGAGCAAGTCCTTAATGGACTGCTCCCGCAATCTCGGCGCAAACCTGGCAAGCAGCGTGAGCGGTTGAGCGCGCCGCAGCAGTTCACGCGCGGCCCACTGCACGAAGGTAGTGCTGTAGATCTGCGTGCCTGATCCCTCCGTAAGCACGCTCAACTGAAACCGGTTCAAGACAGCGTCGCCGCCCGTGTTCTTCATGCCGAAATCCTCAGGCGTCATCCGAGCCAGTTTCGTGCGCAGGGCTTCCGGTCCAACCCCGGATTCCATCACCTTGGTAATGTTGGTCATGATCTGGGCTCGCAGCGAATCCAGCGCCTGGTACGATATGCAACTCAGCCCTTCACAACTCATCGATTCGCCGCCGTCCACATACCAGTGCGCGAACGGCATCGGGTGAGCCGTCGCCCTGGCAACCAATGCATCCATCAGCATCTTGCGGCCGTCCCCCGGATTCACTTTACTGAAGTAAACGCCATGTGGGCGGAGTTTGCGAAATAACCGGTATCTGTTCTCGCTCACGCCCTGCCCGATCAGCACTATGGCAAGCCTCGGCACCGGCAGCGGAGGTTGCGGTTTCGCGACGTTGAGCTCGTGAATGTAATCGACGGCCGCGGCTCGAAACTGGTCGATTTGGTGAGTCGCCCAGAGGTGCGCGGTGAGTTGTTCGGTAAACTGGGTCGGCTCGTTTACCCAGTTCGCCCGCTCCAACTCGGCGGAAAGCTGCAACTTCGCGAACGGCTTAAGGACCTGCTGAAATCGCCCGGTATCCAATTCCGCCAGGTACAGAAATTGGTTTTCCAATTCCCGGCGCTCGGCTGGGAACTTCCAATCATAAGCGATTACTTCCCGCAGCAACAACGGGACGAAACTCAGCGGCAGCCGCCGCAACAAATCCAGATGTTCAATTGCCAGTTGCCTGGCTTTGGGCGGATATCCGGCGAACTGGGCTGGTTGAAGATCGGCCGGAGGCATGGTTACACAATTTCCGTCAGAGGTTTGCCTTGGGCTTGACGGGGCGAGAATCCCAGCAGCGCTCCCAAGGTCGGCACGAGATCGGTGGGCTCGACCGGGCGTTCGATCACCACATTCTCGCGAATACCCGGGCCCAGCACCATCATCCACGTCGTCCGGGATAGCGGATCCCCAGTGCGATGGTGTTGAAATCCGTTACCACCCGGATCGGTGTCGGAATCCCGGCCGAAGTCCGGCAAAATCACCAGCGTCGTTTTGCCTGCGTATTCCGGGTCCGTCTGGATGGCATTCCAAATCTCCGCGCACAGACGGTCGGATCTCTGAATGGCGTCCACATACAGCGAAAAAGTTCCAGAATGCGCGATGTCGATATCGTGCAGCGTTATCCAAAGAATGCTCGGCGCCACCTGCCGCATCAGTTGCCGGGCGATGTAGACGGAGAGTTCGTCGGGACTTTCGAGGTTCCGCGCGTGCGCGGTGAAATTGTCCACCGACAGTTTTAGAATCTCCGCCATCCGGTGCAATTCGACATCGTTCTCGGCCAGTTCCGGAGTGTACATCGGAGTTTCGTAATTGTCGTGGAGCAGATGCTCCATTTTGGATAGGCCGGTGGCATTCAATGCCGCGGCCAGCAGCCGTTTGGGCAGAATCACGCCCGCTCCGAAAGCAGGCCCATAGGACCGGCTCCTACTCTGGCCGATGAGGTTGAAGCCATTGCTCGGCGCCACCACCCAGGCATCGCTCGCGGGACGCTTCAGGTCCTTGCGGAAGTATTCGAACACGGTTGGGTAGTCGGGTGGCACTGATGCGAAGTTGTTGAACGTCTCGTAGACGCCCGTGGCGATGCTGGCGTTCGCCACGTAGTGACCCAGAATGCCTTTGTTAATCACTTGGGCGAAGAACGTAGCGCGAGGCATCAGCTCATTCAGGAGGTGAGGAATGTTCTCTTGTCCGTCCGGCATAAGCGTCTCTTCGTCCCGGGCTCCGCCGCCAAAGGTAACCACCACCACCTTTTTGCCGCGCGACGCCCCTAGCGCTGGCAAAGGAGCAAAGCCGAAAAGCGTTTTAGCGGCGGTGGCACCGGTGGCCAGGCGCAGAAACTCCCGTCTGCCCAACGAGATCTGCTGCGCGACCTGTTTCAGCGAACCTTTATGAAGGATAGGATCACCTACTCAAAAGTAAAACTTGAGCGCGAATTGGATCTCGCGCTGGTCGTTTTGACCGTCGCGTGTCGAGTTGATGACGCCAAAGCTTGAGGAGAGGTAGTCGAGCGAGCCCGGCGCGGCTGAAACTCCATTGCCGCCAAAACCTGGCGGCGAGAAGTTCGGCGTATTCGTCAAATTAAAGAATTCCGCACGGAATTCGATGTGCGTTCTTTCGGTGATCCGGAAGTTCTTGAACAAAGAGAAGTCGAGACGGTGAAAACCCGGACCGTAGAACTGCGACGGAGCGCCGCCGATCGGACTGTAGTTGGACTGTCCCACCGTGGTCGCCACCGGAGGACTGGTGAACGCAGCCGGATTCAGCCATTGGTTCACATTGTGCGGACCCGACGTGACGCTTTGGCCGGGAACCAAGAAAGCGTAGCAACCAAAGTAGGTGGTGGTGCTGATAGCGCACGGCACGGTGCCCGGTTGACCACCCTGGAGGGTCAAGATCCAGTTGGCGCTCCATCCTCCCAAAATCGCATCGACGACTCGTCCGCTATTGGAAAGGAACTGTCTCCCATGGCCAACTGGAAGTTCGTACAGTCCGCTAAAATGAAAGACCTTGGTAATGTCGAAATCGCACAGCCCGTAGTCGCCCTGCACACCCACTCCCGGCAGGAGCCCCGTGCTCCGGCCCGAGATGGCGGTGCTGTTGAGCACATCTACCGCATCCGTGCGGCATTTCGACCAGGTGAAGTTCGCCAGCGTGCTCAGTCCATTGCTAAACCTGCGTTCGTAGTTCACCTGAAGCGCGTTGTAATAGCTGTCTCCGGAGTAGCTGGTATATGTGAAACTATTTTGGAAATCCGGGTACGGCGAGTAGTTGTACTGGTTGAGTCCAGGAGGCAGTATTTCATGCGGGGCATTCGGGTTGACGTAGATGCCCAGATGCCGGACTGTGTTCCCAACAAAGGCGGCCTGTACCGTATCGTTGCGCGCGATCTGATACTGCAGAGTGAAATTGTAGCCTTGCGTGTAGGGCGTTTTCGTATGATAGTCCTCGCCGGTGAACGAAACACCCGCGGGCTCCACAGAGGCCGGTGTCAGCGGGATAGCGGACAGTCCGGTCTCCAGCGTTCCAATCGCGCCGTTAGGATATGTAATCGGCGCGTTGGGAACAAGGTTCGGATACCCTAGGCTATACTGGAACGGGAAATCGACATAAGTTTCCACTACAGAGTTCTCAAATCCTCCGTAAAACAGCCCGTATCCCCCCCGCGCTACCAGTTTCGGAGTTATCTGATAGGCGAATCCCACGCGGGGAGAAAAATTCGTCAACTGGGAATGCCCCAACCCGGAAGCGTTGGAGCATACGATATCGATGTTGTCCAATTTCGCGGCGGCGTAGAAATCCGTCGACAACGGGGTGTTGCAACGCCGGGTGGGTATTAGGAACTCCGATGGACTGGATGTCCCGGAGGGAAGGAAATTCGACTGTGCTCCGAAGCGTTCCCTTAACTGGCCGAAGTACTCCCAGCGGAGGCCAAGGTTAACAGTTAAGCGAGAGTTAACCTTGAAGTCGTCTTGTAAATACGAGCCGTAATAGTTACGTATCTGATCGGTGTTGGCTATGTTAGAAGCTGTGACCCCGTCCGAGCCGCCGACATAATTGGCCGCTCCCGGCACCGTGGCGGGAATCGGGGTTAGAAGTAACTGCGCTATTCCGGTGTTGCCGTTGGTGTTGTTCACAACGTCCGTGTATAAGCCAGAAAACGAAAATGCTCCTCGGCCCTGCGGCGGCTGCAGAATAGAAAATCGCAGTTGCTGGAACTGGAAGCCGACCTTGAGCGAATGTCTTCCAAGCTGTTTGGTAAGGTTGTCGGTGAACTGCAGAGTCGCGCTTTTTTCGTCCGAAGGCAGATAATTGTTGCTGCCGATGCGGGTAAGACCTGAGATGCTGATGGCGCCCAGCCCGCCGTTCTCCGGAACCTGCGGCACGCCTTGAATGCCGAATTCCGCGGGAATGCCCATCGTATTGGCGTTCGGCTGTAGCCGCGTCGCGGCGAGGCGGTTTAGCCCCACGCGGGCTTCGTTGATGAGGGTGGGCGAGAAAGAGTGCGTTTCGCTCAACACCGCGTTCACGGCCTTCGAGGTTTGGTTCCCGGCGCTGAACGAGCCCCCGTCCGCGATTCCCGGAAACGGCCCGGGATAGAACACGGGGCTGTCCGAATAGCTCACGCGGGCAAACAAACTGTCCTTCTCACTAAAATTCTGATCTCCCCGGACGTCAAACTGATCCACGTTTTGACGATTCACCGGATTACTGGCAAAGTTGTTGAATAACTGCGAGTTGGTCGGGGTGGGGTAAAGATTGAGCAGCTTGATGGCGTTGGGATCAAGCCGGCTGGCGGGAAGGATGTTGCCAGGAAATGGGTTGCGCACGAAGCCGTTCGGAACAGGACGCGTGGTAGAAGGGTCGAAAACCTGGCCCAAGGCGTAATTTACCCCCAGCGCATCCGTTGTCGTGCCGCCCTGGTTGAGCAACTGCGACAGGTTCGTGAACCCGCTGCTCCGCTCGAGCTGCGTTGGAACTGTCTCGGTGAACGTCTCAGCCTGCCGGATGCGCGTTCCTTCGTAGTCCGCGAAGAAGAACGTCTTATCCTTCCTGATGGGACCGCCAACAGCCGCGCCGAACTGATTTTGTCGATATTCTCCCTTTTGTAAGCCGCCCGAATTCTCGAAGAAATTAGCCGCATCCAACGCATCGTTCCGCAGGAACTCCCAGGCGGTCCCGTGGAACTGGTTGGTTCCGGATTTGAGGGTGGCGTTCAGGATGGCGCCCGCCGACCGCCCGAACTCGGCGCTGTAATTGTTGGTCTGAATCTTGAATTCCTCGATCGCGTCCACCGGCGGACGGACGGCGTACGCTGATCCGTTCAGAAAATCCACGAGGTTGGAGTTATTGTCGATTCCGTCCAGGAGGTAGTTGTTTTGCGCCGGCCTCTCGCCATTTGCGGAAAAACTTCCCGATGCGCCCAGACCGCGGGTATCCTGCTGGTCCTGCGTAACGCCGGCGGCCAGCTGCGCCAGGAAAGTAAAGTTGCGGCCGTTGAGCGGAAGGTCATTGATGGCGCGTGTCTCCACTACCTGGCCCACCGAAGCGTCTTGCGTTTGGAGCGCCTCCGGTTGCCCGGCCACCGTGACCGTCTCTGTCATCTGGCCAGGCGAAAGCTCGAAGTCCACCACGACACGCTGCTGCACCTGTACAGTAACGTGCGTATGCGCCACGCGCTGGAAACCGGTAAATTCCGCCGTCAGCGAATAGATCCCGATCTTGATGGGCGCGAACGTGTATTCACCGGTGGAGTTGGTCGTGCTGGTCACGACCACTCCCGTTTCGTCGTTGACCACCGTCACCTTGGCGCCCGGAATGATCCGGCCGCTGGAGTCCTTCACAGTCCCGAGAATAGCCCCGGCGTCCACCTGGGCCAGTAGGTCGCAAGTCCCGCACATCAAGACCGCAACAATCGCCGAAATGCGAGCCAACTCTCTAGGAGTATGGCTGGGTTTCCAGATGGGAAAGTTCATAGTTAGCTCCAATCATAGGTTGTGTGGAGTGCTAGAGCAGCATCCAGTATTAGCCATTGCCCGGCCGCGGGGTTGGGCTTCATGAAGGGATTGCAGTGATCCATCGATGCAAGGAAGACCGGCCACAGTGGCGCTAATTATATCAGAAATCGGTCCGTTGAGGTTGCCCGTCTCGCCGGGGGATGATCGTCGCCATTTTCGGCACCAATCTGACAGAGGCGGGTCAAATCTACGGTTCTTCGTCCTTTCCATTGCCCCGACAATTGGGCGGAACCTCTGTAACCATTGGCGGCGAGTTGCTGCCGCTGATTGTGGTCACGCCGGGGCAAATCAACGCTATCATGCCCTTCGATCTGCCCGTGAACACCACCTTGCCGCTGGTAGTCACGCACGGCAACGCGATTTCGGCGCCTCTGCCGGTGAGTTTAGCGGCCGACGAACCGGGCATATTTACGATCTTGCAAAACGGTGCGGGAACCGGAATTGTGGTGATTAGTCATCCGGACGGAACGCAAGTTCACGCGGGCAATGGCAATGCTGCCGCAGCCGGCGACACATTGGTGATTTACGGCACCGGCCTCGGAGCGGTGAACCCGCGCGCCGTGGCGGGAGCACCCGCGCCAGTGCAACCGCTGGCCCAAACGGACGACACAGTCACCGTTACCATCGGAGGCGTGAACGCCCCAGTGTCTTTTGCGGGTCCGACGCCCGACTCCACGGGTCTCTACCAGGTGAACGTCACGGTACCATCCGGGATTACGCCGTCATCGGCGGCTCCGCTGATTTTGACGCAGGGCGGCGTACAGAGCCCTGCCGCCGTGACCATCCCGATCGGGCAATAGCCGCGCTTAGTGATTTTATAATTTTTCGCCGACTCGTGCGAAGGACATAACGGAAGCCGACCTATCAGGGCGGCAGTCGCTTCTCACACCTGGCCGGCCTGTGGCCGGTCTAAAATGAACCTCTTTCGTATGGCGAGCACAACGGGCCATTCTAGGAGTCGATTGGGAACGAAAAACGCGCATTGCTGATTGTGGCCGAATGTTCTCACTGGTCGGCATATCACCGATGTGGACAGCGATAGTCAGCCAGATCAACGGGCCGTCGTAATCCGTATGGATAACCTCCGGACGCCCATCATACATTCCTTGTCCGTTCTGTGATCGGCTAAACTAAGCTCAATTCTGCGTGTGATGACTGACATAGATATTGACCTTGGCAGCGATGCAGACCGGGAGTGGTCCGCGAAGCTAATGGTATCCAGTGAGCCTTGGCTCACCTTAGGTCGCGATTCCGCCACCTGTCTGTCCTATTGCCGCGACCCCCAGTTTGTGGTGCTTATGGCACGCCGCGTCGGCGCGCGTTGCGGCTTCCTACTGCTGCACCCGACCGGCGTAGCCGGTTCCCCGTACATCGCCTCAATCGCCGTCATCGCCGCTGTGCGCGGGCAGGGAGTCGGCTCGGAACTGCTCGATGCCGCTGAGCGGTGGTTTCCGAAGGCGCGTCACATGTTCCTGTGCGTCTCGTCGTTCAACACGCGGGCACGGAAATTGTACAAGCGCCGCGGTTATACGAGAGTCGGAGAGTTCCCGGATTACGTTATAGCCGACGCCTCGGAGATTCTGATGCACAAGCGCCTGGTGCAACCGTGATGCGACCGTGGCGGCTGGTGGCGCTGCTTTCCACCACCGCCACCGCGAGTTACCTCTGTCGCGTGAACGTCTCGGTGGCAGGGGTAATGATGATGCGCGAGCTGGGACTCTCACAACAGGAGATGGGACAGGTATTCAGCGCATTTTTGATAGGCTACGCGGCGTGCCAGATTCCTGGTGGAATGCTGGCGGACCGTTTCGGCGCGCCGCGCGTGCTGGGTTGGGCGGCGCTGGCGTGGGTGGCGGCGACGGGTTGGCTGGTAGGCGCAGGGGCGAGCGTTGTCGCACTGCTGGGCGCACGTTGCGCCCTGGGTGTGGCGGAGGCGCCGACCTTCCCCGCAGCGGCACAGGCCATTTCCCGCGCACTGCCAGTGGACAAACGCGGCCGTGCCAACGGCCTGGTGGTCGCTGCCATCGGGCTTGGCTCGGCGATTGCGCCGCCGCTCATTTCGTTTCTGATGGTGCGCTGGGGATGGCGCGCGGCGTTGATGATTTCCTCCCTGCCCGCGTTCGCCGTGGGATGTGCGTGGATGTTGATCCGTCAACGGGCGGTGCTGCCGGCCGAGGCTGCCAGCAGTTGCGAGTGTGCCGCCAGACCGTCCGAACCGCTACGGTCCCGCAGTTTCGTTCTGCTCACGCTGAGCTACTCACTGCAAGGCTACGTCGGCTATATCTTCGTCTTCTGGTTTTATCTGTACTTGGTGGAAGTGCGTCATTTCGACCTGTTGCGCGGTGCACTGTTCGGCAGCTTGCCGTGGCTGCTCTCCATCGTCTCGATTCCGCTAGGCGGTTGGTTGTTCGACCGTACTCCCTGCGACCGGCGCGCGATTCCGATCGCTGGCCTCGCAGGCTCGGGCGTGTTCATCGCCGTCGGCGCCCACACGCAGCACGCGTATCTGGCGGCGGTTTGCCTGGCGTTCGCTACGGCGCTGGTTCTCAGCGTCGAGGGGCCGTTCTGGGCGACTATGACCGCTGTAGCGGGAGCACGAAGCGGTACTGGCAGTGGAGTGATGAACATGGGCAGCAACATCGGCGGTCTCATATCTCCCGCGCTCACGCCCGTGCTGGCGGCATCCATCGGTTGGGAAGCGGCTTTGATGGTGTCGGCCGCTCTCGCAATCCTAGCGGCGCTGCCCTGGTGCTGGATTCGTCTTCCGCCTCCCGCGGCTTATTGGGAATGATAAACGGCCTTCCCGGAATATGACACATTGGCGTCCTGGTTCCCCTCGTTGGTGACCTGTCGGGCCGGTGCGTTTATCCACCAATATCGGCGCGCCTCCCGTTGTGACGGCAGTGAAGACTTGCTTTCCGCTTGACACGACCAGTCTTTTCATGGAATGTGCGTGCCTGCCATCTTCCGCCGGCGGTTAAAGTCTGCAAGTCGCCATGTCGATCTAGTACTTGGCGAACAATACCTGGAGCACTGCTGGCAGAGATGACAGATCACTTCATCAAACTCAATTGCGGGAATTGCGGCGGCGAATTGGACGTCTATGATGACATGGAGCGATTCGCTTGTGGCCACTGCGGCACGGAGATAGCAGTTCAGCGCCGGGGTGGGACCATTGTTCTGAAGTCGATGACTCAGGCCATCAAAAACACGGCGACCGGCGCAGACAAGACGTCGTCGGAACTCGCCTTGATGCGTCTGAAGGAAGAGGCCGAGAACCTGTCAAAGCGATATGACGCAATGCTGAAGGAGAAGATCGAGCGGAACAAGCGGGGATATCTCATGGGAGTTTCAGTTCTGCTAATCGGCTTTGTCGTTGTGAGATCCGGGTACGGTTTGGTGGTAGGACTGAGTCTACTCGCAGCGGGAATCTTCACCATAAGCTACATACGCCGGCACGACAAGAAGGTAGTGGTTGATCTGAGGGAACTCCATGCAAAGCTTGATGTGCTGAACGGCCGAATCGAGGATCATGCTTACCAGCCATAGTGAACTTACGCCTCGTCTGAGCCATGGTTTGGGAAGACCTGCGTTGTCGCTGTACGAATCTGTATCCATCTTCCACATTGGGCTACCACTGGATCATCCATCGATCCCGGTAGAGGAGCGCCCAAAGATCGCGAAAAGGTTGAGTGACCTGCAGGAACGGATGACACGCGCTGGCTATAAGTACGAAATCGCCCACGCCTCGCCCGAGACCGGCCTCGATGGTTTCAAACATCAATTAAGAACGGAACCTTGCGATGGCGTCCTGATCGGGGGGGCCGTAGTAGGCGATCCTACGATGAGTTACTTCATGGAGCAAATCATCGACGCAACTCATGAAGTGGTCCCTAAAGCGAAGATTATGTTTTACAACCACTCAGTCGATGTACGCGCAATTGTTGAGCGCTGGTTCGGATCCCAGGTCTGACTAAAGGCCTGCTGTTTCGAAAAGGGTAGGTCCTGCAACGTCGCCGGGTGGCCCGTAAACAAAGGGCTTGGCATGATGCAGATGTCTGTTGCAAAACGAAACTCTCAGTGGGCTCGTCGCAGCCATGGCGTTGCTTTCGGCGCTTTGCAAAACTCTGTCGCATAAGCTTAGGTGATGTTTCGGGTCCATGCTCCTGAATGTTCCGGTTCTGCGAATCCCGTATGGTCAAAATACTCGAAGCCTTTGAAAACGTTGAATCAGCGATGATCTAGGTAACAATGTTAAATCGGTGTCTCTTTGGGGTCGGAACTCGACCAACGTGCTGCGACGAGTAATTTGACCATAAGAGTAGTCGGCGCCATAAAGCTTTTTGTGCATCTCCCAGCTACCGGCGTCAACCGGGCCCGCATTCGGCTTCTGCCCTTCCGTGATGGCGTGCCAGTACCACTCGGCATAGGCGAGTTTGCCAGGGATTACCGGTGCATAGGCGGGCACAGAGTAGACGCCCCAGTGGATGAAAATGCCGAACTTGGCATCGGTGAACCACGCCGGAATCGGACGGCGGTCGAGCGAATCCCAGCTAGCCTGATAGGTCTGCGCGCCTAACAAAGACGCGAACAGAAGTGAGATCAAGAACGGTGTTCTGGACATGGTTGTTGTTTCAAGTTGGCTGGCGCCGCGGATGTTGGCATGTGATGCCGCGCCGCGACACCAATTGTAGCTCGCAGTGTATCAGCCTGTTTTCCAGGAGTGGCGGGGTGATGCTTTTGGTTTTCCTCGGGTTCTAGTGTTGCCCCGGTCGGTTCCCTCACGTCCTGGCAGACGGCATCGACTGTTCACAGTTCTACGCCAGCCTTCCAATCGGCGCCGCGCTTCCGCTACTGCTCGATCTATACGGCCTGAGACATTGCATTAAAGGGATCGTCGTCCGTAACGCCGTTGGGCAGGTTCTGGACAGCAGCTTGGAAATTAGGCCATGCATTGGAAGCCGCGTTTCCAGTGAGATTGGCGTAGAGTTGTGCCAGAGTTCCCGACGTGCCGAGCGACACCATAGCCGGAGCTATTTGTCCTAGGCTATAACCCTGGCTCATCAGCCAGGATAAAAACGCCATGCCGGCACCGATGCTGTCAGGGTTTTGGTCAGTGGGATCGGTCTGGTCGACGAAATCCGGCATCCCGTCCTGGGCCCACTGCGGCGCCGTGGCGAAGTCCGACAAAACATTGTTGCCAACGACTGCCGCGCACCAGCGGGACAGGGCTTCGCCGGTGCTGACACCACACAGGTTCCCGCCCATGGAACACTCGCTGAGTTCGGCTTCCAAAAGCGCTGACACACGAGCGGAGTTCCCGAACGATGCACAGACCTCGATCGCGTTTCCGGTGGTATAGTCGCAACCCAAATGATCGGCTCCCCCGGTTCCATCGGTGGCGCCGCCGATGGCGAAGATGATCACACTGACAGACCCGCCGGTGGTCCCAAAAATCTGGTTGTTGGCCGTTACCACCCGATCGGCGTCGTTGACCAGATCCTGCGCGTTCTGGAGCCCAGGAGCGCCCAGCGTGGGATCAACGTACACGCTCACGCTTCCACTAGGACTGGTGCCTACAAACTGAGAAGTGCCGGTGTAACTGGGCCAAGCCGGCGCGGTCGGTCCGCTGGACGCGACCGCAGCCGAAATTTTATGGACGGAGGTGGCTCGAATAGGATGATGCATCGGAAAACTCCTGCGGAGGAAGTATACCTTAAATACCGAGCGGAACTCAGGAAGGTCATAGTGGCAAATATCGATGTTTCGGATGACCCAGGCCGGGGTATATAATGTCGTACCGGTAAGGGAGACAGCCATGCGGACGACACGATTTCTGAACTTGGCCGGGATGGCGCTGATTGGAATCGCGGCCTGTTTCTTCGCACTGCGTACCCACCTCTACGCACAGCAGAGGCCGCCGGTCACAATTGACGCGGACGATATCGGCGGCGTGGTTTCCAGCAGCACAGGACCAGAGGCAGGCGTCTGGGTAATCGCGGAAACAACAGAGCTGCCTACGCACTACATCAAGGAAGTTGTAACCGATGATCAGGGTCGCTACCTGATTCCCGATCTGCCTCGAGCCAAGTACAGCGTTTGGGCGCGCTCCCAACGCATGAAGGCGTATTGGGCGAAGCGCAAGAAGCAGGTGAAGTAGTAAACGCCCCACAAGTGATTCAGCTATACCGGCGGACGGTAAACTTTGCAAAGCGCGTATCCCTGCGCCTTGGCCTCTTATCATTAGCACAGTCGCCCACAGACCCGGCGTCTGAAGTGTGGAATGGTTGGACGGTGCTGCTAACGCTTCCGTGTTATTGCTTATCGAAGACAATCGTCGCGTGAATCGCGTTGCCGTCAGGACTGGTACCGGTTCGCGAAATTGTAAACGTCTTTCCGTCCTTGGACACGGTGCGTTTGTCTGTATAGACCACCTTGCCATTCTTCTTCCCCGTGGCGTCGATCGTATGATCGTTGACTCGTTTGAGTGAAAGCTCATCTATCGCCGCAGAGCCGGTCACTTTGCTCGGCTTGCCGTCGAGCGTCGCTTCGTAGTCGTACTTTACTGGTTGCCCTTTCTCATCTGTGGTATCAACGGACGCTTTGTAGGTCGTACCGTCGGATTCGACGTGAACCCCACCGCTTGGCCCGATTCCGCTGCCAGCCAGTTTCGACTTGGCGGCGTTCAGTTTCCAGGTTCCGACAAACGGATTCTCGGCCGCAAACAAACCCACGGCGAGTACACAGATGGTGAATACTGCTTTGCGCATCAACGGAATGGACATTGAAGTCCTCCTTTCCCCGATCGCTGGATTATATCTCGGTGCCGCGCACAGTGCACTTCATCACTGGCGCGGACGATTACCTCCTAAACCGATCGTCAACCGATTTCCTTTCTTATGTGTCCCGACAAAACATCACAATGCACTCAGTACAAAGCTCTCCTCAGGCCACCGGGCTGCGGGAGAACCTACTTGAGCCGGCTCTGGATGTGGTCCTTGATCCAGTGCGCGTCCCACCACTCCACCGGATTCACTTCCACACCGCCAACTTGCATGGAGAAGTGCAGGTGATCGCCGCCGGCCAAACCGGTCGAGCCGCTCTTGCCCATCACCTGGCCGCGTGTCACCATGTCGCCTTCCTTCACGCTGATCTCGCTCAAGTGCCCGTAGATGGACTGCAGCCCGCAGCCGTGATCCACGACAATGCAGTTACCGTAAATTCCCAGTGGCGCGGCCCAGATCACCTTGCCATCATTGGCAGCCACAACCGGCGAATGCGCCGACACCGCAAGGTCGAAACCCAGATGCACTTGTTGATCGACTTTCTTGCTCTTGTAAATGTAGCTGCGCACATCGGCGAATCCCGATTCCACTTTCGAGTTGGCTAACTGCAGGAATGACTTCGTCCACAGAAACTTGTCCGCGGTTTTCCAGCGCAGATCTGCCAGTGTCTGGTTGTTTTGCCGCCGCGTCTCGCCGTTGATTTTAAGGAACCGTGCCAGGAGGTCCCCGCTGCCGTTGGGATCGATCTGATTCACGACCTTGGTCAGAAACTGATCATCGATGACCAGATCCCGCATGCGGAATTTCTTAGGGAACACCTTGAACCAGAACCCCGCTTTGGCCTCAGTTCCAACTTCGTTTTTCGCGAAAACCAGCGGAACCGCGTCGGTGGGCATATCCCAGGGATAGGCAAATAGCGCAAGCCGTTCGTTGGGCTCGCCCGGAACCGGGAAGCTGGCGTAAGTGTTATTTCCGACGCGGACGCCGGCTTCGCTCCACGTCTCTGATGGCGTGATCAGAACCATCTCTGATCCGCCTTGATTAATGTAATGCTGGAAACCGTCGGTGGCCACCGAAGGCGGACGCAAGATCACGTTGACTTGTGCCGAGATGGCATCCGTCGAAGCACGCAAATCATTCGATTGGACTTCCACGATCAGCCGAGCCTTGCCTTCCTTTAGATTGGGCGCCGGCTCCTTGCCCGCCGTGAATTGGAAGTTCTGATCCGGCTTTTTAGCGCGCCAGAAACTCAGGCGCGTCGAACCGTTGCTGGCCACCTTCAACGTTGTCTGAGCGCCGTCTTGTTCGAGAGTTGCGGTGATTCGCCGTGCACCGTGGGGATTCGAGATTCGCACCGTAACGGGGGTGGCTATACCGATCACCTTGGGCAGAGGGGTGAACGACAGAACCGAATGGGATGAGAGCAGCAGCAGGATTGCGAATGGAATCCCTAACAAAATCAGGAGCAAAACCAAAAGTACAACTGAGAATTTGGTCATCGCTGTTCGGATGGTATCAGATAGCGGAGAGTCCGGTGGAAAGTCAATAAGCGGGACGGAATCGGGCCGTCGCCGTCCGGACGAATGGTTTCGTCCAGTAGGACCCGCCGATGCCGGGCCGGGTGAATAGCGCAAATCCGGCTCCGATTTTTGGAGGGCGTTTCAGCCCTCGAACTCGTAATAAAACCGGATGTGACAAACAACGAAGCATTGGCAACCTCGCCGCGTGGCGTGTTGCCTGACAGGCTCGCAGAATCATCCGCCGCGAGCTGTCCGGCTGTCGGGCGCCCCCTCGACTAGCTTGCGAGCAGACGGCAACTCGCCGCGCGAAACGAAACCTCCCAAACCACGCTAGCTTGAATTCTTCGAGAACTGCCTTCGAAATTTGGCAATGTCGTCATGGGAGGGAGGCCAGTCCGTGTCGCATGTATTGCAGTGGAACACCAACCCACCGGATTTCAACGTCTCTTCGAATTCTTTCTGACTAAATGTAACCGTCTGGTTGTGGTCGTTCGGACATACAATTTCGAAATCCACGCGGTCGCTCATGAACCTCCTGCTGCTCGGGCAATCCGCCGCTGCGCTGCTCGATCAGTCTATTCTTGATGGTAGCGCGAGCCAGCGCCCTGGCTATCTGGGCGGCGTGCCTTCCGCCCTGATCATGACCCGCGACGCTTGTCTTCCAACACTGCCGCCGAGTCTCGGCGAATCGCTGCGGGGGCGCTCAATAACTCTCTGTGGTACTTCGCGATCAGCGCGTTCGCAATCTTGTCTGCGATGTAGCGGGCAAATTGAACGTTGCTGGCAAGCACATCACGAGCACCGTCCGCACCTACGACGTTTATCCCGACGGCGAGGCGCACCTGGAAAACCGGCAACGACCAAGCCTATAGGTCTAACCTTGGGCGAGCGCGAGGCCTCGTAGGGTTACGATCGCGTGACTTCTGGCAGTCTGGAGCCAGGCACAGGGGTTACCGGACCCTTGCTAATCCGTGTGCATCTTGAGTTTGTCCAACGATTGGCTGAAACTCTGAGCTGGAAAAGGGCTGGAACCCACTTGGCCAGACCATTTGGAGTCGACACAATACACGGAACTGAACGGGCGCAGGCGGCGGATTTCAGCTACCGCGGCCTGCTCGGCCGGGTCCGGTTCCAGATGCTGGCCGTCGTCTGCGAGCCGGAAGCCGTAGGCGAGATTGCCCACCCGCTCGCCATTGCTGCGCTTGTGGTTGAGCGCATCGCGCGTCCGTTCGCCGATGGCCTCGCGCTCCCACATGGCTTACCGCGGTCATGATGTTCAAAACCAACCCCTCCGTTCGCCGCCGCGCCCACGTACCCGGAAGGACGGCGAAGAGTTGCTCCAGGACTTGCGAACTGCTCCAGGCTTCAAGGTGCGCTCTAAAGGCCCTCGTGATATGATTTGGTCCCATGAGCACGATTCTTATAATTCTGATCCTGCTACTTCTCCTTGGAGGAGGAGGCGGTTTCTATTACGGTGGACCTCTAGTGGGCGGTGGCATTGGGGGACTTCTTCTCTTAGTCCTAATCCTTTGGCTTATATTCGGCAATCGGCGGTGATCCACCCCTCTTAGATCCCTTCACTCTTGCGGTCCTGCCGAACCGTCAGGCGCGCCGGTGATGAAGGTCTTAAACGGGAATACCGCCCCACCTGGTACACCGCGGGCCCGACCATGCATCGTGCGATCCTGACTCTTCTCGATGGTGGGCGTCGTACCCTGCCGTGCGAGTTGCGTTTCGTACGATCCATCGGCGCGCCGCTGTCGCCCGATCTGATTGCTTCTCTGGAGAGTGCGCTGCACGGGCCCGTGATCGAAGGCTACGGACTCACCGAGGTCGGCGCGGCAACCAGCAATCCACTGCCGCCAGGACAGCGCAAGCCCGGCTCCGTTGGTACGGTGACTGGCGCGGAAGTCGCTGTCTTTGACGCGTCGGGGCTGCGCTTGGCCCCGGGCGTTGAGGGCGAGATCCGGATTCGTGGCGCGGCGGTTACATCCGGTTATTGGAACGACGCGGAAGCAACGCGAGCCTCCTTCCATGACGGCTGGTTGCGGACCGGCGATCTGGGCCGCTTCGATGAAAGACGGGTCGTTGAACTGTAATCGCTGACGCTAACAACAACGATATCCGCTTCTCGAACCGATTCCTCGACGCTCTGGGCTACGCTGAGACCGAGCCTTGACAAGCCCTCCGTTTTCGCGCCAGTCCGGTTCCACACCGTCGTGGCAAATCCCTTATGGAACAGCACCGTCGCAAGAGCGGATCCCATGCGTCCGGCGCCGATAACCGTCACCTTGTAGTTCATGCCGCGGGCCGACCTTTCATCCACAATCTATTCCGGCGTTCACGCCCCGACACCCATTGTCGTGGCCGCTTGCCCTTCTCGAGAACCACAAGCGGGCTCATTTCCCCGGCTCCTGCTCCACCACACGCATGCAATCCGTGCCAGTGGCCGTGGAAAAGAGCAAGCCTTCAACCAGGAATCATCAAGGCTATTGAGGTGTGATTCAGCGGGTTAGTCATGCTATCCTACGCTTTCAGTTTGGGACCGTCCCGCTTTGCGGTCGCGTTCTCTCTACACTCATTCAAACTGGGACCAATACATGAAGCTCACCTGGACCAAGACCGACGAGGCACCCGCACTCGCGTCGTACGCGCTGCTGCCCATCCTACGAGCGTACTTCAAGGGGACAGAGGTGGAGATCGAAACGGCTGACGTCTCGCTCGGTGGACGTATTATCGCCAACTTCCCTGAGTGTCTTCGGAACGACCAGAAGATTCCCGACGAGTTGACCCGCCTGGGGAAGCTGGCGCAGACACCGGAGGCCAACATCATTAAGCTCCCCAACATCAGCGCCTCGATTCCGCAACTCCGGGAAGCGATTGCGGAACTCCGCGGAAAGGGCTACAACATACCCGACTATCCCGAGCAGCCGTCGACCGAGGAGGAGCGTGCGCTGCAGGCCCGCTTTGCCGTGGTCCTGGGCTCGGCGGTGAACCCGGTGTTGCGCGAAGGCAATTCGGACCGTCGCGCTTCGAAGTCGGTGAAAGCGTTCGCGCAGAAGCATCCACACAAGATGATGAAAAACTGGCCGAAGTCCGGTTCCGTGACGCGTGTCGCCCACATGAGCGACAAGGACTTCTACGGCAGCGAGAAATCCACGACGGTCGGCGCCGCAACCAATGTGCGCATCGAATTCGTGGACTCAGCCGGCGCGGTGAAGGTGCTGAAGCAAAGCATCCCGCTGCTCGAGGGCGAAGTCATCGACTGCGCGGTGATGAACGTGGTGGCGCTGCGGAGATTCTATGCGGAGCAGATGGCCGCCGCTAAAGCTGACAATGCTCTGTTGTCGCTGCATCTGAAGTGCACGATGATGAAGGTCTCCGATCCGATCATGTTCGGGCACTGTGTAGCGGTGTATTTCGCCGATGCCCTGGAGAAGCACGCCGGCGCGATCCTAGAGATTGGCGCCAACGTCAACAACGGACTGGCAGACGTCCTCGACAAACTCGACCACCTTCCGGCCAAGAAGAAGGCCGAGATCGAGGCCGATATCGCAGCCTGTTACGACAAGGGCCCCGGTTTGGCGATGGTCGATTCGCGGGTAGGTAAGACCAACCTGCACGTTCCCAACGACGTGATCGTCGACGCATCGATGCCGGTCGTGATCCGAGACGGCGGCAAGATGTGGAACAGAGAGGACGGCCTCGAAGACACCGTAGCCATGATCCCGGACCGCTGCTACGCCACTATCTATCAAGTCGTCATCGAGGACTGCCAGAAACACGGACAGTTCGATCCGGCAACCATGGGCAGCGTGTCCAACGTCGGGCTCATGGCGCAGAAGGCCGAAGAGTACGGTTCGCACGACAAGACGTTTGCCGCGCCCGGCAACGGCACGATTCGCATCGTTGATGCCGGCGGCAGGACACTGCTCGAACAGAGTGTCGAGCGCGGCGATATCTTCCGCGCCTGCCAGACGAAAGACGAGGCCATCCGCGATTGGGTAAAGTTGGCTGTGACACGCGCGCGGGTAACCGGCGCACCCGCGGTGTTCTGGCTCGACCCGGATCGTGGCCACGATGCGCAAATCATTCAGAAGGTGAATGCCTACTTACCGGAACAAGACCTCTCGGAACTGGAAATCAAGATCATGAAGCCGGTCGACGCAATGAAATTCTCGCTAGAGCGAATTCGCCGCGGCGAGGACACCATCTCCGTTACGGGGAACGCGCTTCGTGACTATCTCACCGACCTGTTCCCGATTTTCGAGTTGGGGACAAGCGCCCGCATGCTCTCGATCGTGCCGCTGCTCAGAGGCGGCGGATTGTTCGAAACCGGGGCCGGCGGTTCGGCACCCAAGCACGTGCAGCAGTTTGTTAAAGAAGGTCATTTGCGCTGGGACTCGCTCGGTGAATACTGTGCGCTGGTGCCCTCGCTGGAGCTGATGGGGACAAAAACCGGCAACCCGCGCGCGGCGCTGCTTTCGAAAACGCTGGACCAGGCCATCGGCCGCTACCTCGAAGACGCCCGCGAGCCTTCGCGCAAGGTGAACGAGATCGACAACCGCGGCTCGACGTACTATCTCGCGTTGGCGTGGGCAAAGGCATTCGCCGACCAGGACGAGGACGGGGAGTTGAAGCAACGCTTCACTCCTGTAGCCACCGCGCTGGCGGCGAACGCGGGCAAGATTACTCAGGAGTTGATGGTGGCGCAGGGCAAGCCAGTGGACATCGGGGGGTATTATTTCCCGGACGACGCTAAGTGCGCCGCAGCGATGCGGCCCAGCGTTACGCTGAACGCAATCATAGACGGAATGTAGTGGCTTTTGCGCGTCCGTGCCGGCGCGCGACGTTAATGGTTTAAGCCGCACGTCCTTTCATTCGAATGGGGTAAGGGCGCACGCATGCGAGATCTACTTTTGGAGATCCGAATTTCACGGGGCGAGCCTTGGCGGAACATCGCTACCGGTGTATGGCCTGCTGGTGGCAGCCTTATACTGGGGCAGCCAACCGAGCACTTACCGCCTGAACTCATTACGGCTCTAAATCGCCATCAAGATGAGTTCGGACCGACAGTTGGAACTTGGAACTACACCGTCGGTGATGCCAATTACCAGGTGGCGTTCTCGCACTATGACTCGAATGAAATCAACTGAGGGAGATTCTCGCAACGGGTTTAGGACAGGCGACTGCGACCAGCGTGGTTCCCGATGAATAGGCACCGCTAATGGTGGCCATCAGGCATTAGCTTCGCCCGCGCGGAAAGTTCCCACATGCAGGCGGGTAGCTTACTAACTTCCGACGCCGGGCGCCACCGCTGCGCTCACAGGGACCCGCTATGTCGCCGTGCACGGCCTTGTATCGCCTGCTACCGTGAGCTTTACTACGGGCGAAAGGAACGATGACGAACTCAAGGCGGGAGAGATTTCGATTCATAGCGACCTGCTGTTGCATGGTTCGGAACCAAACCAGTCCAAGAGGCGGCGCTGCGGTCTGACGCTGCGTTATTGTCCAACGAGCGTACGAGCGGAACTCGGATGGAACGCAAAAGGCGTGGTCGTCAGCGGAAAGGACGAGTCCGGTCATTGGGCGAATCCGCGGCGTCCCGAGTGCGACTGATCGTTTGGTTCTTCGCCTCCCGCACTCAGCTCGGTTTCTTGACTTCAGTTTCCTTGAGTGTCGCGTTAAACCGCGCCTGCAATGCCATCCCGACCAAGGTTGCGATCAGGATCGCGGGGTAGAGTTGCCCGATGAGGGCTTCTGCCGTGGTCAGCGATCGCGCCACACGATGGACCGGATACGCGTCCCCGTAGGAGACGGTCGTAAGGGTTTCAAAGCTGAAATAGATCAAACGGCCCGGTTCGCCGGTGGAAACTCCCACGGCGAGCGGGGTCTGGAAGTGGATGGCGTCTGGAATCATTTCCAGGAGCAGTTTGTACACGAACGCCCAAGTCACGCCGATTAACAGGTACGCGGCAATGCCGCCCATGACCCGGTGCACGGAAACGGGGCCGGGAAGGAGGAACGTCTGCTTCAGAGTCATGACCACGAGTATGGCCATGCAAACCACCTTGAGGGCAGTGTCCCAGCCCTTGGGGCTGAACGAGGGGTTGAATTCGACGATCAGGTCCGCCGTGAATTCCAGAATTGTGAGCGCAATGATGAGAGACATCAGCATCCGCTTCTCGACGGTCGCAATTGCGCCGGAGAAGAGCATGAGCGCGAAAATGAGGTCTATTGCAATTCGTCCAGGGCGCGATTCGCCGACCATCGGAACGAAAATAGTCATGAGCACCAGAAATGCGAGGAAGAAGCTCAGATGTCGATCCTCACGCCAGAAACCGGGCAACTGCCTCTCTATCTCAGCCATGTAATTGTCTCCTTCGGCATCTCATCCGGCCCGCTGACTGTGTTCGTCGTGCAGTTTACCAGACCGAGGTGAAGACGCTGGGATGGCTTTCGAGCAGTCGCGCACATTGGGAAGAACGAAGCCTGCATGGTCGAAGAACGGTCGAGTCATGAAGCTATGCGGTGACGACGACAGCAAACGGGGCTGTACAACGCGTTCCCTACAGAAGCCTGGTACTTAAATAGGATGCATGGCTCTGAATCTTTCGGATCGCCCTCACGATGTCATCCATGTCCCGGTTAGTGCCGAGCAGCATGGTCTGACCAAACCAAACTGCTTGCTCGCACAGCTTATCGTTAACCGGGCAAAGATTGCGCTCCCGGCTCGCTTGCAATTCGGCTGAGGAATAAATGCGCCGGTAAGCTCGGGACTGTAATGTGTTCTCTAGAAACGCTTCTTTGTTGAGTGGCGTGTAACCGCTGGAGCATGGAACCCCTTCGGCCTCGAGAGCTTTCAAGAACTGCGCTCGCTTGAGTCCGGAGAAATGTTCGCTATCATAGCGGAACATGTACAAGTGATAGGCATTCCGGGTGGTCCCGGCGTACATGCGCGCGGGAGAGATTCCCGAAATCTGCTCCAATTGCTTGGTCAAGTATTGTGCGTTGTTCTCCCGAACCGCGGCCTGGTCGGCCAAACGGGTCAACTGCGTGGAAAGCAGCGCGGCTTGAAACTCAGTGATCCGGTGATTTGAACCGTTTCGCACGTAGCCGGATACTGCTCCGGTGCCCCTTCCGTTATTGTGAAAGCTAATCGCTCGTTCCATCAGGACTGTGTCACTGGTGACAATAGCTCCACCCTCCCCGCTATTGAGGTTCTTCGAAGCCTGAAAGCTGAAGCAGCCAGCTTGACCCAGCCCGCCAACTTTTCGGCCCTTCCATTCCGCGAGATGCGCCTGACACGCGTCTTCAACCACGGCAATGCCGCGCTTTGCGGCGACAGCCAGGATGGTGTCCATATCAGCAGTCGATCCTCCAAGGTGCACAGGAAGGATCGCGCGTGTATTGGACGTGATGGCCGCCTCAATCTTAGTCGCGTCTATTTGGAAAGTCTCTATGTCAGAATCCACGAAGACAGGAAGCGCATGTTGCAACAGAACTGGATTAATCGTCGCGACAAACGTATATGGGGGGACAATCACTTCGTCGCCAGGCCCAATATCCAAAGCGTTGATCGTGGTAAACAGAGCGGTGGTCCCGCACGAGGTGGCCAAGCAGTGCGTTACGCCGACGGTTCGGGCCCAAGCCCTCTCAAACTCTGTCGCGTGGCTACCGTCGAGCCGGCACCATTTCCCTTCGCGAAGCACATTCATCCAGCCTTGCTCGTCGTTCGGCGCCATCTGCGGCCAGGAGGTGAAGGGCGTAGATCGCGAAGGCTTCCCGCCCAGGATGGCTGGAGTCTCCGAGACGGCTACGGCTGGAGCCGCGCTCAATCCAACCAGGGCCGAGCCAACGGCCAGAGACCTATGAAAGTCGCGTCGCGTAAGATCGTCTGCCATTTGTAATCCCTCCGTTCCACTATCGATCTTAGCGGAGCCATTGCAGGTGTGCTTCGACTCAAGCTTCGGTACGTATCGCGAGTCTCGGCTGAAGCCGTGTCAACACTCACGGCACCACACCCGTGACCGCTTGCCCTTCTCGAGAACCAACAGCGGGCTCATTTCCCCGGCTCCTTCGGCGCTTCAATGGCCTTCGCTTCCTCGAACGTTGGGTTCTCACCGGCCGCCAGCCGGCGGTCCACTTCGGCGATTGCCCGCGGGTTATCCCCCAGCGCTTTCTTGAGCAGGTGGTCGGCAATCTTGTCGAGGAGTTCCGGACTCATCTTGTTCGGATCGAGATCCAGCAGGTTTGT
>CZKS01000556.1_pt1 | contig 22780 bp, 20 predicted proteins | sample 1122221 | NCBI WGS metagenome assembly CZKS01 (sample SAMEA3539301, study PRJEB10725) | soil metagenome | biome: tundra; feature: field; material: soil | place: USA | collected 2010-05 | depth 0.15 m
GTGACTTGCTGGATCTCCTGATCCACTTCATGGATGATCACCTGCAATGATTGCCGGTCCAGGACGCCCTCCGAGACCAGCCACTCGGGAAATTTGATGATCGGGTCACGAGCCTCTTCGGCTGCGCGCTCGGCTTTAGTTTTGTAGAGGCGCTCGTCATCGGAAAGCGAATGCGAATAGGGCCGCGTGACCATGGCATGCACCAACGCTGGACCCTTTCGGGCGCGCGCATACGCCACCGCTTCAGCCATTGCCTGATACGACGCCATGAAATCCGTGCCGTCCACTTCCACACGCTTCAAATTCGGAAAACCCGACACCAATCGCGCGATGTTTCCGCCCGCCGTCTGCTTTTCCACCGGAACCGAGATGGCGTAGCCATTGTCCTGGATCAAATACACTAGCGGCAGATCCTCGAGACACGCCGCGTTCAACGATTCCCAAAACTCACCCTCGCTGGTGGCGCCTTCGCCGCTCGATACCAACGTCACTTCGTCGGACGACGGGTCGAGAAATCGATAGGCCTGCGCGCAACCGGCGGCCTGTACGTACTGTGAGCCAGTGGGCGACGATCCGGAAACTATGTGCAGCTCCGGCGAGCTCCAATGGGAGGGCATCTGCCGCCCACCGGAGCTGGGATCGGCGGCAGCTCCCACCGAACCCAGCAGCGTTTGCTCGGCGGTGACGCCCAGCATCAAGCTCAAGGCGCGATCGCGATAGTAAGGGTAGAACCAGTCGTGGCCGGGCCGTAAAACCAGGCCCGCGGCAGCTTGCACGGCCTCGTGTCCAGCGCCGCTAATCTGGAAGAAAATTCGATTCTGCCGCTTCAGCAGAATCTCCCGATCGTCTAGGCGGCGCGCCATGTACATCGCGCGATAAGCTCTGATGAGATCTTCCCGCGCGGGCGCGGCATCCACCGAAGCTTGTAAGCTGGTTGGCGTTGCCATCGGTTGTGCCTGTGGTCTCCCCGTACACAGTTTAACAACCGTTGTAGGGCAGGATGGCATCCTGCGGCGGATTGTTAACCCGCCCGGCCCCGGCTTTTCGGCCATAATAGTTGTATATGAAATTCCTAGCACTCCTGATGATCGTCGCGTCCGGGTCTCTGTTCGCCACCGACTTGAAGGTGGTGGAAGAAATCGTGGCCAAGTGCAACGGCGACATCGTCACCCGTAGCGATCTCGATAAAGCGCGAATCGACCTCACCGAAGCGCTCCGTGGCGAGGGCTTGGCCGGAGCTGCTCTCGACGAAAAAGTGGCCGCAGAGTCGAAACACCTGCTGCAGGATCGTATCGACAACTTGCTGCTTGTGCAAAAGGCCAAGGACGTCAATATCAACGTCGACGCCGAGCTTGCCAAGCGCGTCGCGGCCGTTCAAAAGCAATCCGGAATTGCCGATCCCGACAAATTCCACGAGTGGGTGAAGGAAAAGACGGGTGGTGTGTCGTTCGAGGATTTCAGAAACGACATGAAAAACCAGATGCTTCGCGAGCGCGTCATTCGCCAGGAAGTTGGGGAACACATCGTCATCAAGCACGAAGATCTTGAAAAATACTACAACGAGCACAAAGCGGATTTCGTCCGCGAGGAACGCATCTTTCTGCGCGAGATCCTGGTATCCACCGAAGGTAAGGACGAAGCCGGCGTTGCCGCAGCCAAGAAGAAAGCCGACGATCTGGTAGCGCGCGCACGCAAGGGCGAACGATTTCCTGAACTCGCCCGCGACAATTCGGATTCCATCACCGCCAAAAGCTTTGGAGCCCTGGACCCTTATAAAAAGGGCGACCTGGCCCCGGCGCTGGAGAGCCAGGTTTGGGACAAGCCCAAGGGCTATGTGACGGATCCAATCACTGTCGGGGCCGGCTTCTTGATCCTGCACGTCGAAGAGCATCATAAGGCCGGGCAGGCTGAGCTAGCTGAAGTGGAGAATGAGGTCTCCGACAAACTCTACGCGCCGCGCATGCAGCCCATGGTGCGCGATTATCTCACCAAGTTACGCAAAGAGGCTTTCCTCGAAATTAAGCCCGAGTATGTGGATAGCGGCGCAGCCGGGGGCAAAGACACTTCGTGGGTGGATCCGGCGCAGCTCAAGCCTGAGACCACCACCAAGGCCCAGGTTGCCAGCCACGCCAGGAAAAAGCGGCTGCTTTGGATGGTGCCGGTTCCCCACACCACAACGGGTTCCACCAGCACGTCTCAGTAATCCAATACATGAAATCGCCCTTCGTTAGCGATTTGAAGCCGAACCAGGTGATCACAACCACCTTCCTGGTGCATGGGAAGGATGTCCGGCAGAAGAAATCGGGAGAGCCCTACCTTTCGCTCCTGCTGGGCGATCGGACCGGCGACGTCGACGCCAAAATGTGGGACAACGTCGCCGAAGTGATGGAGACTTTCGAGCGTGACGACTTTGTCAAAGTAAAGGGCCTGCTGCAAATCTTCCAGAACCGGCTGCAGCTCACCATTCACAAAATGTCGCGGGTGCTGGACGGCGACGTGGATTTCGCGGATTATTTTCCCGCCTCCGAACGCGATCCCGCGGAAATGTTCGCCGAACTCGGTGGCATTATCGCTGGGATCGATAACCCGCACCTTCGCGGGTTGCTCGAAGCTTTCATGGACGATGAGCCGCTGGCGCGCATGTATCGCACCGCACCCGCGGCCAAGCAGGTGCACCATGCTTTTCTCGGGGGCTTGATCGAGCATGTGCTCTCGCTGTGCAACCTGGCGCGCATGATGGCAACGCACTACAACTATATCGATATCGATCTGCTGCTCACCGGCGTAATTCTGCACGATGTCGGCAAGGTGGCCGAGCTGACTTACGACCGCAGTTTTGGTTACAGCTCGGAAGGCCAACTGGTGGGTCATATCGCGATCGGCTTGCGCTTCCTGCACGAGAAGCTGCAACGGCTGCCCGATTTTCCGCCCAAGCTGCGGGTCCTTGTGGAACACATGATCCTGAGCCATCACGGAGAGCTGGAGTTCGGTTCTCCCAAGTTGCCGCAGTTTCCCGAAGCGTTGCTGCTGCATCATCTCGACAACCTGGATTCGAAGATGGAGTGCATGCGCGCGCTGGTGGCCAAGGATCGTCTGGTGGAAGGCTGCTGGACCGCGTACAACGCGTCGCTGGAGCGCTCGGTATTGAAAAAGGCAAAGTATCTCGAAGTTGAGCCCGCGGTTCCTGCGCCCATCGCCGCTCCAGCGCAACTCGCTCCATCGCCGGAGCGGGAGACGCGCGCCGAGCCCGTGCCGCAGCCAACCCCGGTACCGCAAGCGGCCGGTTCCCTCTTCGCCGAAAAGTTGGGACAGGCTTGGCGTAAAGGTTCCTGAGATGGCCAGGAACGCGCGCGAAATTCCGCCACCGCTCGAGTTGGAATGCCTCAAAGTTCTCTGGACTCTGGGCGAAGGCAACGTGAAAGACGTACGCCAGGCACTCACCGGGAACCGAAACCTTGCGTACACCACGGTAATGACTGTGCTCGATCGGCTGGCGCGCAAAGGCGGCGTGGCGCGGCGCAAAGTTGGCCGCTCGTTCGTCTATGTGCCGGTGCTCAGCCGAGGAGTCCTGCGGCGTCTGGCCGTTCAAGATCTGGTGGATCGCTACTTTGAAGGCTCCGAGGCGGCTCTCATGGAACTTCTAAGAGATGGCGAGACCAGCGACCCAGAGCCGGCCGTAACCTCCGCCGGCGAAAATCTTGACCCCACGTTGTTATAGCAGACCTCTGGCTCTCAGTTCACCCTCAAGTTGCGCGGCCGATTGAAACTGGACGGCGTCCATCCCGTGCTTCCGCGCTGCTTCCACATTCACCGCCAGATCGTCAGTGAAGAAGCATTCCCCGGCCTCGCATCCGGCGTGCGCGAGTGCTGCCTCGAATATCTGCTCGGAAGGCTTCAGCGCGCCAACTTCGTACGAAAGGACGCAATGCCCGAAATGCTTCAGCAGCGGATAATTCGCCTGGATCATGTGAAAGTGGATCGGATTCGTATTCGAGAGCAGCATCAGTGGATGCCGGCGGCCTAAGTCGGCCAGAAGCGATTCCCGGATAAGCGGCTCGGGTAAAAAAACGCTGGTCCACAGGTCGCAGAATTCGTCGTAGCTGATTCTCAGTTCGAGCACGGCGCAAAATTCTTTGACGAATTGTTCGGGAGCTATTTGCCCGCTCTCGAACCGCGACACCAGATCGGTTCCGCGCATCCGCTGGGAGATTTCGGTGACCGGATAGTTGCACAATGGCTGCAGCCTCGCGTAAGCACGCCTGAAATCGAAGGGGATGATGACGTTGCCAAGGTCAAAGAAAATGGTTTTGATCACTACTTTTTGATTTTAAGGGCTAAGCCGGTAGTGCGCGCAGGTAGTGCTGGCGCGAGTACTCAATAAGACGCCGGTCCTTGGTGAGCAGTGTCGCGCCAAGAATTCGGGCTGTAGCCGCAAGGATGCGATCGGCGGGATCGCCGTGCAGGTCGCCAGGGAGATGGCTACTTTCGATCGCTATCTCAGGCGTCAAAGGAGCCAGTGAAAGGCCAGGCTTGGAAAACGCCTCCCGCACCCATGTTCGGACATCCATCGGAAGAGATATCCGGCCTCGCTGCTCAAGCATCCCAAGTTCCCAGACGGAGATTACGGAAACGCGTAGCCGCCCGCCAGATTCGGCTCGACGAATGGCCGACAATGCGCCCCGCGAAAGTTGGTTAGCCAGCCCAAGTTGCGCCCACAACCAGCAGTGAGTGTCCAGGAGCAGGAGATCGTCATTCATCCGCTTCCCATTCCACGTCAATAGGAGAAACGATGTCGCCGATAATCTCCATGGTTCCTTTCATGCTGCCAATAAAACTCGCGGGACTATCGACAATCGGAACGAGCTTGGCCACGGGCCGGCCTCGCTTGGTAATCACAACCTCCTTCCGCTGCCGCTGCACTTCATCTAGCACCGAGAGACACTTTGCCTTAAACTCGCCAGCTGCGATTTGTGTGCTCATGACTATGGTCATTGTAACATGGTCACATGCTAGTGGTGGCGGCCCTTGTGGTCCTACGCGTCGATCCGTTTAGCGGAGGGTATGGCTATTGGACGGCCCGTTTCGCTGCAAGCTCTGGAGGAGGAGGTAGGCTGCGGGAGTCGTATACGACTGGCACGATCACCTTCCCTCGTTTGTTTATGTACCCCCACCTCCCTCCGGTCATTATTTTGTGCTCGTCGTCCGGAAATATCGGAGTGGCAACGCAGCCAACGCAAACCTGGGCAACCCCTTGCTCAAACGGAAAGGCGAAGTCCCACACCGGTGCCACAATTTGATCGAGCTGCGCACCGACGAATCCCACCTTTCCGTCTTTCACGATTCTGGCCACTCCTTCAACGATGTTATCGGTTCCGTTGTCGAAACCGAACGCTGGTGCCATCCTGCCACTGCGGCTGACGAAGTACAGCCCCCGATCATCGACGATGACGGAACCCAGGCCCTCAGGTCCGAAGTATATGTCGGCGAGCGAACGTCGGGACAAAACAATGCTTGCCATCACTCGTCTGTTCGCATTCCGCCGGTTCCCAATTTGGAAGGTGGTGGCAGTCTATCTTCCGACCCGGTACATGGTTCGACGAGCGCGTGCATAGCAGCCCAAGTATCAGTGCCAACACTGCCGCGGGTCTTGCTAGATTTCTCATAACGCCTTTGGGAGCCCACTGACGTCGCTAGACGCCTTTGCCACAACGAGGGCACCAAGATCTACCACTCAATTCTAGATCGGCTTGGTGGGCACGTGTCACCGCAGTCAGTAAAGGTGAAACAGGTCTGCAAGAGCCGAAGCAAACCGCAAGCGACGAGTTTAGCGTTGCCACGGTATAATTCAATCGAATGGACATCTACGAGGAAGTGGTCCGCCTCCGCCGCCTCGGCCAGAAGTGCGCGCTGGCCACCATCGTGCAAGTTAACGGGTCCATTCCGAGCTATGAAAGCGCCAAGCTCCTGGTGCGTGAGGACGGGTCCATGCTTGGCACCATCGGCGGTGGTTGCGTGGAAGCGGAAGTCTGGAATGTGGCGCGCGACGTGATGCAGACAGAGCGTCCACGCCATATGAATTTCAGCCTCGGCCAGGACGCCGCGTACGATAACGGGCTGATCTGCGGAGGCCAGTTGAGCGTATTCGTCGAGCCCGTGGTGCCGCAGCCGCGCCTTTATGTCTTCGGCGCCGGCCACATCTCCAAAAGCATTTCAAAGATTGCAACGCTGGCCGGATTTGCTACCGTGATCGTCGACAATCGCGAAGCTTTCGCCAACCGCGAACGGTTTCCTGAAGCTGACGAAATCTTCGCCGAAGAATACGAGGACGTATTTCCGAAGCTCCCCATTCGCGACACCAGCTATCTGGTCATCGTCACTCGCGGCCATCGCGACGACATGCGTGTGATGCGCTGGGCGGTTGGAACCAACGCCAAATACATCGCCATGATCGGCAGCAAGCGCAAGGTGATCGGCGTGGTGAAGGAATTGGAAAAAGAAGGTATTCCGCGCGAAGCTTTTGAGCGCGCCTTCGCTCCCATGGGACTCGATATCGGCGCCATCACACCTGAGGAAATCGCCGTTTCCATCGTGGCCGAGATGATCGCCATGCGGCGCGCACCGGAGTCGGATTGGCGTGCGCTGTCCAAGTCGGTCTTCACCAGTGAATCTCTGCGAGCGCTCCTCAAGTGAAGCTGTGCCATCCGATCGCCGGCATTATTCTCTCTGCTGGCGCCTCCCGCCGCATGGGAACCCCGAAAGCTCTGCTCCCATTGGATGGCGAAACTTTCCTGGATCGCCTGATCCGCCTGTTTTCCGAGGTCGGCATCATGCCGATTGTCGTGCTCGGCCATCAAGCCGATCAGATTCGTTCCGCCATCCAGCGCGGCGCCGAGTCCACGTTCGTGGTGAATCCTGACCCCGAGCGCGGTATGCTCAGCTCGCTACAGTGTGGTCTCGAAGCGGTCCCGCAGGATGCGCAAGCAGTAATGTTCATGCCGGTAGATCACCCCAACCTGGAAAGCTCCACGCTTGCAAAACTGATCGCCAGTTTCGAGACGAATCGCAATTCCGTTACCATACCCACGTTTCAAGGTAAGCACGGTCACCCGGTACTGATCTCACGCAAGCTGATCGTCGAACTCCTGGCTTTACCAACCACCGCGCAAGCCTCAGACGTCATCCACTGTTATCGAAATCAGACGGCGTATGTCTCGGTCGACGATCCCGCCGTAACCACCGATATCGATGATCGCGCCGCCTACGCGGAATTGCTGGGACATCTGCAGAAAACGCACCGCCCATGAAGTACCTGCGCCGCACGCTTCTCATCGCTCTCGCATCCGTGATTGTGGCCGGCGTGCTGGCGCCATTCCTTCGCGCGGACCGCCTGCGTCCCCGCATTCAAGCCGCGCTCGAAGCTGCGCTGAACCGGCCTGTCCACATCACCAGCGCGGTTCACTTGAATCTTTTCACAGGCCCCGGCTTCAGTGTCGACGATGTTCTGATTGACGACGATCCCGCGGCCGGCGTCGAACCGTTCGCCCACGTCGAATCCTTACGCGCGCGGGTACGGCTCACCAGTTTGTTCCGAGGCAAGCTGGCGTTCTCCAGCCTCTATCTCGATTCGCCGAGTGTCAATCTGGTCAAGATGCCATCCGGAGGGTGGAATATTCAGCCTTTGTTGGAACACGGCTCGGCGTCCAATTCTCCGCATCAGCACACCGTTCCGGATATTAAGATCCGCGACGGCCGTTTGAACTTGAAGTTCGGCGACACCAAGTCCGTCTTCTACATCAGCGGCGCCGATGTGGACATCTACCCCAACGAAAGCGGCGACGTGGTGATCCGTTTCTCCGGCGCGCCGGCCAGGACCGATCGTGGATCGATGGGTCTCGGGCAACTCAGCGCGCGCGGTCTACTTCGTTCGGGTCCGAATGGAGAAGACCAGCTCAACATGGGTCTCCGCCTGGAGCGCACGGCCATCCTGGAAGTGGCGCGATTGTTCAACGGGCGCGATCTGGGAGTGCACGGTTTTGCGGTTGCCAATGCACGGCTGGATGGCCCGCTGTCCAAAATCGAGGTCACCGGCGACTTGAACATCACCGACATTCATCGTTGGGATTTAATGCCGCCCAAAGGCGAAGGCTGGACCCTCAACTATCGCGGCCAGCTGGATATGCGTGCGCGCCATCTCGAGCTGGAGACTGTGGCCGCCGCGGGGCAAGTGGAACCCGTGTCCGTAAGACTCCGGCTGGCCGATTATTTAGCTGCGCCGAAGTGGGCCGCCAGCATTACTTTTCGCGATCTTCCCGCCGCGCCGTTGGTGGAAACCGCCCGGCACATGGGCGCCCCGTTTCCACCCGGCGTGCAGGTGGAGGGCAAGGTGCAAGGCGCCATCGGCTATTCCAACGAAGGCGGATTGCAAGGCAAACTGCAGCTTGAGAACGCATCCATGAAAGTTCCACCAGCCGCGTCCGCCGAATTTGCTTCCGCCACCGTCCTGATCACCAACGACAAGATTTCATTTGGTCCAGCCGCGGTCCAGATGGACAACGGACAAACGGCCGAGATCGAGGGCGAGTACGCGCTCGACAACAGCCACGCCGGCCTCAAAATCTCCACGCGCCAGTTGACGATCGCGGAGGTGCAATTGCGCGCCGAGCATGTGATCTCGGCGCCGCCGATTCCGTTACTCGAGAAACTTCGGCAAGGCACCTGGAAAGGCTGGATCGCGTTCGACCGCATCGGCGACCATCCCGGCGTTTGGTCCGGCGAATACGATTTGCAGAACGCGTCCATGGAAATTCCGGGTGTCGCTGCACCGCTTCGCTTTACTTCAGCCTCGGTTGAAATGAAGAACAGCGGAATTCGCATCGACCACATCCGCGCGCATGTCGGCGCCCTCAAGCTGGACGGCGAGTATCGTTACGATCCGGACGCCGGGCGGCCGCATCGTGTTCGCGTCCACGTTGCGGAAGTGCAACTCGCCGAGATCGAGCGGCTGATGCTGCCCACGCTTCGCCGCAACGAAGGATTTCTCGCGCGCACCTTCCGCCTTCGCAAAGAGACGCTCCCCAAGTGGCTTCAGGAACGTGAGGTGGAGGGCGCCATTCAAGTGGATAGCCTGCTAAACGGCGATTCGCCCATGGGCGAGTTTCGCGCGCACCTGCTGTGGGACGGCCCATCCATTGTGTTGTCCAACGCCGATTGCCGCCTGGGTGACATGCATGCCACCGGCAAGGTGACTTTGAATGTGGATCAGCGCGCGCCCTCCTACCACCTGGCCGGCGCCATCGAGAACCTGGATTACCGCAACGGACAGCTCGACGTAGATGGCCAGCTCGATACCACCGGCACCGCGGAAAACCTGTTACTCAATATCCGGTCACAGGGAACCTTTGAGGGCCGCGGAATCGAACTCTCGCCGGACACCGAGGTGAACGAGATCTCGGGATCCTACCGCGTGGCGCCAGTCTTTGGTATCCCGCGCCTCACGCTCTCGAATCTCCAAGTGGTGCAGGGCGCCGACAACTTGTCCGGCCAAGGCGCCAGCCAGCCCGACGGCCACATTGTTCTCGATCTGACCAGCGGACGCAAGCAGGTTCGCCTCACCGGGATGCTGCTGCCCATGCATCCTGAACCGCCGCCGGCACGATAAACTGTGGCACTTAGCCGGCCTCGCGCTCACTCCCGTGCTCAGGGAAGGGCTGGTTTCCTAAACATTGGAAGCGCCACCGCTTGAGTTCGTAGACGAGCATCCTCGCAGGTATGCCCCAAACCGAGCCGCGACGGGAACGGAGCGTGGATAGATCGCCAAGCCGAACAGTGTTGGTAGCGCTTCCTTCCGGTCGCGGCTCGGAATGTGACGCACCGGTTTTGGGGCTTGACAAGAATAGAACGACGTGTCATTCTATCCTTGAAAGCAGAAGCCATGGCCTACCGGACCACTCCCAAAATGGTGGAACGCAAGCAGGCCCGGCGTAACGCACTGCTGAGCGCCGCGATGCGTCTCTTCGGTCGCAAAGGATTTCACGCCACCACCGTCCCCAAAATCGTCGCCGCTGCGCACAGCTCCACCGGCAGCTTCTATTTCTATTTCAAAAACAAGGAAGAAATCTACGCCGCTGCTTTGGAAGTGATCGGCGAGAGCATCTCGCAGGCGTTGAATGAAGCCATGGCCGCTGCCGGACCCAACGTGCTTCGCCAGATGCGCACTGCGGTAAAAGCGCTGGTCCAGTTCCTTGCGGACCACCCCGAGGAAGCTCGAATTTTAATCATCGAATCGTCGGGCCTCGGGAAACGCCTGGAAACTGTGCGGCGCAATCTGGTCGCGAGCCACACTCGGAGCGTCGAGCACGCACTTACCGCTATCCGCGGCCAGCTTCCTCCAATGGAGACAGCCGTTGTGGCCAGTTGCTGGGTCGGCGCAGTTTATGAATCCGTATTTCATTGGCTGGAACAACCGCCGGATCAGCGTTTACCAGCCGGCCAGCTCGCCCAGGCCATTGCCAGTTTCAATCTCCGCGCGGTGGGAGCCCCGCGAGAAGTGCTTCAGGAATGAGGAGGACACATGTTCAACGACATCCGTTATGCATTGCGAGTGCTTTCCAGGAACCCGAGCTTCACCGCCGTAGTGGTGTTCGCGCTGGCCATCGGGATTGGCGCAAACACGGCGATTTTCAGCATGGCCGATGCCATCATGTTTCATCCGTATTCATTCCGCGATCTGGATCGCATCGTGGCGCTGCGGGAGACAGTCCCTGCCGTGAGCGCGGAGCGGTACCAAGTTTCGGCGGGCAACTATTTCGATTGGAAGGAACAGAATCACGCTTTCGATCAGATGGCCGCCTCCCAGCGTTGGGATGCCACTGTGACCACGCCCGACGGCCAGCGCAACGTTCGCGCGTCCCTGGTGTCCCCGGAATTCTTTCCCTTGCTCGGCGTCAAGCCCATCGCTGGCCGGATGCTTTCCGCAGACAATCGTCAGCGCAATGAAGTACTGGTTAGCTATGGATTTTGGCAGCAGCGCCTCGGCCGCGATCCGCACGCAGTTGGCAGGCTGCTCCAGCTCAACGGTCTCAGCTACACCATCGCCGGTGTCATGGGAAGGGAATTCGACTTCCCGATGTTCACCGAAATCTGGTCGCCTTGGATCGTCACGCCGGAAACCAGCCGCGACAGGATCAAGCATGAGCTGCAGGTGATCGCTCATTTGAAATCAGGCGTCTCGCTCGCTCAAGCTCACGCTGAAATGCGGACCGTCGCCATGCGATTGTCCAGAGAATTTCCGCTCACGAACGCAGGCCGCGGCATAGACGTGATGTTGCTGCGCGACACCGTGGATGAATACGCGGCCCGGTTCATGTCCGTGGTGACGGCTGCGGTGCTATTCCTGCTGTTGCTCGCCTGCGCGAATGTCGCCAATTTGCAATTGGCTCGCGGCGCTTCACGCCAGGCCGAGATGGCGCTGCGGTTGGCCCTGGGCGCCAGCCGTTGGCGCATCGTGCGCCAACTCCTGATGGAAGGCACAATACTGTCCTTGGTGGGAGCAGGTTTGGGTTTGCCGCTAGCGCTTTGGGGCCTGGTTGTCATCAAAGCGAATGTACCGGCGTTAATCGCTCGTCATCTCCCGGGTATGGTGTACGCGCAGTTGGACGCGAGAATGTTGATCATCACGCTAGTTGCCGCGCTGCTGACAGGAATCGCGTTCACAATTCCCGCGGCGGCTCAAGCTTGCGCGGGGCGTCTGCACGGCACTCTGAAAGAGGGAGGACGCGGATCTCTCGCCTCCGGCCGGCGCGGGATGCGATCTGCCTTGGTGGTTTCAGAAATCATCCTGGCTGTCGCGCTCCTGATCGGTGCAGGGCTTATGGTGAAGGGTTTCCACAATCTGGCGGCGGCGCAGCAGGGATTCGATCCAGCCAATGTCCTGATTTTCGGCGTGACATTGCCGGACTCGAAGTATCCCGAAAATTACCAAGTGTCGAATTTCCACACCGAAATGTTACGCCGGCTCACCAGCGTCTCCGGAATGCGCTCCGCGGCCATCATCAGCGACCTCCCTGCCCTCAATGTCAGCCGCGGCAGTTCCATTCTCATCGAGGGACAAGCTGCGGCTTCGCCCGACCGGCCGCTCACAACCGAAGCGCGAGTGACGAGCGAAAACTATTTCCAAACTTTCGGCATTCCTGTCCTGATGGGACGATCGCTTTCCGCCCAGGATAGCCACGGCACTCTGCCTGCCGCGGTGATCAGCCAAGCCGCCGCGCGACGCTTTTGGCCCGGCCAAAATGCACTGGGCCGCCGCGTGAAACTGACTTCGCGAGAGCTGAGCACCCCTTGGCTCACCGTGGTAGGAGTGGTGGGCGACGTTAAGCACTTCATCCTGTCGAGCGAGGTGCGTCCCACCATCTATCTTTCCTACCTGCAGCAACCCGTTCGATCCCTCTACGCGGTCTTCCGAACGTCAGCCCCGCTGGATCGCACGTCGATCGACGTCCGCGCCGCCATGCGATCCATGGATGGAACGCTTCCGGTCCCCGACCTCGAGGAGATCAACCGGTCCTTTGCCGATCTTGCCGCAGGCGTGGGCGTGGTTGCAGCTCTTCTGGGCGCTTTCGCTGGAGTAGCTCTGATCCTGGCCGCGGCCGGCATTTACGCCGTGATGTCCTATTCGGTTGCTCAACGAACTCGCGAGATCGGAATTCGAATGGCCCTGGGCGTGCGCCCACAGGATGTGCTTAAGCTGATTGTCGGGAACGCCTTTCGGCTGGTGGCCATTGGGTTGAGCATCGGATGCCTGGTGGCTTACGCCTTAAGCCGAGGCATGTCCAGCGCGCTGCCCGGAGTGGTGGCTCTCGATCCGTTCACCTTTGCCGGTTTCGCGATTCTGATTACAGCCATAGCGCTTTTAGCCAGCTTGATCCCGTCGCGCCGCGCGACAAAAGTGGATCCATTACTAGCGCTGCGCAGCGACTGAACCGCGACCGTAAGAAGCTGTGAGAAATTCAAAAGCACCGGTCGCTTACGCTCGCGGTTCGGTAACGGAGCCGAACCGCGACCGTAAGGGAGCCGGTGCCTTTCACGGCTTGTACTCGCTCAACCGCGGCTGCCGGAAATCCGGCTCCAACAGCAGCGCGACACGGCCGGGATAATAACGCAACAGCTTTTCATTCTCTACCTGACCGAGATCGCGCGCCCACACTATTCTCGACGCATCGATATCGGCACCGTTATAAACCCATTCATCTTGAAAAATATGTTGCGGCGAGTACCGCACGAACACCAGAAGCTGCCCAGGAACCCGAGCCAGTTCTTGCGCCACCATGATGCGCCGCGCCGGATTCGCGTGGTTGATCACGTCCCACGTCTCATACCGCATGGCGGCCAAGGAGAATTCGTTGTCCTCGGCTGCGTGTATTCCGTACCAGAATAGAAAATGCGCGGCGCAAAGAACTGCAATAAGTACGGCCGCTTCCTGACCCGCCGCGTGTCCCCGGATACGCAGCCGTGACATTTGTTGCAGGCCGGTAATAGACACCAGAACGAAGAGACAAGTGACTGCGGCGACGTAATGAATCTGGAAAGCTGGAAAGAAGTTGGTGCCCAGCGCGAATATCGCCAGCGTAACAACCACCCACACGAATCGGTACTCACGCAAGCTCCAAAAGAAGGCGACGGCAACCAGGTAGAGCGGAGGCAGAAAGAAGAAGCGATAAAAACGCACGCGATATTCTAACCGCTGGAAATAGCTGCCGATGGTTTCCTGGCCCTGGTGAAACGAAAGCTGCATTTTGAAATCCATCGCCTGTTGCTGTGTAAGTTGCCGGTGCGGGACCTGCGGGGCTTGAAAAGTGAGCGACGCCGGCACGCCATATTGATATTGGCTCAACATTTCGGGAAGAGTCGTCCAACTGCCCGTCACCAGCTTATTCTGCACCAACGTCAAGAAAACCGCGGGAAGCACCACCAGAGCCGCGATTCCCACCAGCTTGGCGATGGGACGACGCATCGCCGGCAGAAAGTACAGAACCACCACGACGAACAGAAAAATAGACTCGAACTGTCGAATCAGCAGGTGCAGTCCCAGGCCCGCGCCCAACAATACGGCATCGCGGGTCCGCGCACTTGCTCGGAGCCTCGGAAGCGAACCGAATACCAGGCATCCCGCCGCCGCGGCCAGCGCCCCGCCCCAATAGCTGTTGGTCCACTGGCTCAGCGGTCCGAATTCAATCACCGCCAGCAACCCTCCTGCCAGCGCCCACGCGGGCGTGGTCCACGCGCGCAGCATCCAATAGCAGAGCGAACAAAACGCCGCTACCCCCAGCAGCACTCCGGCCCACGGCAGCCCGAAAATGATCCACCCGATCGCCATCGCGAGGCCCTGTCCGGCGGGATAGATGGAACTATAGGTCGGCTCTTGCAACACAAAAAATGTTTCGAAAAACTCCGGCAGCGCATGCGGCGGATTCGCCAGCAGAAAGTGCCGTAGCGTATCGGCTTCGAGCAGATGCGAGAACTCGTCATAAACGTCCGGCGTCGGAATGGGATGATGGCTCAGCAGCAGCAACCGCAGCGCCACGGGCAACGCCGCCAGCAGCAACATACACCACGATGTGCGCTCGGCGAATCTCCGAAAGATGGGAGCAATCCACGTTCGTCCCCAAAGCGCAACCAAAACCAGCAGCGCAGCCAGCATCAACTCCAAGGCATCGGCCGGACCAAAGCCGATAGGGTTGGGATTGGGCAACAGCGCCTTAAGAAGATTCGACAACATCGAATCCTATATTCTCCCAGAGACTAAAATGATCCCAGTGGACAGCGCCGCGTACACGCTCGAAGATCAGCAACGAATGAGCAAGGCGAAGAACTACTTCGTGTGGCAGCATCGCCTTATCCAAAAGGAATTGGGACAGAGGGTCCTGGAAGTGGGATGCGGCATAGGTAATTTCACCGGCACGTTACTCGATCGCGAAGCCGTCATCGCCGTGGACGTCCAACCGGAATGTATCGAACGGCTCAAACTACGTTACGCGGACCAGCCCAACCTGCACGCCTTTGTATGCGATGTCCTCTCTCCAGAATTTCGCGAGCTAGCCAGCTTCCACCCGGATTCCTCGGTCATCGTGAACGTGCTGGAACACGTCGAAGACGACGTTGCAGCACTGAAAGCCGTGGCCTCCGTACTCACGCCCGGAGGAGTAATTGTTCTTCTGGTCCCCGCATTTCAAGCCCTCTACGGACCCATCGACAAAAACCTTGGCCATCACCGCCGCTACAGCCGCGGCGCCATCCGCAGTTTAGCCCAGCGAACCGGCCTGCGCATCCGGAAATTGCACTACATGAATTCGATCGGCTTCTTCGGCTGGTGGATGAACGCCCATTTCCTGAAACGCGAAGTCCAGTCCGAGCGCCAAATCGAAATCTTCGATCGCTATGTAGTTCCACCCATGTCAGCAGCGGAACGCATACTACGCCCCCCATTCGGCCAGTCCCTACTAGCCGTTCTCCAAATGTAGCGCACGCACTCGTGCGTGCCGCGTTCACACTCGTGTGAACGCCTGGAAATCTACTGCACCGTCAAAAAAGGACTGTTACCGCTGCGCACCGGATACGGAACCAACTTAGGCGGCAGTGCATCCGGCTCCAGCAGCCAAACCGTCCGATCCGGATAATAGCTCTTCAGTTTCGCGTTCTCGTCAGGACTGAGTTCCAGCGCCCACACCACTCGCGCGCTATCAATGTCCGCCGCATTGTGGACCCATTCATCAAAGCGGTGGCTCGAAAAATAGCGAACGAGCACCAGTTGCCGCCCCGGCGCCTCCGCAAGCCGTTTGTTAATCGCAATGCGCCCTTGCGGGTCGCCGTAATTGATAGCGTCGCCAGTCTCGAATTGATCCGTCCCTTCCAGCACCTGCCGGTCGCCCAGCGCGTGGATACCGTACCAGAACAGAAAATGCACGCCGCAGAGAAAAAGAATCCAGCGCGCCGCAATCTGTCCCGCTGGCTGGCCGCGCACGGTCAAATCATTCAGCCGCCTGAGCCCCAACACGCTGACCAGAACAAACAAGCACGTCACTGCCGCGATGTAATGCGGGAAAAAGTAGGCATAGAAATTAGACCCAAGGGCAAAAGCGACAAGAGTCAAAGCAATCCACGCGAATCGGAATTCGCGCAGGTAGGGCAGAAAGAACGGCACAGCCAGGAAGAGCGGCATCAGAAAAAAGAACCGGTAGAAACCTGCGCGGCTGCCCAGACGCTCGAAATAACTTGCCACCGTATCGGGTTCGCCGTGCACGGCGGATTGCCCTTCATAGAACACTTGCTGGGCCGCCGTGAGCGTTCGATGTGGAACCGCGCTGGCCTGGAAGGTAAGCGTGTTGGGCACGCCATATTGATAACGGCTGAGGGCATAAGGAAGCGTGGTCCAACTTCCCGTCACAGCTTTGTTCTGGAAGAGCAGTAATGCCACCGCTGGAACCACCGCCAGCAATGCCGGCAACGCAATTCTCCCAAGCTTTCGCCATCCCTTTCTCTGGCGTAGCTCTGGCACGAAGAACAAAACCACGCTCAGATCCAGAAACAGCGACTCATACGGGCGCGTCAGCATCTGCAAGCCAATCCCCAATCCCAACAGCACGGCGTCGCTTATTCCGGCGCGTTTCCGGAGCCGCGGCAATGCCCCGAACACTAGACAACCCGCAATGGCCGAGACCGCGCCGCCCCAATAACAGTTCATCCACATATTAAGTGGACCGAACTCCGCAACCGCGAGCAGCCCTCCCACCAGCGCCCATCCAGGTGTAGTCCAGCCGCGCAGCATCCAGAAACAGAGCGCGCAAAACAGCCCCATTGAGAGCAACACTCCTGCCCAGGGAAGACCGATAACCATCTGCCCAAGCGCCAGGAAAAGAGCCGGACCAATCGGATAGATCGAACTGTAGCTTGGCTCCTGGATGACAAAGATGGTTTCGAAAAACCGATGCATAGGGTGAGTCGGGTTCGCCAGGCGAAAGTGAGTCAACGTGTCGCCCAGAAGAAGGTAGCTGAAATCATCGGTGCCAGTCGCGCTGGGAACGGGATGCACCGGAAACAATATCAGCCGAAGAGCTACAACCAGCACTGCCAGAAACAGCATGCACCAGCCGGTCTTCCGCGCCAGCGCTTGCGCGGCCGGCTCGATCCAGGCCCGCGCCAGCACCAGCAGAACCAGAATCACAGCGATAGCCAACTCCACAAAATCGCTCGCGCCGAAGCCGATCGGATTGTGTAGCGGCAGGAATGAGCGCAGGACGTGAAACAGGTACATGGACCTCTTCTATTCTCACAAGCATTTCGCCCCTGTATAATTGCTGCGGATACCGAGATGCGCAACGAATGGGAATCTCAACTTGTTGCAGCGCGTGATCGACTATTTCATCTGAACTAAGCTTGAGGGAACTCCGCCATCGTGCGCAACTCGCGGATGTGCGCGGCGTGAGTTTCCGCGTGACGGGCGTTGCCCATCAGCCACTGGTATCCATCCAGCGGACCCAGCACGCTGTGGTCTGTGAAATGGCTCCGTAGATCTTCCTGAGTGCTGCGCGCATATTCGATGCTGCGCTCGCGAGCCGCCAGAAAAGCCGCAATAGCTTCCTGGAGAGAGGCGAAGCGGCCGCCCGGTTGCAGCATTTCCGGTGCACGATTCGCTCCGCGCGGAACCGGTGTCTCTTTAATTTTGGTCTCTCGTTCGCGGCGTTCGGCTTCGGTTTCCGGCCGCGCCGGTGTCGCGAGACTTCGTTTGATCACCGCGATCAGCCCGTCGTCAGAAACAGCCAGGTGTTCTACATATTCGAGGATCGACCAACGATCCGCCGCCGGTTTCCAGCGTGCCTGATTCTCCGTGACACCATCCACCGCATCCAGCAGCGTTTGCCGGCTTCTGTTCAGCAATCCCAGCGCTTTCTGACGTTCCAGATCAGTAAGCATAAGTCAGAACCCTTTCCCCTTGCTAACGCGCAGGGCTACAATTCCAGCCCCGGTAGCCCCGCGCGTAAGCAAGGGGACTCAAACCGTCCAAATCGCCGACAGTGCCCGCTGGAAGTTTCCGCCCAGAATCAACTGAATATTGCGGCTGGAATATTTCCGGCGCAGCAAACCCTCGGTGAGATCGTAGATCTTCTTCGAGTAATCGATTCCGTCCAGATCGTTTTTCCGGTTCAGATGACCACTGCCGTCGCGTCCAGCCAGATCGACGTCGCTCCCAAGACCCACATGCTCGACACCCACCAGCCTGACCACGTGATCGATGTGATCCAGCACATCCTCGATGGTAGCCCGCCCGCCGGGCCGGACGAAATAGCGGACCATGGTCACGCCGATGACTCCGCCCTTCCGAGCCGCACGCTCAATGGCATCATCGGTCTTACAGCGCGCACTATTCGGAACCAGCGCCCGGCAATTGGAGTGAGTGATGAGCACAGGCTTTCGCGAAGCTTCGATCGCGTCGAGCGTAGTGCGATCCGAGCAGTGCGAAACATCCACTGCCATTCCCACCGTGTTCATGCGATCCAGAATCTGTGCCCCATATTCGCTCAAGCCTGAATCACTCGCGTCCGACGAGCCGCCGCCGATTCGATTGTGTTTGTACGTGAGCTGAGAGATTCGCTGGCCGAGGCTGTAGAAGTAATCCACGTCCTCCACGAACCGGAAATGCGTCGAGTTTTGCTGGCCGATCACAATGCCGATCTTGCCCAGCTTTTTGGCGCTTTCGACGTCGATGGGCCGGTCAATGCGGAGAAAATTATCCGGGCGCGCCGCGATCAGAGAATTCCAGCCAGAGATGTCCCGCAAGGAACTTTGGTAAACATCGCCGTCGGTGTAGCCTGTGGCCGGGTGAAAGATTGTGATGCCGGAATCCTTCAGCTTTTGGAAATCGGCCGGGAGGAAACGCGACGGATCAGCTTGCCAAGCCCACAGTTTGCGAAAGTCCAGCGTCACCAAGCCCAGCATGTCGATGACGGTAGCGGCGCGAACCAGTTCGATCGTGAGTGCGGAATAAGCCATCCCGCTCTGCGCAAATAGAGCGTAGCGGCCCCGATTAATGAGCGACGCGCCAAGGCCGAGCGCCGCGCTTCTCAGCAAAAAACGCCGTGAAATCACAGTACAGCCGGAAGCGATGAGTATATCATGGCCAAAACGCAACGCCCCTTTCTATCCCTATATCGGCGGGAAACGCGATCGGGAGCATACAATCGGATGGATGGGCAACGCTTTTCGCGGAATTCGCATTGCGCTCGCAATCGCTGCGCTGTGCTTTGGCGCCGACCAGCCGAAGTCATGGCAGATCGGACCGTTCGTTCGTCCCGAGGGCGCCAATCCGGTGATCCAGCCTGCCAAGGACTCGGTTTTCGTTTGCCCCATTCGCAAAACACCAGTGCATTGGGAATCGCTTCACACTTTCAACCCGGCCGCCATCGTTCGAAACGGCAAGATCTTCGTTTTGTATCGGGCAGAAGATGACACCGGCGAAATGGACATCGGGATGCACACTTCGCGCCTTGGATTGGCGGAAAGCCAGGATGGAATTCACTTCACTCGCCGCGCCGCACCTGTTCTTTTTCCGGATGAAGACGCTCAGAAGGATCGTGAATGGCCCGGAGGTTGTGAGGATCCGAGGCTAGTGGAAAGTGAAGACGGAACCTACGTGATCACGTATACGCAATGGAACCGGAAACGCACCGCCGCGGCAATTGCTACCTCCAAAGACCTACTGACTTGGACCAAGTACGGCCCAGCCTTGTCTGGCGCAAAGTACGCCGAGCTATCCTACAAATCGGCTGGAATTGTTTGCCGGCTTTCGAAGGGCCGCTTGATAGCAACGAAAATCAAAGGCAAGTATTGGATGTACTGGGGCGAGGGGACCGTTCGGTTGGCCACTTCGACGGACCTGATCCACTGGGAGCCAATCGAAGGACCGGACGGCAACGCGATCGCAGTTCTCGGCAATCGTCCGGGCAAGTTCGACAGCAGCTTCCCGGAAGTTGGACCGCCGCCTGTCGTCACACGGAACGGAATCGTTGTGATTTATAACGGCAAGAACGATCCCGATCATGGCGACCCGGATCTGGGACCGAACGCCTACGCGGCAGGCCAGGCTTTGTTCGCTGCTGACGATCCGGCGCGGCTGGTTTCCCGCTCGGAAAAGCCATTCTTCAAACCCGAGATGCCGTTTGAAAAAACCGGCCAGTACGCGGCTGGGACCACTTTCGTGGAAGGCTTGGTATTCTTCAAACACAAATGGTTTCTGTATTACGGCTGCGCGGATTCGTTGGTAGGAGTTGCGGAAACGCCATGAACGAACGGCACCGTCTCCCTTACGGTCGCGGTTCGGTAACGGGTTTCGTTGCAATGGCGATGATCGATGTCGGGCCCCACGGAATAAATCGGTCGATACGGCGCCATAACCACACCGTCTTGTCGAACAGCTTGAGCTGGAAGCGGCCCAGGCGCGAACGCTGGAGGATTCGGGAATTCAGAAACCAGGCCGGCCGAGAGATGCGATTGAAGTTGAGGATGCGCTCCACCGAGAATCCAGCTTCCTCTAACCGCGCTCGAAGCTGATCGCTCGAATAACGGCGCTGGTGGCCCAGCACGACATCCACCTGGCCGAACAGATTCTGTCCTTCGGGAACCAAGATGATCGCCCGTCCACCTGGTTCGAGTGCGCCGTGAATGTTTCGGAGGCACGCCAGATCGTCTTTGAGATGCTCCAGAACATTCAGACAAATCACGGTGTCCATGGAATTTGAAAACGGCTGAAAATCCTCCGGCCGCGCCAGATCCAAGACCGCGGTTTCGAGCTTGGGCCGGTGACGAAGGCGGTTCCGAAGCCGAACCAGGTGCTCGGCATCGATATCGGTGGCCGCGTACCGCTCGCGCCGGCGCGACAAATAGCGAGTAAGATTCCCCATTCCCGCGCCAATCTCCAGCACACGCTTGCCGACAAACGGACGAATGGTATCCGCCATCCATAAATTGAAACGCGAAGTGGCCGAGAAGGCATCCAGGATCTCGGCGCCTGGGTCCTTATACAGATCGCTGATCAATCCGAAGCGGAAAATCGCCCATGCGATTTCGACCGCGTCCTTGAAGCGGATCTTCTTGCCGTCCTCGTAAGTTCGTCCGTCGTAACTGACCGGGACCTCGTGAGTCTCGGCGTAACGGCGCGCCACTTTGATGGTGAGCTCGGGTTCGATTCCGAATCGGTTGGAGCGGATCGGAATGGTTTTGAGCAGCGACGTGCGGAAAGCTTTGTAGCCGGTCATGATATCGGACAGATTCAGATCGGAAACGACGTTGCACATCGCGGTCAGAATATGGTTCGCAACGCTGTGCCACAGATAGAGGACGCGCCGGCGCTTGGCGATGGCGAAACGCGAGCCATACACAACATCGGCGACGCCGTCCACCAGGGGCTGCAATAGGTCCACATAATCGGCCGGGTTGTACTCGAGATCTGAATCCTGAATCAGGCAATAGTCACCTTGGGCGTGCTCAACGGCTTCCCGAATGGCTGCGCCTTTTCCACGATTGCGCTCGAAGCGGATCAAGCGGATCAGCCCCGGGAACTTCTGGGACATCTCCTCGACGATTTCAGCCGAGTCGTCCGTGGAACCGTCGTCGACAACAATAATCTCGCGATCGAGGCCGGCCGGCAGAGGCGCTCGAATTACGCGCTCCAAAATTGTTCCGACGTACTCTTCTTCATTGAAGAGCGGCATCAGAATGGACACTCGGGCGCCGGGCATCCTGACTTACTTCAGGAGCTTATCGATTTCGACGAACAATCCCGGGCCCTCGAAAACCGCGCGGGCGTCCTCCTTATAACCGAAATCGTTGCGGATCATGCCGTGCTGATCGATGACGAACAAGTGGGGAACATCGATATGCCCCGTGCCGGGGCGCGCGTTCATGTAGGAGATGGTCATCTGTCCCTGATCGCAGACGATGGGGACGGTGATTTTATTGACGGACTTGTATTTTGTGATTGTGTCCTGATTGTCGGGAGGAAGCACCACAGAAAGAACTTCGACCTTGTCTTTGTATTTCTCCTTTACCGTTTCGAGCGTTGTGGAGAGCAGTCGGCAATGCGGACAATTGGTCGACATGATTTCGATGAGCAACACCTTGCCGCGGTAATCCTGCAAGTCGTAAAAACGCGTATATTCGGGATCGGGCAGCGCGAAGCCGGGCGCGCGGCGGTTAGAGAGTTCTCCGGATGCGAACAAAGAGCACGCGAGCACGGCGGTAAGACATGAAATGCGCGGGACCATAAAGTTTACGTTACCAACTTTCTTAAAGATTCCACATAAGGGGGAATTGCGACACCGCGTTCGGTGACGATGGCGGTGACATAACGGTTCGGCGTGACGTCGAAGGCCGGATTCTCCACCGTTGTGCCGTCGGGCGCAACGTGTACGCCTTGCACGTGCGTCACTTCTTCGGCGGCGCGCTGCTCGATGGGGATTTGATCGCCATTGGTGAGACTCAGGTCGAGCGTTGAAATGGGAGCAGCGACGTAAAACGGCACGCTGTTCTCTTTGGCAAGCACGGCGATGGAATAGGTACCGATTTTGTTCGCGACATCACCGTTGGCTGCGATGCGATCGGCGCCCACGACCACGCAGCCAATTCGGCCGGAATGCAGGAAGTGGCCGGCCATGTTGTCGGTGATCAGAGTGGCTGGAATGTTATCGTGCTGCAGCTCCCAGACGGTGAGGCGCGCGCCCTGCAGGAATGG
>CZKS01000084.1_pt1 | contig 22730 bp, 33 predicted proteins | sample 1122221 | NCBI WGS metagenome assembly CZKS01 (sample SAMEA3539301, study PRJEB10725) | soil metagenome | biome: tundra; feature: field; material: soil | place: USA | collected 2010-05 | depth 0.15 m
CAAGAGTGGCCTGAGCGCGCCCTTCCTGAAAAAAACCAAGAGCAGCGTTGAAGGCCAGGAGTAGCGCGATGATCGCCGCCTCGACGTATTTGCCCAGGACAATCTCAAGCACAATCGCGGCCTCGAGCATCCATGGAACCGGCGCCCAGAACTTGGTCAGCGCCCTACGCAGCGGATGCAGAGACGTGTCGGGCAGTGCGTTTGGACCGAACTTCTCCGTCCGGCGGCGAACATCGTCGCTCGCGAGCCCGGCGGGGAGCGGGGCATTTTTGACGGGAGCTGAGGCCATAGTTCACACCTTACTTCGTTAGCAGCTTGCGGATAGATTTTAATTCCTTTCGGCGCTTCGGGGTGGTCTTGGGATATGCCATCTTCAGGTCACTGAGCGTATCCAGGACAATCTGAGAAACGATCAAACGGGCATTCTCCTTGTCATCGGCGGGAACGACATACCAAGGCGCGTGATGGGTGCTAGTGGCCTTCAGGCACTCCTCATACGCCTGCATGTACTGCCCCCAGTATTTCCTCTCGTGAATGTCGGCGAGGCTGAATTTCCAGTTCTTGTGCGGGTCGTCAATGCGCTCCAGGAATCGCTTTTTTTGTTCGTTCTTCGATAAGTGGAGGAAGAATTTAACGGTCCGAGTTTCGTTGCGATAGAGGTGGCTTTCCAGGTCCACGATAGAGCGGTACCGCTTCTCCCAGAAAGTTTTCTCGTCGCGCAACTCTTGGGAAAGTCCCTGGGCGCGGAGAATCTCCGGATGCACCCGAACCACCAGCACTTCTTCGTAATAAGAGCGGTTGAATATGCCGATCTGCCCGCGTTCGGGAAGACAGCGCGTCGTGCGCCAAAGAAAATCATGTTCCAATTCGTCCGCGCTCGGCTGTTTGAAGCTAAAAACCTGGCAGCCTTGCGGATTGACGCCGGACATCACGTGCCGGATAGCGCCATCCTTGCCGCCGGCGTCCATCCCTTGAAAAATCAGCAGCAACGCATAGCGGTTGGACGCGTAGTAAAGCTGTTGCAGCGAGCTCAGAGCTTGAACGTGCTCTTCCAGAAGCTTTCGATACTCCTTCTTCGACTTCGAGAAGGGCTTCACAATCGTCGGCCAGTCGGTGAGCTTGACCTTGTCCCCGGGCCGCACGCGGAAATCTTTTGAATTGATTTTTATCTCATGCATTTGGTGTCACGCTTAAATCCACTCATGCCGGTTGCGTCAGACCCCCAAGCACCGACTCCCTCACGGTCGCGGTTCGGTAACGGTCTTTCCGAACCGCGAGCGTAAGCGACCGGTTGACCGTCACAAGGTCACCACTTCCTGGCCGTGGTCCGATAGACAAGCGATGCTCATTTGGATAACCCGCTTCGTCTCGTGAGGTCCCCGAACGCAGATCGAAACAACCCCGGCCTGTTCAGCCGGATAGTCGTTCCCGCCCACGAACAGCGCATCGCCGACATAAATCATTTCCTGCAATGAAATGCCAAGTACGTCTCTCAGTTTTCTGATTCCGTAGGCTTTGTCTATGCCGGGCTTGGTGACATCGATGGATGTCGCGCCACCCATGTGGACAGAAAACTCGGGAATCAAAGTGTCGAGGATGGCTTTGATCTTCTTTCGCTTCGTGAAATCGGAGTCCCATTTCTCTTTTTCTTCTAAGGGAGCCTGCTGGCCTAATGCGGAAAATGTGATCTGGCTTCCCCGGTCTTCAATCACCTCTCCCCAAACTTTGTCGACCTGGAAGCCGGCCTCCGCGACTGCCTTCTTTAGAGAGCCAACGATCTTTTCCTTTTCCTCCGGTGTGAAGTCTTCTGAATAGAGATTGTTCCAGGCGCCTGTGTAACGGAAGAACTTCGTCCCGGATGTCGGAAGAATCGACAGGTTCTCCAGGCTCAGGTCCTGCGGAAGATGGGAGACGAACTGTTCTTGAAACTGCGGCCAATCGCCTCCGGAAATGACGGCGACTTTGATAATGCCGAGAAGATCGTGAAGCAGTCGTGACATGTCGGCGTCGATAGACGACTTACTCTCGGCCAGGGTGCCGTCCAGATCGAACACAATCAGCTTTTTCATTCCGGTATCTCGATTTCCAGCACGTTTACTGGACCTCGCGGCTGGAACGTGCACGCTCCCAGAATCGCGGGCAACAGAAACACGTCGCCTTTTCCGGCTTCGTAAGTGGCGCCGTCATGCTCCACTTGGCCCGCACCGTCGATCGAGACCAGCACTCGCGGCACATCCGCAGCACCGACGGTGAACGGCGATTGTCCGCGCAGGCGCCACAGCCGGAAATGTTCACAATCAAACAGCCTCTCGCGCTCAACCGGTGTCGTCGCCTCCACCACCGGCGCCACCAGGCCTGCCGTACCGTCCGCGAAATCAATGCACGCTAGCGCCTGATCCACTTGGAGCGGACGCGGCTGGCCAGTCTTGGCGTCAATATGGCCCCAGTCGTATAGTCGAAACGTCACGTCGCTGTTCTGCTGAACCTCGAACACCACCACGCCGCCGCCTAGAGAGTGTACCGTCCCAGCCGACAGGAAGACGGCGTCGGCGGCCTTGGGATGGAAGCATGCCAAGCGGTCCGCCACGGCCCCGCTCGCGAGCGCGCGCCGCAGATCGGCTTCCGTGGTGTCTGGCTTCAGACCTGCATAGATGCGGCTTTTTGTCCCGGCTTCCAGCACCACCCATGCTTCGGTCTTGCCGGTCTCGCCGGCAGGCAGCAAGTCCGCGTGGGCGTCATCCTTACGCACATAGCCGGGATGCACCTGGACCGAGAGCATTTCGCGTGCGTCGAGGAATTTCAGCAGCAGTGGGAATCGGCGGAAGCGCCCGGCCAGCTTTCCCATCGCCTGTTTTGGAAACTGCTCCAGCACTTGAGCGATCGTCCGCCCTTTGAGGGGTCCATCGGCAACCTGGCTTGGATGATCGTCGCGGTCGCTGAGTATCCAGGCTTCACCGATGGGTCCATTGCCCGGCAGCGGCGCGCTGAGTAGATTCGCCAGACGCCTGCCGCCCCAGATCCGATATTGATAGATCGGTTCGAATCGCAGCGGATAAAGAGGTATTTGACTCATGGAGCTACGCTATTTGCGGCCGCGCCGCTTACCGCCAGGGGCCGTGAGGCAGGAACGCTAAATTATCGCTCAGGACATAGATCGTTATCGCGGCAAACATAAAGACCAGGCCGACCCAGACTTTCCAATCATGATGCGCGCGCTTCCAGTAAGGACGCTGATCGTGAGGGGCAGGGTGATGAACGCCGCCGGGATCCGGCCCTTCGTTCCCGGGGTGACCGTAGTTGTTTTCATTCATTGTTTACTCGCCTTCTTCATCTTTAGGGATCTCAGCGCGGCCTCGTTACTCCTTGATGCCGCCCACTGCCGGTTACGCGCAATTCGGTGACCATCGTAGGCTGATTGCGCGAACACGATGGCATCTCCTTCATCAAGCCGGATATTTCATGGCCAGTTTCCTCCCTGCACGATTGTTCCCGCAGCAGGCCCGGGTGCCTTGAACGCAAAGGCGAAGAAGGCGGCCACGCCGAGAAAAGCGAACGCCACAAGATAATTCCATGCAACTTTTTCCTTCAGGAACGCGGTCGCGAAGACGATGAAGACGATGAGTGTGACAACCTCTTGAATGATCTTGAGCTGGAATCCCGAAAACTGGCCGTACCCGAGGCGATTCGCCGGGACTGCCAGGCAGTATTCCAGCAACGCGATCGCCCACGAGACTACTATCGCCTTCCAGAGCGGCCAGTGGTGACCGTATTTCAGGTGTCCATACCAAGCGAAGGTCATGAAGACATTCGACAAAACCAGCATAAGAACGGTAATCATGATGTTATTGCACCTTGGGCCGGATTGAGAAATTGTTTATCGCGGGTCTCCGGCATGAAGAAGTAGAGGATGCCGAATGCTGCCGAGGCGACAGCGGCAAGGAAGAGAAAGCCAGCGTTGGAACCGAGGTGATGCACAATGGAGCCGGCAATAACCTGGCTGAGCGAAGCGCCAATGCCGACCGCAGTGCTGATGGCCCCGAGGGTAAGATTAAAGCGGCCCGAACCCTGTGTGAGGTCGGCGATCACAAGGACCGAGACCACGCCGAATATTCCAGCCCCCACGCCGTCCAGGATCTGGATGGCGACCAACGCATCCGTGTTGTGCGTAAGCGTGTAGAGGACGCCGCGAACCGGCAGGGCTCCGAATGCGATGAGCAGCAGCGGCTTTCTGCCCCACGACCCCGCCTTCCGCCCCGACCAGGAAGCGAGCAAAGTGATGACAAGCTGGGTGGTCACCACGCACGCCGACATGAACATCATCGAGCTTCGGCCCTGACCCTTGGCCAGCATCTCGCCCAAGAGGGCAGCATCGCGGCGTTAGCAAAATGGAACATCACAGCGCAGACCAGGAAGACGACTAGAGGATGATCCCGAAAAAGCACCAGGACACTTTCCGTTTTGCCGCCCTTCTCGCCCTCCTTCGCGCCCCGCGCCCGTTCGTAGTCGATCTCGTCGGGGCGGATGACGAGCAGCGCAAGGAGGGTCGGAAGCGCGCAGAACGCCACGAAGAAAAAGATGCTACGGTCGGAAACGAAATAACCAAGCAGGCCCATGGACACGGCGGCGGCGACGTTGCCGGCCGAGTTGAACCCCTGGTTGCGTCCCTGACGGCGATCAAACAGCCGGTGTCCCACGATCCCGAGCGAAATGGCACAGATGGCTGGACCGAAAACGCTTGATGTGCCGCCAATCAAGACCTGCGCCGACATCACTGACCAAAAGGTTGGCGCGAGCGCAATCAGCAACGCCCCGGCCACCAATGCGACGATCCCAATGGCAATCAATGCGCGTTTGGACCGCAGGTGGTCAACCAGAGCACCGGCTGGGGTTTGCGCCACGATGCCGGCGATCCCACCTATAGTGAGAGCGATTCCCACGCGCTGCTCGTTCCACCCATATCCGGCTAGATAGATCGCGAGGAATGGTCCGACTCCGGTCTGAACGTCGGCGAGGAAAAAATTCAACCAGTCCAGACCGCGCAAAGTTCGGACGGAAGGCGGTTTGGCCCCTCCTTCTTCCGAAGCGTCCGAGGTCGTTTCGCCTGGTTGAGCTTGTTCGTGCACCATCTGTTTCAGGGAGGGCCCCATGGGCACCGAAACTTAAACGCCGCTTATAGCCAAAGATGACCGGTGTTTGGCTTCGTGCACCCAATAGGGCGGACGGCCGTAGTGAGCGTGGAGTTGGTCTTCGTACTCTCGAGTGAGCGGCCTGGACAGTAGGTACTCTGGGCAGCTTTTGATGGCTTCCCGCGAGAGGCCGACGGAGATGTTAGATTCCGCCCAACTCACACGTTCAATCCAAGCGGGCGAAATCAATACCTTCTTACCTGGCAGCCAATTCCGCGTTGCAACCTCAACGTAACGGATAGCCCAGGCTTCATCATCGATGACAAACCCGTCCACATGTCCAATTTCACCATCGGTCGCTTCCACGTAATAGCCGGTGATGGCTTCCGCGCTGAAGAGATGCGAATCCGCCGACTCGCTCTCGACCCTGTCTGCTGCTTTTGTGGAGGCGGTTGTAGGAATAGCCAGATCCGCCGGATAGGGCACTGGGCCCCACAGAAAGGGGCCACCCCAATAATAGGGATATCCGTAATACAGGTTGTATTCGGCTTCATGCTGGCGGGAGACCGGCAGATGCGTGTTGATGTCAGGGCTATTCTCAACCTGCTTTTTCGTCAGCGAAACATCCAGCCGCTTGGCTGGCCAGTCCGTATGGAGCACGGACATTGGCGAGATCAACACTTGCCGTCCGCCAAGCCAACCACCGGTTTCTACCGCGAGGTAGCGGATAGCCCACGTCTCATCGTCGAAATAGAACTGATCAACAGTTCCAAGCTCTCCATCCGTAGCGTGAATTGCGAGACCTTTCAAGAATGCAGCATTCGTTAGCATTGTCTTTACCCTCCACTTTCGCGGACGCTATCTCGCGGCCGCTCCCACCACTTCGGGCGAGTGCAGTGTTACATTGATAGGCCGCGTGGTTGCGATAATGTTTTTCGCTTTTTCGACTTCCGAGGCCTTGTCATGCACCAGCAGCAGGAATTTGTCCGTCTTGAGAGCCAACTCGTACTCAACCACACTATTCTGCGGAATACCCATGCCGTAGAGTCCCGCGCCGATGGCGCTTAAACCTCCAACCACCGCCGCGCCTTCCAACCCACCTACGATCCACGCAACGAGCGGACCCGCCACCAGCACTGGACCGAGACCCGGAATGGCAAAGAAGGCTGACCCGAATAGCAATCCCCAGAAGCCGCCCCAAAAAGCGCCGGTCTTGCCCCAGTACTTCATCCGGTCGCCCGTATTGTAGTAACCCACCACGTGTTCATCGGTGTGGGAATCTTTGCCGACAATGGACAAGCTATGCATGTCGATTCCGCCACGCTGCAGCTCCTTGACCGCGGCTTCTGCTTCGAGATGACTAGCATAAACAGCTACAACTGCGTTTTGTTCAGACATTTTCTATCTCCTTAGATTTGTAAATCTCTTACTCCAGCTCGACTCGCCGCCACGATCTGTCTGGATTGAAGCGAGCCATCTGGCGCGCCAGCGCGGCGGTGTTGATCCCGAGATCTTTTCCGTAAAGGAGGCCCTCGTGATCGATGATGAAGGTTTGAACTCCGGATACGCCATACTCCGCGGGCCACGCTACCAGCGCAAATCCACCGATCATCTTGCCGTTCACCACGTAATCAAACGCACCACCGGTGGCCGCCGGTCCTTGCGATTTCAACACGCGGAAGTAATAACCGTGATACGGCGTGGGCTTCGTTGCGTCGGCTGCGGCCGCGAAGGCTTTAGCGACCGGATTCTGCGGAGCACCTTCGGAATACAACCCGTCTTGTTTACTAGGGGAACTCGCGATGCTCTGCGCGTATTTGAGGATGCCATCCCGGCCACGGTCTTCCGAGGCATATTCCAATTGAGCCTCGACGTAGCCCCGGCAAATCTCCATCGTATTCAGTTCGTTTCTGCCCACCCGTCGCGCCAGGATCTCCAGCCTTCCGCTGATTGGGTCGAGCCGCCATTTTCCGTCCTTGCGAACCACTGGCACTGGAAACGGCCAGTCTTGCTCGCCCACGGCAAAAGTCACGCGGTCGGGATTAGCGGGGTCCTGCTCGACTTGAAGCTTTTCGTGCGCTGAACGCGCAAACTCCGCTCGCGATTCTTTGTCTTCAACCGGGTCCCCGGATTCGAGAATGTCCTTTCCGTCCGGTCCGAACAATTGGAGCAGAGCCGCGGCGTCGTTGTGGTCGGCGGCATCAATGATTGCCTGAATAGCTTCCTGCGGCGTCGCAAAGGTCCGCTGGGTCACGCGCGGAGCAGCTGCGAGCAGCGCTGCCGCAACCGCCAGGCTGACGGCCAGCAATCGATAAATAGAGTTCATCCTTGCCATAGTTTTTCTTCGCTCCTATCGGTGGCCGCCGCCGCCGTGGCCTCCGCCACCACCGCCTGCGTGGCCTCCGCCGCCTCCGCTGAATCCTCCACCGCGTGAGGACCCTCCGCTGCGGGCTGGTCCAAGGCTCGAATTTCCGTGGTCGCTATGCGCCCGCGCCGCGCCGCCGTCTCGAACACCGCCGAAAGCGCTTCCGCTCGAGCGGGAGGTGCTCGGCGCAATTTGCCGATTGCCCATTCGTTCCGTTCCCGGTGAGGATGTAGAACCTCGATATTGCGTCTGTCCTGCAGCCGCACGGGATTGCAAGTTTTGGCGCGCGGCGCCTCCGTAACGGCTGGACACGGCAGAGTTGGAATAGGGGACGCCTGCGCGATGCGCGGCGTTGTGGGACCATGCGGTACTTCCGCTCAGGCTGCGGCTCCCGCCTGCGTTGAAATTGTTCCGGTGAATGAAGCTGTTATTGACGAAGACGCTGTGATTGCCCCAGCCCGGACTCCAACCATATCCGCCCCAACCACCCCAGCCTCCTCCGAAATAAAATCCCATGTTGATCCCAAGTCCAAATCCGAAGTACCCGCCTCCATAGAACGGTGGGTAAAACCAACTCGCGTACGGATAATAAAGAGGCGGGCCCCAGATGGAGACAGGATTGTAATATGGCAGGTACATCATATTCGGATCGCCCGGCTCGATGTCGATGATGGGCGGTCCGGAGCTGTTCGTGGTGATTACTCTTTGCTGGCTCGTTGAGTTCAATTTCCCGGCTTGCTGCGCTTTGAACCGCATTCGCTGGACTGCGTCCATTACGTCAGACTGCTGAGCGAGAAAAGCGTTTCCAAGATTTGTCGCCCACGTGATGTCTTGGTTCAAGCGTTTGACGAGGTCCGGAAAAACGACCAGCGCCTGGATGCTGGGGTCCCAGTTCTGTTGTTGCGCCGCTTGGGTGAGAGCAGGGCCTGTGAGCCCGGGGTTCCGCTGGAGCCACTGCGAGGCTTGCACCAGTTCGAGCGGATACGTCGAGGCCACCAATATTTGGCTCAGTAACGGATCCGGATAGAGTGCGATCGGCGCGACCAGGCCGTCGAGTTGATCGGTCCCGAGCGATTGTCCGGGAGGCGGCGCTTGTGGCGCTGGCTGGCCGAGCATCACCGTGCCAGGTATCAGTAGCAGTAAAGTGTAGAAAAGTTTTGGAGTGAATGCTTGAATCTTCTTCATGACGTTATTAAGGGCCGCAACTCCTCCAACTACCGAAAGCACTTCGGTGGCCGACCGGCGGACCTCGGTATTGCTGGACGAGACTTGTCCGAGATTGCTCCGCGAGCGACCTCCTGTAGTCACGTGGCCAAATACGGTCAGCTGCCGAGGGGTCCCGAAATCGGATAGCCGGAGGCAACCTGCCCTTTCATTTGCTCGGGACTATGAGCAATTGTGAACAGATTGAGAACGAGCGAGTCCCTGATAATGGCTGCGGATCAAGCCTGACGACCCGAGACCGCAGATAGCCGCCCCTCTCGTCAAACCCCGTCATGACCACAAGGAGCCAAAAGTGCAATGAGGAATCCGAAGTTGTTCTCAGTCATTGGTGCATCGAAAATCACTGCCAATGACCACTCAGGAGGCTCGTCATGAGTAGCGCAGCAATTCGCCACGATGATTTCGACGCTCAAGTTGTATCCGAACTGCAGACCTTGTGGGAAGGTGAGCAGAGTTTAGGACGTCTCTATCCGCAGTTGGGAAAGAAACCACAATTGCGTGAACTCTTCTTGTGCGAACTCGCCAACGTTCAGCAGCGCGCTGAGCATCTTCAGGCTGTTCTGAAAGCGCCGAAGCGACCCGCAAGGGTCTGAAGTTGCACCCACTGATGGGAGGGGAAATGACGACGGAAGAATACGGCAGTGCCTACATGAAGGGTTATGTGCTGACAGCGCGGCTTCTTGTTACGCGCGGCCTGTCCTGGGACGGCGCCCAGGAGACGGCTCAGGCGGCATGGGCCAGGGGGTGGGAAAAACGTGGTCAATTGCGCGATGCAAATACGCTTATGAAATGGATAAACACTATCGCGTTGAACATATATCGCAGTAGTCTTCGACGCGAACCTTTCTTGCAGGACATTCCCGAAATCGCCGCACCGCCCGAAGGACATCTGGCAGCTATTGATGTCCAACTTATACTACAGACCTGTAAGAAGAAAGACAGAATCGTTTTAGAGAGTTACTATCTGGAAGATTCTAAGCCTGAGGAAATCGCGCGCGCTCAGGGTTCAACCGTAACGGCTATCCGTCTCCGATTGCTTCGCGCGCGGCGTGGGCTGGCCAAAACGCTAACCATCGTTTCGCGGCCCACGACGAAGTTAGCATTGGCGAAGTCCGCAAATGCTTAATTCAGGAGCCGCAATTCTCGCCGGTCCGCCGCGAGATTGACTCTGGATTTCCGTCGCGTTTTATTTCGCCGTGTCCCTCTGGCGCGTGGCTTTGACGGCGCTCAAAATCCCGGCGCCCAAGAGCACTACGGCCCCGACCACAATCCAATGCAAAGGCAGATGCATAATGATGGCGCCGTAAATGAGACCGCCGATCAGGATCAGGAATCCAACGATGTAGATTACGAAAGACACGGTCGTTCCTCCTTCATGCGGTGCCTCGGCGCCCGCTCACTAGGTTAATAACGAAAACCACGAGCGCCACCACCAGCAGCAAGTGGATCAGAGCTCCTCCTACGTGCAGGCTGAAGCCTAGCAGCCATAGGATCAAAAAGACCGCGAATATTGTCCAAAGCATTGTCTTACCCTCCTCTGCTCGTTCGGAGCATTTCTAGAATTCTCAAGCGCCGGCCACCGAAGACAGCAAATGATTTGCTGCTCAAGTAACGATATGTGGTCATGTGACCGTGCATGGTCACATGAGACCCCTTTCGATGTAGGCCGCCTTCCTAGCTTGCAATTAACCAGCCAAGTCTGGTGAAGCAAGCATTGCCAACAAACTCCGAGGTCGGATTCTCGAAGACTTGCCCGTTGATGTGACTTCCCGCACTGTGGAAGTCACATTGCTCTATTGAAGCCGAAGAGGAGAAACTGAAGATGAGTAAAACACTGGTAGCTATGTTTGCAATTGCCGGTACCATGGGTATCGTCGCGTTCGCGGCGGACCGGGAAGTCAAGGTCGACGACAGGCTGGACGCTTCAGCTGACGCGCTGACCGATGCGATGAGGGCCGCCGATAAAGGCATCCCCCAGGATCTGCTCGATAAGGCGAAGTGCGTCGTTGTCATTCCGGGTATGAAAAAGGCCGGATTCATCTTCGGCGCCAAGTATGGCCGCGGTTTCGCAGCATGCCGCCGAAGCGGTGGGTCGGGCTGGAGCGCTCCGGCTGCGATGCGTTCGGAAGGCGGAAGTTTCGGCTTTCAGATTGGTCTTTCGGACACCGACGTTGTGTTGCTGGTGATGAACGACGGCGGAATGAAACACCTGCTCTCCGATAAATTTACGCTCGGCGGAGAAGCGACAGTGGCTGCGGGCCCAATCGGCCGCGACGCGAGCGCTGAGACGGACGCCATGTTGAACGCGGAAATGTTATCGTATTCCCGCTCGCACGGGCTGTTCGCAGGCATCTCGCTGGAAGGCGCGACGCTTCGTCCGGACTCGGAAACCAACCACGAACTCTACGGTCACGACTCAAGCAATCGTGAAATTCTGACCGGCGACTTTAAGACGCCGGAGGTTGCCAGAAAATTTGAAAGAGCGCTGCGTCGGGACTCGGCCGACCGCAACTAAGAATAGCCACAACCGGTCGCTTACGCTCGCGGTGTTACTGAACCGCGACCGTGAGGGAGTCGGTACCCTCGCCGCAGGGGATTCGGACAGTTCCAGCGTGCAGGAGGACTGGGACTGTCCGTCCATCCCGAAGGTACAATTTTCTTGAGCTGCACCTACGCTTCCATTAGGAGGAAAGACCATGCACGACGACGCACACAGGAAAGCCGCAGAACAGCATGAACTTGCGGCGAGGTCTCATCGCACTGCCGCGGAACATAACGAAAAAGGGGATTACTCAGCGGCAATCTGGCATTCGGAGCGAGCGCTGGAATACTCCGATAGCGCTTACAAGCTTGCCAAGGAAGCCCACACCAAGTCAGCACAGATGGTTACTCTTTAAATATATGTCCACTCGTCAAAACAACGGATCGCATTTCGAGAACCACCAGCGAGCCGCCGAACTACACGACGGCGCCGCACACGCACATCGTGTTGCCGGGCAACAGGGAAACGCGGACCACCTGACCGGGCACGAGCAGTCACGGCAGGCTCTGGAACACTCCCCGGACCTGCACCAGCATGCTCAGGCAGCGACTGGACATGGCGTTGCAGCATTCGGACATGCTGAGATCGCGGCCCTCGCTTATGAACTCTGGCAAGCTCGGGGCCGTCCCAACGGATCATCGCAGGAAGATTGGTTCCAGGCCGCGGAAGAATTGCGATCTCGCTCTTATTCCCGTTGATCCCGCGCTCAGGCGGATCAAGATTCCTAACAAAGTGAACGGCCACGAATTTGCACATCAACAGGCTGAACGCAACTGAAGTTGCTCAACTTTGTCTTCAAAGGAGAAATAAAATGCTTGGCTTAGGATTGCTCGGAACCATTATTGTCGTTCTGGTAATTGTCTGGCTCATCCGCAGGGTGTGAACGACAACGGCTTGAAAATGCTCTCACAGCGGTTTCGGCCTCGTGTGCCTCCTGTTCACGTAACCACCTTACGTAACCAGGAGCGCCAAAGCCGCTGCGCTCATCAAGGCCGCGCAGATCCATCCCAACACCATCGCGACGCGTGAATTGGTGCGGCTGCCCATTACTTTCTTGTCGCTCGTAAGCAGCACCACCAACACCACTAGCGGTGGCGCCAGTACACCATTTACAACAGCGGACCAGAACAGCATCTTCACCGCATTCAATCCTGCAAAATCAAGGGCCAGCCCCACCAGCATCGCGCCCGCCATTACGGCGTAGAATTGCGGCGCACGGCCCGGTTTCTGGCTTAGCGACGCGCCTTTCCACGCCGCCGCTTCTGAAATCGCATAAGCGCAAGATCCTGCCAGTACCGGGACACCCAACATGCCGGTCCCGATCAATCCTAATGTGAACAGCCAATACGCACCCTCGCCTGCCAACGGCCGCAGTGCTTCAGAGGCCTGTTTGGCCGTTTCGATGTTATTCAAACCATGCGCGTGCAGCGTGGCCGCGGTTGTGAGAATGATAAAGAACATCACCAGATTGGAAAAGAACATTCCCGTGAACACGTCGCCGGCCGCTCCGCTCAGTTCCAGATTCGTGGAGCCGCGGCGCTTGGCCACAGTGGTCTTCCCATGCTTCCGGTCCTCCTCCACTTCCTGCGACGCTTGCCAGAAAAACAGATAAGGAGAGATCGTCGTCCCCAGAATCCCCACCAGCACGGACATGTAGGATCGTGTCCATTCCACGTGCGGCGCAAAAGTTCCGTGGAAAACAGCGATCCAGTCCGGCCGCGCCAGGAACGCTGTGATCACGTAAGCGAACAGCACCAGCGCCAGCCACTTGAAGACGCGCGCAATCAGATTGTAGGAGGTCCAGATCAACAGGCTTGTGATCAGCAATGCAAAGAAAGGCGTCCAGTAATAGGACGGGATTCCCGTTCCCATCTCCATTACATTCGCCATGCCGCCCAGATCGGCGCCGATATTGAACACGTTGGCGACAATCAGCAGCACGCATGCCGGCCACAGCACCCAGCGTGAATACCGCATGCGAATTGCTCCGCCCAGTCCGCGCCCCGTCACCATTCCCAGCCGTGCACACATCAGTTGCACAGCCGCCATCAGCGGAAAGGAAAGGAGGGCCGTCCAGAGGAAGGAATATCCGAAAACCGCGCCTGCTACCGAGTAAGTGGATATCCCCGAAGGATCGTCATCAGCCGCGCCCGTAACTAGTCCCGGCCCGAGGTTGGCAAAAAAGCGCCCTACTAACCCGCGCCGGTTCGGCTCAGTAACAGTGCTGGCATGCTTCACTCTTAAGAGACTCCGTCCATGACGTGCGCCAATCACATTCTACGACGGGCGAGGCACGCGAACCGGAACGTCGATACCTCGCGGTCCTTGCGTTGCTGATAGCAGGATAGGAGTCAACCATGAAATTTCTGCTTGGAGTCCTGGCTGGGCTGCTTATCCTCCCCGCTTTCGCCTACGTTTTTCTCCGGCTGGGATATGCGCCAGTGGCCACAGGGGCGCCTCCGCTTCCACTCGAGAAGACAATCACAGGAATGGCGCTGAACGCCAGGGTTGCGAAAGAAGCGCCCACTCAGGTCCCTGTTCCCGCCACCGAACCGAATCTAATGGCTGGCGCAAAAAGCTATCGCCGGTATTGCTCCGAATGCCACGGTCTGAGCGGTGAACCACCCAGCGCTGCCGCCAAAGGAATGTTTCCCAAGCCGCCGCAGCTATTCGATGGTAAGGGAGTGACAGACGACCCGGTGGGCGAGACCTACTGGAAGGTCTCGAATGGCATCCGCCTTACCGGTATGCCCGCATTCTTGGGATCGTTGACCGACGAACAACTTTGGCAGGTGAGTCAGTTGTTGGCCAATGCCAAGAAGCTTCCCTCCGGAGTTGGCGCCTTCATGGCTAGCCCCCCGGCCGCGCAATAGCACCGGAATCGAGGGTGTGGCCGAACCGCGACCGGGAGGGAGCGCTACCACGAGTACCGCTAGCTCTGCGTTCGAATAGCGCTTCCTGCCGGTCGCGGCTCGGTTTATCGCCAGGGGAAAAGAACATCCCGATAGATGACCAGATGCGGTCAAGTGACCTTATGTCGTCTTTACCTTGCGAATCTTTAAGTAGCTCCGCCTTCAGTAGCCTCTCCGCGCCGGGGTGTGGAGCTGCCGCTACTGAAGGCAGAAGTGTTCAGACGAATCAATGCGATCGAGGCTACCGGATATCAATCTTGAGTAGGGCGTCGGAATGTTCATGGCGCCAGCCCCAGTACGCTTGTTGATCATTGTCTTTGAGTCTGGAAAAATCGCGATATTTGCGATGGTTCTCTTTTGCATACATGCGGTACGCCTGATCTTCATGAGCATTCCATTCATGATCGTCATTGTGTTTTTTGTCATGGTAGGTGCGAGCGGTTTTGTTATCTTCGGCTCGCAATGTCATTGGCGCCATTGCTAGTGGGGCTAAAAGGGCGGCGCCCAACAGGGCCGCACTGCAGAAACGGGGCATGATTATTCTCATGTCGGTGACAAGAGCAATCGTCGTGCCAAGCATTCGCTGCTCGCGCCAGAATGAGGTGTTCGTTAAGGCCGCAAAATTGCTTTTAAAATCGGTACGCCCATACAAAACCGACAAACGCAGACGCTGGCCGGCTTAGCCTTCCGATGAGATGGTGATGATGAAGATTCTTGCTACTGTACTGTTGCCTCTGCTGGTGTGGCCGAGTCATTCGCCCGGCCAGGTTTCCGCGGTATTAGATAGGCCTGATGCAAGCCGCGCACAGTCAGCGGCTGGCACCACACTTGTGCATTTTGGGCAAGTGGACGATGGCGTCTATAAAGGATCGAGACCGAAAACCAATGCCGACTTCGAGTTTCTTCAGTCGCGGCACATCAAGTACATCGTGGATTTGCAGTTTCTTCCCTTTCTGCATTGGTCGGAGCAGAAAAAAGCCAAACGGTACGACATTGAGTTCATACCGGCTCGGATGAATGCCTCTCCCGTCTCGCCTTCTCAACAGCATGTCGAAGCCATAATGGCCATTCTTCGAGACAAACGTTACCAACCCGTCTATTTTCACTGCGCCCTCGGCCGCGACAGAACCAGCGTCATCGCGGCATTGTACAAGATGTATTTTCTCGGGATGTCCCAGCAAGACGCCCGGCAATACATGCTTGAGTCCGGTTATAAGGTTAGCTGGGTCCGCAGTGGACTGGCGAGATATCTTAAGAAACACCCTACTCCTTCACCAGCCTTGAGTTCGTCGCCCTAAGCAGGAGAAACCGAGTGCACATATGAGGCGAACTTACGCCAGAATTTCGACTGCGGTCATTGCGCTGTTTTTGTTTGCGAATCGCGCTCGCCCACAAGAAGCCGCAAAGCCCGAGGTAGCGATCGAAATGCAGATGCGGAACGTCAATATGCATCTCGATCAAGCGATTGTGATCGAGATCCGGGATCTGCGAGGCCGAACGGTACCAACCAGCAGCACCAAGCCAGTGACACTCGACGATGTCAACTCGTTCCTGACCCGCATTGACTCCGGCGAGATCGCACTCAGCGCGAAGAGTCTCGCGGACCTTCTAAACGGGTACGTGTTCGCCTATCCTGGCGCTCCTTTGAAGAAGATGGCAATCACCATGGAACGAGGGCGGCTCAAGCAAAAAGGTGTGATGCATAAGGGCATTGACATTCCATTTGAAATCGAAGGAAAGCTGGACGTGACGGCGGACGGTGAGATCCGATTTCACGTGGACAAGGTGAGCTCCGCTCACATCCCGTTCAAGGGTCTTATGCATTTGTTTGGGGAGGATCTTTCCAAGCTCATCAACCTTAAGCGCGATCGTGGCGTAACGTTGGACGGTGACGATATTCTTTTGAATCCAGGCCACATGCTGCCGCCTCCACGAATTGAGGGCCGCGTGACCGCGGTGCGGATTGAAGGCGATCGAATTGTGCAGACGTTCGGGTCTAAGAATACGAAAGCGCTTGCGCTCCCCTATAAAGCTCGGAACTACATCTATTACAGAGGTGGTGTGCTGCGATTCGGAAAACTCACCATGACCGATGCCGACCTTGAGATCGTCGATCAGTCGCCCAGCACCCCGTTCGATTTCAGCTTGCCGGACTACAATCGCCAGCTGGTTGCGGGGTACTCCAAGAACACTCCTACAAACGGCCTCATCGTCTTCATGCCGGATTTCGCCACTCTCTTGAAGCCCAGCCGGTGACAGTGCGTCTTTGAGAAATACTATCTCGCCCGCTTCACCGCTTCTGCCAGGCCAGGATACGGATTAATGGCCTTCCCCTTCCACCACACCTTTTCCGGGCCCAACTCGAAGATCGCGAAATGCAAGTGCGGCGCGCGCGGATCTGCATTTCCCGTCGATCCCACAAAACCGATGACCTGCCCACGCTCGACGTGCATTCCCTCATGCAACCCATCCACGTACCGGTCCAAATGTGCGTAATAGTAGCAATACACTTCCATTTCGTCGAACTGATATATCGTGTTGCCGCCCGGTTTACTGAGGAACAGTTTGCGGACGGTTCCGGAGACTACCGCAAGCACGGGTGTGCCTGTCGGCTCCGCGATGTCGATGGCCTCATGCGGATGTCCGTTGTGAACTTCAGCGAACGAATCGCGCAGATCAGCGAGCGAGAGTCCGCGAATGGGCGGGCTCATCTCGAACACAGAAAAGGCCGCGCCAACAGCGAGAACCACGGAGAACAGCCCGGTAATGCAAACGCGGAGCTTCAACGCTATTCCTCCAGGATGATCGGGGTGCCCCGCCGAACCATGTGCGACAGATTATCCACATCCCAGTTGGTCAGCCTAATACACCCGGCCGATTCGCCGTGCCGGACATGTCCCGGGTCCGGCGTTCCATGGATTCCATAATGTTCTTTCGAGAGGCCGATCCACGCTGCGCCTGCGGGGTTTCTGGGGCCGGGCGGGAGTATGGCGGTCGCTTTTTTGGGGTCGGCGTTCCAGAAGAGATCCGGATCGTAGTTGAACCACGGATAATGGATCACGCTCGTGATAGTCCAGTTACCAATCGGCAACGGATCGTGCGTGCCGCCGATCGTGGCCGGATACTGCGCCAGTTCCTTGCCGCCGGCGCCGTACGCGATTACAGTGCGCTTGGATTTCGACACCACCAGGCGTAACGCCAGCCGGGCCGCGGCGTGACGCACGTTCGGGACGATGATCTGCTCCCCCGCTGAATCCAGTTTTTCGCCGGGATTCAACTCGGCCAGTAGTTTCGGCGAGCAATGGAACCTCTCGCCCAGTTCTTCTCCGGGCGTTTCGAAGCCCAGCCACTTCATCTTCGCCTTTTCCTGGATGTCGGTGGGTTCTGGTTGGAACGGGCCTTTCTCGTCCGCTTTGGTAATCGTGTAGGTCACAAGGAGCGGGCCGGCATCGATATCGAGCAAGCGCCACATCTCCTCATCAATTGTGCCGGTCGGCTTCAGACCATGGTTTTCCTGATATCCCTTAACTGCAATCCCAAAATCGTCGCCGTAGACGCCGTCAATTTGGCCCGGCGAGAACCTGGCACGGTCCAGCAGAATTTGCGCCCGCACCACACTTGGCCCCGTCGCGCCCGCCCTCACCACGCTAGTTTTCGTTGAGTCTTCTATCTCATTTCCGGAAAGACTCCGTGCGGCCGGCGCGCCAGCTAGCGTCAGAATCGAGACACTCACCGCTACCAGACAAGTTAGGCGCATAGCCTACAAGCCGCACTTTGCGGGCCGTTTGCCGCGTTCCGGAACGGCTCCGCGCGTGCTTTAGCACAACCGTATCCACTGGAAGGAAATCATGAGGACATATTCAACAACTACAATTACCGGAGTCGCCTTCGCGACCCTGCTCTGCGCTTTCTCCGCCTTCGCGCGAGACCACAGCGCGCTCAATGGCGCCTGGACCCTGGTACCCGCCAAGAGCGACTTCGCCGGCCAGCCCGTCGTTCAAACCGGCACTGTGACGATTGCCGATCGGGAGGGCATCATTATCGTCTCTCGCAGTTTCGTGTATGAAGGCGCCACCGAGACGTTTTACTACAACGACGTCACCGACAGCGAGCACAACGCCACTATCCACACCGGCAAAGACCTAAAGAGCAAGACCAGCTGGGATCACGACGTCTTGAAGGTGACCACCACTCAATCCGGTGCGGTTACTATCGAACGCTACAGCCTGGCCCCGGATGGCGCCATGATCGTTAGCGTCGAAAGGCCCGAGCGAAAGCCGATCAGCTTGGTCTTCCAGCGCCAATAACGCAACTGTCCATAACCAAATATGGTCACTTGACCCGGCGCGGTCAGTTTTCTCTTACGGCGAATATACGTTCGCCTCTACCTTGCCGCGTCCTTTGGCATTCCTGTAACGGCCACAGCCGTGCACTTCAACAGATCCGAGCGAAGCCGCCGCAAACAAGAGTTTTGTAAAACACAATTGGAGGAAACGAATGAATCTAACAGACACGGCAACTAGAGCGGGCGCAACTCTGTCCCGCGCACAGGAGCGAGTGAAGGATTTTGGCCTCGCCGCCGCTGAGAAGTTGGATGAAGCCCGAGAGGGAACAGCCGACGCGCTCGAAAACGCGGCTTGCTCGGTTCGAACCACCGGACGCGCGGGGGCCAAGACGATAGAGACTATGTCGGAGAACGCGGCCGGCAACCTGGATTCCACCGCTGCATATATGCGCGATCACGACCTGGGAGGCATGCTCAGTAACCTCCGGCAGGTGATTGTCAGGAATCCAACCGCGTTCCTGGTTTTGGCCGCTGGCATAGGATTCTTGGTCGGTTCCGGGTTCCGGCGAAACAATTCACAGGACGGGCGGTACCCGGCCTAGGATTCAAAAGAAAAGGAGAACGATATGCTGATACTGATTATCATTTTGGTCCTGCTCTTTGGCGCCGGTGGAGGATATTACGGCCATAGCCGCTGGGGTCCCGGTGGTGGGGCTGGTATAGGACTGGGGACGGTTCTAATAATTCTCCTCATCGCCTACATGCTTGGCCTGCTCTGAGGAGAGTGTTGATCTTTCGAGGGTGTAGCCGAGCCGCGACCGGCAGGGAGCGCGATACCACGAGTGCCGCTAGTGTTGTGTCCCTGAAATCCGCCACATAACTTGACGTGGGGCGGACGCCCTCGTCCGCGCCGGATCCCCCTGGTCCGGCTCTGCGATCGATTAACAAACAACAGGCCGACGGGGGCGTCGGCCGCGGTCCGGGGGCCGCCCCACTTCGCGAATTGTTCAACGAACTTCAGGGACACAACACTAGTTCTGCGTTCCGATAGCGCTTCCTGCCGGTTGCGGCGCGGTTTTTCGTACGTTCCTAACATGAATTTTTATGTCGCGGTCCCACAGCCGCCGTGCAACAATGCATTCCAGCCTTCGAGCAAGCGGCCCGACAGCAGCTTCGCCCGACGGTCTTGCGCCTCGTGGCGAGGCCTGGCTATGAAGCCTGTGATTCTCGATAAACTAAACAACACAGCAGGAATCCCGCGCCGCCGGCGAGGATGAAAATCGCGAAGCACAGACCCGCGGAGTCCCAACAAAATCAGCACAAAGAGGTTACGTCTGGGTTTCGTTCTAAGCGGAATGGATGGAATCAGTTTAAGGCTCGACTGCCATGGAAACTCTCTATACTTGATGACAGCGAGAGGGCAGACTTTGCTCAGGTTCCATGCTAGCCAACCCCCCATTCCGTTCCGAGAGATTGCGCCCCTCGTTAGGCTTGCGTTCCAAAACTGGCTAAACGACAGAGCGCCACGAATGGGAGCGGCGCTGGCCTATTATATTGCCCTTTCGCTCGCGCCAACTGTTCTGATCCTACTCGCGATCGCCAGTTTGGCATTCGGCGCTCCAGCCGCGGAGGGACGCTTGGTAGCTCAGATCCAAGGTTTAGTGGGATATGAAGGAGCCAAGGCAATTCAGACCATGATCGATGGAGCGCGTCAGTCCAAAGGCATCGCCGCTACCGTACTTGGGCTGGTCACAATGTTTTTTGCGGCTTCGGCGGTAGTCAGCGAACTGCGGGATGCGATGAACACCATCTGGCAGGTTCCCGAAGACACGACTTCAAGCACCGTCCGGAGCATCTTCAATCTGGTGAAGGATCGGCTGCTTTCGTTCGCTCTCGTGCTGGCTTCCGGCTTGTTCCTCGTGCTATCGCTGATTGTGAATGCCTGGATTTTCGCGGCGGGCGAGTATCTCAACTCGGGAGCGGCGCCGCCCAAGGCGCTTGTACAGACCACCGATTGGCTGGTCACCTTCGTTGTCCTTACGGTTTTGTTCGCATTCATATTTAAAGTCCTGCCGAGCGTGCCGCTGCACTGGAGCGATGTCGCCATTGGCGCAGTCTCCACTTCGCTGCTATTCGCGGCCGGCAAGGTTTTGTTGGGCGTGTATCTCGGCAAAGCGGGCTTTACGGATACATACGGCGCGGCCGGTTCGCTCGTCATCGTATTGGTATGGGTATACTATTCGGCACAGGTGCTTTTTCTGGGCGCCGAATTCACGCGAGCTTACGCCTGCCGCTTCGGTTCAATGTCCGCGTCGAAAAGCGGCCACCTCGGCTCATAACTGTGGCAAGGAGCACTCAGGGATGCCGGTAAAACGCGGGGAAGACCATCGGACGGGGCGCAGTGGCTGGCTACGCGCCGCGGTATTGGGGGCGAACGACGGGATCCTTTCAACGGCGAGTCTGGTGCTCGGCGTCGCATCCGCGCATGCAACTCACAGCAATGTACTGGTCGCGGGCATCGCAGGCCTGGTGGCTGGGGCGATGTCGATGGCGGCCGGTGAGTATGTGTCCGTGCACTCCCAGGCAGACACCGAAAAGGCCGACCTCGAGCGTGAGCGCAAGGAACTCAAAGCAGACGATAAGGGCGAGCACAAGGAGCTGGCTCAAATCTATGTCGCTCGCGGACTGGATCCTTCGCTCGCGAAACAGGTCGCGCAGCAGTTGATGGCGCATGACGCGCTAGGCGCGCACGCCCGCGATGAACTCGGTATCTCCAAGAATCTCCGTGCGCGTCCCATTCAGGCTGCCCTTGCATCCGCCGGCAGCTTCGCGGTTGGAGGAGCCATGCCTCTGCTGGTCACCGCTATAGTTCCGCAGTCGAGTCTGATCTACCTGGTTTCTGGAACTTCACTGCTCTTCCTCGCGCTCCTCGGAGGGTTGGCCGCGCACGTTGGGGGCGCAAGCGTTACGGTGGGCGCGATACGCGTAACATTTTGGGGCGCGTTGGCCATGGCGATAACCGCGGGCGTCGGGGCGCTATTCGGAACCGTGGCGTAAGGCTGGCGATTCCGACTGCGCAGGCTCGCCCTGTGACCGGACGAATTCCAGGATGTCGCAACGCCGGGCTTCCCGGCCGGGATTTAGACAAAGCGAATTTTGAAGTAATGGCTGAATTTCACGTCACGTCTCACGGGACGCTCCGAATCCGGGTACTGGAACGTATTGGCAGTCATGAGAAAGGCCCACGTTCTGTTTGAACGGCCAACGGTCGTATAGGAAGTGGCCAAACCAGCACCTCCGCAGGTAGCAGCAGGCATCGCGCAAATATCGTCGGGAAGATTTGGCACGGCCCGTGCACGCAATAGGTTGGTCGCCAAAAGGCTCCGTTCAACAAACTAAGGAGAAAACACATGAAATCGAGTACCGAAGATAAGGTCAAAGGTAGTTTTCACGAAGTGAAGGGTAAGGTCAAAGAGACAGCAGGCCAAGTCACCAACAATCCTAACTTAGAGGATAAAGGCACGGCCGAGAAGTTGGCCGGCAAAGTTCAAAAGAAGGTTGGCCAGATTGAAAAAGTGTTCGAGAAGTAACTTAGGCGGCTCCGTCCGGAGCACGTTTTTCGCTCGGCGCAATTAACGCGCCGGGCGGCGCTCCGACTCTTTCGATTTCGACCACATTTGGTCGTCTGACGATCTGGCGTCAGGTCAATCTGCGTGAGTCGAGGCCTTTGTATCGGAAGAGAAACGCGGCGAGGGCCTCCCTAGCGGAAAGCCCCACCCTCGTTCCCTCCAATGGCTTCACTGCCTAGTGGCTGTGGGCCGTAATGCTGGCTCTACCACAGGCCGCTGGATCCCGGCTTTGCGCTAGTGACTCGCAGTCCCGTTTGGTAGGTGCCGGCGATAGTACAAGCACACTACTGGCCAAACAGTGAAAGGTAGCCGAATCGGCGCAAAACGTGCTGCATCTTGCCTGGACATTCGATCTTTCGCGGTTAAGCTGATCGACGAAAATTCCAAAGAATCGAGAATCGACATGAAATTTCTTAGAGTAATGACCCTGGCCGCCCTTGTTTCGCTTCCCGGAACTGTCGTCCAAGTCTACGGACAGCAAGAGAAGCGAGACGAAAAGCAGGCCAAGCCCGAAAAGCAACAGGCGCAGCCACAGCAGCATGCTCAGCAGCCCAAGCAACAGGCCCAGCCGCAGCAGCATGCTCAGCAGCCCAAGCAACAGGCCCAGCCGCAGCAACGGCAACCACAGCAACAGCATGCCCAGCAGC
>CZKS01000204.1_pt1 | contig 22330 bp, 12 predicted proteins | sample 1122221 | NCBI WGS metagenome assembly CZKS01 (sample SAMEA3539301, study PRJEB10725) | soil metagenome | biome: tundra; feature: field; material: soil | place: USA | collected 2010-05 | depth 0.15 m
GACACATGCTCCACCGACCGCGTAACCGACCCGCGACATAACCGACGCGACCTAACCGACGCGACGCAACCGGCTGCGACGTAACCGAGCCGCGACATAACCGAGCCGCGACCGGAAGGGAGCGCTACCACGAACGCTGCAGAGCCGTACCCCAGTGGTGGCGCTTCCTGCCGGTCGCGGCTCGGAACGCGCACATGCAATCCTGGAAGCTGATGGCCGTCCTGTTAAGCTGTTCCGCTATTCGCAAATCCTATGGAACGCGTGTCCTGTTTGAGAATCTTTCGCTGAGCCTTTCCGAAGGAGAGCGTACCGGATTGATCGGACCAAACGGCAGCGGCAAAACCAGTCTGCTCGAGATCCTGGCCGGGAACGATGTTCCGGACTCGGGCGACCGCGCGATCCGGAAGCACAGCCGCCTGGCCTACGTCCCTCAGGATTCTCTATTCGCGCCGGAGGACACCGTCACTTCAGTTCTGAGTCACGCGCTCGCCGGCGTGCACCTAGAAGAACGAGAGAAGGCCATTCGCATTGAAATGATGCTGCGCCGTGCCGGATTCGAGGATCCCACCGCGTCGGCCGCCTCGCTCTCAGGCGGATGGCGGAAGCGGTTGGCAATCGCCGCGGCGCTGGTAACATCGCCCGACGTTCTGTTGCTGGACGAGCCCACCAATCATCTGGACCTCGACGGCATCCTTTGGCTGGAGCGCGCCATTGCCGCCGCGAACTCCTGTCTGGTAGTAACCCACGATCGATATTTTCTTGAGAATGTTGCTACGCGAATGGTGGAAATCAATCCGGCGTATCCCGACAGCGCATTCCAGGTGAACGGGAACTACAGCGAATTTCTGGAGCGGCGCGAGGAGTTTTTCGAGGCGGCGTCTAAGCAGCAGGAATCACTCGCGACGAAAGTTCGAAGAGAAGTGGAGTGGCTTCGGCGCGGACCCAAGGCCCGGACCGGCAAATCCAAAGCGCGAATCGATGCAGCGGGACGCCTGATCGATCAATACTCGGCCGCCACTGCACGCAGCCGCACGGCTACTGCCAAGATCGACTTCACTTCATCCGATCGCAAAACAAAAGTGTTGATTGAGGCCCAGGATATCGGAATGACGCTGGGCGGCCGGACTCTCTTCCGCGACTTGAGCCTAACGCTTTCGCCTGGCGTGAGAATCGGTCTGGTGGGATCGAACGGCAGTGGAAAAACTACGCTGCTCAAGATCCTGGAGGGCAAACTCGAACCCGACGAAGGAACCATCCGTCGAGCGGACTTGCTGCGCGTGGTGAGCTTCGCTCAGGATCGAACCGAGCGTTTGGACCTTGAAGTAAGCCTGCGACGCACTCTGTGTCCCGAGGGTGATTCGGTAATTTATCGCGGACGGCCGATTCATGTGGCGGGCTGGGCCAAGCGGTTTCTGTTCCGGTCCGACCAGCTTGAGATGCCAGTCTCGAGCCTCTCAGGCGGCGAACGTGCGCGTGTGCTGATCGCGCGGCTGATGTTGCAGACGGCGGACGTGCTGCTGCTCGACGAACCGGCTAACGACCTGGATATTCCGACACTCGAGGTGCTCGAACAGAGTTTGCTCGAATTTCCTGGCGCCATCGTGCTGGTGAGCCATGACCGCTATTTGCTGGACCGCGTGTCCACCATTGTAATTGCCTTGGATGGATCTGGCGAAGTGGGTGCGTTCGCCGACTACTCGCAGTGGGAGGTATCGCGAGGAGAGCGGGCTGTCGAAAAGACCGTCGCAAAGGAGCGAGAGGCGCCAGTGCCCGTCCCGGCGTCGCAAAAGAAATTGTCTTACATCGATCAGCTCGAGTGGGACGCCATGGAAGAGAAAATTCTCGAAGCGGAACGAGAGCTGGCAGCCTGGCATCATGAAGTTCAGGACGCTTCTTCAGATGCTAATCGATTGCCGCAGGCCTACGAGAAGCTCCAACAGGCGCAAGCGCGAGTGGACGAGTTGTACCAGCGTTGGGCTGAGCTGGACGCGAAAATCGCAAAATAAATCAGGTACCGTGCGGGGCTCCAAGCCGAACCGCGACCGTAAGGGAGTCGGTGCCTTGCTCAACTTTTCGTGCGCGCCTCCCACAAACGTGGTATCGCCAAGTCCCAAGTATTGGGGATTCAATCTATGGCCTCTTTCGAAGACACTTAATATGTGGATATCGCTATGCCTGAAACGCCCGAAATGAATCCCGCCGCTTTTCCCACCCTGGATGACGCGCAAATTGCGCGCGTGGCCGCATTCGGAGTGGAGTTGCGCGCCGAGGCTGGTGAAATCCTTTTCGAACAGGGAGACGTGGACCGGGGCGTTTTTGTTGTGCTCAGTGGAAGCATCGAAATCATTGGCGTCTCTAACGCGGATGAAGCCGTCCTCAGAGTCCTCGGCCGCGGAAAGTTCGCCGGCGAAGTAAGCCAGCTTTCGGGACGGCGCGCCTTGGTCCGGTGCCGGGCGCGCGAAGCGAGCAAATTGCTGGAAATCGACCGCGCGAATCTTCAGCGTATGATGCAAACCGACGCTGCACTCGGTGAGATGTTCCTCACGGCGTTCATACTGCGGCGCGTTTATCTCATCGCCCATTCGGTCGGCGACGCGATACTGATCGGATCCAACCTTTCGAGCGATAGCTTACGTCTTCGAGCGTTTCTAGCTCGCAACGGCCACCCTCATACTTACATCGATGTGGAGCGCGAGCCTGATATCCAAAGTGTTCTCGACCATTTCGCGATTCGTGTGACAGACATCCCGGTCCTCATCTGCCGCGGCCAACTGGTGCTTCGAAATCCCAGCAATGCCGAAGCGGCGGCCTGCTTCGGATTGAATGCGGGGATCGACAAAGACGGTGTGTCCGACCTGATTGTGATTGGCGCCGGACCCAGCGGCCTGGCTGCGGCGGTTTATGGAGCCTCCGAGGGACTGAACGTGCTGGTGATTGAAAGCAACGCGCCGGGCGGGCAAGCCGGGTCGAGCTCTCGAATCGAGAACTACCTGGGTTTTCCCACCGGGATCTCCGGCCAGTCTCTCGCGAATCGCGCTTTTCTCCAGGCTGAAAAATTCGGGGCGCGTATTTCCGTCGCTCGAGCCGCTTCCTCGCTCAAATGCGGCCGCTCGCCGTACACCGTGGAACTGGACGACGGCGTATCGGTGCAGGCTCGCAGCGTCATCATTGCGTCTGGCGCCCAATATCGAAGGTTGAATCTTCCGAACCTGGCTCAATTTGAAGGTGTCGGCGTTTACTACGGCGCCACTCCGGTGGAATCCCAGCTCTGCCAGGACCAGGAGGTCGCCATCGTCGGTGGCGGCAACTCAGCCGGCCAAGCCGCTATGTACCTTTCCGGATTCGCGAAACATGTCCATCTTTCGGTCCGGGGGCCTGGGCTTGAGGACACCATGTCGCGATACTTGATTGCGCGTATTGAGGCATGTCCAAATATCACGCTCAAGCCTTGGACCGAGGTGGATGCGCTCGAAGGTAACGGACATCTCGAGCGTGTACGCTGCCGGAACAATAAAACCGGAGCCACCAATACTCACGAAATCCGCCATCTCTTCTTGATGACCGGCGCCGATCCAAACACGGCGTGGCTCCGAGGATGCCTGGCTCTGGATGCCAAGCAATTCATCCGAACCGGTTCCGACCTCGGATCCGACTGGCCGCTGCGTCGTGCTCCGTATCTTTTGGAAACCAGCCTGCCCGGAGTGTTCGCGGTGGGCGACGTGCGTGCCGGAAGCGTGAAGCGCGTCGCCTCGGCTGTGGGCGAAGGATCAATGGCCGTCCAGTTCGTCCACAAAGTTCTAGCGGAATAATCCATTGTGGCGCACGCACTCATGCGTGCCGCGTCGGCACTCCTGCCGACGCCCGGCTTTGCCCGAACGCTCAGCGCTCCTTCAACTCCAGCTCCAGCAGCGTCACCGTGAATGGCTCGAACGCACATTCAAACTCGCTCCCCCGCACCATGCCTTTCCGAATGGAAACCCCCACGCGGTCCGGATCGTCGTGGCCGTTCATTGCCTCGGAATCCCCAGCGCGCTCGCGATCGCCCAGTACAAACGCTTGTCCATCCGCGACTTCCCCGAGGCCGGCCAGGTTTATTCTGGTGCGCCGGATTCCGGATGTGGAGTTGACCGCGTAAATCCGCAGCGTCTTTCCATCCGCGCTCAGCGTAGCGCTCAAATCCGGCTCGCGAAGATGTGGAGCAAGGGCAGTGGAACGGTCGATCTGCAGTGCGAACGATCCCGCCGCGCGTTGGTATAGCAACTGGGAGTGATAAGTTGGCGAGCGGTACATCCAACCTGCGCCAGGTTGAATAATGCCGGAGCCGAAGCTATCTGAGAGATTGGAGCGGATCGCGATTTCGACCAGTCCACTGTAGCGATGCATCAGGTTTTGATAGCGGGAGCAGCTCAGCGCATTTCCAAGCGTCAGCAGGATTCCACGCGTCAGTCCCATCCAGCCAGCCGTCGTGTTCCATTCGGTAACCGCTACGCGCACTTCTCTTCCGTTGGCATAGTTCGCGATCTGATCCCGAAGAACCTGGAAACTTTCCTCCTCCGTTTGTAAATCCCCCACCTCATAATGATGCGGGCAGAGATAATCCAGATATCCGCCTCCCAATTTCAATGTCTCCGCCGACGGAAAGGACGACAGGATCTTGATATTGGGATCGACGCGCTTCATCGCCTCCGCGAATGCCTTCACCGATTCATCGTATTTCGCTCCGCCAATTTCGTTTCCGATTTGCCAATACTTCACGCGATAAGGCTCAACATGGCCGTTTTGCGCCCTCACATTGCCCCAGTGCGTATCCGCGGCGCCGTTGAAATATTCCACTTCAAAAGCGGCATCCTGAGGCGTTTTGCCAGTCCAGCGGACGCAAATCAAAGGTTCGGCGTTTACGTATCGCGTGAGTTGTACAAACTCTTCCACGCCGACGAAATTGGGATCCAGGCCACCCCAAGGCTCTGTGACGTAGGGAGCTCGCAGATCCCAGTTGCCAAGACATTTGTCCCATTCGAAGACTTCCAGCGTGCTCCCGCCGAACCGGATTACACCCGGGTTCAGCGTTTTGAGGGCCGCCACCACATCCCCCCGCCAAAGGCCGAGAACAGCATCTGCATCGATCACGTAGACGCGGTCCAACCACAGCGTCCCAGGACCTTCGAACTCGATAGTCAGCGTCGCATTCTGCGCGGCGTGAATAGCTTTTAGAACCGCGCTCGCACCCTGCCAGCCATGAGATGCGGTGCCCAGATCAACCGGACCCGCGATCACGCCACCCTCGCCGTGCAAGGATGCCCGCACCTTGACGTTCCCTTCACTCCGCATATGCAGCCGCAGCCGGTATTCGTGATCTCGGTCAATATAGAATCCGTCCTGGGAAATTCCGGCCCGCGAATGCGCCACCGGCAGTTCGATTTTCTGGCTGCGTTTGCCGTTGAACGCGTTCTCCGTGTCCAGAGAATATTTCGCCAGATGCACCGCGCCTTCCGGATACCACGGACGATACGGCTTATCGATCTCGCGTTTATAACTTGGTTTCCAGGGCGGCTCTTCTTCGAAGCTCGATCCATCCACCTGTTGCGCGATCATAGACGACGTGAGGCGGCACAGCGGCTCAATAAATTGCCCGCCCTGCTTCAGATCGATCGGCCGCTCGCTGATCCGCCTGGGCGTTATGCGGACATCTTCCACGGCATCGCCCAGCTCGTTTACCGGTTCCAGCTTTACGTCATCGAACCAAACCTTGCCAGCGCTATTTGAGAACGCGATCAAGCGCAGCCAGATGCGGCCCGGAGACGGAACGCGAAAGAGGAGCTCCAGTTGTTGCCATTCCGGTCCTCCTGGCCTTGCCGCCGCGGTTCCCTGACCACCCACCGGAGTGTCCACTTCCAGCCGTGGAATCGAGCCACTCGATTTCACCTGGCCCGTGGCGCGCCACAGCGAACCCGGCGGAAGAAACATCTCCCTGCTCAGCACGAAATGCGTGGGATTCTCGGCCGATACCAGCAACGCCTTCCCATCCGTTTGAACTGACACCGGCGGTTCTTTAGTGGACGCGGAACGCGTCCATGTGGCGGCCGGCGGAAGTGTCTGTGCAGCGAAGAGAAGTAAAAGAGCGGTCGGAATCATACTTGGCGGATACTCAGCTTATCACCGCCGCCGTGGCGCACGCACTCGTGCGTGCCGTGTTCGCACTCTTGCGAACACAAAGCTCCCTGTCCTACTGCCTGTTCAACCTCGGATCCAGCTTGTACGCCCTATCCAATTCCCTCTGCGCCTCCGCATCCTCCCCCATTTGATGCAGCGACAACGCCAGGTTATAATGCGCCACCGCGTAACCCGGCTTCAATTGCACCGCCTGCTTCAGCGCCTCTTTCGCTTTTCGAGGATCTCCGGCGTCCAGCCAAACCAATCCAAGATTGTTATAAGCTTCCGCGGATCGTGGCTTTCTCCGGATAGCCTCCCGATAAACCGCGGCAGCGTCCTCATAATTCTTTTCCCGCATCAGCACCAGACCAAGCTGCATGCGCGCCTCGAAATGTTCCGGTTCAATTGAGATAGCTTCCATCAGCTCTTTCCCGGCCGCATCCGACTCTCCGGACCCCGCCAGCACCAGCGCGTAATTGTAGTGCGCATCGGCCGCGTCGGGATCGCTGAGCGTAGCTTGCCGAAGTTGCTCGGCACTCTGTCCGGCATCTCCGCTGCGGGCATATAGGATACCTAAAGCCATGTGCGCAGCCGCGGAATCCGGCATCAGTTCCAGCGCCTGCAGGTACGCCGATTTCGCTTGCTCCGGTTTTTTTTGCTTCTCGAACCCGGCGCCATCCAGCAGAAGTTTCTGAACCTGATCCCGCAGCGCCCGCTGCTGGTGCTGTTTCGAAACCGTCTGCATTTCAGCCGCGGCTGCCTCATTCTGCCCTTCCTTCTTCAATGCCACGCCCAGCCCGTACTGTGCGCGTTCGTAATCAGGCCGGATGGCCAGCGCGTGGCGAAAGGCATCGACGGCGCCATGGTTATCGCCATTCGATTTCAGCGCCAGTCCAAGATCGCACCAGGCAATCGGATTATCCGGCATCAGCTTTGCGGCGAGTTTAAATTCTGCAAACGCCTCCGCCTCCTCACCATCGCGCCGCAATGCCACTCCCAGACTTTGATGCGCCGGTCCAAACTCCGGCTGGATCGCGATGGCTTGCCGGAATTGAGCCACGGCTTCTTTCGTTTCCCCCTCCTGCCCCAATGCGATGCCGTGATAGTAGCGCCCTTCGGCATCCTTCGGACGCAGGGGAAGGCATTTTCGAAACTGCGCGATAGCATCCGCCGGCTGGCCATTCTGCAGATAAGCACGCCCTAGCGAGCATTCGATGCCCGCATCGCCAGGTCGCAACTGATCGGCCGCGCGCAACTCAGCCAGTGCATCTTTGATATCGATTTGAGCGAGCAGGATTGCACCGAGATTATAGTGCGTTACCGCGTCTTTTGGATCGAGCTCCAAGGCCTGGCGATACAGAGCGATTGCTTCCGGCCACTTCTTTGCCTGGGCAGCTTCGAGAGCCCGCGCACGATACTCGCCGGCCGTCTGCGCCGCGCCAGCGGCGCTCGCTACAAGCAGCGCCGCGATTAAGAGATATGACTTGGACCTAGAACACAAACTTCAAGCTTAACTGGCCGATGCGCGGAGCGCGCGCGCTGGTAACCACTCCGAAGTTGCCGCTAGCGAAATTGCCCGACGGATTGTTGAACTGTGCGTGGTTAAAGATATTGAAGAACTCCGCTCGGAACTCGACGGCGGTTCTTTCGGTAATTGCGGTCGTTTTCTCCAGCGCGAAATCGGTGTTGAGGAGACCCGGACCGTGGAAGAATCGTCGGTTTGCGCTGCCGAAAGTTCCCGGCGCCTGCGCGGCGAAAGCGCCGGGCAAGAAATAGGTGTTAGGGCCATTCGGGCCCGGATTTCGCGGATTCTGGATTTGAACCTGACCAATCACGTTCGGCGTGTCCGTGCCGCCGCTGCCTACTAGTGAGATGTCCAACCCGCCCTCGCTCAAGCTAATGGGAAACCCGGAAGCAAAACGGGTGATGCCCACCATGTTCCAGCCATTGACCAACCGCTTAGGCGCATTGCTGAAAGCCCGCGCGAACGGCAACGTCCAGTTGTAGCTAACCACGAAATTGTTAGTGATATCGAACGAAGACAGTGCGCGGCTCAGCCCGTAGTTCGTGAAATTCACCAGATCGCCGAAGCCGGAGGCGTCGTCAATCGATTTCGAATACGTGTAGGCAGCCAGGAACGTGATGTCACCTGCCTTGCGCTCTACGCTGACTTGAAGGGAATTGTAGTTCGAATTGGAAATATTGCCCGTGAAGGTGTTACCGCCTGCGAAAGCCGGTCCTAATGCATTGCGGGTACCGAATACCTGGGTCCCGTTAGGCAAGGTAAATGTCGCCGATTCCAGGCCCGGACCGCAAGTGGGTATCGCACCCTCCTTAGCCAGCTGCAGACACTCGGCGGGATCGCCCGGATTCGCTTCGCGTAGTGAAATGAGACGGTGCCCCTCGGTTCCCACATAGGCCAGAGTCATCACCGTATTGCGGGACAGCTCACGTTGGATGGAAAAGTTGAAATGCTCCGCATACGGAAGCCGGTTGTGGATGTCGTAACCGGGCGAGCCGGAAATCGGCAGATAGATAGAGTAATTGAGAGTCTTGTTCGCCGGCGACCCTGGAATTGGGAAGACGAATGGGAAGCGTTGGGTCTGCGAAGTACCGTCCGAGCGGTTTTGGAAAGGAGTGGCGAACATCGTGGGCGACGGGCTCACCCAATATTGACCGAACGGCGCATCGCCGACTTCGTAAAACAGATTCAAATCTTCAACTGCCGTGTAGTAAATCCCATACGCGGCGCGAATGCTGGTTTTGCCCGGCCCTCCCGTCAGCTTCGAAAGAAATCCGTCCTTGAAGTCGGGCGAGTAAGCGATACCAACTCGCGGTGCCCAGTTATTGTAATGTGTCGGCGCCAGCGTGCTTGGAATGCCGGGGTCGCCCGGAACCACCCAACCCAGAGGCGCCGTCGGAAATTGCGTGGACTGTTCTCCCGGAACGATCGTCTCGATCTTCCCCTGCGTGTCGTACCACGGCATGCTCACTTCCCAGCGCACACCCAGATTGAGCGTGAAGTTCGGCTTCAATTTGTACACATCCTGAAAATAAGCGCCGCCATACCGCGTTCGCGAGTCAAGAAATTGCTGGCTGCACTGGTTGTAACTGTTGGGTGCGCCAATCAGAAAATCGGCGAAATCGATACCGGTTTCCAATCCGTTGAATGTAAAATCACCGTTCGGCGCGCACGTGTTCCGCTCATTCACCTGCAGATACCGGAATTCACCACCAAACTTCATCGAATGCTTCCCCATCACCTTCGACAAACTGTCGGAGAATTGCCAGGTATTGTCGGGCTGCCCGGTTGTCAACGTCGGCACTCCAATGGAGAAACTGTTGAAATAAATCGGAGGCACAGTTTGCGGGAACCCAGCGGGGCCGGAGGGGATGATGCCCAGAGTGCCGGCGCCAGTCACGAAGCCGAGAGAGGAAAGGCTCGCAAAGCTGCCCGCAGGCTTCGTCGTAGTGGTCACGGTCCTAAAGAAGCTCACGCGCAACTCATTCACCATCGTTGGACCAAATGTCTTAACGTTACTCAAAGTGCCAAGATGAACACTGGCCGGCGTGATGGCCGGGAATCCGGGAACACTCGCGGCCGCCAACGGGTTATACACGCTCGACCAATCGTTGTGGTAATAAAACGACCAGTTACCAGTCTTCTCGTTGTTGAAGTCCACGCGCTGGCCAATCTTGTCGTCGTTGATGCTGCCCTTTTGGCTGGCGTCCGCGAACCCGCCCGGCTGATTTGGAGCGGGAATGTACGGCAAAATCCCAATCGACGGCGCCGACCACGCTGATTTCGGGATTACGCCATTCGGGAACACTGAATTATATGGCTCTCCGTTTTGAACCGGGTAACCCAGTCGCTGCGAAAGCACCTGCGCCCAATAAGCGCCCTGAACGGAGCCTGTGAGTGCATTCGCACCAAAGTCCCCTGCGCGCTGTGCGTCTGTTGGTACCGATACCAAGCCGGTGCTCGCCCCCGAAACCTGCCGGGTCCCCTGATAGTCCGTGAACCAGAAAATCTTGTTCTTCCAGATCGGTCCGCCTACCGCATATCCGAACTGGTTTTGCCTGAGCTCAGCCTTAGTCGGATCAAAAAAGTTGCGGGCATCAAAATGATCGTTGCGCAGGAACTCGAAGGCAGTTCCATGCACGCCGTTGGTGCCCGATTTCGTGATCGCGTTCATCACGCTGCCGCTGAAGCGCCCGTACTCGGCGTCGAAGCTGTTCGTGATCAAGCGAAATTCAGCAATCGAGTCCAGGTTAGGAATAAGACCCGCGCCCAAGTTCCGTCCCTCGCTGACGTCGCTGCCATTCACCAGGAATGCGTTCGCAGTCTCACGCTGCCCGTTCACCGAAACATTGCCCGCGGAAAGATCGCCCGACACCGGCCGGTCCTGCTGCATGGCCCCGGAAGTAACCGGAATCACGCCGGCTTGCAGTCCGAGCAGATCGATGTAACTGCGTCCGTTCAACGGCAGCGACAAAAGCTTCTTGGTCTCGATCACATCGCCCAGCTGCGTCGACTCCGTTTCAACTTGGACGGGGTTGGCCTCCACGCTGACGGCTTGCTTAATCGTGCCGACCTCGAGAACCACATCGATCTTCAGGCGATCGTTCACCTTCACGTCGATGCCAGTAGTCTCGAAGTCCTGGAAACCGCTGGCGCTGGCTTGCACTTTGTAAGTCCCGGCTGGCAACGCCAACAAGCGGTATTCACCGTCAGGACCGGAGGTGGTTTCCTTCACCAGGTTCGTTTCCACGTTGGTTGCCGTGACGTGCGCGCCGGCTACAACGGCTTGTGATTTGTCTCGAACGAACCCAAATATTGAGCCCGTAACGTCGGCCCGCAAGACCGCCGCGCAGAAGACGATCAGCGCGACAATCCGTAGACTATGACAGTTTCGTAATCCTCGTACCCCGTGATCCATGGGAGCGATTATGATATGACATACACCAAGATGTCAATCAAATTACGCTTCTCTGTCTTTTCGATGCTTCTTCTCGCCTTCATTGGCGCTCATGCTGCCACTCTGAAAGCCATCTTTCCCCCGGGCGTCAAACCAATCGGCCCCTACAGTCCGGGCATCGTGGCAGGAGATTATCTCTACGTGTCGGGCCAGGGAGCCAGACGAGCCGACGGAACTTTTCCATCCGACGCCGCCGCGCAAACGCGCGAATGTCTCGACAAGATCAAGACCATCGTCGCGGAAGCGGGATTCCAAATGGCCGGCATCGTTTACTCGCAAGTCTACGTGCGCGATCCGGCGGCGTTCGCGGAAGTCGATGAGGTCTGGGCGCATTATTTCCCGAACAATCGCCCGGCTCGCTCCATCATCGGCGTGGCTAATCTGCCGGACAACACTCCTGTGGAAGTGAATGCGGTTGTGATTCGCGATCCCGCCGCGAAAAAATCCGTATTCGCTGGAACGAAGGTCGTGACCGGCCTCCCGAGCCCGGTACCGGATGCCGTGGTAACCCCCGACCGCGCCTACATTTCAGACTGCCGCGGCGCGGGCGCGAGCGACATCTCAGCCGAAGTGAAAGCCGCGCTCGACCAGATGGGAGCGGTTCTAAAAGCCGCAGGCCTGGACCATCGTCACATGGTGTTCGTGAATCCTTACATGCTTGACTCCGTCGGCTACGACGTAATGGGCCATGTCTACGCTCAATACTTCGAGTTCGGCAACACTCCCGCGCGAGCCACTATCAACGTAGCCGCGCTCCCCGGAGGCGCTCACATCGAGTTCACCGGCGTCGCGGTTCGTGACCTCAGCAAGCGCCTGGCGGTGCGTCCCAAGAACATGCCGCCCAGCCCCACCGCCAGCCCCTGCGTCTTTGCCGGCGATACGTTCTATTGTTCCGCCAAGTCCGGATTCATCCCCGGCCCTCACAGCGGCATCTTTGCCGATACCGTGGAAGGCCAGATGCGCCAGACCATGCGCAACCTGCTGGATGGTCTTGAAGAAGCCGGCCTCGGCTTCGAGAATGTAGTGGCCGCCAACGTCTATCTCGACGACGTTCAGGATTTCTCGAAGATGAATAGCATTTACAAGCTCTTCTTCGGCGACACTCCTCCCACGCGAACCACGGTCCAGCAGCGTGCCGCTGTGGAGCACAAGACGAACACACGCGAAGGATATCCCGCCCTGGAACAGATCTCCCTAGTCGCTGTGAAAGGCCCGGCGAAATATGAGCTGAAAGCCAACTCGCCAAAGTTCTGGGATCTCATCGCGCCCAACACCAAGTTGGAAACCATCGCCAACGGTTTCGGTTTCACGGAAGGACCGGTGTGGGATGAACGCGGTTTTCTCTACGTCAGCGACGAAGTCACCAACAAGATTTTCAAATTGTTTCCCGACGGCCGTCACCAAGATATCGTCAGCCTGGGCGATCCGGACGGCAACACCTACGACAAGCAGCACCGCCTGATCGATTGCGCTAGCGTCCTGCGCGCCATCATCGTCGTGGACCCCGATGGAAAATACAAAGTGCTGACCGATCGCTATCAAGGCAAGAAATTCAACAGCCCCAACGATGTCGTCCTTGGACCAGATAACGCGCTCTATTTTACGGACCCCACGCTTGATCTTGTCAAAGGCGAAAAGCAGGAGCTTCCGTATCAAGGTGTGTTCCGTTTGGGAAACGATGGCAAGGTCCGGCTGCTGATCAAAGATATGGCGCAGCCCAACGGCCTCGCGTTTTCCCCCGACGGCCGCAAGCTCTACGTGGATGACAGCGAGCGCAAAGAAATTCGCGTCTGGGACGTCACGCGCGACGGCGGTGTCCGCAATGGCCGCCTCTTCGGAAAGCTGGATGGCCCGGGCGATCCTGACGGCATGCGCATCGATACCGCCGGAAATCTCTACGTGACGGGCCAATCCGGAATTTGGGTTTTCGATGCCGCCGGCACTCACCTGGGCACCATCATGCTCCCGGAACAAACCGCGAATCTCACTTGGGGCGATCCCGACTACGGAACGCTCTACATCACATCTAGCACGTCCGTGCTCAAGCTCCGAACGAAAGTCACCGGCTTCGTCCCGTACAAATAGCTCTCACATGCTACTATCAGCCAGAAGATTCTAACGCCCATGAAGACAGCTCTCTTGTTTTTCTCCTGTTGCCTCCCGGCCTTGCTCGCCCAGTCTCAGGAAGTCTGCAAGGTCACCCAGCCCACCGCCAGCTTCGCCATTCACCACCAGTCCGGCGAGCAGGAATTGAACGCGGACCCGAGCTCCGCCCTCTGGTCTTCCGCCGCCCGCGCCGTCATCGTGAAGGATTGCACGCACGTGATCGAGTATACGGATATCAGTTCAACAGTGCGCGGTTTCTGGACCGACAAAGACCTGTACCTGTTGTTCGAGTGCCCGTACAAAGTGCTCAATCTCTGGCTACCTCCCATGGGCGGAGGTCCTCGCAACAAACTGTGGGATCGCGACGTCGTCGAAATGTTCCTCGGCGACGATTGGAAAAACATCCGTCATTATCGCGAGTTCGAGCTCGCGCCCACCGGCGATTGGATCGATCTCGCCATCAACCTGGATAAAGAAAGCTACGACCAAACCTGGCGATCCGGTTGGAAAACCGTTGCGCGCATCGATAAGAAGGCCAAGGTCTGGTACGCGGCCGCCCGGATTCCGCTCTCTGCCATTAGCGATCAGCACGTAAAGCCGGGCACCAAGTGGCGCGCGAATCTGTATCGCATCGATGGCGTCGGCGGAGATCCGCAACGGCATTTTCTGTGCTGGCAACCCACCTGCGTTGTGAACCGCGATCCCAATCACGTTCCGGAAAATTTCGGGAGCATTATTTTCGAGCAATGAAGACCCGCACTCGGAAACGCTGCGGCCTGCTCGAACGCTCGCTTCCGCGCGCGGCTCGGAAACATTCTGCATTTTCCGACCCACGTACCGAGCCGCGACCGGAAGGGAGCGCCTTATATCCCCGGTTGCTAGTCATCGTTTCTCTTTTTGCCCTCACCCTCTCGGCCCAAACTCCGTCTTCCGCGCCTCCCAACCCCGTGGACGCCGGCCGCGCACGATTCAACGTTCGATGCGCCGGCTGTCATGGCCAGGACGGTCTCGGAGGCGAGCGAGCACCCGCCATCGGCCATGCCTGGCGCTCTCGCATGGAAAGCGAAGCTAGCCTTCGCGACACCATTCTGCACGGCATCCCGGATGCTGGAATGCCCGCCTTTAATTTACCCGCCGACGAATTGCAACACCTGGTGGCTTTTCTGCAGTCGAGAGTTTCGCCGCTCGCGAAGACCGTCGTTTCAGGTGACGCGCACTCGGGCGAGAACTTGTTCTTCGGCAAGGCCCGCTGCGGGGAATGTCATGCGGTATGGGGTCGCGGCAGTTTGAACGGTCCCGATCTCACCGAATCCGCCGCCAAACTCACCCTGGCCGAAGTCGAAACCGCTCTGCGTAAACCAGGTGCTCGTCGTGCGGATGGATATCAAGTGGCCACGGTTCATCTAGTCAAGGGCGGCGACGTGCGCGGTTTTGTCCGCAATGAGAGCGGCGAAGATATCCAGTTGCAGGGTTTTGATGGCCGCCTACACTTGCTTTGGAAAAGCGAAGTCGCGCGCATCGATCGCGAGTCTAGTTCCTATATGCCGGCCTGGACCGGCTCGCCCTCTGAAACACGCGACCTCATCGCATTTCTTGCCCACGCGCCCGAGTGGAAGCCCGGCTCTGACGCGAAGCCGATCGCCGAACTGCCGGGCGCTGTCGAGTGGCGCGACGTTGAGCAGCCCAAGCCGGGCGAATGGCCCACTTATGATGGACAGGAAAACGGCAACCGCTACACGGAGCTGTCGCAGATTACTCCGCGCAACGTTCGAAATCTGGCGCCGAAGTGGATCTATTCCATGGGCAGCGGTCATTCGCTCGAAGTCACGCCCGTCGTGGTGGATGGCGTGATGTACGTCACCAAAGTAAATTCGGCCTACGCCTTGGATGCCAGAACCGGCCGCGAGATCTGGCGGTATGCTCGACCGCAAACGAAAAACTTAACCGGCGATGCCTCGGGCGGAATCAATCGTGGAGTCGCCGTGTTGGGCGACCGCGTTTTTCTGGTCACCGACAACGCCCACTTGCTTGCGCTCCACCGGCTGAACGGCGCTCTGCTGTGGGATGTTCAGATGGCCGATTCGCATCAGCACTACGGTTCCACCTCCGCGCCGTTAATTGTCGGCGACCTGGTGATCGCTGGCGTCTCCGGCGGCGACGAAGGCATTCGCGGCCAGCTCGGTGCATTTCGTGCTTCCACCGGCGAACGCGCCTGGCGCTTCTGGTCCATCCCCGCACCCGGCGATCCGGAAGCGAAAACCTGGATCGGCCGCGCTCTCGAACACGGCTGCGGCGCAACCTGGCTCACCGGCACGTACGACCGCGAAACCGACACCCTGGTATGGCCCATCGGAAATCCGTGCCCGGATTTCAATGGCGACGAGCGCAAGGGCGACAACCTCTACACGGATTCCGTAGTCGCTCTCGATCCGAAGAGCGGCACGCTGAAGTGGTACTACCAGTTCACGCCGCACGATCTGCACGATTGGGATGCTACCGAGACGCCCATGCTGGTCGACATGAAATACAAAGGCGAGCAGCGCAAACTGCTTCTGCAGGCCAATCGCAATGGCTTTTTCTACGTTCTTGATCGCACCAACGGCAAGTTTCTTGCGGCCAGCCCGTTCGTGAAAAAACTTACCTGGGCCAAGGAAATCGCGTCCGACGGACGCCCTGTGCTCGCCGATGCATGGCTGCCGACTGTCGAAGGCACCGAGATCTGCCCCTCCATGGACGGCGCATCCAACTGGATGTCTACGGCGTACAACCCTGGCACCGGCCTGTTCTACCTGCTCGCCCTTGAGAAATGCAACATCTTCAGCAAAAACTCGGAGTGGTGGAAGCAGGGCGAATCTTTCTACGGTGGATCGGCGCGGCCTGTCGCATCCGAAGAGCCGCACAAGTATTTGCGCGCCGTGGATCCGCAAACCGGCAAAATCGTTTGGGAGTATGAGCAGGCGGGTCCAGGCGAAGCTTGGGGCGGTCTGTTGGCCACCGCCACTGGTTTGGTTTTCGTCGGCGATGACGATGGTGCTTTCACCGCGCTGGACGCCCAGACCGGCAAGCCGCTCTGGCGCCTTCCTCTGAGCGCGCGCTGGCACGCATCTCCGATGACGTACGTCGTGGACGGCAAGCAATATATCGCCGTCGCCGTCAACTCCGGCATCATCGCATTCGGTTTAGTGGAGTAAATGTAGGGCAGGTTGCTAACCTGCGCGCCGATTGCCAATCGGCGCTAGTAATTAGTTGAGGTGAATTATGACGAATTTCGCAACAAGACGCCGCTTTTTCGGAAACGCACTGGCAACAGCCGGGTTACTCGAAGCCTCCGCCCTAGCGGGCACTGACACCGCGCATCCCGCGCATCCCGACGGCGAGGATTACTACGACAAGCTCGGCGTCACGAAAATCATCAACGCCGCCGGAACATACACAATGTTCACCGCGTCCATCATGCCGCCCTCCGTCCAGGCCGCGGTGGCCAAAGCCGCGAAACATCCCGTTCGCTTAGCCGAGCTGCAGAAAAAGGCCGGCGAATATCTCGCGAAGAAACTGAAGTGCGAGGGAGCCCTAGTCAGCGCCGGCGCCGCATCCGCCCTCACGTTGGGAGCAGCCGCCTGCATGACAGTGGGAAACCGGAAATCCGCGGATTTACTGCCCACCGATGTCTCCGGCCTGAAGAACGAAGTCATCGTTCAGAAGACACACCGCTACGGCTATGACCATGCGCTGAAAAATTGCGGCCTACGCTTTGTAGAAGTGGAAACTCTCGAAGAATATGAGCGAACTTTCACGGATCGCACCGTGCTCTGCCACTTCTACAACGCAGCCGAGCAGGGCCAGATCAGCCGCGAAGATTGGATTCGTGTGGCCCACAAACACAGCGTGCCCTGTTTCAACGACGCCGCCGCCGACGTGCCGCCCATCTCCAATCTCTGGAACTATACCCAGATGGGTTTCGACCTCGTCACTTTTTCCGGCGGGAAGGGAATGCGCGGACCGCAGAACGCCGGCCTGCTGCTCGGCCGGAAAGATCTGATCGAAGCCGCCGCCTGGAACAATAACCCATTCGATGAAACTGTGGGCCGCGGCATGAAGGTCGCCAAGGAACAAATCATCGGGATGGTGGCCGCCGTGGATTGGTTCCTGAGCCAGACTGACGAAGGTATGGCCGCTGAATTTCGCCGCCGTGCCAATCGCATTGCCGTGCAGCTCAAAGATATCCCCACGCTCACGCACGAGATTCACGTTCCGTCCGTTGCCAACAACGTTCCGCATCTGGTAATCCGCTACGATCAGGCCCGCGTGAAAAAGAGCCCGCTCGAAGTCGCGGAAATTCTGCGCACTGGATCGCCCGCTATTGAGCTCAATCCATCCACCGGCCGCAAATCCGGCACGGCGGGATTGCCCTCGGACGAAAACACCATTGTGGTCGGCGTCTGGATGCTGGAGCCTGGCGAAGATCTCATCGTCGCGCGCCGCCTGCACGAAGTGCTGTCTAAAGCGGTGGCCTAGATAAGCATGGTCCGCCGTGACTTTCTTGCCAGCGCCTTGGCCGGCAGCGCCCTAGCCGCGCAAACAGCCACCAACGAAGTAACCATCGAGCGCCCTGCCACCGGAACTCCGGACAAAGGAAAAGTGCTGGCCTTGATTACGCCGCATCTGGATGACGGCCCCATCTTCGCCGGCGGCACCATTGCCAAACTGCTTCGCGAAGGAGCCACCGGATATTTCATTCGTACCAGCAACGACGAAAAGGATTCCTTCAATCTCTCGCTCGGCGAAACCGTCCTCGCCAATGAACGCGATACAGCCGAGGTGATCCGAGCGCTCGGCCTCACGAAAGTCTTCGACCTGAGCTACCGCAACCATCGTATGGACGATATTGCCCCCACGGAGTTGCGCGCCCGGCTCATCTTCCTTTTCCGCCTGCTGAAAGTGGATACAATTTTCAGCTACGATCCCTGGGGCCACTACGAAGAGAATCCTGACCATTACGTGACGGCGCGCGCCGTGGAGGCCGCTTGCTGGATGTCCGGCGGCAAGTTGGATCTTCCCGAACATTTCGCTGCGGGACTGCATCCGCACAGCGTGAGCGAGAAATATTATTTCGCACGCGGCCCTCAATTAGTGAACCGCGTGGTCGATATCGCCCCCACATTCGAAACAAAACTCGCCGGCATTCGCGCTTGCCGCACCATGATCGATCACATGGTGAAGGATCTTGAAACTTCTTTAGCCGAACGAAATTTACGTCTCCCGACCCTTTCGAACAACGAGTTCATCAAACAGGCGTTCCAGCAACGCGACGCCAACATCGGCAAAAGGCACGGCCTTGAATACGCCGAAGAGTTCCACTACATCGGCCCCGATTCAAGCCTGCAGCGCTACATCGAACAAAACGCCGTCCCCCTATAACGTGGCGCACGCACTCCTGCGTGCCGCGTTCACACTCGTGTGAACGCCTTTTGAAAAGTCAGCCACCTTATTTCTGCCACAAAATCTCCCCAGCCTCCAGCGGCACGGACGCTTCCGCATGGTACGGAACCACACGCACAGTAAAATCGTTGACATTTCGCGTAGCCGGCGTCCGCGTCGAATACAAGTAACCATTCACCGAACCGGTAAGCTGCTGGCCCCGATCCATCGTCTGCCGGAACGGCTCGCCATCATGCAAAGGATCGGCATATAGCTCCACGCGTACGGCCCCAGGATCTATCCCGCCCAAATAAACCTGCGCCTCAAAAATCAACTGGCCGCCTTCGGACTTCACCTCCACCGGACCAAAATGCACATCCTTCCAACCGCGCGCCAGATCCCCCTGCCACTGGAGCAGGACCGCTCCTAGGTTGCCCTTATCCGCTGCACGCCGAGCGTAAGCGTCGGCGGCCTCAAGGTAGTGATCCTCGGTATACTCGCGCACAGTTCGATTCGCCGAAAACACTGGTGTCAATTGCGCCATGCTCTCCCGCATCCTGTTAACCCACGCCTTCGGAATCCCATGTTCATCGCGAGAGTAGAACTCAGGGATAATCTCGCGTTCCAACAAATCGTAAAGCGCCTCCGCCTCGGCCGCGTCCCAGCCGGGATCATCGCCGTGCTCTTTCCCGTCGCCGATGGCCCATCCAACTTTCGGCGTGTATGCTTCCACCCACCAGCCGTCCAGTTCGGAGACGTTCAATCCTCCATTCACCAACACCTTCATGCCGCTCGTGCCGCTGGCTTCCCATGGCCGCCGCGGCGTGTTGATCCAAAGATCCACGCCCGCCACCATGCGTTCGGTCATCAGCATGTCGTAATCAACAAGAAAGATTGCGTGTGACTGCACTTCCGGCCGCCGGACGAATTCGTTCCATTGCCGGATCATCGCCTGGCCAGCCAAGTCCTGCGGGTGAGCCTTCCCGGCAAGCAATAATTGAACCGGTCGTTGCGGATTTGTGAGAATCCGAACCAGGCGCGCTGGATCGTGCAACAGCAGATTCGGCCGCTTATACGGAGCGAAGCGGCGTGCAAAACCCATCGTCAGCGTGTCAAAGTCGAAGACTCGTTCCGCCGCGGCGTTTTCCTCAGCCGATGCGGACCAAACGGCTACTTGCCTGGCGTGACGAATGCGGACATCTTCAATCAGAGAACGCCGCTCACTCATGCGCATACCCCAAAGTTGTTCATCGCTAGCGTTTCGGATGCTCTGGTCGATACCCTTCAAATCGCCGCGCCAGCACCCCGCTCCGCAACGCTCCGTCCAAAGACGATCGGCCTCGGTGGAATCCCAGGTCGCCACGTGCACGCCGTTTGTGACATAACCCACCGGCACGTCACCTTCCGGCCACCCCGGAAACAATGGTTGAAACAGCTTGCGGCTCACCTGGCCGTGCAGGCGGCTCACGCCGTTAATTGCGCCGCTCGCTCGGATGGCGAGATATGCCATATTGAACGGCTCACCTTCGTCGTAGCGGTTGCGCCGGCCCAACGCCATTAGATCTTCGAATGATATGTGGAGTCGGTCCTGGGCGTAAGCCGCGAAATAGGACCGCATCAAATCGGCCGAAAAGCGGTCGAAGCCGGCCTCCACTGGTGTATGGGTGGTGAAGAGATTCCCGGCCCGCGTCACCGCCAGCGCCACTGGAAACGGCTGTCCGGTTTCTTCCATGTAGCTGCGCGCCCGCTCCAGCACGGCAAATGCAGCGTGCCCTTCATTTAAATGACACACGTCGGGATGGATATTCAAAGCTTCCAGCAGCCGCCAGCCGCCAATTCCCAATATTTGCTCCTGTCTTAACCGGAGTTCCGGGCCGTCGCCGTACAACTCGCTGGTATAGGCACGGTATTTCGGTAGATTCGCCGGATCATTAGAATCCAGCAAATACAGCTTCCTGAATCCCACCTGCACCTCCCAGCAGCGTATCCACAGCGGAAATCCAGGCAGTCCGATCCGCAAACGCAGCCAGTCGCCGCTTGGATCGCGCAACGGCTTGATGGGCAGTTGCCCGGGATCATTATATGGATAGAGCGCGATCTGGGTGCCATACGGGTCCAGCGCTTGGCGGAAATAGCCCTGCTGATACAGCAACCCCACCGCCACCACCGGTACACCCAGATCGTTCGCGGCCTTTAATTGATCTCCGGCCACATTTCCAAGCCCTCCGGAATAAATCGGAAGTGCCTCACTCAGCATATATTCCATGCTGAAGTACGCCACCGTCTTTAGCGTTGCGGCCGGATGCGCGGTTTCGAACCAGCGCGGCGCCTCCCTGTTCGCCCGCGCCTCCTCAAATTCCGCCACCATCTTCTGAAACTCAGGATCGGCCCATGCACTATCCAGTTTTTGCTTGGAAACCGTTTGCAGCACCACCCATGAATTGTGCGTAAGTTCCCACAGTTCTGGATCCAACCGCTTCCACAGCTTGTCGGTGGAATGATTCCAGGCCCAATGCAGATCCAGCGCGAGACGAATTAGTGGATCGTCGCTCCGCGCCTCCGATGCGAGATTCGTATATTGTGGATTCATAAATCAGTCAAACTGCGGCTTTGCTCAAAACGGCGCCAACAATGCTCTGCGCTTCTTCCTGGATTCGCCGCAAATGTTCTTGGCCCCGAAAGCTTTCCGCGTAGATCTTATAAACGTCTTCGGTACCCGAGGGCCGCGCCGCGAACCATCCGTTTTCCGCAATTACTTTTACGCCGCCGATTTCGTTGCCGTCGCCCGGCGCGGTCGTGAGAATATGCGCAATCCTTTCTCCCGCCAAATCGGAAACCGAAATATCCTTTGGCGACAATTTCCCGAGCCTGGCCCTCTGTTCAGGGTTCGCCGGTGCGTCAATCCGCGCGTACGAGGATTCTCCATTCTCGCGGGTCAACTGTGCGTAGATTTCTCCTGGATCGGTCCCTGTGCGCGCCGTGATCTCGGCCGAAAGCAGCGCTGCGATGATGCCGTCTTTATCCGTGCTCCACACCGAGCCATCGCGCGCCAGAAAGGATGCGCCCGCGCTTTCCTCGCCGGCGAATCCCAGCCATCCGCCAAAAAGTCCGTCCACGTACCACTTGAAACCAACCGGCACCTCGTACAGCTTCCGGCCTAACTTAGCAGTCACACGGTCGATCATGCTGCTACTCACCACGGTCTTTCCAACCGATGCGTCCTTCGGCCAACCCGTCCGGTTGCCATACAAATAGTGGATGCAAACGGAGAGATAATGATTCGGCGGAAGCAATCCCGAACTTCGCGTTACGATTCCATGACGATCATGGTCGGTATCGCAGGCGAACGCAACATCGAACTTATCCTTTAACCCGATCAGCCGCCGCATCGCGTAGGGCGACGATGGATCCATTCGGATCCTGCCGTCCCAATCCAGCGTCATAAACCGGAATGTCGGGTCTACATCCGAATTCACTACCGTCAGGTTCAGCCCATAGCGCTCGCCGATCGGTCCCCAGTAATGCACGCCGGCGCCGCCCAGCGGATCCACCCCGAGCTTCAGTTTCGAATCCCGAATCGCGTCCATGTCGAGAACACCGCCCAGATCCCCAACATACTCGCTGATGAAATCATGCCGGTGTGTGCTGTCCGCTTTGAGCGCCTGCTCCAGCAAAAC
>CZKS01000233.1_pt1 | contig 22146 bp, 23 predicted proteins | sample 1122221 | NCBI WGS metagenome assembly CZKS01 (sample SAMEA3539301, study PRJEB10725) | soil metagenome | biome: tundra; feature: field; material: soil | place: USA | collected 2010-05 | depth 0.15 m
CAGATCAAGCAGCTCATCGCCCAGCATTTGCTGGAGATTTTGGAAGCGGCCGAGCGCCCCATACCGCGCGTGGCGGAGCCGCCCGCCGTGGTCATGGTGGTTGGCGTTAACGGTTCCGGTAAGACCACCACCATCGGCAAGCTGGCCAGCCGCTACAAGGCGGAGGGTCGAAGCGTACTGCTATGCGCCGCCGATACGTTTCGCGCCGCGGCCATCGAGCAGTTGGAGGTGTGGGGCCAGCGCACCTCCACCGACGTGATCCGGCAATCTCCCGGCGCCGATCCAAGCGCGGTCTTGTTCGACGCGCTTACCGCCGCAAAAGCGCGCAAAGTGGATTACGTGATCGTGGATACCGCCGGGCGGCTGCACACCAAAACAAATCTCATGGCCGAGCTGGAAAAAATGCGCCGTACCGCCGCCAAGGTGATCCCCACGGCCCCGCACGAGGTCTTGCTCGTTCTGGACGCAACCACCGGGCAGAACGGCCTGGAGCAGGCGCGCCGATTCACCGAATCAAGCGGAGTCACGGGCCTGGTGCTCACTAAGCTGGATGGAACGGCCAAAGGTGGAATCGTAGTGGCAATCGCGCGCGAGCTGAACTTGCCCATTCGCTATGTCGGCGTCGGCGAGCAGGCCGCCGATCTGTTGCCCTTCGAGCCGGACAAATTCATCGCGTCGCTATTTGCCACATGAAAAACGCGTGGATGGACGAAGCGCTGGAATTGGCCCGGCGTGGCGTGGGGCGCGCCAGTCCTAATCCCGCTGTCGGCGCGGTGCTGGTGAAAGGTGGCGAAATCGTAGGACGCGGCTATCACACTTATACGCAGTTGAAGCACGCTGAGATTGTGGCGCTGGACCAAGCCGGTGACCGCGCGCGTGGCGCCACGCTCTATGTGACGCTTGAGCCGTGCGCGCATCATGGCCGCACTCCACCTTGTTCTGACGCTCTGATCCAGGCCGGCGTGACTCGAGTCGTGGCTGCCATGGAAGATCCGAACCCGCTGGTGTCCGGGCAAGGACTCCGCCGTTTGCAAGACGCCGGGATCGCCGTCGAGCTCGACTCTGATTACCGGGACCAGGCCGCGCAATTGAACGAAGCCTTCATCCACTCAATGCGAACCGGTCGCCCGCTCGTAACATTGAAAGCCGCGCTGACTCTGGACGGCAAGATCGCGGCTCCGGAAGACAACAGCGGTTGGATTACAAGCGAGCGGGCCCGCGCTCACGTCCAACAGATCCGCCACAATTCTGACGCCATCCTTACCGGCATCGGAACCGTATTGGCCGACGATTGCCTGCTGACCGATCGCACCGGCCTCGAACGCAGCCGCCCGCTGCTGCGGATCGTGGCGGATTCCACGCTCCGTGTTCCGCTCGACTCCCGCATCGTAGCGAGCTCCGCCGGCGATCTCGCGATTCTAACCACTTCGGCTGCACCCGAGGAGCGGCGCCGGGCGCTCGAATACCGCGGCGTTAGAGTGCTGGTGTTCGACGGACCCGGCGGCCGCGCGAATCTTCAAAAACTGGTGGACTATCTGGCCGGCGAACAGTACCGGTCACTAATGATCGAATCCGGTAGCAAACTTAATTGGGCCGCGCTCGAAACAGGAATCGTGGATAAGATTTTCTTTTATTACGCGCCCAAGATTTTGGGTGGTTTGCAATCTCTACCCGTGGCCGGAGGCGCAGGCCGCCTACGTCGCACTGACGCAATCCAGCTTGAGCGCGTGAAGCTGCATTCCATTCCGCCCGACGAGTTCGCGGTGGAAGCTTACGTGGAGAAATAACGTGTTTACGGGGATAGTAGAAGAGCAAGGAACCATAGCAGCGGCCGGCGCGCGCATGAACGTCCAATGCCGCAAAGTGATGGAAGACACTCGCGAGGGCTCCAGCATTGCGGTGAACGGAGTCTGCCTGACCGCAACCAAAGTGGATGCAGCGGGATTCTGGTGCGACCTTTCACCGGAAACTTTGGCGCGAACCAATCTGGGCGCTTTGCGGGAAGGATCGCGCGTGAACCTGGAACGCCCCGCCGCGGTCGGCGATCGCCTGAGCGGCCACATCGTGCAGGGGCACGTGGATGGAACCGGAGAGTTCCTGTCGCTCGACCCGCTCCCGGACGGCAACTGGTGGCTCAAAGTTCGCGTACCCAAAGAACTGGATCGCTACATGATCCACAAAGGCTCAATCACCCTGGACGGCGTAAGCCTAACCATCGCATCGCTAGAAGACAACGTGGTCGGCGTAGCCATAATCCCTTATACCTACGAGAACACGGTTATCTCTAGTTACGTCGATGGCACCCGGGTCAACACGGAAGTTGACTTGATTGGGAAATACGTCGAGAAGTTTCTCGTTTCTCGTTTCTCGTTTCTCGTTGGGGGCGGTCGTGAAGGCTTCGGAGGTACCGGATGAACCCGCCGATCACTTGCCGAACTCGTTCGGCCATCCCATAGAGGCGCTCGAAATCAGGCTGAGCGATGTAGCCGAGATCGAGTGCGATGTAAAGGTGACTTTGCACTTCCACGGATGAAGCCTGGGCGATAGTTAGATAGCGGATAAATTCAACCTTGCCATTTCGCCCGAAGCCTTCCGCGATGTTAGCCATCACAGAGACCGACGACCGTTGGATTTGATCCCGCAGCCCAAAATCCTTAGCGAACGGCCCCGAGCGCGAAGCGCCATAGATCTCAACCGCCAGTTGGCGTGCGAGCTGCCAGCTCTCAATATCCTGGAACCGAGAGATCACCATAAAACAGCAGTGCCAGCACACCGAGTAAGCTCTCAACGAGAAACGAGAAACGAGAAACGAAATCTCAGTTCCCCAATTCCTTCCTGATTTCTTCCGCTACCGTCCGTGCTTGTTCGATCGCTCCGATTTCAAAACTGATCGCTCCCACACGCGGATGCCCACCGCCGCCGTATCGTTCACAAATGGTCGCCAGGTTATGCGTCGGAGGTTCCGGAGCCCACGGGTTCGATCCCACCGAGACCTTGGTGCGGAAGCTGGAGGTGCTGACCGACACCGTGTAAGTCGCATCGGGAAAAAGGTAGTAGGGAATGAATTTGTTGTAGCCTTCCATCCCCTCGCTCGCTAAATCGAAAAAGATCACGCCATTCCCGCTGTGCGCGTGCTTGCGAATGACGTCAATCGACCGGATATGGCGTTCGTGCAGCGGAGCGTACAATTGCTGGATCTCGGGCTCCAGCATAATCTCGCCCAGCTTTCGATGCCGCATCCAGCGGATGATCTTGTGAATGATCTCGGAGCCCTTCGCACTCTCAATCACGAGCGTAAGCTGCATGGCCGGCGCGCGCAGCTCCACGGCTTCCTGTGCGCTTGCGTACTGGGCGCCGTCGATGATATCCGCCCATTCCACCAACTCCGCCAAATCTGGGGCCTGAAAGCCGAATTTATCGCGCGCCACGGTGGCAATGAACATGGTGCACGAACGATACGAAGGATCGAATAATTTCTGGCCGCTGTGATCCCGCTTGAAGTGTTCGGCGTCCTCGGGACTCAAGAACGCGCTTTGGTGATGATCGAACCACCAGCCCAAGCGCGGGTCCGGCGAATATTTGAAATCCACGATCGCATTCACATCGCCGTCAAACAGACCATCTTCGAAAAGCTGCGACGCTTTGTGGGCGAGACCTGTGAATTCGAAAGTCGCATCCGGCGCGTACTTGCCCTCATAAAAACGGCTAAAAAATGCGGCTGAGGCAGCCCCATCGAAACAGTGATCGTGATAGAGAATTCTCACCCGCATGGATTCGGTCCCATTAAACGTGGAAAACCATCCAGCTTGCCTCATGTGAGGGGGTAAATGCAAGTCGGCTGCTGGAGCGTGGCCGGCGGGTATGCACTTTCAAGAGCATTTATAAGAATAGCACTGGAGAACCGGGCCCCGGCCGGCCGGCGGCGAGAACGCCTCTCACTCTACGTTGAAATCGTTCCGCAGCACTTCCAGGTTCTTTTGAGCGAGCGGCTGAAATGGCCCTTCGATGGCCAGGCACAGCTTGCTGAACTTCGCCGCTTCTACGGCCCTGGCCTTGTCGCGAAGTTGACCCGCCAATGCGTAGTTGTCGTAGCCAAGATAAAAATAGGCGGCGGCCAGTAATTGTGCGTCGTCCTGAATCTGATCGAGCGCGGCACGCAAATAACGGTCCGAGAGGCCGTAGCGCGCTTGCTTGCCGTAAACCACTCCCACCATCCAATTCGCCCCACCGGTGTACCGTGCTTTCTTCTTTTCCCACTCCTCGGCTGTCACCCCTTCCGGCTTGCGCTTCTTTTCCAGCACTTCCAATACACGCAGTGAATAGGTCAACACCTTCGACAGGTCATCTTCACGGCTCATGTAATGATTAGCGATGCGCATCAGGTAGTCTTCATTATTCGGATCTGTCGCAAGGCCGCGCTCAGCCATCGCGAACGCCTGTGTTGGGTTGGCCTCTTCCCGGATTCTTATATTTCTTTTCACAGCGGCCAGGTACTTGCTCTGCGGATTACGCTGCTCCAAGGTCTGAACGAGTTCCGCTTTCCGTTTCGAATTTGGTTCCAACGCGGCCTGCGAAGCCAGCACATATTCCGAGTAGGCCAAAGCCTGCTTCGCAAATTCAATTTGCTTGGTCCAGTCCGCAACGTCGTCAGGATCGGCGGGTTTCTGCGCCAGTACGGCCTTGGAGGCAGCGTCCCAAGACACAACGGCATATTTTCGCGTTAACTCCGTATCCTTTTGCGCCTCGGCCGCCTGCAGCGCGGCGGATGCGGAATCCACATCGGCCGCATCCAACTCGAGCAAGCTCTGCGCGGTTCCGAGCACCTTGTCCCACTGCTTCGCCTCCACGTAGATGGGAAGAAGTTGTTCATATACCCAGGCTATCGACGTGGCCTTCGGATACTGATCCACATACTTCTCAAGGAAGGCCAGCTTGCGTTCCGGAAGGGGTTCCTGTTGAATTCGTTGTAACAGGATCCCGTCCTCGCTCTCAGGATCGATATCCAATTTGTGCCGGTCCGCCCCCAGTGCTCCCGTAACCAACAGCACCGCGAGCGCCGGAACAACGAGCTTCATCAAAGTCCTCCCCAAACTCAACCTATCTATATAATTCATATGTCGGAGCATCCCTGTACAAACTTTAGGCACCGCACCTTAGAACCTCGGTACCAAATCTAAGAAAAATGAGGGCGCGCCAGCGCAAACCTCCTTCTGACTTCCTTGAATTCTGGATTCTTGAATTCCTCAGCAGCAGCATCCTGCCGCGCAATGGTAGAATCGCGAAGCGTCATAAAACTATGATCCTTCCTGAGACTTACTCAAGCGCCCTGCTGCTGATCATCCTGTCTATGCTCTGCTGGGGTTCCTGGGCGAATACTTTCAAGCTGACAGGAAAGCCCGCGGGAAAATGGCGCTTCGAATTGTTCTATTACGACTACTCGGTGGGCGTGCTGGTGGCCGCTATCATCGCGGCATACACGTTCGGTTCCATGGGGAGCGAGCTATCGTTTTCCGATAACCTGTTGGTCGCCGGCAAGCGAAACATGGCCTACGCGGTGGCGGGCGGCATGGTGTTCAATCTGGCAAATATGCTGCTGGTGGCGGCCATTTCAGTAGCCGGCTTGGCGGTGGCCTTTCCGGTTGGAATCGGACTGGCGCTGGTGCTGGGCGTCATATGGAATTATTTCCTCAATCCGCAGGGCAATCCAACGTTGCTGGCGGCGGGCGTGACGCTGGTTATGTGCGCGATTATCGTGGACGCGCTGGCCTACACCGCTCACGCCAAACCAGCCAAACCAGCGGCGCCGGCTGGCCGCGGCAGATCGAAACTGCCCACCAGCCGCAAGGGAATTATGTTAAGCCTGATCAGCGGAGTTTTAATGGGCTCCTTCTATCCGCTAGTCGAAATGTCGAAAGGCGGCGGCGTGGACGCTGCCGGTTTAGGCCCCTACGCTGTTGCTTTCCTGTTCTCGCTCGGCGTCTTCTTTTCCACGTTCATCTACAACCTGTACTTTCTGAACCTGCCCGTCGAAGGCGAGCCTTTGTCGATGTTCGCCTACTTCAAGGGAACGCTCGGCCAGCACGCGCTCGGGATCATCGGCGGCATCATCTGGTGTATCGGAGCCATCGCCAATTTCGTCGCTGCCAGCGCTCCGAACAAAGTTCAAGTAGGTCCCGCAATCAGCTACGCAATCGGCCAAGGCGCCACCATGGTGAGCGCTCTATGGGGTGTCCTGGTCTGGAAAGAATTCGCTGGCGCGCGTACGAACGTCAGGATCCTACTCACGCTCATGTTCATATTATTCTTGGCCGGGTTGATGCTTGTTGCAATCGCTCCGTTATACGTGCGCTAGTTCCTAACGGTTCTGCGGTTGTTCAGTTCTTCGGTTCTTCGGTTCGCTCGGCTGGAGAGATTGTTAGTGGTTTGGACACTATCGTCGTGTGACCATTCATCAGTTTGAAGATATCGAAAGCTGGAAAGAAGCACGAATACTGGCGGCAGCAGTTTACGAAGCCCCAAAGCTGGGTAAGTTTGGCGCCGACTTCGAGCTCCGAGATCAAATCCGCCGCGCGTTAGTTTCGGCGTAGGGCAAGTCTCCGACTTGCCCCTGGACAAGCCAGAGGCTTGTCCTACGTCACACTTTGAGGCCCTAGACAACCAAAGCAATGCGAGTAACACGTTTGATAGGAGGGTTCATCAACTACTTGTCGTGCGATGGAACCGAAGAACCGAAGAACTGAAGAACCGAAGAACCAAGAAATCGCCCCAGCGATTCCTTACTCCCCAAACTCCCCTGAGCTACGGTTTGAGTTCCTCCCCCCCGTCCCCCTGCTTCGGCTAACGCCGCTTTCAGTTTCTCGCCGGCATTGACTCCGCTGTCGCTCGATGCCGCCAGCAGGACTGAGGGAGGATCTTCAGCCAGCGCCAGAAAAATCGCTTTGCCGCCTGCGGTGAAACTCTGGGCTTCCGCGCGCAACTCATCGGAAATAGTTGCGACGCGCCGCTGGATCTTCCGCAGCCCGTCCGCACCAGGCACAGTGGCCGCGTGTAATTCCCGTCCTTTGGCTTGCGCCAATTCCGTGGCCAGGCGTCGCCGGGCCTTCTCGGATTCCTGCAGCTTCTCCTGATGCGCGGTCACCACAGCCGGTGTCTCATCCAACGCAGCGGAGAACACCCGCGCAATCGCTGAGAGCGCGGCGTAATCGGCTTGGGCGCGCTCCACAGCGCGCATCCCGCACACAAATTCAATTCGCTGATTTCCCCGTATTCGATCCAGCTTGCGGATCAGGATCGGACCAATCTCAGCGGTGCCGCGAACATGGGTTCCACCGCATGCGCTCCGATCCAGATCCTGGATAGCGACGATACGCACCGCGCCCTCCCGTTCGGTCGGTTTCCGCAAGCCGAGATCCTTCGACGAATCCTCGAAGCTCACTAGCACCAGACGATTCTCGAAAACAATTTGGTTGGCGCGCCGTTCGGCCTGCCGGAACTGCTTCGGTTCCAGCGGACGCTCGATATCGATGGTGCTCGACTCGGCTCCCAGATGAAAGCTGACCGTCGGCGCGTTGAAAAGCTCAATCAATACGGCCGATAAAAGATGCTGGCCGGTGTGCTGCTGCATGTGGTCGAAACGCCGCTGCCAGTCGACGACACCCGCGATCTCCTCACCGTCAACCGGCCGGCTCAAAACATGCGCAATCCGTTCCCCTTCATCCACCACCTCTGTGACGCCGATCCCTCCCAACTGCCCGGTGTCGAAAGGTTGCCCGCCGGAAGCCGGATAGAAGGCGGTGCGGTCGAGATAGATTTTTTGGCGGTCCGGGCTCGCCTCCACGATGCGGGCCCGGAACTCGGTTAAGTAGCTGTCGTGATAGTAAAGGCGCTCGGTCACTGCAGCGCTATTTGTACCACATTGCTCGGGACATTGCCCACTGTAAAGTAGAAGGAAGAATTGCCCGCCGGCAGCCCGCCGGGAATCACCACGTTGAGCTGGTAGAGCCCTACGAAGGTCGGGGTCAGTCCGGCGAAACTGGGGGTGAAACAATCGGCTTTCCCGAACGGAGAGTCCCCGCCAAAACAGACCTTCACATCAGGTACGTTGGCCAGGTTGGGGCCACCTGGGGCCGCAACGCCGGTTTTCACCGTCGGATTGGTTTGCCCCAGCCCGATTGCATAGACGATCACAATATCGCCGGCCTTGGCGGGATGCGTGGGATCACCCGTCAAAAGCGGCGGCGAATCGGGCGTGTTTATAACCGCGTAGGGGCCACCGTTGAGCAGGAGGAAGCGCGGAGCGCTGGCTGCGATCTTCGCCGCGATCAAGTTTCCCTGTTGACCGTTGCGGACGATCTGAATGGTTGTGGCGCCAGGAGCAACTTCAAAGGGCACCTCGAAATCAATCTGGCCGTTCGATATGAAATACAGTGGCGCGGGTATGTTGTTCACCAGCACCTCGGTGCCATTGATATTCGTCGGCAACGGGGGAACACCACTGGGATAAGCCAGCTCGCCCAAGGTGAACTGGTCGCCGAACAGTGCGGCAATATCGCCTTGCGCCAGGGCTTCTCCAGAAGCGAAGGTGCCGTTGTTCACGGCCGCCCCCGCAAAGGCCACCGGGGCGCCCTGCGCTTCCACTGTGAACTGGACTGGAACAACCACGCTGCTATTGGCTGCGTTGCTTGCGATCGTCACCGTGCCCGGATAAATTCCCGCCGTGAGCGAGGTTGGGTCGGCAGTGATGGTGACGGCCCCACCGTTAGTCGCCAATTGCGCCGAGAGCCAGCTCCCCGTAGCCGCAGTTGCAGTCACGCCGGAAGCAGTGAGCGTCCCTTGTCCACCATTTGATATCCCTATGGTCGCGGTCTGCTTGATAACGCCCGCCACGCCCGTCAACGACACTGTGGCGGGGTTGGCGTCCAAAATCGGCTGAGTGGTCACGTTGAGAACTACGGAAATGGCTTTGTTGTCCGGCGCAAACGACGAGCCGGTCAGCGTGAGGGTTGCAGTGGATTGGCCGATGGCCATGCCGCTCGCCGCAGTCGCGGTCACCTTATAGGGAACGTTAAACGCGAACGTTCCCTCGCCATTCACGGCCAGGGACAACCAGGGGCTGGCTGGGGCCACCGTGTCCTTCACCGGTGTCGCAGTAACGAAATCTTGAGAAGCAGATCCACCCGGAGGCAGATAGAACACGATATTGCTCGGGACTGCTCCGCCCACCATCGCCGTCACCGAAACGAATTGTGGGGCATTCACCGCGCTCGGGTCGGAAATAGTCACGGTACCCGTATATGTTCCCGCTGCCAATGATGCGGTTTGGAGCGCGATCGCAACCGGGATACAAGGTCCTTTCAGCGAGCAGGTCGTTGTTGCTCCCACAGTCGGCGCCAGCCACGGCACCGATGAGGACGCCGTCAGACTGAGCGTTCCATCGCCTACATTGCCGGCGTCCACGGTCTGGGTTGCCCCGTTCGATCCGGGAACAACGGACACCGTGAATGCCGTTTGTGTAAGCACAAGCTGGGGCGCCGCATTCGCGGCCGCTGCTCCAAGCAGAAGAAATAATCCGTACTTCGCAAAAGAAAAGTTTTCGAGAACCACCTGATGTGCTCCTTCTATTTACTTAGACTTCATTGGCAGTCATTAGCGATCAATCGCTAACGAAAAAAAGATGACCCGGGGACGCAAGGTTGGACTTGGGACGCGCTCCACTGGCGCGAGTGCAGATTTCGGGCCACTCTCGCAAGTTGTGAACTCCACGTGTGCCGCTGGCCGAGGCCGGATCACTCCTGCCACAAGTGGTGAGGCATCGGGAAACACCGCACCGGAGTCCTTCATACAAAATAACACGACTAGCTGGGGCCGGTTGGCCCCCCGCACGCCGATCGGCAGTTGGCGCAGAAAATGTGACCCGCCTTACTTCGGCTCGGTCAAGACGAAATCCGGCTTCAAGAACTGCCAGTCCGGCAGCTCGTACACGCGCAGCTTGGTGGGTACGTCCACAACCACCGGCTTCATCTCCGACGGGCCCAACGACGGGATCTTGGTGGAAAAAGTAATCAGCGGCGGATCGTCGGGCTTGGCCGTGGTGGTTCGCACGTTTACGTCCATTTTCACTTCGCCGATATCGGCTTCCGAATGATTCACCACGCCGAACCGGACTTCCAGATGCCCGGGGCTCTTTTCGATGATCCGGAATCCCACCAGCTCCAGGTACTTGGCGAAGGGATTGGAGCTCTGAGAGGCTTGCGCCGCACCCGTCGCGGCGGGTTTTGCCTGCGTTCCGGGCGAAGAACATCCAGCCATCCCCAGCATACCTGCCAATACGATCGTCCACATCTTCATGACCCTAATCATACGCCGAAAAACTACACCTGCTGCAAGATGTCATACTGATTTCTATGCGAGCCAGATTTGTGACAGCAGGATCGGCTGCATTGGTTCTTCTCACCGCGGCTCTGCTAGGGGCCGACTCCGGCGCCGGTATCCACTGGACTGTTCCGTCCAATTGGAAATCGGAGGGTGAGCGGCCTATGCGGCTGGCAACTTATCAAGTTCCGGCGGCTGCGGGTGACCAGGAGGGCGGTGAGTGCGCCGTTTACTACTTCGGCCAAGGCCAGGGCGGCAGCGTTGAAGCGAATATCGACAGGTGGATTGGTCAATTCCAACAGCCCAATGGCAAACCATCCAAAGACCTAGCCAAAGTGGACAAGCGGACTATCAAAGGCCTGAAGGTCACCACCGTGGACGTCTCCGGTACTTACACCGGAATGGGCGGACCCAGGGCCCCCGCAGGCCCGCCAAAACAGAGTTATCGCCTGCTGGGCGCTATTGTCGAAGGCGCGCAAGGATCGATTTTCTTCAAGTTCACAGGCCCGGCCAAAACGGTCGCTCAAAATCAAGCCGCATTCGAAAAGATCCTATCGACGCTAAATACTCAATAATTCCCCGTAACGCAAGCCTCCGGCTTGTGTTTGGCAAGTCAGAGACTTGCCCTACGGGCTGAATTCTGCATCCAACCGTCCGATGCGATAATCAGAGATAGCTACCATGTTCCGCGCCTTCCGGGAACAAATCGATACCGTCTTCCGTGGCGATCCCGCCGCGAAGAGCGCTGTCGAAATCTTCTTCTGCTATCCCGGATTCCATGCCATCCTGCTGCATCGGCTGGGTCACAAGCTGCACCGCGCCGGCTTTACACTCACCGCTCGCATTCTTTCGCAGTTCATCCGCGCCATGACAGGCATCGAAATCCATCCCGGCGCGCAAATCGGCCGGCGCTGCTTCATCGACCACGGAATGGGCGTTGTGATCGGAGAAACTACCGAGATCGGCGACGACGTCCTGATGTACCAGGGCGTGACGCTGGGTGGAACCGGCAAGGAAAAGGGAAAGCGTCATCCGAGCATCGGCAACAACGTGGTAATCGGGACCGGCGCCAAGATCCTGGGCAACATCACAATCGGCAATAACACCAAGGTGGGCGCTGGATCGGTGGTGATTCGTTCGGTCCCGGACAACTCCACCGTGGTAGGCGTTCCTGGCCGCGTAACGCGAACGCGGGGAGACGCGGGCGACAATCTCGAGCATGGAAATCTGCCCGATCCGGAAGGACAACTGATCGATGAGCTCACACGCCGTATCGATCAGCTCGAGGCTAAGGTCAGGATGTTGGCCGAAGAAAGATTGGCGGAACGGCGGTGAACCTCGGCTTCGCCGGTTATTCGGTTCTTCTGTTCTTCGGTTCTTCGGTTCTCAATGCGGGCGGTTCTCAGAGCTATCCATACTGGATAGAGCCTTGTCAGCGGCAGGAATCCGTGTGTCAGCCGGATGATCCGCAACTGGCCGAGTGGGCCATAGCAGCCTGGCAAAGCGCCGCGCCCGGAGCTATCCGGCTTGCGCCTGTGAAGGATCGCGAACATGCCCGCATCCGGCTGTATTGGGCATCTTCGGAACAGGGATTATACGGCGAAGCGAGGCCGATCCTGGTGGATGGGAAAAAGGGCGCGGAGGTTTATGTCCGGCCCGCCCCGCTCGACACTCAGGCTGACAAACTCTTGCGGGATGCCGTCGTGTATCTCACCTGCCTGCACGAAACCGGTCATGCTCTGGGACTGCCGCATACCGCTTCTTTCGACGACATCATGTACAGCTTCCAGTTCGGCGGTGACATCCCCGAATATTTTGCGCGTTACCGCCGCAAACTCGTTACGCGCGAGGACATCCTGAAAAATTCAGGACTCTCGGAAGCAGACAGAAATCATCTTTTGCAGGCCGCGGATGAACGCAGATAAACGCGGATCTTGGCTTCTGTTTATCTGCGTCTATCCGCGTTCATCCGCGGCCAAAAAACTAATGTCCGGTGGTTGATTCTTCGGTAGCCTTCAACGGAAATTCGGCCCCCTCCGGGATGGGCGCCAGCATCTGCTCCTTGCGATAAATCAGCGTCGAAGTATTGTAGCTGGCGATCTCAAATCCGTGGCCGTGCGTAATCGCATCGGTGGGGCAGGCCTCCACGCAATAGCCGCAAAAGATGCAGCGATTGTAGTCGATGTTGTACACCTTGGCGTAACGCTCGCCCCCGCTGATCCGCAACTCGTCGGTATTCTCAGCGGCTTCGATGTAAATGCAGTCCGCCGGACAAGCCGCTGCGCACAGGAAGCAGGCTACGCACTTCTCCAGGCCGTTCTCATCACGCTGCAACACGTGCACGCCGCGATAACGCTCCTGAAACTTCGGCGGCGCATCCGGGTAGTCCTCGGTGATGGTGGGCTGCATCATCTCGGTCAAGGTGATCTTCATCCCCTTGGCGACCGATGCTACGGATTGATACGCTTCAGAAATTTTGGAAGCCATTTGTAAATCTCATTATCGCAGGTCCGCACCGGACCCTAGTTCTTCGAGCCTCAGCCGGCTTTCCATTCCGGCACACTCTCGTCCGCCCGGAACGCCATCACGCCGGCGCGAGCGCCCAGCGCCTCCAAATCGCGCTTCGAGAATCCGCTGACCGCATTCGCGATGTGACCGTCTGGTTCCACCAGAAACAGCGTGGGAACGTTGGTGATCCCGAAGGCGTTGCTGGCCGGATAGTTTTCCTTCGCCTGATCAAGCAAGGTGGGAAACGTTATACCGAAGCGATGGTTGAACCCTTCTGTCGTGCTGCGGTCGTCCTGCGATATTCCAATGATCTGGATCGAAGAGCTTGCGGCCAGCCGCTCCAGGAACGGAAAAGTGAGCTGGCAGACTGGGCAACTCACTTTGTAAAACGCGAGCAGCACGGGCCCCTTCGAGAGAAGCTCTTCGAGTGAAACCGTAGCGCCCCCCAGATCCTTCAAGCGGAAGGACGGAGCGCGCGCGCCCGCTTCCAGCACCGCCTTCTTGGGACGCCCCCACATGGCGTCCGCTTACCCGGCGTCCTTGTTCTGCTGGACGAAATTCAGGATGTCGAAATGCTTGATCTCGCGTTCCGGGAAGAAAGCGTTGACAGAGTCCTGCTCCTCGCCAAAAATCTGAAAAATGGTGGATAGCTTGGTAAGCAGCATCAGTTCCAGGTTGCGCCGGTTCAGGTTCACCAGCTTCAGGCCGCCCCCCATTTTCTGCAGCGAGGTGTAACAGATCACCATCGAACCTAGGCCGGTACTATCGATGTAATCGATATGTTGCAGGTTCAGGATTATTTGTTTGTGGCCTTGCGCGATCTGCTCATTCACGCTTTCGCGCAACTGGGTGCAGGGCTCACCCACGGCCAGTCTTCCCTTGAGGTCGAGAATCGTGATGCCTTCTCTTTCACGTCTGGTGATTTCCATGCTCATCGCAGCTTTCAGTGTACCTGCTCGGACAGGGGCAGCGCCGGACTCTCGCGAAGTTCCAGCTCGACGGGTCCGGCCGGCAGCGACACCGTGAAGCGTGTTCCTTTGTGTAGCTCGCTTTCCACCGATACCACTCCGCCGTGCGCCTTTACGATCCACGACACGAAACTCAATCCCAGCCCAAGCCCTTTTTCGGGATCGGCCGAGGGTACGCGATAGAAGCGATCGAAGATATGCGGCAGGTGGTCCGGTGAAATGCCCACGCCCGTATCCTCCACCGTGAACTTCACCCAGCCGGCTTCAACGGTCAGCCCGGCCATCACGCGGCCACCGGCCGGTGTGTACTTGATGGCGTTGCCCAACAGATTCGAGACCATCCGTTCGATCTGGATCTTATCGCCATAAATGATGCAAGCGGCCGGCAGCTCGGCCGCCGTTAGATCCACGCCCTGAGCTTCTGCCGGAATCTGATATTGGTCCACCTGGTCGCGCAACAGCTCGGCGAAGTCGAGTTGGGTCCTTTGCAAAAGCAACTGGCCGGTCTCAGCCTGTGAAAGCATCAGCAATGCACGGACGATGTTCGACAGGCGGTCCACATCCTCCAGTGCGTTTACCATGGCCTCGCGGTACTGCTCCGTCGTCTTAGCCGTGAATAGCGCCACCTCGAGTTGGCCCCGAACCACCGTGAGCGGCGTGCGCAACTCATGCGAGACATCGGTGGAGAACTGGCGAATCTGCTCGAACGAAAAATTCAAGCGCGTCATCATGTGGTTGAAAGCCTCGATCAGCCGGTCCAGCTCGTCACCAACTCGCCGCAGCGGAATCTGCATATCGAGATTTGAATGCGTGATTCGCTGCGCGGTCTCAGCCACTGAGTTCACTGGGTCGAGCGCCCGCCCGGCGAGGAACCATCCCAGCACTCCCGTAAATACGATCACAATCGGCACTACCCAAAAGTAGTTGCGGGTAAAGTCGCGCACCACCCGGTTGTTTTGATCTACTGCCCGGCCTATCGCCAAATAATATCGATTGCCGGTTTCATCGATCATCAAACCTGAGCGAATCAGATAGGGGATGCCCTGCTTGTCATAGCCCAGCCGGGTTGCAGTTTTGCCGGATTTCAGAATCGCCTTGATTTGATCCTTGGAGTCCTTGCCGATGGAATCGTAGATCACCGACCTCTCCAGTACGTGCCCTTCCGTGTCAGCCAGCAGGTAGACGCGATGCAGCCGCTGCACTGTGAAGGCTTCGTCGGGATCCTTTGGGTCGTGGATCCAATCCGGTCCCGCTTCGGTGGTGCGTAGATACCCCTTCGCGGTTACCCATTCCTCGTCCAGGATACTCAGGACCTGAGCTTGAAAAATGGAGATCAGGGTCTGCCGGAAGATGATGCCCAGCAAAACCAGCAGAATCGTGAAAAAGAAGACGTAGCTGAAGGCCAGGCGAAACCGCAGTCCGCGTGTGAACCGCAGAGCCTTGCCTACGCCGCTCATGACAGTGGTTCGGCCTGTCCTTCCACGGCCTTTTCGGGCGTGTCCAGCATGTAGCCTATCCCGCGCACGGTATGGATCATCTTGACCGGCCATTTGTCGTCGATCTTGCTGCGCAGATGACGAATGTAAACGTCCACGATATTGGTCAAGCCGTCGTAATCCATATCCCAGACGTGTTCCACAATCATGGTGCGGCTCAGCGGGCGGCCGCGGTTGCGCATCAGGTATTCGAGGATACTGAACTCCTTGGGCGCGAGCTCGACGTTTTCATTCGATCGCGTTACTTTGCGGCGGATGCAATCCAGCGCCAGGTCACCCACCTGCAGACGCTCCGGCGTAGGCTGGCCGCGGCGCAACAGGGCACGCACGCGCGCCAGCAGTTCGACAAACGCGAACGGCTTGGTCAGGTAATCATCGGCGCCCAGCTCCAGACCCTTCACGCGATCGTCCACGGCATCGCGCGCGCTCAGGATTAGCACCGGCGGACTCGATTTGCGGTTGCGGATCTTCTCCAGTACGCTCAAGCCATCGGTGTCCGGTAGCATCAGGTCCAGGATGATGAGGTCGTACTCGGTGGAATGTACCAGCTCGATGGCGGTGTTGCCATCCGGTGCCACATCCACCGCGTAACCGCCGCTCTCAAGGCCTCGGGAAAGGAAATCCTGGATGCGCTTCTCGTCCTCGACGATCAGTATTCTCATAGGCTTAGGCCTGCTGTCAGTATAACGTTGTTCGGTTCGGTTCTTCCTTAACTGAATGATCGAGCAGTTGAACAACCGAAGAACGGTTTTTTGGTGCCGATAAGATTGTTGGCTGTCATGGACACCATCACAATGAAGAACGGACGCTCGTGGGATGAGGTCCTGCATAACCATGCGCAGTGGCTGGAAGATGAATCCAAAGGCTTTCGATGCGTTTTGGACCGCGAGACGTTGAACGAAGCCAAATTGCAAGCGGTCAATCTGCAGAGCGCCATCATAAGAGGAACCACCTTCCTGGATGCCGATATGGAGGGTGCAAACCTGAGCCGGGCGGTTATTGATGGTGCAGACTTCCAGCGAGCCATCCTGAGCGGCGGTGACCTGAGCGGCGTGCAAGTATTGGAAACCCAATTCTGTTTTAGCTTTCTCACCGGAGCCGTTTTCTCGGATGCCAAACTGCGCAGCGCCAGCTTCCGCCGGGCCAGCGTGCGCGAGGGTCGCTTTCAAGGAGCCATGTTGGAGGGCTGCAAGTTTACCGGAGCGATTCTGAACTCGGCTTCTTTTCACCATGCCCGGATCGCTACCTCGGATTTTTCAGAATGCGATCTCGAGAAGGCACAATTCTATCGGGCTCAGGTCCGCGTTTGCCGCTTCGTTGGCGTCAGCGGATCAGGCGCGAATTTCAGCAGCGGCAGCTTGAAAGATTGCGTCTTCTCAAGGTCTGCATTTACGGGTGCCAAGTTTTTTCAGACGGATCTGCAGGGAGCGAACTTCGACCGCGCGGTGTTGAACGACTCCGATTTTCGGGAGGCACAATTGAGCGGCGCGGACCTGTGCCGGGCCGAGCTTCGCAACGTCCGGTTCCGCAGCGCCAAGCTGTTCGGCGCCGACCTGCGTGGCGCCGACCTGACGGGAGCGCGCGAGTTAACCTCGGCGCAACTGGCGCAAGCGCGGACGGACGAGACCACCATCCTACCCAATGGCGCTCGTGGTCCCTTCCGGCGCCATTCGGGTGCCGAGCGGCCGGTCGGAGTCTTAAATTAGCAGCCTTCCGGCGCTAACACTTGTGCTCTAAGCAGCTACCGCAGCAGCGCGGTGACTCCGCGATCGCAGCAGTTTCTTGACATTTCTTCCGCTCGGTGATGTCCCGGTTGTTTAAGACGATGGCCTGGACATCCGGATCGTCCAGCATGTCGGTCATCTCCACTTCCATCCAGCGCCATTCGCCGTTCTGGTCGCGCGACCGGCAATCGCAGACGACGGATTGACCCGGAGCCTCGAGCAGAGCGGAGAACGCCTCGCCCACTCGCGCGCGATCCTCAGGATGCATGATAGAAAGCAAGGAACGCCCCGCCAGAGTCTGATCTGTATTCCCGAGGACCGAGTGGATCACTTTCAGGAAGGTCATTTGCGGCGTAATGAGAAAGGCTCCGTCCCGGCTTCTGCTCACCAAAGCCTCGAAGAGGCGCGCGTTGCGCCGGATCGTTTCGTCCAAGTGGCGGAGGCTGGCGTTCTCGAGTTCTAGCTCGGAGACGCGCTCACGAAGCTGTAATACAGTTGGATCCTCAGCCGGATCAGGCGGCGTGCTTGTTATGGATAAAGGCTGGTCGTGTTTTGTCATGGCGTCAAGCGTAGTCACGGGGCACTTGCGCCGCCGTGAATGCCTCCAGTTGTTTCATAAACGCATCCAAGGGTGGGGCCAATGGAAATATTGACCAACTAGCGGAGATGGGGATCAGCACCGTGCGTTGGCCCACTTCGACGGTCTTGTCCACCCGGATGTCGGCAAACCGCCGGATCTCCGTGCGCACGCGTTCCAGCCGTTCGGCTCTTTCGATCAATGCCACTAAAGCCGGCCCCTGCCATCGAAAAAGCTGATCGCTAGCCGATAGTCCTTTTTTGAAATGCTCAGCGAAAGCCTCCAATACCCGGTCTCCCACCGAATAGCCAAAGCGGGCATTCACGGCTTGCACACGGCTGCACACGGCGATCAGCAGGAATTTGCCTTGCGGCGATTCAAGCGCCGCACGAATGGCTCGATCGGCTTCCGATTTGCCAGGGAGCCCGGTGGCTGCGTCCCTGTCCGTCTTGATCTTGAGAGATCCCATCACCTCTTGCGAGCTTTCCAGCTCCTTCTTCAGATTCTCAAGCGCATCCCGTCCGTCTCTCTGCTGCCTTCGAGCTTCATCGCGCACCTCTTCCAGACATTCACTGAGCCGTAACTTGAGGATCTGGATATCCTCCACTGCCCGGGTGCTCTCAATGGACTTCTCGATGCTCTGCAACCTGTTAACGGAGTGCTCACTGCTGGCGCCTATGGTAATAATGGTCTGGGTCAGCATGGAGAGCATATGCTGCAGTTCTGTGTTTTGGCGGTGGACAAATTTGCTGGTGCGCTGGTTGTAGTCCTCCATGGCCCGAAGCGCTCCCCCTACCACCAGCAGTAACTCGGACACCGGTGTCTCCGGGGAGAGAACTGACAAGCATTTGTCGATATCTTCCTGGAATCGCTCGTGATCTGCCTTATCCCCTTCCACGGCGTGCAGCGATATTCCTTGCAGAAACAGGCCGATGATCCTTCGGTAGGCTGTCTCAGCCTCGGTATCACGGGAAAGATAGGACTTCAGCGAAATCATGGAGCAGCGTTCTCTTTTTCCTTATCGGAAAAAGGGAACGGTTCTTCAGTTCTTCGGAGCTACGCCCCGATATCGCCGAACTCGGTCTTCCAGACGGCTTCCCGGTTCTCATAAATCGCGGTACGGCCCAGAATCGCGAAAAGAGTACTCACGGCCGATCGCTCCGCAACATTTTCCACGTCGCCGCTCTCGACGCGCCCCAGGAACGCTTCAATGGCATCGTTGGTGATGTCGCGCTTCGATTCCATGGTCTCGATGTCCTTGGCGCTCTTGTGATGTACCATGCGTCCGCGCGATGTCTCCAGCAACCCGGCGGTTCCCGTAAACTCCTCGCCCACTCGCCGGAATCCAGCCGGCGAAATCTGGTTAGCTTCAAAGTTGACGTGAATCCCGTTCGGAAACTCGTACGACAAAGTCAGATGATCCAGGATCTCCATATTCATGCGCACCTTGCGGCCCCCCATTCCCACTGCGCGAACAGGGTGAGCGTCCAGAAACCAGTGCAGCACGTCCAAATTATGGCAATCCTGCTCAACAATAAAATCTCCCGAGTACTCGCGATAAGCAAACCAGTTTCGCAACTTCTCAACTTTCGGATCTGGGTACGGAACGCGCGTGAATGGGTCACGATCGATCCAGAACCCGCGCGCGTTGCTCAAGCTTCCGATTTGGCCTTCCTTGAGACGTTTGTAAGCTTCCAGATATACAGGGCCGTAACGTTGCTGGAAACCGAAGCTGATATTCTTCTTCGGATCGCACTTGCGCCCGGCGGCGATCACTCGCTTCACACCTTCCAGATCCACGCCCGCCGGCTTTTCGCAATAGACATGCTTACCGGCCTCGACCGCGGCTTCGAGCATGCGCGGATGTTCGAAGGGTGGCGTAGCAATCACCACAGCATCAATGTCGGGCGACGCCAGCAGCTTTTCGAAATCCTTGTAGAGCTTCGCTCCGGGCGCCTTGATCTGCTGCGCCGCTTTCTCCAGGCGATCGTCATAGAGATCGCATAACGCAGTCACCCGGGCGCGCGGATCGGCATTCACCATGGCCGCGTCGTAGGAACCACGCCCTCCACTCCCGATCAGCCCCACGGAGATCTTCGAATTGGCCTGCGAACCCCGCACCACCTGCGGACTCAAAATCGCAAGTGCGCCACTAGCCAACACGCCACGCCTGGACAATAAAGCGCCTTGTTCCTTCATTCCTCGACTTCCTTGAATTCCTGACTTCCAACGTTCTTGCTTCTTGCCCTCATCTCCGCCCTCGCTTCGCGATGGATATCGACAATCTTCGCCCCCGTCACCACTATGGCCACAAAGCCTGCGAACAAAAGAGGCAGCGTAATCACTCCCCACAGCAATAGCGTGAACCTTCTGGCCTCGGCCTGCTGCACACCGAACAGCGTCAGGCCCAGCGTCGAGATCACCTGGAATAATCCGACGTTTCCGGGAGCCTGCGGAGCCACGGATCCTAGCCGGAGCAGTACCATCAGCGCCGCGGCGCGCGCCCAGGAGGCTTCATCCAACTCGTAGGCCCGCATCAGCGCGTAGATCGGCACCACCTGCATCAGCAGATACGGGACGCTCATCAAAGCCGAAAAATACAAATAGCGCGAATGCCCAATCAGATGCAGATCCTCGATCATCACGTGGACCCAGCTAAACATAGGGGCGTTCAATAGCATTTCGAGCGCTTGCTGGCGCCAGAACATGGCCACCGCCAGCAGCGCGGCGCACAGGACAATCAACACCGTAAGAAAAATGCTTCCGTCCGCCAGGATGCCGATGGCGCGCGCCTGCCCGTGATTCAGCGGCAGGTGCCGGACATAGTCGATCGAGAAAAACAATCCAACGATGAGGACAACGCCGTCGAAGATGCGCTCGATGAGAGCCGACGCCAGCACCACCGATACTGGAATCTCGGTCCATCGCGCTTGCAGAAAACAGCGGATGAGTTCTCCGGCTCGCAACGGAAACACTTCGCTGGCGAACAAACCCACGAAGATGGCTCGCACCGAACTGCCAATGGACGCGGGACCAACTGGCCGCAATAGCAGGCTCCAACGCCAGCCCTGGATGACGTAGACCGCGACGTCACCCACGCATGCCACGGCTACCCATCGCCAGTCCAGCTCGCGGATGTCCTCCCAAAGCTCGGACCAACTGACTCCATGCAGCGCCCACGCCAAACACGCCAGAGAAAGAACAATCGTAACGGCGCCGAAAATTCCAGATCTTGTGTGACTACTGTCGGAGGGGGGAGGAACCATATCGCCCAGCAACCATCATACGGCTTCGCCGGGCGAAGCCGGTTCTTCAGTTCCTCGGTTCTTCAGTTCTTCGGTTCGGTGGCGGCTTCGCCGGTTCATCGGTTCATCGATTATCCAGTTCTTCGGTTCGGTAATAGCCGAGGTCTCACGGAGCAGATGAGTCCGCGAAAGGCCGAACCGATGAACCGAAGAACTGAAGAACCGATGAACTAACGCCGAGCGCAGCCGAAAGCAAGCACGGCGTTAAGCCCCCCGAACGCAAAGGAATTCGACAAGGCGTATTCCACTTGCGCCTTGCGCGCATGATTCGGGATGACATCCAGGTCGCAGGCTGGATCCGGTTCAGTGTAGTTCGCGGTGGGCGGCAGAATGCCGTGGTGCAATGCCAGAGCTGTGGCGACGCCCTCCAGCGCGCCCGCAGCGCCCAGGGTATGGCCGTGCATGGACTTGGTCGAGCTCACCTGAACCCGTCCCGCCTGCGCGCCGAATACCTTCCGGATGGCCGCTGTTTCAGTGGCATCATTAGCCTGCGTCGCTGTGCCGTGCGCATTGATGTAACCGATATCTTCGGGGGCGAGTCCACCATCGGCGAGCGCTGCCCGCATGGCGCGCGCGGCCCCGTCGGCCGAGGGTTGCGTAGTGTGAAAGGCGTCCGACCCCATGCCGAAGCCAACCACCTCGGCGTAGATCCGCCGGCCTCTTTCTTGCGCGGATTCCAATGGCTCCAGCACCAGCATCGCACCGCCCTCACCTAGGATCAGGCCCCGCCGGTCCTTCGAAAACGGGCGGCACGTATCGGGCGACACCACCCGCATCGCTTCCCAGGCCTTGAGAAAACCCAGACTGAACACCGCTTCGCTTCCACCCGCAATCGCCATCCGGACCGCACCGCTTCGCACCATCCAGAACGCCTGGCCGATAGCGTGATTGGAAGACGAGCAGGCCGTCGAAACCGTATACGTTGGGCCCACGATCCCCATTTCGAGGGAAATTCTGCTGGCTGCCGCATTCTCCATGGTGCGAGGAATGGTCAGCGGATTCACGCGGGGAATGTTTTTCTGATACAGATTCACGAACCCTTCGTCCTCAGTGCCTTGTCCGCCCACGCAACTGCCGGTTACAATCGCCGTTTCTTCGCGCAGTTCAGTGCTCCACTCGATACCCGCATCAGCCACCGCTTCTCTCGCCGCCACCACGCCAAATTGGGCGAAGCGATCCAGCATTCCAGCTTCCTTC
>CZKS01000268.1_pt1 | contig 21635 bp, 20 predicted proteins | sample 1122221 | NCBI WGS metagenome assembly CZKS01 (sample SAMEA3539301, study PRJEB10725) | soil metagenome | biome: tundra; feature: field; material: soil | place: USA | collected 2010-05 | depth 0.15 m
CGAGGCCGCCGCACGGATCTCCTCCATTACATCCGGGCTGTATTCGATAGATAAAGCGATCTGTGGCGCAGTCCACCGCCCGAACCGAGTCTCAATCACGGGATGTGGCGCACGCACTCCTGCGTGCCGCGTCGGCACTCATGCCGACGCCCGGTTTGAAGTTCCAAGCCATCGTCCTTCGCCATTCCGGACGAATGATCGACGTGGACGTATTATCCTCGCTGTCTGGCTCGTCCGGAACCTCATGCAGATGGTAGTAGTAAGTGATGCCTCCCATCGCGATCGCCACCACAATCATTCCGATAAACCAAACGGCGGTGTGCTGGTTCCAGGCCTTCTCGTGCTCCACGATAGCAGCCGTGAAGCGCACCGAACACCATGCCAACGACAACGAACAGCCCAGTTTGATGTACCACGGCAGCAGGTCCATGTGCCCTTGCCCGCCCACTTCGCTCCAAACCGTCAAAATCGTCATCAGAGCGAGAAGAAATTCGAGCGCATACGCCATGCGCAGCCAGGATGGACCCTCCCAGACTGGCGCCGGTACGGTCTCCTCCGGCACGGCATTGGATGCAGGTTCCGGAAGAGCTTCCTGTGTTCGTGGTTCTTCGAGTCGCTCGTTCACTTACATACTCAACGTATCATGATATTGGGTAAATCTCGCGATGGATACCGTTACTTTGAAACAGACCAGTCTAGATGTTTCCCGAATCTGCTTCGGGACCATGACTTTCGGCGGCCAGACCGACTTGGAAGCCGCTCGCGGCATGATCGATCTGTGCGTCGAAGCGGGCATCAATTTTCTGGACACCGCAAACGTCTACAACAGCGGCGCTTCTGAAGAAATGCTGGGGCGCTTACTCGAAGGCCGCCGCAAGGATTTCATTCTGGCCAGCAAGGTCCGCAACAAGATGGGCGATGGCGTGGACATGGCGGGCCTTTCGCGCGTCGCTATATTTCGCGCCATCGACGACAGCCTTCGGCGTCTCAAAACTGACTACCTGGATTTGTATTATCTCCACCTGCCGGACTACGCAGTGCCGATTGAAGAGTCCCTCGACGCCATGAATGAGCTGGTGCAGCAAGGCAAAGTGCGTTACCTCGCCAGCTCTAACTATAGCGGATGGCAGACGGTGGAGATGCTTTGGATCGCCCAGCGCAAAGGCGAACAAGCGCCCTACGTCGCGCAGCCCATGTACAACCTGATCGCGCGCGGCATCGAACAGGAATATCTGCCGATGTCCAAGCGCTTCGGCATCTCGAACGTCGTCTACAATCCGCTGGCCGGTGGCCTTCTAACGGGGAAACAGCGCCGCGACGCCCCGCTTCCCGGCTCGCGCTTCGACAATAACCGAATGTATCTGGATCGCTACTGGCACCAGGCCGACTTCGACGCCGTGGATCAATTGCAGCGCATCGCGGCCGCCGCCGGCCGCTCGCTAGTGAGCCTCGCGCTCAACTGGATCTATCACCACACTCCTGTAGAATGCATAATCCTGGGAGCTTCCCGCATGGATCACCTGGAACAAAATCTGAAAGTATTGTCCGACGGTCCACTAGATCCGGAAACCCTCCAAGGTTGCGACAAAGTGTGGGAAGCCCTCCGCGGCCCCACGCCAAAATACAACCGCTAGTTGAGGTGGCGCAGGCGCTTTCGCCTGCGAACCAGTTCGCAAAAGACTCAGCCACAGGCTGCTAACGGATCGCCAAATTAGGTCCCGTGTAAGAGGAAACGTAGTCGCCCACGTAAACCACAAGTGTCGCCATCCCTGACTTCACATCACCAGGAACCTGCACGTTCACCTGGACGACTCCTGCGATCAGCCCGGGCGCCTGGCCTACAAACAGAACTGGCGCTTGCTCGCCGTTGATGGTGGCGCTAACACCGAGGACCGGCGAGGGAAACGGCGGATCGAGAGGCCCCAGCGATCCGTCCAGCAGCTTCTGCTTGTAGTCACCAACACCGGTCATATAAACGGCCACGACAGAACCCGCGCTTGCGGGACTCGTGCTCGAATTGAGCGTACCATCCTGATTTAGGATCGCAGCCTGACCTCGACCGCTCCCATCGCGCGTGAACAGGCCAGGCTGGGCCGGCGCGACCGGCAATTTCACCGGACCAAAAGTCTGCTCTCCACTTTGAATGGAGACTAAAGTCGACGAACCCGATAGGTCCTGGACATCAAACGGCACTACTGCATTGATCTGTCCGGTATCGGCGTAAATCAACGGCGCCGACGCACCGTCAAATGTGACCTTCAACCCGGCGCCAGGCGAGAAATTCAGACCGAATAGCGTTACCACCTCGCCGGGCGCCACAGCTCCATCCGGAGTCCCACGACTATTGTTCATGCCAACGCTTAAACTGCCGGCATTCACAAGGCAATTGAGTCCCATACCCGCGGGTTGCGAGAAGTCGAACTTGGCCGCGAATGCACTCCCGGAAGAGGGCGGGTACTCAGTCTGAAATGCTTGAGGCGTGGAAAGGAAAACGCTTGTGTAGGTCGTACCCGTGATATAGACTCCGCCCATGCCATCCAGGACAACGGTCTTCGCCGGCCCCGGAAAGTTTACAGCCGACGCTAGTATTTTCGAACCGTCAGGGCTAAGTACGATCAGCGAAGTGGCGCTTTGCTCCGCCACTCCACACGCTGAATAGGCGCCATTGACCTCGGACAGTCCATTCAACCCAAAATAGGCATTTCCCTCCTGATCTACGGCGACGGATGAAATCGATTGGTAGTCGGTGCCAACGTAGGTTCCATAAACGATTTCGCCGGCTGATGAAAACTTTATGATAAACCCAGTTCCCGCGAAGGATGGTCCGTTAGGTTGAAGTGCCCCCGGAGTAGTCGGCACACCCGGGCCAGACTCGCCCACCACGTAGGCGGCACCCTCCGAGTCCACAGCGATCCCCAAGCCCAGAGTAAGCGGCGTTTGGTAGCCCGAATCATCTGCGAAGAACTTCGAATAGAGGAGGCTCGATCCGGTCGCGTCCAACTTGGCAACAAAGCCCCCGCCCCCGTCGGTGTATCCGGTTATCCAAGCACTGCCTTGGCTGTCAAACGCGACGGCTTGCGCGGCGCCAGTAGTGCCCATATATGTGCCATAGACAACAGCTCCCGTTTGGTTGAGTTTGAACACGAAGGAATCGTTGCAAGGGAACGAGGATTCTCCGCCGGCCGAGCAGTTACCCGACATGTACAGTGTCTGATAAGCCCCAGGAGTGGTCGGCAGCCCGGGGCCCGCCGTCCCGGTTACATAGACATTCCCGGCATGGTCCACAGAGAACGACGACGCTTGGGCAACGGTGATGGTCGTCGAGTATAAAATTCGGTCGGCTTGCGGTGTGAGCTTCGTAATAGTTGAAGAACTGGCGTTACCACCGAGCACATAAATCGCTCCGGCCTCGTCCAGCGCTATTGGTCCGCCCGATGGAAGAGTCAAGCACACCGACCAGACAAGCGCGGCTCCCGATAAGTTGAGCTTAGCGATGAAGCTGCTACACCGATTACTCGACGGCGGACCCAGCGGGCCGGACGTGTATGGAAAGTCCGGTGAAGACGTAATCCCAGAAACGTAAGCGTATCCGGACGAATCCACGGCGATCCCGTTAGCGCCCGACCCGCCTGTACCGCTCAAATATGTGGAATAAGTCAGCAGTGGCGGATTCGATAAATCCGCAAACGCCGGCGCCGCCACGAGCAGCGACAACCACAGCGCTTTCATAGCTCAATTGTATTCCCGGCCGCATCCGACTCGGTATAGTCTAAACAGGTGACCGGAAAGCTTCTCGGCAATTACCAAATCCTCGACAAGCTCGGCGAAGGCGGCATGGGCGAAGTCTGGCGCGCGCGCGACGAGCGTTTACACCGCATGGTTGCCGTGAAGATCCTCCCGGCCGACGTGTCCAATGACCCGTCCCGCCGCGCACGCTTTGAACAGGAAGCACACGCGCTCGGAGCGCTGAACCATCCGAATATCGTCGCCATTTACGACGTCGGCGCCGACGATGGCCGCGCCTACATCGTCTCTGAACTCGTAGAAGGCGAGTCGCTGCGCGCCATGCTCGATCGTGGACCCGTGCCGGTGCGCAAGACCATCGATCTCGCTGGCCAAATTACGGATGGCATGGCTGCCGCGCACGCACTCGGGATCGTGCACCGCGATTTGAAGCCCGAAAATGTCATGGTCACGCGCTCGGGCCAGGTGAAGATCCTCGATTTCGGCCTCGCCAAACAAGCTCCAACTGCATCTGGCGAAAACACCGCCACCATGGCGCTCTCCCAACCTGGCACCGTGCTCGGCACCGCCGGATACATGTCGCCCGAACAAGTGCGCGCCGAACCGGTCGATGCACGCTCCGATATTTTCAGTTTCGGAGCCGTGCTTTACGAGATGCTCACCGGACGCCGCGCGTTCCAGGCATCCAGCAGCGTCGAAACCATGCACGCCGTCCTCAACGCGGAGCCTCCGGAGTTCGACGGCGAGTTGGGAAAACTTCCGCCGTCGCTCGCCACCATCGTCCGCCGCTGCCTCGAGAAACGACCCGAGCAGCGCTTTCAATCGGCCGCCGATCTGGCGTTCGCCCTACGATCCATCACGGGCGCCAGTATCACCGGCGTCCAGTCCGCCATCTCCACCGGACAACCAAAGCGAAAACAGTGGCTCTGGATTGCGGCGGCATTGCTCGCGGCCGCAGTGCTGTTTGCCGCCGGATTCTTCCTGCGCGACCGCACTCTGCATCCCGCTCCACCGGAATTCCAGAAAATCACTTTCCGCAAAGGCTTAGTTGCGCGCGCCCGATTCACACCCGATGGCAACATCGTCTATGAAGCCAGTTGGGACCATGGACCCAACCGGATTTACCTGGCCGTTCCCGGCAGCCCGGAGTCCAGGGATCTCGGAATCAACGGCGACTTCGGCTCCGTTTCCTCCAAGCAGCAATTGACGCTCTTCACCGAACCGTATGGCGAATATAACAGCGCACGATTATCGGTAGTTTCCATTTCCGGCGGCCAGAGCCGGCCGTTGCTCGACAACGTACTGGCCGCCGACTGGGCTCCGAATGGCGAATCTCTCGCCGTCCTTCGCCGCGTTAACGGTCACAATCGCTTGGAATACCCCATCGGAAATGTGCTGGTCGAAGACATCCCCTGGTCCTTGTGGGTGCTCCGAGTATCGCCGGACGGCAATCGCGTGGCCTTCGTGAATCGCTCAAATGGCACCGCTATCGGCCTGAATGTCGTGGGGCGTACCGGCCCACCGCACTACTTGGGTGAAGTCTCCGGCCAGAACGCAACCGGTGAGGATACCGACTTGGTCTGGTCTCCGAAAGGAAATGAGATCTGGTTCCGCTCTTTCAACATCGGCGAAAACGGAATCGTGTACGCGGTCGACATGAAAGGGCATCGTCGCGTAGCCTTGACCCTACCCGAGCGAGTGAGGTTCTTTGATATTTCCCGCAAAGGTGACGCGCTCATGAGCACCGGATTTTCCGAGTTCGGCATTCTGGGAACCGCGCCCGGAGACAAAGAGGAACACGATCTATCCTGCTTGGACTCAGGCTCCGTAGCAGGCATCTCCGATGATGGCCAAATGATCATCGCCAACGTGACCCGTGAAACTGGAAATTCCAAAGGCAGCCTCTATCTCCGAAAGACCGACGGTTCTCCGCCCATTCGCATCGGCGATGGCCACGCCTACAAGCTTTCGCCGGATGGCAAATGGATTTCCGGCTACGTTCTCACCGAGGATGGATCGCGCCGATTTCTGATGCTTCCCACCGGACCGGGCGAGCCAGTGGAAATCAAACCCCCAGGCGTTTTCCCGGCCAATGTCTACGGTTGGTTCAGCCAGGACAGGTACATGGTCATCGGTTATTACCCCGGCAAAAAATATCAGTGCTTCGAGTTTGATAGTCAAAAAAACATCTTGCGGCCAGTTTGTCCTGAAGGAATTCCGGATGCCACCATCTTCTTCCTCTCTCCGGATCACAAGCTGTTCCTGAGTCCCGGCCCTGGTCAAGGCTGGACCATTTACCCGATGGATGGAGGTCCCCCGCAGCCATTGCGCGGTATCAGCTCCGATGAAACCGTGATCGGATGGCGAGCCGACAGCCGCTCGCTATATATCCGTGCGGATCGAGAAAACAGCGACAGCATTTCAGTATCAGTGCTTGACCTCGCAACCGGCCAGAAAACACCCTGGAAGGTAATTCATCCAGCTCAACCGGTGCTAGAGATCCACCATTTGTTCATCACTCCCGATGGCCGCGCCTACGCCTACAATTTCGTGCTGATCCAATCGGATCTGTACGTAGCCAAAGGGCTGCATTAATCGGATGCCAAAGAACGCAACACTCGTCGTGGCTGCAATCGCGGCCGCGAAGCTCCTGTTGCAGCTTTACGCCGGCCGGCACTACGGCTATTTCGTCGACGAGCTTTATTACATCGCGTGCAGCCATCACTTGGATTGGGGCTACGTCGATCAAGCGCCGCTAATCGCGTTCATCACTAGAATTTCCAGCGCGCTATTCGGCGAATCACTGCCGGCCATACGATTGTTCCCCGCCCTGTCCGGCGCAGCGCTGGTGTTTCTGACAGGTTTGGTCGCGCGCGAACTGGGCGCCCAGCTCTTTGGTCAAGCTCTAGCCGCGCTCGCGATACTGCTTGCGCCAGGATTTCTCGCGACCGACAATCTTCTCTCGATGAATGCTTTCGAGCCGCTGTTCTGGACCGGCTGCGCGTATGTTCTGATCCGAATTATCAAAACCGGTAACCCGAAATTGTGGTTGTGGTTCGGGATTCTGGCGGGAGTCGGGCTGGAGAATAAACATTCCATGCTAATCTTCGGCGCCGGTTTGGTGCTCGGACTGATGCTCACACCGGAACGCTGCGTCCTCCGCTCGCCGTGGTTCTGGATCGCGGGCCTGCTCGCATTTCTGCTGTTTCTCCCGAACCTGCTCTGGAACATCCAGCACCATTTCCCGTTTCTCGAACTGCAAGCCAACATCCGGCGAAGCGGCAGAAATGTCGATCTGTCGCCGATCCAGTTCTTCGGGCAACAGGCCCTAACGATGCTCCCACTCAGCGTCCCAATCTGGCTGGCGGGTCTCTGGCATTATCTGTTCACGAAAGAGGGAAAGCAGTTCCGTGCTCTCGGTTGGGCATGGCTCTTCACCACCGTTGTGATTCTGGCCCTCAACCCGCGCGTATATTATCTCTGGCCGGCGTTTCCCATTCTTCTCGCGGCAGGAGCGGTTCGATGGGAATTATGGTTGGCGCGTCCGTATTTCGAATGGGTCAAGTTCGCTTACCCTGCTTTGATGGTAGCGATGGGAGCTGTGCTGGCGCCCTTGGCCATCCCGGTGTTGCAGGTGGAAACTTACATCCGCTACACGAAGACACTGCATCTCGAGCAACCCCGAGTGGAAACGCACAAACTCGGTCCGCTACCGCAGATTTTTGCAGATCAGTTCGGCTGGGAAGAAATGACGGCCGTGGTAGCCCGCGCGTTCAACAATCTGCCACCCGACGTGCGAGCCAGGACTGCAATCTACGGGCAGAATTACGGACAAGCCGGCGCCATCGATTTGTTTGGCGAAAAGTACGGCCTGCCGAAAGCCATCAGCGGCCATCAGAACTATTTTCTGTGGGGACCACGCGATTACACCGGAGAAAGTGTCATCGTGATGGATGATCGAAAAGATAGGCTGGAGGCAAACTTCACATCAGTGGAAAAGGTGGGAGAAGTGTTTCACCCATACTCCATGCCATATGAACACTTCGACGTGTTCTACTGCCGCGGGCTGAAGCAACCGCTCAAGGAATTCTGGCCAAAAGTGAAGAACTGGGACTGATCTATTTCTTCTCTTCCTTGTCAGTGGTGTTTCCGTTCAACGCGTCTTTGAACTCGCGAATGCCCTGGGCCAGGCCCTTCCCCAACTCAGGCAACTTCTTCGGACCAAACACAAACAGGCCAACCACCAGGATCACCAGCAGGTGCATGGGCTGAAACAAACCTTCCATTGATGCCTCCTCGTACTAATAATAGAACACCCTCAGTATACAGCAGTTGCGCTGCCAAGCGCTCAACTTCCTGAAATCAAAGATGAAAGAAGAAGAAGCCGGTTGCGACCGCGTGCCTGCTGGGTGATTTGACTCTTTCGTCGTTTTGGTCGATCCCGCGCCTGTTGCTAAAGTTCAACTGGCGGACGCGAGCGTGCTAGACTCCAATCGAGTGGGATACAATCACCCAAGACTCAACAACGATCGAAAGGGAAATGAAGTTCGTGAGACGTTTTCTACCAGTAATACTTTGTGCCGGCTGGCTCGTAGCGTTCGCCCAGGAGGGCCAGCAGAAAATCAACGCCGCGGATCGCGATCTGGCCACGAGAATCCATCAGACTCTCCTCGCGGATAAGTCGCTCTCCACTGAAGCGCACAATCTGAAAGTGATTAGCCGGAACGGTGTTGTGACGCTGAAAGGCCCTGTGCATTCTGAAGACGAAAAGAAAGCAGTCATGTCGAAGGCCATCGAAGTCGTTGGCGCCAGAACAAGAGTCAGCAATCAGATGTCCGTCCGGCCGTAGTTGGTCTGCTAGACTCTAACCGAGTGTGGGAACGGTCGCAAGCCATTCGCATCCCCGGCACTATCTTCCTCAGCGCCTTTTTGCTATTCCAGGTGCAGCCCATGATGGGCCGCTACGTCCTGCCGTGGTTCGGAGGCGGACCCGCGGTCTGGACCAATTGCCTTCTGTTCTTCCAAGCCCTGCTACTGGCCGGTTACGCATATGCGCACTGGCTGGGATCGCGCCCGAGCTTGCGAATCCAAGCATCAGTGCATATCGCACTGCTGGCGGCATCGCTTTTGTTTCTTCCGATTCTTCCTCGCGCGGATGTCTGGAAGCCGGCATCGTCTACCGATCCTTCCGGCCACATCCTGTTGCTGCTGACCGCGACCGTCGGTGCGCCGTATTTGCTTCTCTCATCCACCGGGCCTCTGCTGCAGCGTTGGTTCGCGCTGAGTGAACCGAAGAAATCGCCGTGGCGATTATACGCGCTGTCCAACTGCGGGTCGTTTCTCGCCCTCTTCAGTTACCCTTTCGTGCTGGAGCCGTACCTGCGTTTGCACACGCAGGCCTGGATCTGGTCGGCGCTCTATGCAGCGTTTGCGGCATTGTGCGGATGGACTGCGTTTAGCCTACGAAACACAACCCTCGCTGCGCCGGCGCCCGCTCCAGACTCCGAACCGGAGCCGCGTCCAACATTGTGGATCGTGCTGTTTTGGCTGGGACTCGCGATGTGCGGCTCCACGCTGCTGCTGGCCACCACGAATCAGATCTCGCAGGAAATCGCCGTGGTCCCATTTCTGTGGGTTGCGCCGCTCTCGATCTACCTGCTCACATTCATTCTCGCTTTCGAACATCCGCGCTGGTATCGACGCGCGTTGTTCGCCGTTGCAGCGGGCGTTTTTGGTCCGGCAGCCTGTGCTGTCCAGGTTGCTGCCGTCGGGCTGAATGCGAGAGTGCAACTGGGAATTTATCTGCTCGCGCTGTTCATCGTGTGCATGGTCTGCCACGGAGAACTGGCGCGTTCGCGGCCCTCGCCACGCTACCTCACGGCCTTCTATCTAGCGATCGCGGCCGGGGGCGCACTCGGCGGGGTATTCGTCGCCCTGATCGCTCCGAATATCTTCACTGAGTTCAATGAGTATCCCATCGGCCTTGCCGCTGCATGCCTGCTGGGATTTGTTGGATGGCTACGAACCGGCGCGCTGAAGCAATGGACCAGCCACAATTTCGCAGTGCGCGTTCCACTGATGGCGCTGCTGATCGGAGGACTCACATCAGTAGTCGCCATGGTTACTAACAACGCCGCGGATATCGCCAACTCCCGGAATTTCTACGGCATTCTGCGCGTGAGGGAAACCATCGATAGCAACGGCGCGCTGAGGCAGCTGACGCATGGGACCATCCGTCACGGCTTCCAGTATCTGCGCGGCGAAAAGAGCGCGTGGCCCACGACATATTACGGTCCGCACAGCGGCGCAGGCATTGTACTGAATGCTCTGGAAAAACCCGGACGGCGCGTCGCCGTGATCGGCTTGGGCACCGGTACGATGGCCGCCTGGGGGCGTCCTGGCGATACTTTCCGTTTCTATGAGATCAACCCGGCGGTGGAAGGGATCGCCAATACCTGGTTTACTTTCTTGAAAGATTCCAAGGCACGAACCGAAGTTGTCCTCGGAGACGCGCGCGTGCAAATGGAGCGCGAGCTCGCAGCCGGCCAATCGCACGACTTCGACGTGATCGCAGTGGATGCATTTTCGAGCGATGCCATTCCACTGCACCTGCTGACGGCCGAGTGCGGCGACATTTACCGGCAACGCCTGGTACCCGGAGGTTTGCTGCTGCTTCATATCTCAAATCGCCTGCTCAATCTGGAACCGGTAGCGCGGGGGCTGGCACGGCACCTGGGCTGGAAGGCCGTCACGTTTGAATCCGGGGACGAGATCGACACCGGGGAAAGCGCCGCAGCCTGGGTGCTTGTAACCAATAATTCCGAATTCCTGCTGCAGCCTGGCATGGCGCAAGAGGTATCGTGGACCGGAAAAAACCGGGGGCCGATTACCTGGACCGACGATTTCGCCAGTTTATGGCACGTGCTGAAGTTCTAGGAAGGACGGCTCCGGCGTTCGCAAATCAGCGCGCGAGAACGGGCAGCGTAGGCTAAGGACGCGTCTGGAACGCCGGCGAGCTGATCGAAAAGCTGTTTTGCTTCTCCGAATTTTCCGGCATTAAACAAGCTGACCGCGCGGGAAAAGACAATCAGATCGCGAGAGCGTTGGTTGCGATCCGCGCTATCCGATTTGTTGGCGCCGCCGGGTGTTTTCTTCATCAGGACGTTTGCGAGAGCGTATCAGACTAGCCGGGTTGAACGCAACTGGAATCAATTTCCCGCTTCCCTGTAGGGCAAGCCTCCGGCTTGCCGACGGCGCAAGCCGGAGGCTTACGCTACTTGAGCGTCAGTGTGCCCTCGTAATAGACCAGCCGTTTGCGCTCATCCTGAATGGCGCGGGCATTCTCGATCACGCGGATGACCCGGCCGTCTTTTCGTTTCAGCAGGAGTTCGGCGTCAACCAGTTGACCCTCCCGCTCCAATTGCGCGGTGAGATGTTTGCGGTCGTCCGGATTCACATACAAGTCCGTGACGTCTTGCGCGCGCAATTCGTCCTCGGAGCCGTACCCCAGCATCTCGATCAGCGCCCGATTCGCGGCCAACAGCTCTCCATTGGAACTGGTTTGATAGACACCCTCCGAGACAGTTTGAAACAAGCTGCGGTACTTGGCCTCCGAAGCGCGCAAGGCTGCTTCGGTTCGCCTGCGAGCGGTGACGTCGGAAAAAGTTACCACTGCGCCGCACACCACGCCTTTGTCTCGAATCGGGTAGGAGGAGTATTCCACCGGAAAAGACGAACCATCGGAACGGAAAAAGCTTTCGTCGTCGACGCGGCATCCGATGCCTTCCCGAAAAGCGCGGTAAATGGGACAGTCTCCCTCAGGGTAGAGCCGCCCGTCGGATTTTGTGTGGTGCATGAGAGCGTGCATGCGGGCGTTCCGAAGATCCTCGCGCGAAAAACCGAGCATGGCGGCGGCGGACCCATTTACGAAGATGCATTTACCCTCCAGGTCGAGACCATAGATGCCCTCCCCGGTGGATTCGAGAAGCAACTCGAGCCTTTTGCGCGCTTCGTCGGCTTCTTTACGTTGCTCGCAGTAGGCTACTGCGCCAACCTTTTTTTGGTTGGTATCGAACAATGGCTCGGCGGTAACCAGTACGCCGGTTGCCGTATCAATTTCCTGAAGCGGCCCCTCGCGAAGTGCGCGGAACAGCGGGTGGTGATTTGGAAGGTTCGCTTCGCCGAACAGGGCGCGGGCGGCCGCATTCGAAACGACAATTGTCCCTTCGGCGTCACAGGCCACGATGGCGGCGCCGGCGCGTTCCAAAACGGCTGCTAGAAAGTCCAACCCATGCCTCAGTCTTTCCTAAAGATTCTAGCGCGGATGTCAACGTGCTGGTACTTTGGCGGGCCAGGTTCTGGTACGAAAGTCCCTAATTTCCTATTCTCCTAATCGCGGATTGCGTTCAGCATGGAGCGGTGTCATCGGCGCCAGCCCCGCAGTTTGAACCGATCCAACCCATAGAGGACACTCAGGCTATCGCTGCCTGCGAGGCCGCTGTCGCGGTTGAGCCGGAGCAGAATACCGAGGCCGACGCGGGGAGTGGCGCGTCGCCGGTCGCGCCCCCCCAGGCAATTGAATACATTGAAGTGATCCACCTCACGCGGACGTGGGTTCAATACGGAATCTTAGGTTTTGCGGTGCTGTGCATCGTGATTGGGGCTGTGGAAGCGCTGTTTGGCCGGTAGAATGTAATTTAACTTACTAAGTGGCCCGCGGTTAGGGATTAATCTTATTGCAACTTAGTACTAGAAGAGCGACAATACGGGTGGAACTAGCTCACTCCTCCGAGGGCTATCCAGTGCCCGCTTCATCCTTCTCAGGTTGAGGCGGGCATTTCGTTTGCAGGCAACTAGTTCGCACGCGAAAGCGCCTGCGCCACGTTACAGGTGGCAGTGGGTTTGGCCGCGTTTTTCGAGATACTGCTGGTGGTAATCTTCAGCTTGCCAGAGTTCGGGCGCCGGTTGAATCTCGGTAACAATCGGCCGTTTGAATCGGCCTGATTTGGCTAGCGCGTCTTTCGAGGCCTTGGCGGCGGCTTCCTGTTCCGGCGTGTGATAGAAGATAGCCGAGCGGTATTGCGTTCCTACGTCGGGTCCCTGCCGGTTGAGGGTGGTGGGATCGTGATTTTCCCAGAACACGCGTAGCAGGTCGTCGTAAGACACTTGCGACGGATCGTATTCCACCTGGACTGCTTCGGCGTGTCCAGTACGGCCAGTACACACATCGTGGTAAGTGGGGTCGCGGAGTGTTCCGCCTATGTAGCCGACTGTGGTGGAAGTGACACCCTTCAATTGCCGGAAGGCGGCTTCTACGCCCCAGAAACAACCGGCGGCGAATGTTGCTTTAGCCATGATTTATTTTAGCTGACCCCGCGCTTACGCTTGGGGTTCGGTTGGGTTCGGGCTCAGCTGCCGCCGGCGGCGGGGCGGAAGTGCAAGTCTACGGAATAGCCGGCGAAATCGAAGTGGACGATGTAGAGCACTTCAATCCGGACTGAATTCTCGGGACGCGTGACCTGCACATCGCCGTTGTGAACCGGCAGGCCCAATGCGCTGCCTCTTGAAACCACCTTGTCACGGATCACTTCGGTAGGCTGGGTAGAAGTGGCGGGATCGTCTACTAATCCATTCACGTAGCGCTGCAATTTCCAATTTTGGATGTACGCCGGCATCAGCATTGCGCCGATTGCCGCAAGTATCACGAGGACCGCTATGCCCGCGATCTTGCGCACCATCACTTCTTGCCGGCGGCTATCATTTTCTTCCAGCTTCGATTGACTCCAGCTCTGTCCACATGTCTTCGTGAGGTTCCCAGTCCGAACTTCCTACGCCCGTCAGCTGAACCTCCGGCACTATCAAGGTTCCGTGGCCATAGATGCAGATGTATTCGGTGCGAGGCTGGCCGATGAGCAGCATGTTCGGCCAGGAGCCGGCGGTTACTGGCATGCGCAGGCGGCGGAGACAGGTGCGGCAGCGGTAGCGCTGATCCCAAATCACCAGATAGATGAGGCCCACGCAGAACGAAAAGAAGACCATCATGGCGATGGTGTAGCCAAGATCGTGCGTGAAAGGAGAAAGCTCGTATGCCTCGAAATGGGAGTTCCCCTTGAAATGGACGCTCTGCGGAAAGCATAGCGCGATCGCAAACCAGGCGGCCCAGATCAACAATCCGGCGCCCGCCAACTTGGCCAGCAAATAGCCCCAATACTTCATGAGCAATTGGACTCCTCTTTTAGCTTATCGGTTCCCGGCCTCGTATGGATAAGGAGGGCATCAGCTTCTGAGCAGGCTGCGGGCAAGGAACACGACATTCGCGGGGCGCTCTGCAAGCCGCCTCATAAAATATGGATACCAAGCATCGCCATAGGGCACATACAGTCGCAGACGATGTCCACCTTGCACCAATCGCTTCTGCAAATCGCGGCTGATGCCGTACAGCATCTGAAATTCAAAACGATCGGGCGCGATGTTTCGTTCCTTCGCGTATTGGAGGGCCTGATCGATAATTTTTTCGTCGTGGCTGGCGATGGCCGGGTAGGTTCCGTGGTCCAAGAGGCGTGTCATCAAGAGCACGTAATTCTTGTCGACGTCATTTTTGTCAGGGAAGGCCATATCGGAAGGTTCTTTATAGGCTCCTTTGCACAAGCGCACCGGGATTTGCTGCTTGGAAAGGTTCTCAATATCGCTTTCGGAGCGGTAAAGGTACGCTTGGATCACCGCGCGCACGCAACCATAGCTTTCGTGGAGACGGTACACCAGGGCGAGCGTTCGATCCACATGGGCGCTGGATTCCATGTCGATTTCAACGACGCTCCCGACGGATTTGGCGCGTATCACCAGCCGCTCCACGTTGGCGCGGCAGGCGTCGTCTGAGAAATCGAGGCCAAGCTGGGTGAGCTTGACCGATATGGTGGCAGTGAGTTTTCGAGCGGCGATTTGATCGAGCGCGGCGAGGTATGCGTCGCGCGAACCCTCGGCTTCGGCGAGTGAGGTGACGCTTTCGCCGAGATGGTCGAGCGTGGCGAGCATTCCTTGGCTATCCAGGGTCTGGCACACGGCCAGTTCCTGATCCAATGTATTTCCGGCGATGAAGCGTGAGGTGAGGCGTTCGGCCGCCGGAGAAGTCTCCATCCAGTGGCGAAGCCCGCGACGCTGGGAGAGGAACAACAGCATGCTGCGGAGCACTAGACATAAGGATAGCGTAGGGCGGGCCTGCGGCTTGCTGCTTAACGCAAGCCGGAGGCTTACGCTACAGAGGACACCTGCTGGTTGTGCCAGGCCGGGCCTCTGAAAGGGATTTCGAAGCGGACGCATGCGATTTGGCGAGCCTCGTTCTGACGCATCAAGCGTTCGGAGCGGCGTTCGACTTGGTCTTTTGAAAAAACGAAGCCATGGTCGGATGGTTCCCAGGGAATACCTATGTGTTTATGGAGTTCGAGGATGGCGGCGAGCTGCGGGACTAGGGACTGGGGGTTGGGGGCTAGGGACTCGGGGCTGTCCCCTTGCTCACGCGCGGGGCTACAACGCAGGGCTCGGTTGAGGATGTCGGCTTCGAGGAGCGGGATGCGGTTGAGGCGCCAGGCCGTGTCGGCTAGTTGTTGGACTAGGTGGGATTCGGTTGGGGTCGCTGGTTGATATTCGTTTTCGAATTGGCGGTGGTGGGATTCGTAGGCTTCCTGGTCTTCTGAGGCCAGGACGGCGGTGCGGGCTGTTAGGCCGTGACGGAGAGCGTTTTGCGACGAACGCTTTTTGCCGGCTTCGGTGCGAGGGCCGGTGGAGTGTTGGGAGTTGGCGCGGTTGATGGCCGCGCGATCGCTGTAATGGAGTTCGAAAGTTGGTGTTGCTGACATGCCAATGGGATAGCATGCGTGTGTGGCGCGGGAGGTGGTGGTTTTTCGGAGGTTGTTGATGGAGAAGGAAAAACTGTGATCGACGCACGTGTCAATCCTGCTTGCGATCCTTGGCCTCTTTCTCGGCGCGGAGTTTCTCGATGGCGGCGGCTACTTCATCCTCCAGTGGGAACTTTCCATCTTTGGCTGGATCGTAAACGGGCAGATTCGGAATCTCGGCGCCGAGGGTCTCCAGCAGGGCGCGGGCCTTGTCCAGTTCGTAGCGGTGAACGTAAGGCTCGCCATCGGCCCAAGCCCCGCGGTAGGCTGCGAGGGCGTGCTTCTTCGCCTGCTCGTGGTCGCCGATGGCGAGCCAGAGTTCCGCGAGGGCGCGGTTGCTTACTCTGCTTTTGCTTGCGAGTTGTTCGGCCTCGCGGCGCGGTTCGCCGAGTTGCCCGAGGTGGAATTTGGCAAGAGCGAGCAGAGTTTCGGCCTTTGCGTCGGTTCGTCCGGCAGCACGGGCCATTGCTAAGGCTTCGCCGAGGCTTTCCATGGCCAACGCCCATTCGCCTCGCTCAGTCCGCCACTCGCCGCGCAGAGCGTGGATGCCCCGGAGGCGAGTTCGGTTCTTGCCCGCTTTGGCTAGCTCTTCGGCGAGAGCGAGGTGAGCATCGGTCAAATCGCCTTGGAAGAAGCGGAAAACGGCATACCGGTATTCGGCATCGCCGGGGCGGTATAAGGCGCGAGACCACTTGCGTCCCATGGGGTCCAGGAGGTCCCAGATGGCTTTCGTCTCCTCCCATTGGCCGATTGTGGCCAGCTGTTCAAATCGACGAAGCCGGACCGTGAAGACCACTTCCTCATGGTCGATCAGCTCCGCGAGGTTGAGAGCCGAGAGGAGACAGCGGTCCCCTTGCGCCAAGTGATTCTGATCGCGAAGCGCAAAAAAGAGGTTGTTTAGCCTGATTGATGCCTCACGCCAATCCTCCACTCGCAAGTCGCTCGCGAGCGCTGCGCCGTAGGCTGCCAGAGATTCCGTTAATGCGCCCGTCTGTTGCAGCGCGATCGCTGCACAATTTGCCAGATACCCGTCGTAGTAAATATCTTTGGGCCGGGTCGCCCAGCCCTGGGGGAAGAAAGGCTTAAGCAGCGACAAGACTTCAGGGTAGGCCTCCAGGTTGAAACAGAGGGCGTTGCTCAGATCGCCACGGTAGGCGTCCGAGGCCTGCTGGTATCGGCCCATCTTGAGCAGGGTGCGGACCACATTCAGGCCGTCGCGGAGATCATCAAGGGTCTCGGCCTCCTCAAAGGGATTGTGAGGGCGTGCGGAAAAATGATCCACTGCGCGCTGGCCGTAGACGTCGCTCTCTTCCGGCCGAAGTCGCCCGGCGGCGATTCCGCGGACGACGGGGTGCAAGTCATAACGCCGGGTGTTGGCGTCGTACTGAAACAGACCCCGGCGCTCCAAATCGCGCACGGTGTTTGCCAGTCTTCCCGGAGCGGCGAGGTATTCCTGTGAATGGAGACGGGCATCGACGGCTTGTAGGTATTCCTTTCGGCGCTGGAGTGCGGCTTCATAGGCGCGCTGCGCCTTTTTCCTGTCCCCAGCGGACATTTCTTCCCACCGCCATCCATGCTGCGGGTTATCGGGCACTTCTACTTCTTCCGGTTCCGGCGGAAGGTGGGGATTGAGGGCGCTGAGCGTGGGTGAGTCTACGGATTCAGACAGCAAGGCCAGAGTGGAAAGCAGCTGACGACCTTTCTCCGGAAGTGCGTCCAGGCTCGCTTGGAGGATGTGATTGCGCTTCTGAATCAGGTCGAGGTTGGCGAGATTGAGCCGGCCACCGCCGTCTGACGCATCTGCTGCCCATGCGTCGAAATTTCCCTTATCGGGCAGGTGGTCATTGATGAGGCCGGCGAGGATGCCGGTGACCAGCGGGTGGCAATCGCAATGGCTCTTCAGGTAGCTCTGGATGGATTACGAATCGCCGGTGATACCGCATGAGCGGACGAGGGCTTCGGCATCGGAAGGACGCAAGCCGGGGAGGGAGACGCGGAGTGCGCCTGGGATGGGTTGATTGGCTGCGTTGAGCAATACGCGAGGAGCCAACCGGGAGGTTATGAGCAGTTTAGAGGGAGCAGCGGCGGCGAGGGCTCGCAGCAGGTCATCGTCTTCGTGCCGGATAGCAGTGCAAGGGTCGCGATGTGCGATCTGATCCGTGGGTTGGTTTACTTCTTCGTCGGCAAGCTGCGCGGCGTCGGACCGATGGTAAGCCACCAGCACACGCTCCAGGCCGTCCAGCACGAGCAGCCAGGGGCCGTTCTGAAGATGATGGAGCAGGCGTTCGCCGAGTTCGGGGGTTTTGATTTTTTTGAAGGAGTCCAACGGTTCGCCAGTGATATAGGCGAGAGCGCGCCGGCAGAAGTCCGCCATGATGGCACCCCGTTCGTAGAAGGAATACCAGAAGCAGCCCGCCCGGTCCGCTCGAATGCTTGGGGCGTGATTCGTGATCCACTCCCAGGTGAGCATGCTCTTGCCGGCGCCGCCAATGGCGTCGAACAGAAGAACGGGGTGGGCGTCGGCGGGCGCGGCCCAGTCATTGAGGACGTCGAGTTGAGCGCGGCGGCCGATGAACTGGTGGGAGCCGATGTAGCGCGGTTCGGCGTAGAGGGCTGGGGGCTTCGGGATGGGGTCGCCGTGCTGGGCATCGGTGGCAGCGGGCGCGGCGTGTTGATCCGGGGCGTGGTGCGCGATTTCGTCCAGGTAACGTCGGAGGCCGGCAGCGGCATGGATCGCTTTTCGTGTAAACTCCTCAAGACTGTTGAAGGCCGCGTAAACCCGATGCACCTGCGAGCCCGGCCTCATTAATTTTGCACGCTCGCGAAATAAGTTTAGTTTTTCCTTCTTGCCGGCATCGGGTTCGACGTCCCTTGGCAATACGTGATGCTCTTCACCCATAACGAAGAGCAGGATCGGTCGATCGAGCCGCAAAGCTTCATTGAATTCGAGCTCGGTGATGGAAAGTTCGGTGGAATTGCGTTTCGGGTCCTGCGGCGTCTGTCCATATTTGTGGCCGATGATTCCGATGTATGCCCATCCGTCCTGGACCATCTGGAGAGACGAATCAACGAGGTCGACGCCGGCCTTGGCCGTGTCATTTTCCATGGCGATATCGGTAAGCCCCTCGCCTTTGAGGGCCTGGATCAGGATGGCCCGGTGGTGCTCCAGATCCGTGAAGGTGCTGGAGAGCATAATGCCGGGGATTAAGCGCGGAACCGGAGCAGCTCCATTCGGCATTATGTCCAATTTGAACACAATTCAGCGGACTTGCAAGGATCGCGAACGCGAGCCAACCGGTCCGCATGCGGAAATCGCTGCTCCCAAGCACTCGCCCGGATGGGCCGCTCGGAAGCATCTCCCTTGGCTGATTGGTCGGCAATCCCGGAAGCAATCCACGCTGTTGACTTGGTTTCCTTTTCGCTCAGGATGACCCGTACGTTGCTGACGAAGTCAGCTTCATCTAGAACTCGGCATGCCGACGTGGGCGTCGGCTGCGGACCAGGGGGTCCGCCCCACTTTGCATTCGTCCATGTGAGACCAAGTGGTTATGTTAGTTGGCGGATATAGCTCGAAAGAGTTAGCACAAACCTTTTTCAGTGACAATTCCCCGCCCTCTTTCTTCCCTTCCACCCCAACCACTTGCCACCAACGCCCCATCCAGCCCGCACGCGCAAGCTTTAATCTACCCATGTAGATGCTACGCCGCACCAGTCCCCAGCCCCCAGACCCAAGTCCCTCACATGACGCATCATCGATTTTCGACCAAAAATCAAGCTCTCGACAGCACGCAACAGAAACAAACCAAACCACTTACAAACGAACGCCTCCCAAACACAAGAATCGCCCGATGCGTCAAGAACACCCACCACCAGCCACCAGCAACTAGCCACCAGCAACCGGCAGTCCTTGACCGCAAGGCCGAAGTCTTTTACAATCAATAAGTAGGGGATCCCCCAGAAAAATGACTGGCCGCGAACAGGACATCCTGCATTCCATCGTCGAATCCTACATCCAGGACGGCGAACCGGTTGCCTCGCGTACTATCTCGCGACGCCGCAAGGACGACCTCAGCCCCGCCACCATCCGTAACGTCATGGCCGACCTGTGCGACGAAGGCTACCTCGCCCAACCCCACACCTCCGCCGGCCGCGTCCCTACCGAAAAAGCGTTCCGCAGCTACGTGCAATCGCTTGCACCCGGCCGCCTGCTCCTGGCCGAGCTGCAGCGCCTGCGTAACGAATTGTCACAGTTAAGCACCATGGAAGCACGCGTCGAGCGCTCCTCCCACATGCTCACCGAAATGACGCGCAGCATCGGCATCACCGCTGCCATCCCCACCTCCAGCCAAACCCTCGACCAGATCGAGCTCATCGCCCTCGCCGATCATCGCGTCCTCATGATCGTCGTGACGCGCGACCAGGTGGTTCACAACCGCGTCGTTCCCTTCGGCGAGCCCGTCTCGCAGGATGAACTCACCTCCATCCGGAATTACATCAACCGCAATTTCGCTGGCTGGACGCTAGTCGATATCCACGCCGATCTGAAACGCCGCTTCGAGCAGCAGAGCGCCGCTTACGACGCGTTGCTCAAAAAACTCACGCTGCTCTACTCCAAAGGACTGCTCGATATCGAGGTCTCCCCCGAGCTCCATATGGAAGGCACCAGCAACTTGGTCGGCTTGGATCTGCATCTAACTCGCGAAAAACTGCGCGAGCTCTTCCATACGCTCGAGGAGAAAAAGCGAATTCTGCAATTGCTCGATCGTTTTCTCGAACAACCCGACGGCGAGCTGGCCGTGCAAGTGGGCCTGGCAGACGCGCACCCCAGCCTGCGCGAGCTGTCGTTGATCGGCGTGTCCATCCCGCTAGCCGGCGGCGTCTTCGCAAAAATCGCGGTGCTCGGCCCCATGCGCATGAACTATGGCAAGGCCATCACGGCGGTCCATCACGTAGGACAAGCCTTCCGAGGCCTTATGTAGCGTGGCGCAGGGCCATGCCCTGCGAGAGGGTGTCCTAAACTGCTGTGACCCGATAAACTGTAACTATGAACCCGAAAGAACCGCTAATCGACTCCACCCCGGAAAACGAGTCAACCGGAGTCGCGGATCCTCCGGCTCCCACCACTCCCCTCCAAGCCCTCACCGCCGAGCGCGACCATCTGATCGAAGAAAAGAACGATCTTCTCGATCGCCTCCTGCGCCGCCAGGCCGAGTTCGATAACTTCCGCCGCCGCGCGGAACGCGAACGTGCCGACGTGCTCGAATTCGCCAACACCGAAACCGTGCGGTCCATCGTGCCCATTCTTGACGATTTCGAGCGCGCGCTCAAAGTGGAATGCTCCGGCAACAAGGAATACGTCCGCGGTATGGAGTTAATTTACCAGCGGCTGTCGGATGCACTAAAGAAGTTGGGCCTGGAGCCGATAAGTGCGAAGGGACTGAAATTCGACCCTCATATCCATCACGCCGTCGAGATGTCGGAGACCGATCAGGTCGAAGACCATACTATCCTTGAGGAGTATCAACGCGGTTATAATTTCCGGGGCCGTCTCCTGCGGCCGGCCATGGTTAAGGTAGCAGTGAAAAAGCAATGAACGCCACTAAGCGCGATTATTACGAAGTCCTGGGCGTGGGCCGCGATTGCGACACCCCCACCTTGAAGAGCGCCTATAAGAAGATGGCTATGAAATACCATCCTGATCGGAACCCCAACGATCACTCCGCCGAGGAAAGCTTCAAGGAAGCCGCCGAAGCCTATAGCGTGCTCAGCGATCCTCAGAAGCGCGCCGCGTATGATCGCTATGGTCATCGCGGATTGCAGGGGCTCGGCGCAAATCAAGGATTCGATCCGAACGCCTTCACCGATTTCAGCGACATTCTGGGCGACCTGTTCGGCATGGGCGATTTGTTCGGCTCGGGCCAACGGCGCTCGCGAACCCAGGCCCAGCGCGGCGAAGATCTCCGCTACGATATCGAAATCAATCTCGAAGATGTCATGAAG
>CZKS01000377.1_pt1 | contig 21453 bp, 12 predicted proteins | sample 1122221 | NCBI WGS metagenome assembly CZKS01 (sample SAMEA3539301, study PRJEB10725) | soil metagenome | biome: tundra; feature: field; material: soil | place: USA | collected 2010-05 | depth 0.15 m
GAAAGCCTGGAGTGCGTGGAAATCGCCCGCCGCATTCGCGCACTCGCTGCGCAAGGTACCCCGTTTGACCGCATCGCCGTCCTCCTGCGCAACGTCGAACAGTATCAGCCGCTGCTGGAAGAAGCTCTGCGCCGCGCCGCCATCCCCGGCTATTTCAGCCGAGGCGCCGCCCGTCCCGACCCCGCCGGACGCGCTTTCCTCGCGCTGCTCGCCTGCGCCAGCGATGGCTGCTCCGCGTCGCGCTTCGCCGAGTATTTGTCCCTCGGACAGCTCCCGCCCGTCGATCAGAACGGCGCGCCCATGAAACCAGTCCCGCAGTGGGTGCCACCCGACGACGAAATCCTCGCCAATTTTCCCAGCGCACCGCCCGCTCCCGACACCACCCCGCCTCCCGATTCTGCCGACGAAACCACGCTCGCCGTCCCCATCGGCTGGGAAAAACTTCTGGTGGATGCCGCCGTCATCGGCGGGCACCATCGCTGGGCGCGCCGCCTGCGTGGACTCCGCGCCGAGCTCCAGGCCCAGCTCCGCGACCTGGATAGAGAAGACCAATCGCATCGCCCGCACATTGAGCGCCGCATCCAGCAGCTTACCCGCCTGGAACATTTCGCGCTCCCTTTGATCGACATCCTCGGCTCACTCCCTAAAGCAGCGCAGTGGGGCGAATGGCTCGCTCGCCTGTCCGAGCTGGCCCAGATGGCCTTGCGTTATCCCGAATCCGTGCTCGCGGTCCTGAGCGAATTGAAACCGATGGGCGAAGTGGGCCCAGCCTCGCTTGAAGAAGTCTACGATGTGCTTTCGGAAAAAATGGGCTCGCTCCGCACCGATCCTCCGCGGCGCCGCTACGGCCATGTCTTCGTCGGATCCATCGATGAAGCCCGCGGCCGCGCCTTCGATGCGGTCTTCCTCCCCGGCCTGGCCGAGGGCCTGTTCCCGCGTCGCGCCCTGGAAGACCCGCTCCTGCTGGACGAACATCGCATCAAACTTCAGCCCGGTAAGTCCCAACCTGACCTCGAGACATCCGCATCCCCGTACGGCAAGTCTCCGACTTGCCCTCTGGATACTCAATCCCACCGCATCGCGCGCGAACGCATGCTCCTCCGTTCCGCCGCCGCGGCCGCCACTCAACACCTCGTCGTCTCCTACCCACGCATGGACGTTACCGAAGCCCGCCCGCGCGTCCCCTCCTTCTACGCGCTCGAAATCCTGCGCGCCGCCGAAGGCCGCCTTCCTTCCCTTCGCGAATTTAAGGAACGGGCCGCCGCCAGCGCTCACACCCGTCTCGATTGGCCAGCCCCTGCCGACCCTGCTATTGCGATCGACGATGCTGAGTACGACCTCGCCTCACTCCAGGCCGCGCTCAAACTGCCAAGCGAAAGCGCCAAAGGCAGCGCCCGTTACCTGATGGAAGTGAATGAAAGTCTAGCCCGCTCGCTGCGCACGCGCGGCCGGCGCTGGCGCAATCGTTGGACTTCCGCCGACGGCCTGGTAGATCCCGACGTCGCGACACTCAAAGCTCTGGAAGCCCACCGCTTCTCCCAGCGCAGCTACTCGCCATCATCGCTACAACATTTCGCCGCCTGCCCGTATCGCTTCCTGCTGCAAGGTATCTTTCAATTCCGGCCGCGCGAAGCACCCGTGCCGCTCGAACAAATGGACCCGCTCACCCGCGGCGCGCTCTTCCACGAAGTTCAATTCCAGTTGTTTCGCAAACTGAAAGAGACTGGTCTACTCCCCATCACGTCCGCCGGTCTGCCCAAAACGCTGGACCTCACCGACCAGGTGCTCGATCGCGTAGCCGCCGAATTCGAAGACGATCTCGCGCCGGCCATCCAGCGCGTCTGGAAAAGCGAAATCGAATATGTCCGCACCGATCTCCGCGGTTGGATACAGCAAGTGGCCAGCACCCCGCCGGACTGGTTGCCGCTCCACTTCGAGTTCGCGTTTGGCCTAGCGGCCGGCACTCACCGCGATCCTCAAAGCACCACTGAGGAAGCCACCATTCTCGATGGCATCCGCCTGCGCGGCGCAATCGACTTGATTGAAAAGCACGCCACGCGCGATATCCTGCGCGTCACCGATCACAAAACCGGCAAAGCGCCCCAAAACCGTCCGCAATACGTGGGAGGCGGCGCAATCCTCCAGCCGTTACTCTACGCCCTGGCCGCCGAACAACTGCTCGGGCGGCCGGTGGAATCCGGCAGCCTTTTCTTCTGCACCCAACGTGGCGATTTTTCCACCATTCAGATTCCTCTCGATACCCAATCGCGCCAGCGCGTCGCACGTGTGCTCGAAACCATCGGCCGATTCGTGAAAGACGGATTCCTGCCGGCCGCCCCGCAAAGCGGTGCCTGCGTGGTCTGCGATTACCGCCCCGTGTGCGGCCCCTATGAAGAGCAGCGTTCCAAGCGCAAGCTGCCGGATCGCCTGGAGCCGCTCATAAATATTCGCAATCTGCCATGACGCCTACCCTCCGTCCGCAACTCGACGATCGCGCCGCGCGCCAGCGCATTCGGACCTCGCTGGAGGAGAGCCTGCTGGTGGAAGCCTCTGCCGGTACCGGAAAAACCACGGAGCTGGTCGCCCGCATCGTGAGCGTTCTCGCGAACGGAGCCACCACCATCAGCCATATAGTCGCGGTCACGTTCACCAACAAAGCCGCCGGTGAGCTGAAGCTGCGTCTGCGCCAGGATCTGGATGGCGCGCGCCACACCGCGCCGAGCCCCTCTGAACGAATTAATATCGAGAACGCGCTCGAACACCTGGAGGAAGCCTCTATCGGCACCATCCACTCTTTTTGCGCGCAGATCCTTCGCGAGCGTCCCGTGGAAGCGGTGGTCGACCCGGCGTTCGAAGAGCTAACCGAACAGCAAGCCTCGCGTATCTTCGAGCGCGCCTTCCGCGCGTGGTTTCAACAAAAGCTGTCCGAAGGCGCTCCGGCATTGCGGCGCGCGTTGGCGCGCCTGGCTGCGCGCGACTCTTTTGACGCCAGCCCACCCATCACGCAACTCCAATATGCCGCTTGGAAATTAATAGAATGGCGTGATCATCCCGCTGCCTGGCGCCAGCCACCATTCGACCGCAACGCCCAAATCGACCAACTTGTCGAGCAAGTGAAGCTGGTAGCCGAAGCCGCTTCCTGCTGCCGCAAATTCAACGACAATTTGGTGCGGTCCCTTCGGCCTGCACAAGCCCTGATCACCTGGATCGAGCGATCCGAAAAGGCTGCTACGCGCATGCGTGATTACGACACGCTCGAAAGCCTTCTGATCAAGCTCCTTCGCGATTTGAAGCGAGATACCAAGAAAGGGTCCGGCTTCTTTGCCGAGTCCGTACCGCGCGAGCAAGTGGTGGCCGCCCGTGCGCAGCTAATCGCCAACCTCGAAACATTTCAGGCTGCCGCCGACGCCGATCTCGCCGCCACGCTACGCGGTGAAATGTGGGAACTCGTCGAAAGCTACAACAATAGGAAACGCCGCGCCGGTAAGCTGGATTTTCTCGACCTGTTGATCCTGGCTCGCGACCTGGTGCGCGATAAACCCGAAGTCCGCCGCTACCTTCAGAACCGTTTCACCCACATCTTCATCGACGAGTTTCAAGATACCGACCCGTTGCAAGCCGAAATCCTGCTGCTGCTGGCTTCAGCCGACCCCGAACAGTCCGACTGGCTGGCCGTCACACCTCAACCAGGAAAACTCTTCGTGGTGGGCGATCCCAAACAATCCGTCTACAAATTCCGACGCGCTGATGTCGTGCTCTATCGCTCCATCCGCGATGCGCTGGTCACCCGCGGCGTCGGCGCCCTGCAGCTCACCACCAGCTTCCGTGCTCTTGAACCCATCCAGCACTGCGTCAACAACGCCTTTCATTCCGAAATGCAGGACGACGCCCAGGCAGGCCAGGCTGCCTACTCTCCGCTCAATGGCAGCACGCCTCCCATTGATGGCCAACCCAATTTGATTGCTCTGCCGGTTCCGCGGCCCTATGGTAGCCAGCGCGTCTCGAAAAGTTCCATTGACGCTTGCCTGCCGGATACTATCATGGCGTTCGTCGAGTGGCTGGTCCGAAAAAGCGGTTGGAAAGTCCGCGACCCCGAGAATCCCGAACAGCTCCTGCCGGTAACGGAAAAACAAATCTGCATTCTCTTCCGCCGCTTCACCAATTACGGCCGCGACATCACGCGCGACTACGTTCGCGCCTTGGAATCCCGCGAGATCCCGCACCTTCTGGTGGGTTCAAAATCCTTTCACAACCGCGAGGAAGTGGAAACGCTGCGGGTTGCGCTCACCGCTATCGAATGGCCGGAGGACGAGCTTTCGCTTTTCGCCACGCTCAAAGGCTCGCTCTTCGCAATTCCCGATAATCTGCTGCTGCGCTTCCATCACGAGATCGGGCGGCTCCATCCTTTCCGCGCGATCCCCGAAACTCTAGTTTCGGAATTTCAGCCCGTGGCGGATGCTCTCAGCCTGCTCGCCTCTCTGCACCGCCAGCGCAATCGCCGGCCCATCGCCGACACCGTAAACTCGCTGCTCGAATCAGCGCGCGCTCACGCCGGATTCGCTCTGCGCCCGGCCGGACACCAGGTGCTCGCCAACGTGTATCGTGTCGGCGATCTCGCCCGCGCGTTCGAGCTCTCCGGTGGAATCTCCTTCCGCGGTTTCATCGAAGAGCTGGAGACGCAAGCCGAAAAAGCGGAATCGCATGAGGCTCCGGTGCTCGAGGAAGGCGCCGAAGGCGTCCGGCTGATGACCGTCCATTCCGCCAAAGGCCTGGAGTTTCCTATTGTGATTCTGGCCGACATGACTGCTAACATCGCGGCCGGCGATCCGGACCGTTTCGTCGATGCACGAGCCGGTCTCTGCGCCACTCGCCTGCTGCGTTGCGCGCCCTGGGAACTACGCGACAACGAACCACAAGAACGCATGCGCGAACGTGCCGAAGGTGTCCGCGTGGCTTACGTTGCCGCCACCCGCGCCCGCGATCTGCTGGTTGTCCCGGCGGTTGGGGATCAGGAAATGGACGGCTGGCTCAGCCCTCTGAACAAAGCCATCTACCCGGCGCCCGATCGCTACCGCAACTCCACCCCAGCTCCGGGCTGCCCCAAGTTCGGCAACGCGTCCGTGATCGATCGTCCGTTTTTCTTCAACGACGAACCCTCGGTCAAGCCAGGTCTGCATTCGCCGCAGCAAGGTATACACTCTGTAGTTTGGTGGGATCCGCGCACGCTGAATCTGACGCCGCCCGCCAATCTCGGACTTCGGCGCGACGAAATTCTAACACCCGCCGAAACCGAATCGCCAAGCCTCGCCTCCTATCGCGCCTGGCAACAAAAACGCGACCATGTGAGCATCACCGCCCAAGTCAAACAGTTCGACATCTTCACAGCCACCGAAACCGGCGAATCACCCAAAGATTTCGCGGTGGAAGTAACCATCCACTCCATCGACAAACCTGCCACGCGCCCCACCGGTCCAAGATTCGGCACGTTGGTCCACACCATCCTGCGCGACGCCTCGCTGGCCGCGGATCGTGAAGCGATCGTGGCCCTAGCGCAGGTTCATGGCCGGCTATTAGGCGCAACTCCAGAAGAAATCGAGCAAGCCATCCAAGCCGCCGAGGCCGCCCTAGCTCACGCACTCATAGCGAAAGCGCGAAGCGCCGCGCGCCTGCACCGCGAACTCCCCATCATCCTGAAACTGGAAAATCACAAAGTGCTGGAAGGCATCATCGATCTTGCATTCTTAGACCAAGGCACCTGGCAAATCGTCGATTTCAAAACCGACGCCGACATCACCGCCAACCAAGCCCACTACAAGCGCCAGCTCCACTGGTACGCCATAGCTGTCTCAACGCTAAACAACGCCCCCGTCCACGCCCACCTACTCAGCATTTAAGCCTACCGCCTACCCACATCGCTCCAAACCACCACGCGCACCCTAAACCGAGCCGCGACCGCGAGGGAGCGCTACCACGAACGCCCGTACCGTTCATTACGCTCCTTTCCAGTCGCGGCTCAGTTTGTAGCAACCAGAAACCAGGAACCAGAAACCAGAAACGGTTTTATTCATATCGCAGCGCAATCAGCGGATCCACCTGCGTAGCCCGCCGCGACGGTATATAACACGCCAGCATTCCGATCAACATCAACAGCGCGATGACGCCCGCCAGCGTAAGCGGATCGTGCGCCGAAATCCCCCAGATCTCACTCGCCAACACGCGCCCCACCACCAGCGTAAGCGCCAAGCCAACCGCTATGCCGATCAGGATGTACCGTAGCCCCGCCATGATCACCTGGCCGCGCACATTCCCCGGAGTGGCGCCCAAAGCCATCCGTATCCCAATCTCGTGGCTCTGTTGCGAGACCGTGTAAGAAATCACGCTGTAAACTCCCACACTCACCAGAACCAGCCCGATTCCCGCGAATACCGAAAAGAGCGTGAGGCTGAATTTCGGCTGCGCAAACTCGAATTGATCTAGCGACTGCTGGATGGTGTCGGTTTGCTGCGGCACCAGGTTCCGGTCCATGGCCCAGATCTGATCGTCCATAGTTTTCACCAGCGCGGACGGATTGCCGGCGCTCCGCAGGAAAAGCACGTACCCGCCGTAGCTTGAAAACGAATAAGGCGCGTAAGCCTCCGGCTGCACGGCCTTGCGAAGGCCGTCATTCTTGACGTCGGAAACAACTCCGATGATCTCAAACCACGGACTTCCGACCGGCGTCGGAGCCTTCTCGAGCCCTGCCAATTTCACCTGTCTGCCAATCGGGCTATCACCCGGAAAATATTTCGACGCAAAGGTCTGGTTCACCACCGCTACCTTCCGCATGCCAGCCACGTCTTCTTCCGAGAGCAGCCTCCCACCCATCAGCCGCGTCCCAAGTGTCTGGAAGAATTGCGCGCTGCACAGAACCATATCGCCTTTCCATGTATCCGAATGAGTTTTCCCGGCCACGTCAAACTCAGTGTTGATTCCACCGAACGGTGGAAATGCCAGAGCGCCTGACGCCGCCGTCACACCGGGCAGATCCTGAAGGCGAGGTAGCAGATCGCGCAGGAAGCGGGTCTGTTGTTCAGGCGTTTTATAGCGCTCCGCTGGCAGTTGGATTTGAGCAGTCAGCACTTTCTCCGGGCGGAAGCCCAAATCCACGTTTCGCTGAAGGAAAAAGCTGCGCATCAGCAGGCCAGCGCCCGCCAGCAGCACCAGCGACAGCGCCACTTCGCTGACGATCAACGCATTACGCAAACGTCCCCGCCGGAATCCGCTGTTGCCGCGTCCGGTGGTCTTCAACGCCTCGTTCAGATCGCGCCCGGCAGCCCCCAGCGCGGGCGCCAATCCGAAAAGCACCGCGGTCAAAAGCGCGGCCGCAAGAGTGGCCAGCAATACCGGAGCGTTCATGCTGATGTCTGCTTCATCTGGAAACGTGAACTGCGGTAACAGAGCAATTAAACCCTTAAGCTCCACCCAAGCAAAAAAGCATCCTGCTGCGGCGCCCGCCAAGGCCACCAGAACGCTTTCCACCATCAACTGGCGCACCAGTCTCCAACGCCCCGCGCCCAGCGTGGCTCGTACTGCAAACTCTTTGTCGCGTGCCGTCGCCTTGGCCAGCAACAGATTCGCCACGTTGGCGCACGCGATCAGCAACAACAAGCCCACCGCGGCCAACAGCGTATACAGCGTGTTCCGGAATTTCCCAACTACGTTGTCCACCAGCGGCTGTGCCTTCACTTCGAACTGCTTCGGATAATTCTTCGGATACAATTTGGCCAACCGGTGACCGAGCATATCCAGATCGGGGCTGGCCGACTTAGGCGTCAATCCCGGCTTCAAATGGCCCAGCATGAAGAAGAATTTGGCTTGTTGACCTGATTCGGCGCGATTGACAAAAGTAGGGAGCCATAGATCCGCGCCCCACCATGCGAACCGCTTGGGCATGATCCCGACCAACGTGGTTGGCTGGCCATTCAAAGTGTAAGTCTTGCCCACGATGCTCCGGTCCATCGCGAATTTCTTCTTCCAGACCTTGTAGCTCAGCACAAACGCGGGCGGGGCCCCTGGTTTCGCATCCGCCGGCGTCAGAGGACGGCCCACCAAAGCAGGAATGCCCAGAAACTCGAACGTGTTGCCAGTCACGCTGGCTCCCCGGAACGATTCCGGCGCGCCCGTCCCCGTCATCAGCACTCCCATGTCGTTCAGACCAATCGCGCGATCGAACACGTGATTCTGCTCCTGATAATCCAGGAACTCCGGAGGCTCAAAGACCTGGCGCCCGAACGGCTCGCTGCTGCTGTTGTCGTGGATCATGATGGCCATCAGGCGCTGGCCATCGGTATAGGGAAACGGCTCCAGCAGCACATTGTCTATCACGCTGAAGATTGCGGTGGTTGATCCGATCCCAAGCGCGAGAGCCAATACCGCGGTGAAAAGAAAAGCGCGATCCTTTATGAGAGTCCGAACGCCGTAACGAAGGTCTTGCCAGAACGAGCCCATATGTACTTATACGGATCGATCTCGCAAAAGTGTCCCGCTTTTTTAGAGATTGCGCTACTTCAACTCGACGTAGTGTTTCCCATAATACAGCTTCGCCGTTCCCGCCGTACCCACCACTACCTGCAGCGGCCTAGGCTGCTTGAGATTCGCATCGCGAGGAGTAACGCACTCCGTCACCTTCACACCGGCCTGATTGTAGAGCGAGAACTTGCCCGGCTCGTCCACACCCGTGGCAGGCCGCGCCCATCCGAAGCCATAACTCCCCACGCTAACCTTCTGCCCGCAGATGGAAACATCACCTTCCGTGATAATCATGCCGACGTACTTAGCAATAATGTCGGCAGAATAACCTGACGTCTCGATCAGCGAGAACAAAGCGCGCGATCCGGAAGGCAAGTGCACCAGAACCGCGTTGCGTTTCGCCGTGGGGATGGCGTTGCCTTCCAAATAAAAGTCTTTGGGCATGGCCGAATCGAACGCCTTGCCTGTCACCACCTCAAACTGGTGCTGGCCCAACACAGCCGAGACCATCATCAACGACAAAAACACTCCAAGTTTCGTCATAGCTCTCCGTGATTTTCCTAGAATGGGGTTACAGCGTTGAGGGTACTACATCCGGCTACCGGGCTGAGGAATTGACCCGTTGAATGCGGAACTTCTAGCCGCCGGAAGTCTGGTATTCCTTATTCCCGCGGTCTCTCCGACACTGACCTATCAATCCCTGGCCCGGCAACCGGTAACTTTCGGTTTCGGTTTTGGAAACCTGCTAGAAGAATACGGCGTCGAACCGGCCGAATCAATAATAGAACAATACTACCGAGACACCACGATCGCTATAACGTACAACACGAAAGCCACCAGCACCATCCCAGCCGCGACCCAAAACGCGCCCGCAACATTGCCCGGACTCACGAAGAACGAACAGATCAGCGGACCCGTGCTAAAACCCATCAATTGCAGCGAAGCCAACAACAGCGCCACTTGCCGTGTCTTATCCAGGTCCACCAGCAAACTCACCTGATACGGATTCACCCCCAGCCACATCATTCCGAAAAGCGCGCAGACGGCGATGTAAGCGAAAGGAGAGTGAACCATGCCCATCGTGATCAGAATGCCGGCCTGGATGAAGCAGCTCCCGAGCAGCACCACGCGAAAAGGAAGACGCCAGGCAATCCACGCGACAGCGAAAGTGCCGACGATCTGAAAGATCAGATCCGCGGCAATGGCGGTCCCTACTAGCTTTCCCGAGAAGTGCAGATTCTCGCCAATGCGCGCTTGATATTCCCAGCCCGCGCCGTTGGCTGCGTTTTGAAGAATCACCGCGCACAGTCCGACGAGCACGGCGGGCGTCCAGACCTGTGCGGCCGGTTTGTGCGGAGGCGCATCCTGAATCTCATTGCCAATCAAGAACGCCACTGCGATGCCCACCAACGACAGCGCGCATAGAAGCCCGAAGCCGGAATCCGCGCCAAAGCGAGGCATTACCGTCGCCGGCAAAAGATAAGACGCCGCCACTTGTGGAATCGCGGATACCATCAGAAACAACGCACTGAGCCGCTCCGGATGCCGGCCTCTGGTAATCGCGATATTCGCGGTGGCCAGCAGCAACCCTTCCATCAGACCCGCGAAAACCCTGGAAAGGATCAGCGCCAATGTGTCGTGGCTAATGTAGACCACGGCATTCGCGAGCGCCAGCGCAAGACACGCCGCCGCAATGGTGCGCCGCGCGGATCCAAATCGTAGCAATCGCGGCCCAATAGCTGCGGCCAGCGCCAGAGCACTCACTTCCACCCAAGCAACGCGTCCCAGCGTCGCCTCGGACAGCCGCCCCTCTTCAGCCAGCCCGCCCAACAGCACCGGCTGAATCCCAGTGATCATGAACGAAACGGTGCCAAGAAAAAGCCCGGCAATCACCGTTCGAGTGCTAGTAGGCGCCAGCCCATCATGCTCCAGCGTAGTGACGGACATCTCGGTAGAATTAAACTTACCATTCTTATCCGTGTTAATCCGTGTGCATCCCTGGCCAAGAAGTCTTTAGAAGGTAACCATGCCCTGGACCAACCAACGAAATAAACAGCTCATCGAACGCGCCCGCCGCGTGATCCCCGGCGGCATGTATGGCCACCAATCCACGGCCATCCTGCCGGATGTCTATCCGCAATTCTTCACCCGCGCCGAAGGCGCCCGCCTTTGGGACGCCGATGGCAATGAGTACATCGATTACATGTGCGCCTTCGGTCCCAATCTGCTCGGCTATCGGCATCCAGCGGTGGAGGCCGCGGTTTCAGCCCAGCAGCGCTTAGGCGACACCATGAACGGACCGTCCGAAATCATGGTCGAACTCGCGGAAAAGTTCGTGTCCATGGTGTCTCACGCCGATTGGGTGATTTTCTGCAAGAACGGAACCGACGCCACCACCATGGCGATGATGACCGCTCGTTCGCACACCAAAAAACGCAAGATCCTGGTTGCCCACAAGGCGTATCACGGCTCGGCGCCCTGGTGCAATCCATTCACGAACGGCACTGTGCCGGAAGAGCGCGCGCACATCCTGCATTACGAATACAACAACCCAGCCAGTCTTCAGGATGCATTTCGCACGGCGGGCGATGATGTAGCGGGCGTGTTCGGGTCCGCGTTCCGCCACGATGTTTTCGAGAACCAGGACCTTCCCACGCGCGAATACGCAGAGACCGCTCGCAGGCTGTGCGACAAGACAGGCGCTCTGCTAATCGTCGACGATGTCCGCGCCGGTTTTCGCATAGCCCGTGACTGCAGTTGGTCGCGCGTTGGCGTTCAGCCGGATCTGAGCGCCTGGGGTAAGGCCATCGCGAATGGCTATGCCCTCTCCGCGCTGGCCGGTTCTGAAAAAGCGCGCGCCGCTGCACAGGGAATCTTTGTCACAGGTTCGTACTGGTTCCAGGCCATCCCTATGGCCGCCGCGATCGCGACCCTGAACGAAATCCGCAATTCGGATTATCTGGAGCGCACCGAAAAAACCGGCGCCATGTTGCGCGAAGGACTAGCCAGCCAGGCCGCCAACTACGGATTCAGTCTTCGCCAAACCGGTCCAGTACAATTGCCCATGATCCTGTTTGAAGACGATCCCGACCTGCGTCTTGGATATTGCTGGGTGGCCGAAGCGCTTACGCGCGGCGTCTACATCCATCCCTGGCACAACAATTTCATCTGCGCAGCGCTCACGGAGTCGGACGTCAAGCTGACACTGGATGCCACGGACCAAGCTTTCTCCGTGCTCAAGAAACGCCGGCCAACCCTCGGGCCGCCGGAACAACTGAAAGCCCGATTCGACCGTCTCCAAGAAGCAACCCTGACGGCGGCAAACTAACGCGGAAAAATCACCGGACAGTTGGACAAGCCGGGAGCCCCTTCGCCACCGGCATATTGTCGTGGAACTCACTCGGCGGCGGAACTTGCGCGATCGCAAAGTCGACGCCCTGAGTACGCCACCAGCAACGCAACCAGCCACCAGTCTCCAGCCCCAGCCCCTAGCCCCAGTCGCCAGCCAGTCCCCAGCCCCCAGTCCCTCGGCAGAACGATATCATATCCACTTATGCGCACGACACCCGCACTGATCGCCCTCCTAGCCTGCGCCGCCGCCCAGTCCCAACCGCTCGACGCCGGTTACACTGCCAAGATCCGTCAATACACCACCGAAACGTTCTTTACCACCGAACTGGTGGACCATCTGCCCGCATCCGACACCGTGCCCACACCCGAGAAAATCCTCGGCTACGTCATCGGCACGCCGCAAAAACTCACCTACACCAAAGACATTTATCGCTACATGCGCGAGCTCGAAAAAGCCACGCCACGCGTCAAGGTCTACAGCATCGGACGTTCCGAAGAAGGACGCGAAACGCTGCTGGTTGTGGTCTCGGACGAAGCAAATATCCAAAAGCTCGACCGCTATCGCGAGATCAACGCCCGCCTCGCCGACCCGCGCAAAACATCCGAGTCCGAAGCCAAGCAATTGATCCAGGAAGATGTCCCGATGTACTGGGCCTCCGGCAGCATCCACTCGCCAGAAACCGGATCGCCTGAAATGCTGATGGAACTGGCCTACCGGCTGGCCGTGGAAGACTCGCCGCTGATCCGCAACATCCGAAAAAATCTGGTGGTCCTCATCACTCCCTGCACCGAAGTGGACGGCCGCGATCGCGAAGTTGACGTTTACAACTATCACGTCGCGAATCCCACCAAAGCCCAACCGCCGCTGGTCTACTGGGGCAAGTATGTCGCGCACGACAACAATCGCGACGGCCTGGGCATGGCTCTGCAGTTGAGCAAGATCATGATGAAGACCTTTCTCGACTGGCATCCGCAAGTTCTGCACGATCTGCATGAATCCGTGCCATTCCTCTACGTCTCCACCGGCATGGGCCCCTACAACGCGTGGCTCGACCCGCTCGTCGTCGACGAATGGCAGAAGATGGCCTACGTCGAAATCGAAGAGATGACCAAGCGCGGCATTCCCGGCGTCTGGACCCACGGGTTCTACGACGGCTGGGCGCCCAACTACATGTTCTACGTCGCCAACGGCCACAACTCCATCGGCCGTTTCTATGAGACCTTCGGTGGACGCGGCGCCGACACCGGCCCCCGCACAGTATCCACCGCCGATACCGCGCGCACCTGGTTCCGTCCCAATCCGCCGCTCGCGAAAGTGAATTGGTCCATCCGCAACAACATCAATATGCAGCAGAGTGCCATCCTGTTTGCGATGAACAACACGGCCACGAACGGCAAAACATTTCTCGAGAATTTCTTCCTGAAAAGCAAACGGTCTGTCGAGAAAGCCGTGCAGGAGGGTCCAGCCGCATGGGTGATTCCATCCGATGATCCGCGCCCAGTGGAATGCGCCGACCTGGTAAATCTGCTCGAGCTGCAAGGCATCGAAGTGAACCGCTCCACCCAGGATTCAGAAGTCACCGTGAAGCAGGGCAAAGAAGAGAAAAAAGTTAAGATTCCGGCGTCCAGCTACATCGTCCGCATGGATCAGCCCTACAGCCGCATGGCCGACATGCTGCTGGACACGCAGTATTACAACATCACCGATCCGCGCCCCTACGACGACACCGGTTGGACCCTCGGCGCGCTTCGCAACGTGAAAACCATCCGCGTCACGGATGCTTCCATCCTCAAGGCGCCCATGACGCAGTTAAACGGGCCCGCCCACGCTGAAGGAAAAATCACAGGTAATACATCCGCCGGCGCGTACCTCATCAATCACAACGCCGACAACACGCTCGCCACTTTCCGATTCCGGCTGCACGACGTGAAAATGAATGCGGCCGAAGAATCTTTCAAAGCCGCCGGCCAGGATTTCCGCGCCGGATCTTTCATCATTCGCGCCGAAGACTCCGCGCGCGGTCCTGTCGAACAGGCTGCTGTCGAGCTTGGCCTGCAAGTACGCGCCGTCGACGAAGTTCCAAAAGTCGCCATGCACCCGCTCGCCTCGCCGCGTATTGCTCTGGTGCACACCTGGCTGAATACGCAGAACGAAGGCTGGTATCGCATCGCATTCGACAATCTGAAAATCCCCTACGACTACATCTCCGATCAAAAACTCCGCCAGATCCCCGATCTTCGCGCGAAATACGACGTAATTATTCTCGGCTCCACGCCCGGCAGCGCGCAGCGCATCGTGAACGGAATGCCCATGCGCGGCGACCCCATCCCATGGAAAGCTTCCGCCATAACGCCCAATCTCGGATCATCGCCCGACACCACCGACGACATGCGCGGCGGGATGGGCCTGGACGGCCTGCTGAAAATTGCCCGGTTCATCGATGACGGCGGCCTGTTCGTCACCGTCACCGGCAACGTTTCCATCCCCATTGACTATGGCTTGATCGAAGGCGTCTCCATCACAACTACGCGCGAGCTGCAAGCCCGCGGCAGCGTTTTGAACGCCATCGTCTCGGACAAAAAAAGCCCCATCACCTACGGCTATGGCGACAACCTTTCGGTCTACTTCAGCCAAGCGCCTGTATTGCAGGTGAGCACCACCGGCGGCTTCGGCGGATTTGGTGGCGGCGATGCGCCATCCGGACGCCCCACCGGCCGCGGCACCCCCACCGATCCGGACATTCCGCAAGCCCGTCCCTTCGTCACGCCAACGGAGCGTCCGCAAGTGAAGCCCGGCGAAGAACAGCCTCTAGATGAAGATGCGCGCGAGTTCCTGCGCCCGTTTCTGCCTACGCCCGAAACGCGCCCTCGCGTGGTCCTGCGGTTCTCGGATGAAAAAGACCTGCTGGTCTCCGGCATGCTCGCCGGTGGCCGTGAGTTAGCGAACCGGCCCGTCGTTGTGGACGTCCCGCGCGGCCAGGGCCACGTGCTCCTGTTCGCCAACAACCCCATCTGGCGTAACGCCACGCAAGGCAGTTACTTCTTGCTTTTCAACGCCATCCTGAACTACGACCACCTAAGTGTAGGGCAGGATGCCATCCTGCGGCGGGTTGCCAACCCGCCTTCAACCGAACACTAAACGCTCCGGCCCCAAAATGCGTCAAACTAGTTTGGTGGCCTTCCGCCCGATGAAGCTATTTCTGTCGCTGGTCTTATTCTCGATCACCGCCCACGCCGGCGAATACATCGTATTATCGAACGGCTTCCGCATCCACGCCGACAGCCATGTGGTCGACGGCGCCGTGATGCGGCTTCAAATCAGCCAAGGCGCCGTCGAGATCCCCGCGAATTCCGTCGCAACCATTGAAGTCGAGGATTACACGCCGCCCCCTCCGCCAGCCGCAGCTCCAGCCCCCGAGCCCCAGCGCGAATTGACCACCCAGGAGCTGATCACGCGCGCCGCGATTCATAATGGTCTACCTCCGGAAATTGTGCGAAGCGTAGCCAAAGCGGAATCCGGCTACCACGTGGACGCAGTTTCCCCGAAAGGCGCCATCGGATTGATGCAGCTCATACCCGGTACGGCGGCTGCCTTGAACGCCGACCCTCACGATCCGGCGCAGAACGTGGAAGCCGGAGCCCGATACCTGCGCGATCTACTGCTGAAGTACGAAAACGATCCCCATCAGGTTTCGAAAGCCCTGGCGGCTTATAACGCGGGACCGGGCGCGGTGGACAAATACAAAGGCATCCCGCCGTATCGCGAAACAATCGATTACGTAAACCGCGTCGTCAAGGATTACGCGAAGCAACAGCAAAAGCCGAAGTCAGCCACTACGGACTGAGATCGATCGGTAGGCAATCCCAAATAACGACAAAAAGATCTTGCGCGCAGGATCGTTCCGTGCGACCATTACTACGTGACGCGAAATACGCGCGACGTAGTAGAGAGGCTTCCACACCAGGACCCTCCCGGCCACTATTCCGACCCGCCCTTGCTGGTGATGGCCAGCCTGGCGGATGGGCCCAAGCACGGCTATGCCATGATCGAGGATATTTTTCGCATGTGTGGTAGCCGACTGGGGCCTGGCACTCTGTACGGAGCCATCACACGGCTGGAACGGCAGGGATGGATTGAGCCATTGGAATCGAAGGAGCGCCGGCAACCCTATCGATTGACGGCTGAAGGCCGCCGGATGCTCCGCGCCAGGCTCGCCACGTTGCATCATTTTGCTCTAGCCGGGCTCAAAAAGCTGGAGGTGCGATGAAAGCTGCGGTAGCGGCCCAGCTTTTGCGGCTTTACCCGTCGGGCTGGCGCTGCCGCTACGGCGCCGAGTTTTCAGCGTTGCTAGAAGATCATCCGCCTTCGCTCAAGACGCTTTTCGATGTAGTCCGCGGAGCAGGGGAGGCGCACATGAATGTGTTCGATTCTTCCGGGCAAGGGCCTGCCGTCCGCAGCGGAGTCCTATGGTGCGCCTGGATGGTGGCAGTCGCGGCCGGAATGATTCTGTACGGCATGGTGGATGACTCGCCATTCGTGGATGCGATGCATCGCGACCTGTTTTTCGGCGGCTGCTGGCTGGGAATCGAAACAGGCTCAATGATTGCCGCGGTAACCATTGCACTCGCTGGTGCGGTTTTAACCTGGTCCATGTTCCGGCACGGCGTGGAGACGGGCCGTCGCGATATTCTGTGGCGGCTGGCATTTCCATTCACTGCAGCGCTGGTAGTTGGCGGGTGGATGGTTGGGATTCTCATCGCCACCGGCGGCCATTGGGTGCCCTCGCCCTGGGCCGTGACCTTCCACGAGGCTGGTTGGCCATCGGAAATGTTTCGCTGGTCTACCGGCTGGATCAGCGCCTTGCTTCTCGTCACTGCACTTGGCGGAAGCGCCGTAGCCATCGCACAAGCCCTAAAACGCAGCGAATTCCCAACGCTGCGGGTGTTCCGCGCCGGCTTCCGGCTCGAGATCGAACCTCTGCCCTTGGGTGCCTCGCTCGCGCCGTGGACAGCCGCCGGCATTTTCATCATGCTTATCAGCGTCTTCTGTTGGGGGCTGATGGCCAGCCGTGACGCCTCCGATGCATTCCACGCACGCCTCGGCCCATTCGGGCTCCCGAGTTCCTGGGCTTGGTTCAGCAGCGTACTCCTGTTCGGGATTGCTTCGGCATTTTCGGCGCGAGCGGCGTGGCGCGCACGGACGCCAGGCGTCCCTCGATAGGGTGATGACTTCCGCGCCGGCTATCGAAACCCGCGGCTTGACGCGCCGCTTCGGTTCCCGATTGGTAGTGGACTCGCTCAATCTAAGTGTGCCGGCCGGTTGCATCTGCGGATTCCTCGGCCCTAACGGAGCAGGCAAGACCACCACCATCCGCCTTCTCCTCGGTCTGCTGCGGCCCACGGCTGGAACTATTCTTCTCCACGGCGAAGTCTTGTCGAACTCGCGCCCCCATGTGCGCCGCCGCATCGGGGCTTTGATAGAAACCCCATCCCTCTACCCGCATCTTTCGGGACGCGAGAATCTTGAAGTTTTCCGGCGCCTCCTGGACGTGCCCGCAGGGCGAATCGAGGAAGTGCTCCGCTTGGTCCAGTTGACCGCCGACGCGGATCGCCTGGTTCGCGTCTATTCGTTAGGCATGCGCCAGCGGCTGGCCCTGGCGCTCGCGCTGGTGGGCGATCCCACATTGCTGGTGTTGGACGAGCCGGCCAACGGCCTGGATCCGGCCGGCGTGCGTGACCTCCGGGATTTCCTGCGCCGCCTGGTGCAGCGCGGCGTCACCGTATTCCTTTCCAGCCATTTGCTCTCGGAGGTGGAGCAGATCGCCGATTGCCTGGCGATTCTCAATCAAGGACGCCTGCTCTTTCAAGGCACGCTCGCGGCCTTCGAAGCCGAGCGTGGCAGCTCGCTAGTCGTTCGCGTGGATCGGCCCGCCGAAGCAACAGCGCTCCTGGCCGCGCAGGGTTGGACGGCGAAGAACCTGCCCGATGGCTCGCTCGCCGTCAGCACCGTCGGAGTCATTCACGCCGCCACCATCAATGCTGCCCTGGTAAAGGCGGGAATCGCCGTGTCCCGCATTTCCGAGCAGCAGCCCACTCTCGAAGCACTCTTCCTGAGTGCCACCGAGGAGCGCGCGCATGACTGAGCTGCGCCGCGTGGCTTCCGCTGAGCTCCTGAAGTTGAAGCGCACACTGGCTTTGCGTCTGGCCTTCGCTGCGCCCCTGTTAATCGTTCTGTTGCAACTTGGCGTCTATCTTGCGCGTGGCGAACAGTTCACCCACGGCTCGGACAATCCTATCGCCGGATTCGTTCGTGGCATCGTGACGCTTTGGACATTGCTACTGCTACCGTTCTACGCCACGCTCGCGGCTGCGCTGGTAGCCTCCCTCGATCACCAGGAGCATCATTGGGACCAGCTTTTCGCGCTTCCGATCCACCGCTGGACGATTTTTGCGGCGAAGTGGATCGCGGTAACCAGCTTGGTGATCCTGAGCTCGGCGACTCTACCGGTTTATGCTTTGCTGGCCGCCCAGGTGGTGAAGCTGCGTCTGCACGCATCGGCCGGCAACCCGTTCCCGCTCGGGTTGCTGCTCGATAACGTCGCTCGAAGTTGCGCGGCCGCACTGCTCCTGATCTCGATTCAGATGTGGTTCAGCCTGCGCTGGCGGAGCTTTGTCCTAGCGCTAGCGATCGGCATCGCGGGAATCATGTCGGGCATAATCCTGATCAGCGCCCCACTGCCGTTCTTGAGCCTGTACCCATGGACCGCCCCCGGCGCAGCCGCGTCGCCCACCCACCCGCCATTGGCCCTCGCTTGGGGATTATTCGCGGGTCTAGCATTGGGCGTCGCGTCCTGCCGGCAACTCGCGCAACGCGATGGTTAAAATGCTATGTGGTTCATTCACACCGCAACGACACCATCGGATCCACCCGCATCGCTCTCCGCGCGGGAATGTAACTCGCCAGCATCGCCACCGCAGCCAGAAACAGCGCCGCCCCCGCAAAAATCAACGGATCAGTAGCGCTCACCCCGAACAGCAAGTTCCTCATCACGCGCGTCAGCGCAAGTGCGCCTCCCAATCCCACGGCCACGCCCGACACGGCCAAAACCGTCCCCTGTCCCACCACCAACCGCAACACGTCGCTGCGTTCCGCGCCCAGCGCGATACGAATGCCGATCTCCCTGGTTCGCTGCGTGACGGTGTAAGAAATCACTCCATAGATCCCCACCGCCGCCAACCCCATCGCGACGGCCGCGAAGATCGCAAGCACCGCCAGCGTGAACCGCGACGAGGATTGCGATTCCCCCACCACTTGCTCCATGGTCCGGATTTTGTACATCGGCTGATCTTTATCTACGGCCCACACCTGTTTCTCAACCGCGCGGATCATATTGGCTGGATCGCCCTCCGCCCGCACTACCAGGCTCATTTTCATTTCGGGGATCTGTAGATAACTCGTATACATGGCAGGCGTCGTCTGTTGATTCAATGCCGAGTTCTTCACGTCGCCCACAATGCCCACGATCTCGGGGATGAAGCGCGGGCCCAACCGCAGCCGTTGTCCAATCGGATTCCCTCCATCCGGCCAATAACGGCGCGCCAGAGTCTCATTGATGATTACTACCAACGGCCGATCGGCTTTGTCCTGATCCGTGAAAACCCGGCCTTTTAGCAGGGGAATCCCCATCGCGCGGAAATAGTCAGGGCTTGCGTTGCGGTAGTCGGCCAAATACCCTTGGCCGGAAGGCAAAGGAGCACGGCCCACAATCGTAAAATCGGTCCTCGGCTCATCGCTGGTATCGAGCGGAAGCTGATTGGTGACTCCAGCCGACCGTACCATCGGGAGCGATTGCACATTCTCCAGTACCCGCCGGAAAAACTCTGCCTGCTCCGGCCGCGTCCGGTATTTCGAATCCGTCGGCAGCTCCATTTCCATCGCCAGCACGTGATCGGCGGCGAATCCCGGATTCACTTGCTGAATCCGCCAGAAACTTTTCATCACCAGCCCCGCCCCGATCAACAGCACCAGCGCCAGCGCCACTTCCGACACCGCAAAGGCATTCCGTAACCTGTTTCCACTCGCGGATGACCCGCGGCTGCCTTCCTTCAACGCCTCATTTACTTTGGCTTTGGACGCCGCGAATGCCGGAGCGAGGCCGAAGATCAAACCAGTCGCCAGCGAAATCGCGACGGTGAAAATCAGCGCCCATACATCCGCATGAATAGCCGGACGCACCACAATCCCCGCACCTCCCGAGAGGGCCATGGTTTGAGGCACAACCCTGTCCAGCAGATCCACGCCCCACAGCGCCAGCAGCAATCCGAACACTCCGCCCATCACACCCAGCACCGCGCTTTCGGTAAGGAACTGGCGCCCTAGCCGCCAACGTCCCGCTCCCAGCGCTATGCGGATGGCCGTCTCCCGAGTGCGGCCCGCCGCCCGCGCCAGCATCAGATTCGCCAGATTCGCGCACGCAATCAGCAGCACCAGCGCCACTGCTGCCAGCAACAGCAGTAGCCCGCTTCGCACATTCTCAGACACCACATCCCCCAACAGCACCACTGTGGTCGCCCAATCCTTCAGTCCAACCGTCTGCTCGCCAATCCGATGCTCGATCGCGTTCAGTTCGGCGTTAGCCTGTTTCACCGTGACGCCCGGCTTCAAATGGCCGAACACGCCGAAATTGTGATCGTAGCGATTCCGGGCGGCCAGATCCGAGTCATCCCATGGAGCCAACAGCTCGCCCGGATCCGGAAACCAAAAGCTCGGCGGCAGAACGCCGATCACCGTGTACGGAATATCGTCCAACAACAGGCGCTTCCCAAGTACGTGCGGATCTTTTCCGTAATACCGCTCCCACGCGCCGTTGCTGATGATCACCACCCGCTGGTGCCAGCCCTCCGAAGCCGAGAAATTCCGCCCCAGAATCGGCGTGAACCCGAGCACCGGTAAGAAGCTTCGCGTAACACGTAGCGCTGGAATCTGCTGCGGCTCGCCAAAACCTGTCACCGTGGCCGTTCCCTGTTCCGACAGGGCCATGTCCTCGAAGGATTTGCTCTGGTCTCGAAAATCGATATAGTTCGGCCCCGACGGACCCTGCCGATTAAAACCTTGCGCCGGGTCAGTCTCCCAGAAAATCGCCAACCGGCTGCTATCGCGAAACGGCAGCGGCCGCAGCAGCACCGAATTCACCAGGCTGAAGATCGCCGTGTTGGCGCCGATCCCCAGTGCCAACGCGATAATCGCCACCGTTGTGAAGCCGGGGCTCTTCCACAGCAGCCGTATAGCGAACCGCAGATCATTCAGCATGTACTATGTCTGGCACGACAAGGGCCACTCCATTCTTGTGCAAGCCAATCAGGATGCGGCGGCCGAGCTGTCCGTTTCTGGGATTGACTGTAGCGTCTTGCTCGCTGTACGATGATCGTGTCTGCCTATGACTGCCCGCTAAAGACTCTGAGAAAGCAGTTTTTCTCAGAGCCTCTCTTCAAAATCCGTCGTCCGAAAAAACCAAAAGGATCCCTCATGTCCCGAGAAGAGAGAAAACTGCGTAAACATTTAGAAGCCCATGCCAGGCGCGAACTGCGCAAAGC
>CZKS01000045.1_pt1 | contig 21158 bp, 16 predicted proteins | sample 1122221 | NCBI WGS metagenome assembly CZKS01 (sample SAMEA3539301, study PRJEB10725) | soil metagenome | biome: tundra; feature: field; material: soil | place: USA | collected 2010-05 | depth 0.15 m
GTTGACGGCAGAGAAGGGCACAACCTGAAGCGCCTGAAAAAGGACACGGGATCGGCGCTTCACTGGTTGACCGGCGCTATATTCACCCCGCAAGCTCTCGTCGGACTGGCCGGGACGCCGGTGGTCGCGGCCTACTTTGTGGCCGTTGTACCTTTCTGCGCCGTCGGGGACCTGCTGGTTCGAGGAAAGCCATCGCTGGACATCCGAATAGTAAACTAATGCTGGCATGGCTTCCGGACCACAGCGGCGGCGGGTAACGATTTTTCTGATTTCCGTCCTGATTCCCGCCGTCGTTCTTACCGGCGTGGCCATTCAACTCTACAGGCAGCAACAAAAACTAATCGTGCAGGAGCTGGAAAAACATTCCGATCAAGCGCACACAGCCGCCGAAATCCACTCGGTGTATCGCGAGAGCAATCTGCGCTTTGCCTTTTATGGATGCGCGGTGTTCCTGGCGCTCTCGGTGACTTTATTTTGCCGCTATGTGGTGTGGCAGGACTACCGGCGTGAGACCGAGCTGGCCGACCTGCGCTCGCAATTTGTGGCGCACGTGTCGCACGAGTTGCGCACGCCGCTCACCAGCATTCAGATGTTCGCCGAAACATTGGCGCTGGGGCGCGTCGCTGATCCGGAGAAGCAGCGCGAGTATCTGGAGACCATCGCGCGGGAGAGCGAGCGCCTGGCGCGGCTGGTGGATCAAGTGCTGGCTTTCTCGAAGATCGAACAAGGCCGAAGCGATTACCGGCTGCAGGTGCTAGCTCTGGTACCGATTGTCGAAGCGGCGGTGCAAGCCGTTGGTCCATCCCTGGCGCAACAAGGATTTGCTTTTCGCCGGGACTATTGCGGCTGCGCTCCCATAGTCCGTGCCGATGCGGACGCGTTGGAACAGGCTATCTTGAATCTGCTGACCAATGCGATGAAATATTCCAGCGATTCGCGCGACATCGAGCTCCGTCTGCGCCAATCGGGCGGCGAAGCCATTGTCGAAGTGCTGGATCAAGGCGTCGGCGTTCCCGAGGAACTAAGGGAACGGATCTTCGAGAAGTTCTTTCGGGCTCCCGTGAGCGCGGGCTCAGTTCCGGGCGTGGGCCTAGGATTAACGGTGGTGGCGCATGTCGCCGCGGCGCATGGTGGCAGGGTAGAAGTACGCAACAACGAACCGAAAGGATCGGTATTCTCGTTAATTCTGCCGATAGACCAGAAGATATGAATCGTGTGCTGGTAGTGGAGGATGAAACCGCGATTCTGCAGGGCCTGCGGGACAATCTCGAGTTCGAGGGATACCAGGTATTCACAGCGGCCGACGGAATCGCTGGCATGGAGCTGATCCGCAAGCACGATCCGCACCTGATTGTACTTGACCTGATGCTTCCTCGCTTAAGCGGCTATGAGCTATGTCGCAAACTGCGAGCGGAAGGCATCCACACGCCGATCCTTATGCTCACGGCGCGCGGCGAGGAAGCCGACCGCGTCCTGGGCCTGGATCTTGGCGCCGACGATTATGTCACCAAGCCATTTTCGGTGCGGGAATTGATGGCGCGCGTTCGAGCGCTGCTTCGCCGCAGCGCTCCCGGCGCGGACCTGCCGAACGAAATCGAGTTCGGGGATGTGCGCGTCGATTTCGTGCGCTATGAAGCTTTCCGCGCCGGCAGAAAGGTGGATCTCACGCGCAAGGAGTTCGGATTGCTTCGGCTATTGGCCGCGAAGGAAGGCGCCGTGGTTACGCGCGATGAACTACTCGAAAAGGTGTGGGGATACGACGCAACACCGACCACGCGCACGGTGGACAATCATCTGGCGGCCCTGCGCGCCAAGCTGGAGCAGGACGCGGGTGAGCCATGTCATCTGGTGACAGTGCACGGTGTTGGATATAAATTCGTGCGTTGAAACCCGTTCTTCAGTTCTTCGGTTCTTCGGTTCTTCGGTTCGTTGTCCTCTTGCTGGGAAGCCCTGAAGAAATAGCAACGACCGGTCGCTTACGCTAGCGGTGTTACCGAGCCGCGACCGTGAGGGAGTCGGTGCCTGCGCTGATTTTTTCACGGGTCTTTATTGATGGGACCTCGCGCGACTAGCGCGTTGACACGCCCGCTAAATCAGTCGACACCAACTCGGGGGCTACCAAGAACGCGGGGAATGATGGTGGATCTTTTTGGAAATAGACGTTGTAGCGGCGCACGAACGCCGGCGGCGGCGTTTGATCCGATCCGTTCAGTAACGTGGGTAGGATGCCGTTTGCGAAGTACATGTCCAGCTCACGCTTTTCCTTGGTCAGAACCTTGCCGCGATGTTCGCACTGGAAGAAATCCTTCACGCGCGAATACGTTCGTTCGGACAGATTGATTCGGTTAGCTTCCCCGCTCGACTCCATCCTGGAACTGTAGTTCACCGTATCGCCCCAGATGTCGAAGGCAAATTTGTTGATGCCGACCACGCCCGCGATCACAGGCCCCGTGTGAATGCCGATGCGCACCTTCCATTGCGCCAGCCGATCCGGACGCTGGCGCTCGCGCACCGCTTCCAGCATCTCGAACGCGGCCATTACCATATCCACCGGATGCGCCGGATTGCGCAGGGGCAAGCCGCTGATGCACATATAACTGTCGCCGATGGTCTTCATCTTCTCCAGGCGATAGCGCGCCACAATCTGATCGAAGGCCGTGAAGTAATCGTGCAGCAGCTCCACTAGTTCCTCGGCCGCCAGCTTCTCGGTGGAAAGCGTGAACCCGACGAAATCCGTAAACAGGATGGTGACGTCTTCGAAATACTTGGGAGACACCAGCCCTTTCGCGCGAAGCTCATCGGCCACCTCGCCCGGAAGGATATTCAGCAACAGCGATTCCGATACGCGTTTTTCGATCATCAACTTCTCACCTGCCCGCACCCGCTGAAGCACTGTGGACAACAGACTCGATATCGATTTGAGAACGGTCTCAGAAAAAGCCGTGCCAGCCAACCCCAGACTCCCGATTTTCTCGCCGCCTACCTCGATGGGAATTATCGAAACTCCCTGGGCGAGGCCACTTCCCGAGCGAAGCGCTTCATCGCTGATCGCATCGCTCGCTCCTGCGCGATGGATTTCATTACTGGCCTGCAAGTAGAACGCAGCTCCGGGAACACCAAAAATTGGAATGGCCTGATTGATCGCAATCCAAACCGTGGTTTGAAGACTATCGCTCGCGAGCATGGCTTGGCCAAATTCATAAAGCCGCTCCGTCTCACGCTTTCTTTCCAGCGCCTCCGCGGCACGCTTCCTGGCCGTAAGCGCAGTCTGGCTGACCACGATCGCCGTGATCAGAAATCCCGCAACGGCCACGTAGGATTGCGGATCGGTTGCCTTCAGACTGTAAGCGGGTTCCTGAAAGTAGTAAAGGAAGCCGACGGCGGCAGCTATGGACGCGAGGATAGTCTCCAGGCGGTCCCAGCGCACCGCGAAAAACAGGATCGCCAAGAGCAGCGTATAGGTAACGGTGGTGTTGCGCAAACCGAGGTGAAAGTGAAACTCAGTGAGCAGCAAAACGCACACAATCGCAACGGCCGCGATTACTCGCAAGGCTCTCCCGAGCCACGCACGCGTCCACAGCATATATAAGTGATCGGACGGGACTGGCCGTTCCGTTAGGTGGATGAAAACGAGTTTAAGCCCGCTGTTGCGGCATGGCAGGTATCGCCGGCCGATTAAACATCGCTTCCGTCTCCGGATTGAGGAGCACCCAAAAGCCGTAAATCCCCAATGCGGTTCCGAAAGGAATGTGGATTAGGTCGAGTGCGGAAATCACAATCACGGTGATACGCGCCCAGGACCTGAATTGGAGCAGCCCTATGCCGCCTACCAGGCCGGGAAGCCCTATCACCAGGCACAGGACACACACGAAAACGCCGATAGCTGCCAGCACCGGGACCGCAACCGCGGCATCCTCGGAATGATCGGATGAACCTACAATTCCCGCGATGCCGCCCATCACAGCCAGGCAAATCAGCCCGCCCAAAACGCAGAGCGCGCCGAAAACTATGTGGAGAATACCAAGTACCTTTACATGCTGCGCCATATTCCCCTCCCAGTGACTCGATCCCTCCGACATTACTATACGGATAAGGCGCGCGCAAGTTCCCGTTACTTGTCGAATGTGATCTTCGACTCGGCCCCGAACTTCTTGTATTGGCTATAGCGGATGATCATGCGTATCCGCTGTGGACCGTCGCGAAAGTACAGCGTATCGTCGCCATAAGTAGTCACCGGAAACCAGAAGTTGCCGTCCATCTTTTGCCGCAAAGTGGTGAAGTGAATAAACAGATTCTCGGTCTTGGTGGTCCGGATCTGCGGAACGGCTTGCCCTTCGCTGCGGATGATCGAGTAGTCTTTTTTGTCCACCCACAACATGCCTTCGAACAGCCGCTGGCCCTGCAGGATCTGGCGAGGCTGGATCTGGATGACATAGCAATCCACTCCGTCCATGCTCTCTTCGCCTTTGAAACGCGTCTCATACAAAAACAACTGGTCCCTGGTCAGCAAGAACGGCTGGACGTCGCGGATGTCTCGAAAATCCTCTTCAGTCAATGCGATCCTGTGGAGGTTGTTAAAAGGCCGGTCGATCATCTGCTCGGTGCGCTCTTGTTTCGGCGAGAAGATGATGTCGCGCTGTTCCCAATAACCGCCCACGATCGCGCCCCGATTGTCGAATTCGTCGATGGTCAAACTCTGGCGATACGTGTAGTTGGCCTGGGCTTGGGACGTTTCCGTTTCGCGCTGGGCCACACGTTTGGTCAGATCGGCCGGTGGATCGTCCGCGCCCCACACGGCTAAACAAACCGCCGATGCTAAGATGAAGCGAATGCGCCAGTTCCTGACGACGCTTGTCGTGGTTTGGACGGCCGCCTCAATCGCCACTTACGTATACTCCCAACAACAGAATATACCCTCCTCGCTCGCGATCGCAGTGCTGCCCGCGTTTCTGATTGAAGCAGTTTTCTACCTGATGCCGGGGTTCGGAGAGGTCCGGAAGGCCTTCGACCGGTTGGGCGGGAAGCCTCTTCGAGCCGCGCTTCTGGCCGCCAGCGCCGTCGTCCCCTATCTGGTGGAGGCTCCCCGAACCGGCACGTTCCGGCTTGCTTCCTTCGTCGCTTTACTGGCAGTGGTGCTGGCCGCGGCGTTCTGGTACGCGTGGATCCGGCCCGGCATGTTGGCTGATTTATTGTTCCTGGCCTTGATCGCCGCGGTCTATCTGAGCAAGCTCTTCAATCAGATCTATGGGCAACCGGCGCCGCACGTTCAGCTTGCCATCCTGGGACAACTGATGTGGATCCGGCTCGGCATCATGGCAGTGTTTTCATTGCGCTCGCTCCCGGACCCGCGCTTCGGTTTCGTGCCATCGCGATCGGACTGGCGTATCGGCTTCCTGTACTATCTGTTTTTCCTGCCGGTGGGCGGCGCGATCGCTTACTTCTTGCGATTCGCCAGATTTCATGCTCCGGCGATGGAGTGGTGGAAGGTGGCCCTGCTCGCGCCGGGAATGTTCCTCGCGTTTCTGTGGGTGGTGGCGCTGTTTGAAGAATTCTTTTTCCGGGCCTTTTTACAGCGTTTGCTGGCAGGAGCGCTGGGAAGCGAGATCGGAGGCTTAACCGTGGCCTCCGTGCTGTTCGGCCTGGCGCATTTGTGGTTTCGCCATAGTTTTCCAAACTGGCGATTCGCCATTGTGGGAGGGGTGAGCGGCATTTTCTATGGCCTGGCGTTCCTGAAGGCGCGAAGTGTCCGGGCAGCGATGGTGACCCACGCACTGGTGGTCACCACCTGGCGCATGTTTTTTTCGTAGCGTAGCGCACGCACTCTTGCGTGCCGTGTTCGCACTCCTGCGAACACACGTGTACAAAGACATTCAGGCGTTCACACGAGTGTGAACGCGGCACGCGGGAGCGCGTACGCCACATTTACTTCGTAATACCCACCTGGCTCATCAACCACGCGTATTCGAAGGCTTGCTCCTTCAGCCGATCGTAGCGGCCGGAAGCGCCGCCGTGGCCCGCGCCCATGTTGACTTTCAGGAGCAGCGGGTTGTTATCGGTTTTTAGTGTCCGCAAGCGAGCGATGTATTTCGCCGGCTCCCAATAGCCAACCTGGCTGTCGTTGAGACTGGTGGTTACCAGCATCGCCGGATAAGCACGCTTCTCCAGGTTGTCGTAAGGACTGTAGGTTTTCATGTAGTCGTACGCGGCTTGCTCGTTGGGATTGCCCCATTCCAGATATTCGCCTACTGTGAGCGGCAAGCTCGCGTCCAGCATTGTGTTCACCACGTCCACGAATGGTACGGCAGCATGCACCGCGCGAAATAAATCAGGACGCAGATTCACCACCGCGCCCATCAGCAAACCACCCGCGCTGCCGCCTTGAATCACCAGACGATCCTTCGACGTCCACCTCTCCTTGATCAGATATTCGGCGCTGTCCACAAAATCGTAGAACGTGTTTTTCTTTTTCATGAGCATGCCGTCGTCGTGCCAGGCCTCGCCCATTTCGTCGCCGCCCCGTATATGAGCGATCACGTAAACCATGCCCCGGTCCAACAGGCTTAGCCGCTGGCTGGCGAAGGTGGCGGGCATGCCCGCGCCATAGGAGCCGTAGCCATACAAGAACAGTGGCGCAGTTCCGTCCCGCTTGAATCCCTTCTTGTACACGATGGACAGCGGCACTTTCGTGCCATCCCGAACGGTGGCCCATGCGCGCTCGGAAACATACTGCGTGGGATCGTAGCCGCCCAGCACCTCTTGCTGTTTCAGCAACGTCGTCTTGTGTGTCTCCATGTCGTAATCGAAAACGCTGGAAGGCGTGATCAGGCTGGTGTAGCTATAGCGAAAGACGTGCGTGTCGTATTCGGGATTGCCGGCTGGAAACGCCGAGTACACCGGCTCGGAAAAGGTCATGCTATGCCATTGGCCCGTCCGGAAATCCAGCATCCGGACTCCATTCAGCGCCTTTGATTTTTCAATCACCACGGCGAAGTTTTTGAACAAGTCGACAGCCTGCACCAGCACGTCGCTCTGATGCGGGACGAAAACCTTCCAATTCGTGGAACTGATATCCGATTCAGGCGTGGTCAGGATCTGGAAATTCTTCGCATTCTTGTTAGAGCGGACATAAAACAATCCCTCGCGATGATCGATGTCATAGCGGTGTTTCTTTTCGCGCGCCAGGAACACGTGAAAATCGCCGCGCGGTTGATCCGAAGCCAGATAGCGTGCCTCCGTGGTATCGGTGCTGTTGATATCCAGGATGATGAATTTCTTGTCACGCGTGCGGCTGCTAGAAATGGTGTACAGCTCATCTTTTTCTTCGTAAATCGGATCGTTCCCGGTAGCACCCAGCGTGTGCCGCCAGAGATGATCGGAGCGTTTAGTAACAGCGTCTTCCGTAGTCAGGAACAGGGTCTTGTTGTCGGAAGCCCATTCGAGCGACGTTACGCGCTCGGCAGTGTCGGCGAGCGTCTGGCCGGTGCGCAGATCCTTTACGTGCAGGGTGTACTGCCGGTAACCGGTGACGTCGGTGGTATACGCCAGCAGATTCGAATCGTCGCTGACCTGGAAGCCGCCCAGGCCGAAGAACGTGTGCCCTTTCGCGGCCTCGTTGCCGTCCAGCAACACTTCTTCAGGCGCGTCCATGCTGCCTTTGCGCCGGCATTGAATGGGATATTGCTTGCCTTCTTCGGTGCGCGAATAGTAGAAATAGCCGTCGCGGCGGGTGGGCACCGAGAGGTCGGTCTGCTTGATGCGGCCCAGCATTTCCGTATACAGCGCCTCTTCGAACGGCTTCAGACCTTTGGTCATCGCGTCGGTGTAGGCGTTCTCGGCCTTCAGATACTCGACCACCGCCGGATTGGATTTGTCGCGCAGCCAAAAGTAGTTATCGATCACAGTGGCTCCATGCCTCTCTTCGCGGTGCTCAATGCGGTTAGCGACCGGTGGCGTGTCGGTAGAGCCACCCAGGACGATCCAGCTCAAGCCGAGGACAAGTATTGCAGCGATTTTGGGGCGATTGCTTTTCATAGAACCCTTCTTTTTGGCCGCGGATAAACGCTGATGAACGCGGAGTTTTTATCTGCGTTTATCTGCGTTCATCTGCGGCTAATTTTAGCACTGGTGGGCCAGTGACGAATCGCCCTCGACTACGACCGCCGGCATCGGCATCCGGAATCGCGCCGTGAAGTGGACCGTGCTCCCTTTTCCTGGCTCGCTCTCCAGCCAGATTGAGCCGCCCATCAACTCCACCAGCCGCGCTGAGATCGTGAGCCCGAGTCCCGACCCGCCGTAGCGCCGCGTCATCGACCCATCGGCTTGAGAAAATGCCTGGAAGATTACTTTCTGCTCGTCCTTGGCGATGCCGATACCGGTATCTCTTACCGCGAACTGCAGTGAAACGGCCTCGGCGCTAATGGATTCGACTCCCACTCGGACCTCCACGGCGCCGGCAGGCGTGAATTTGATGGCGTTCCCCACCAGATTGGTCAGGACTTGACCGAGGCGTGTGGGATCGCCTGTCACCTGGTCCGGCACTCGCGCCGCGATGGAGTGAGTCAGTGCCAGCCGTTTTTGCGCTGCCTGTGGCGCGAAACCCTTGATCGCCTCGCGTACCAACTTGTGCAAATCGAACGGAACCTGCTCGAGATCCACTTTTTCCGCCTCCATCTTGGAGAGGTCCAGAACATCATCCAGCAGGTGCAGCAACGCATCGGCGGAGTTCCGCGTGGTCTCCAGCAATTCGCGCTGTTCGCGGGAGAGTTCCGTATCGAGAGCCAAATCCGTAGTCCCGATGATTCCGTTCATGGGTGTCCGCAGCTCGTGACTCATATTCGCCAGGAAGCTGCTCTTGGCGCGATTCGCGCCCTCCGCCATCTGCATGGCCACGACAAGCTGCCTCCGGTGATTCAGCGCTTTCCGATATTCGCGGTTTAGATGCCGGCCTTGAATCAGGGATAGCCCCACATACACGATCGTGATGAAGGCCAGCAAATAGCCCTGGTTCCCGCCCACGTACAGGTCGGCCACGATGCATGGCACGAGCATCGGCAGAACGTGTAAGTTCAGATACAACATGCGCGGCGTGAACGGAACCAGCCCGCCGGAACTAATTCCCACCACGCAGAATGTCAGCAGCACGGAGTTCCAATTGGAAAAGCCATACGCCACATAACTGAAGCCCGTCATCGAGCCCCAGGCTGCCGAAAAGATCAGAAGACACGCGCTGAACGCGATCCTCCACTTTCTGGGATGCTGCGGATAAATGTCACTCTTACGGAGCACCAGGAACAAGCGCGTGACGCACGCAGCCATCGTGAGAACACCGAAAATTGAGGATACCAGCGGGTGCTGGACGAAGTATGTCCCCGCCAACAGGACAAACTGCACCGTACCCAAGCTGGCCCAAATGCCTGGGACGGTCCGGCGGGCAATGTCAGCATCTCGCTGAATCGCCAGGTCCGCAACTTCGCCGAGTTGCTGGTTTTTGGATGACACCTCCCGATCTATCGGCAAGTGGCGGGAAAAGCTTGAGTTAGCTGTCTCCTTGCGGAGAAGTTGAGAAAATCGGCAGGATCGCGAAAGCATCGTTTCTCGTTTCTCGTTTCTCGTTGGGTGCGCTCGATAGTGCCTAACGAGAAACGAGAAACGCCGCTTACCGCGCAACCACTTGAACGCTCTCCAGCGCGTCATCCGACACTCCCAACTTAACGCCTTGGCCCTTACAAGCGGCCAGATCGTCGGGGTTGTAGACTTCGCAGGGCGGCTGATCGAGCCACGCCACTGCGATGTAGTTGCCTGGCGCCACTCCGTGGATGAGAAAATTCCCGTACTGATCAGCATAGGCGAGTCTGTACGCTTGCGAACGCCCAATTGGAGGATCGGGAATCAGCAGAACGCTGGCGCCCGTAGCCACCACGCTGGAATCGGCCGCTGTCACGGCTCGCCCCAGCACTTTGCCGCCTCGCGTGCACAACACCACTTCCATCTCTTGCGCCTCCGCGCCCGGTTCTGCTTCGAGACCGCTAGCCAGGTGATCGTTCTTACCCACGCGGACCGCCTCCAGATACACATCCTCGGGCGCGTTGAGAACTTCCAGATCGTAGGTCTCCTGCGGCTGAAATGGAAGGCTGAACTCGAGATTCTTTTCCACGTTGGCGCGCACGGGGGAAGCCGTAGCGCGCCGCGGCTGCAGTTCCACCCCGAGGCCTGGAAGCTGGATGGACTCGTCCCCGTCCACTACGATCTTCCCTTTCCAGATCTGCTGCGGCCCGATGACGATGGATTGCTCCTCCACGTCCGCCTCGCCCACGGAAATCGGGGTCCTCGCGCTCAGCGCCTTCCCATCGTCCGATCCGGAAGTGATGATGAGGTAAGGACCAGGAGTAACACCTTTAATCTCGAAATTATGTTTCTTATCGAAAGTAACGTCCACCGGCGCCGAGACCGAGCCCGTATTCTCCGCGTCATTCCAGCGCAATGTAATGCTGGGACCCTCCACCACTGCCCCGCTCAGCGCGCTGATCACTCGACCGTGAATCCGGACGGTGTGGACCAGCGTCAGAAAAATATCGATGCTCCCAACTTCCTGCCCTGGCAACAGGTGTACCGCGACGGCATCCGCGAGCTTTTGCACTTCTGGATAAAACGTCACCGCGTAGCTCAATTCCTCGCGCGGCTTTCCGGAAGCATCGGTGCGGCGTTGTTCGTCGGCGTTGGGCGGAAGCCGCGGCGCCTGATACAAAGCGGCCACGTAGTACGATCCTGGTTCGAGCCCATGCACGCGATACTCCCCGAGATCATTGGTCCGCGTGGATGCCGCCACTTCCCAGCCATGCCGGCCCCGCGTACGGTATTCGCGATACAACTGGACGGTTACGTTCACGGCCGGCTCACCGTCGTCAAACTTCACCTTGCCGCTGACCACTCCCGTCGGGACCATCCGAAAATCGAATGAGCCAACGTCCTGCCCCGGCTGGATCAGAAAAATGGGCGGCATTTTAAAAGCGCCGATCCGTCCGGCGGATTGCTTCAGGTACCCGTCGCGTTGCACCGTGACCGAGTACGTCCCGGGCGCGACCTTGGGGAACGAGAACTTCCCCTTGTCATCGGTGATTTGGGCCAGTGAACTGCCCGAGGCATCAGCCGGACTGAGCACCACTTGAGCCCGCCGCAGCGGCTGTCCGGTAGAATCGCTTCGGACCGTTCCGGCAATGCTCCCAGGCTTCTTGTCCGCATCCGGCGGAGGCGCCGGAATACTCTGGGCAAGGACCCAGCGATGGGTACAAAGAATGACAAGGCAGAGCTTTAGCCGGGATGGCATCCAGTCCACGGACGGTATGACGTAATTCTCGGGCTAGGCGTGGGATGGAAAGTGAATTACTTGATAGGATCTGAGCCCGGCGCCGCCGTGCCTAAGAAAGAGCCAGAGGCTAGGCTATTTGCGCCCAAATACAGCAACGCCGTGTCGGAGGAAACCCAGTCATCACTCAAAAGCGTGAGATTGCCTCCTGAGCCGACCCGGTCCGGGTTGGGGAACATTGTACAGGTGACAGGCTGAGGCACTTTGAAGTTCACCTGGTAAAGCCCCACCTGTCCGGGCGTGAGGCCTACAAAGGCGGGGGTGACGGTCTGTACGACGCCGCAGTCGTAGTCGAGAATGATGGTGAAGCGATGCACAGCGACGGCGGGCGGATTTGGGGAAACATTTCCCGGAGGCACCGCTGGTTGTGTGATCCCCAAACCCCATGCATAGAGGATCAGCGTTTCGCCAGGCTTGGCCAGGACGGGGTTGGGGCCGCTGAATGGGCCCACTGGGGTCCCGTCGGCGTGGGTAATGAGCGGATTGCAGGCACTCAACTGGGTGGGCCTCGCCCCCCCCACAGTATCGCAGCCTGTGAGAATGTGAACTTTCACCGGATCCAGAGCAACGTAATAGGTCAAAATATTAATGCCGTCAGCAAAGACGGTTATATAGGTCGCGGTCTGAGGTCCAACCTCGTAGTTTGACAGTTCCAATTCGGCTGGTATCTGCACGGTCAACAATGTAAGCACACATGCGGGTGTTTGCTGCTGGTCCAGGCATACGCCCTCCTGTTTCACGCGAAAGATCGGGAGGGACTCTGTGGTCTGATTCGGTTCCTGGCTGATTATGGCCGAGAAACCTGCGAGCGTGGTTGGCAAAGGAACCTCGGAAGCCTGTTCGACCGCGGGGCCGTTGCTGATCGTAAGTTTGGCGGGCGCTCCTACGAACGTGAGAATAGTGACTTGGCCGAGAGCAACGACAACCGTGGGATCCGGAGTTCCCAAAATCACGGAACTCTGCGCCCATAATCCGAGGGCCGACAGAAAGAGAATGCTGCCGCGCACCACCGCCTGCCCAAATTGGGCAACATGCTTCAATGGTAATTGATATCCAGCCGTGTTAGCCATAGCCTAATCACTGAGCATTTTCGCCTCCAAGACAGATGGGATGGCCGGCGCACCGGTCGTTCCATGCACGCCTCACAGAGGTGTCGCATGATGACTCGCGTGCTGTGGCGGATTTAACCGCGCGGTTCACTAGGGGCCAAGGCCGATCGAGTCCTGTGGCGTTCACTGTTATCCGTGTCAGAAAAATGTTATGCTCGATTCACCTCGGAGCCCGTAATGTCGAGCCGTTACAGCCTTATTACAGCAATTCTAGTCGCTTTTACACACATACCCCTCGCCGCCGCTGACCAATGGGTCAAACTCGCCACTCCTCATTTCGAGCTCTACACCACCGCGGGCGAAAAAAAAGGCCGCGAGGCCATCCTTTATTTCGAACAAGTCCGAAGTTTCTTCCTGGAGGCTTCCGCATCCAAGCGAGTTTCAGAATTTCCCGTGCGCATCGTTGTGTTTCGTGGAGAAAAACAATATCAGCCCTACCGCTTTAACGAATTCGCATTCGCCTACTACGCTCGCGGCAGGAATCGCGACTACATCGTGATGCAGGATATCGTGAGTGAACATTATCCGGCGGCCATTCACGAATACACGCACATGATCATTGAACACACTGGCCTGAAACCGCCTCCTTGGCTGAACGAAGGCTTGGCCGAGCTTTACTCAACACTCACGCCGCTGGGCAAAAAGGCAGCCGTGGGCGATATCATCCCCGGCCGCGCGCAAACGCTCCAGAACAGTAAATGGATCCCGTTGGACGTGCTCACTTCCGCCGATCATAAGTCCCCTCTCTACAACGAAAGCAATCGCGCCGGCATGTTCTATGCCGAAAGCTGGGCGCTGACGCACATGCTTTTTTTTGCGCCCGATTACCGCCCCGATTTCCCCAAGTTTGTCGTGGCTGCAAGCTCCGGAAAGACGATGGACGAAGCTTGCCAGACCGTCTTCGGCAAGCGCCTGACGGAAGTGGAGGCCGGACTGCGGCAATATCTCAGAGGCGAACGGTTTTATCGTGTGGTCTTCGATATAAAGCTTGAAAAATCGGCGGAAGATCCCGAGGTTTCTGAAGCATCGGCGTTCGAATCCGGCATGGTACTGGCGGACTTGCTGGCTATGACGAATAAGACCAAGGAGGCTCTCAGCGCATATCAACAGTTGGCCAGGGACAATCCGGATAAACCGGATGTCGAGGAGTCGCTCGGGTATCTGGCTTGGCAATCCGCCGATAAAGAAGCCGCGCTCGGCCATTTTGCGCGAGCCTTGGCCGCTGGAACCAAGAATGCCCAAATGTGTTACGACTACGCGATGCTCTCGCGCAGCGGACGTGACGCCGTAAAGAATGCGATCCCGGCTTTTCAAAAAGCATTGGATCTGAAGCCGGACTATGCCGAGGCTCGCCTCCAGCTCGGACTGATGCTGGTGAACACGCGCAACTATCCGGAAGCGATCTCGCAACTGCATCTAGTCAAGAAGGTGGATCCCGAGCAGGCCCAGTGGATCTTTCCAGCACTGGCCTTCGCGTATCTCCAAACTGGCGACAAAGAGAAAGCTCGCGAGAATGCCGAGCTCGCGAAAAAGTGGGCAAAGACCCCGCAGCAGATCGAGCATGCGGATGCGCTGCTCCAATCCCTGGAATCGAAGAAGACGATCGCGCAAGCCGCACCAGCTCACGAGCAGGTTCCCCGAATTCGGCGCGTCGAGCGGAGCGAGTTTCAGGTGGAAGAGCAAGCTCCGCCGGCCAATCCGTTCGTCGCGAAGGAAGACAAAATGACCAGGGTGGAAGGCGTCGCTCAGCGCCTGGATTGTAGCGGAAAAACGGCGCGCTTCCATGTTCTGGTGGGCAAGACGGCCATGATCTTCGAAATCCCGGATCCCAACCGCGTGCTGATCACGCACTCTGGCGAAATGAAGCACGACTTCTCGTGCGGCGTCCAAAAGCCGTACAAGGTATCTGTGGATTACGCCGTCCTGCCGGATCCGAAGACCGGCACCGCGGGCATCGTCCGCGGCCTCGAGTTCTAACAACATCACAACAACCGGTCGCTCACGCTCGCGGCTCGGAAAGAATGTCTCATGTTTAGATTGCGTTACCGAGCCGCGACCGTGAGGGAGTCGGTGCTTGCGTCGATTATTTCATGGCCTCTGAGCCTGCGGGGGGCGGTTTGTCACGGGCCGCTACCCTAACCTGACATTTCCTGTCATATTTCTTTGATACATTTGCTCTCATGCGCGCCGATCGCCTGGTTTCGATCATGCTCCTGCTCCAGGTGAATCGCCGGACCACCGCCCGTGAGCTGGCCAAGCGGCTGGAAGTTTCCGAGCGCACCATCCATCGCGACATGGATGCCCTATGCACCGCCGGAGTGCCGGTGCTGGCCGAGCGCGGAAATGGCGGTGGCTGGGGTTTGATGGAAGCCTACAAAACCAATCTCACCGGGCTCAACCATTCGGAAATTCTGAGCTTGTTTCTCACCAAACCCGCACAGCTTCTGTCCGATCTCGGGCTGCACCAGGCTTCCGAAGGCGCGCTCATCAAGTTGCTGGCCGCCCTGCCATCCATGTCGCGGCGCGATGCCGAGTACGCACGCCAGCGCATCCACATCGACACCGCCGGATGGCGCAATTCTCCCGAGAACGTGGCCTCGTTGCCGGTGCTGCAGGAAGCCATCTGGCAGGAGCGCCAACTGCATTTCCTGTATGAACGCACCGGCTGCTCGCCCTCCGAGCGAATTGCGGATCCCTTGGGACTGGTAGCGAAAGGCAGTGTCTGGTATCTGGTGGCAGCCGTGGAAGGCGCCCCGCGCACGTATCGCGTTTCAAGGATCAGCGACGCGCGCGTGACGGATCAACCTTGCGCGCGTCCAACGGATTTCGATTTGGCAGCGTACTGGCAGCAATCGGCCGCGGAATTTCAAGCCGGTCTCCCGCGCTTCTACGCGAAGATCCGAATCGGTCCGGACGTGCCACGCTGGATGAATTATCGTGCCAGAGCCTCGCGCGTCGAGCAGAATGAACCACCGGACGCGCAGGGCTGGACCACGCTGACCATTCGTTTCGACGTGGAGGAAGAAGCCTGCCAGTTCGCGCTCAGCTTTGGCGGCCAAGCCGAAGTGCTGGAACCGGAATCGCTGCGCCAGAAAGTAATCGCGGCGGCCGAAGCCATGGTCTCGCTGTACGTCAGCGGGCGGTGACCACTTTCGGAATCCGTTCGGCCACGGAAGGCAGCGCGGGAAAATTCGTGTATGGCTCCGATTGATACCAATAACAAGCGGAGAAGAAATTGTCGCCGCGATCGTTCGCGTGGCCATGCTCGATCGTGTGCCTGAGATAGCGCTGGAACGTGACGGGATTGTCGCCGTGCCAGCGATAGCAGCAATAGCGCCCGCCCGTAAGCTCAGCCGCGACGATCATTGGCGCGCCGTACTGCCGGTGCGCAAACGGAATGGCCCCATTCTCGCCTCCGAAATCCCAGCTCCCCAGGAAATAGTCCTCCGATCCCGTGCCGTTGATCAAAGGCTTGGCTTCATCGTCGACGAAAATCATGTCGTCGCCTTCGCCCCACCAGCCATCCGCGTTCTGCAGCACTCCTAAAGTCACGCCCATCAAATGGCCGCGCCCGCGCGTCTCGGCGAATACGTAATTGTGCTCACCGTTAGGATTGAGCTTCGCTGCCTCGCCCGTCACTGGAACGCACGGCGCTGCTTGCCGGTACTGCGCGTGAAAGTAGAGCGCGTCCGAGGGAAGAGCTGGAACGTTCTGGTAATCGATGTTCGAATAGAACGCGTCAATCGGTTGCGTGCTTTGGTTGGTGACGGTAAAGCGCGCCGATTTTTGGTACGGCATCACAAAATAGCAGTTCAGCGATTTGCCGGGCGAGCACGCCAGATACGCAGATTCGTAAATCACGTACTGGCCCAGATTCAAACCGAAGAAATCGCCGATGGGCGCTTCCACACTTGGCTTATCGTTGCCGTCCCAATATCCGCGCAACACAATTTCCTTCAAATGATGGTCGCTACGTGCCGCAATGGTGAACCAGATGTGCGTAATCACGCCAGGTCCCGAGGCGCGGAACACTTCGCGCGTGGCGCCGCCGGCGATGGGCCAATAATCGCGATTCCCGCCCGTGGTGTCGAAACTCGATTGCTTCAGGGATTTATATTTTTGAGCGCGCGCGTAACCGGGAAGGAAATCATGTTCGCGATCCGCACCCGTTTGCGCTTGTCCGGGCACCGCTGCCGCAACCGCCAATCCGAGAAGGAATCCACGCCGGTCGTCTGATCCGTTTGCCATGAGGCCCAGCCTATCATTTTCTTCGTAGGATAAGCCTCCGGCTTGTCCTAGGCAGGCCGGAGACTTGCCCTACCTGATAAACAGCAGATCCTCGTAAGGCTGTGCATCTACGCGCCCCGAATTTATCGCCGGCTGCATTGAGCCGTCCTTCGCCAACGAATAAGCCTGATAATTCCTCGCTGCCAACCAGTTCAGCAATTCTTCCGGTTGGAAGCCGAGTTCACGTATTTCCTGGGGCGCGTATTCGAGCGCTAGGACGGCGTTGGGATTGCTTTCGAGCGTGCGCTGCATGCCCTTCAAAACGGGCAGCTCGTAACCTTGCACGTCCACTTTGATGAATCGCAGCGGAAAGCTGCGGCCCTGTTGTTCGACAAACGTATCGATTTTTAAGATTGGTACCTGAACCGAGGCGCGAATCGCCTTTATCCCGCGGAAATGAGTGGTCACGACGCGGTGATCGCCGTGATGATCCTGGTTGCACCACAACTCGATGCTCCCCTCCGCATCTCCCACAGCGGCATGTACGGGAACGATCCGTCCTTGAGCCTGGCGCGATTGGGCCAGACGATCCAGCAAACGGAGATTGAACGCTTCGGGCTCGAACGAGTAGACTTTGTACGCCGGATCAATCGAGTGTGCGAAAACCAACGAGGTGTAACCGATGTTGGCTCCGATATCGAGTACGTGTCCCCCTTGGAAAAACTCCGGATGCTGCGCCGCCAGTGCGCGGTAGGAATCTTCGAGGTGGCGCTTATACAGATAGTAGGCTCGAGAGAAAAGCCATTGGCCAGGGCGCGTATTCAACAAACCGGATTTTCGCGCTACAGAATAAATCCCGGTAAAGGTTGCGCGCTGGCTCTTCGAAACACTCATTGCGCGGACGCCTCGAACTCGCGGAAAATGGAACCGAGTTGAGCGGTGTTGTGGCGAAGATCGTAGTTTTCGAGAATTCGCTGGCGCGCTGATTTTCCAAGCTGACGGCGCAATTCGGAATCGTCCAACAGACGGGCGATCGCTGCGGCCAGCTCTTCGTCGCTTGAGGGAGTAACCAGCAGACCATCCACTTGGTCCCGGATCAATTCCGGAATCCCTGTGATGCGCGTTGTCACGCAGGGAATCTCCATCGCCATCGCTTCCATCAGGACCACGGGAATACCTTCGGCGAAACTGGGCAGCGCGAAAATATCGGCCTGTTGATAGAGAGCCCGAACACGATCGGCGTTCTGCCAGCCTTCGAAAATTACATGCTGCGCGAGACCACGCTCAGCCACGTTGCGTTCGAGCCCTTGGCGCTCCGGACCATCGCCGGCGAACCGCAGCCGCACTGAACGGCCTTGGCGCACCAGGCGGTCCAGCGCGGCGATCAAAATATGCGGACCCTTGACCGGAGCCAATCTTCCCACGAAGAGAATCTCGTACGAGGATGGGTTCTCGCGAAACGGCCGCGGCGCATAGAGCGCGGGATCGACGCCTAGACGCGCGACACGGAACTTGGCCCACTGGGTTTGGTCTGAGAACCGCATCAATTGGCTGCGGCCATATTCGCTGATGGTGCACAGCAACTGGAAGGCGCGGATCTTTTCCGCCAGATAGAAACTCCGCGGATCCGTAAATTCATCCGGACCATGGATGGTTGCCGATAAACGCAGCGGCGCGAGATGGCCGGCCAGCAGCCCAACCGTGGAAGTGAAATGCATGTGTAGGTGGGTCAGACCCTGGCTGCGCATCCAATCGGCAATCACCGCTGCTTCCGCCAAATACGCGAGATTGAACACCGCAGCGCGCATGTTCAATCCAGCCAGCCGCAGGCTGTAGGCAAACGCTCGGAGATAGCGGAACGGCCGCTTGAAAAGCACCACCAGATTCGCGGCCAGTATGCCAGAGGCGCCTTTGGGCTTCACGTAGAAAGCCGTGCGTTGTTCGTCCCGCTCATCGGGCGCCAGCCGCTCGAAGGGCCGGTCAGGCGCGCGGATGGAAGCCACGTGAATGTCGAAGCCCAAGCGCCGCAACTCGAGAATTTCCCGCAGGATGAACGTGTGATGCACCGCAGGGTACTGGCTCACCAAGTACGCAATCCGGATGTGGGGGCTGGCGGACAACGGAATTATGATAGTAACTCGCGGGTGGGGACTGGGGGCTAGGGACTGGGGACTCTATCCGTGTTCATCCGTGTTTATCCGTGGCCAGAAACAGGCTCGGGTCATTTCTCCAAACGCAGAGCATCAATCTCTTTCAGAATCCCCTCCACCATGGCGTGCACCATGATCTCGCCCTTCTTGCGCGTCGCCAGCGTTGCGTCCCCATAAATGCCGGATACCGAATAAGCGCCTTCGCCGTTCGGATTCCGCGTCAGACCACCCTTAGGCGACGGATGGTAATCCTTTACGGCTTTCGTCATATCGACAGTGTCGGGCGCGATGAAAAGCATCATGGAAGTTTCGATTTCGTCCGCGTGCGTTCCGCCTTCTTCCTGCTTCACCTGTTTCTCCGCGGATTCTGCCACTTTCAGAATGTCGGTGTAGCGGAAAAGGATTCCGTCTTCGGCCAGCACGTCGGCTGAAAGCCGCAGCGCGCGAATGGTTGAGACTCCCGTGTTGAGCGCGTAAAAGCGGCGCGGACCGTAGCGCGCCAGGCTCCGGCAAATGTCCACCAGCAAATCGCGCGCGGTCTCGATGCGCAGCGTGGTGGAACCTGGATACTCGATGAAGGCCGGATAGAAATGATAGTTAACGGTCGGCGCCACCACTACCGCCGCACTTTTCAGCACCTCACGCTTCAGATATTCGGCGATGAGGAAATCGTTCTTCAGCTTGAGGTGCGGTCCGTGCTCTTTGGATTCGGCGCCAATAGGGATGACCACGATCGCATCCGGAGTGAGAACTTTTTCGGCTTCCTGCCAGGTCAGATCCTCCAGCAGAATGCCTTTGTTTTGGGCCCCGGCACACGTTGCAAGAGCCAGGAGCGTCGTAACCCGGAGCGTTCGCATTCCATAAACATAGCAAGAGATCGCCGCACCCTGGTTTCATTTATAACCCGCATCAAAAATTTGGATACTAACCCAGTACGGTTTGCGCTATTGTAGAAAGTTCCCCCGGTTTTCATTTTCCAATCCCAGGAGGTTAGATGAGTCCCAAAGAAGTGTTGGAGTTCGCCAAGAAAAACCAAGTGAAGCAGCTCGATCTGCGATTTTCGGACATTCCGGGCCTGCAGCATCACGTGTCTTATCCCATCACGGAACTGAGCGAAGAATCGTTCCAGGATGGTTACGGAATGGATGGCTCCAGCATACGCGGTTGGGCGGCCATCAATGAAAGCGACATGCTTTTGATGCCGGATGCGTCCACGGCTTTCATCGATCCTTTCTATGAAATCCAGACTTTGGTCATGGTGTGCGACGTGGTGGACCCCATCACGCGCCAGAATTACAACCGTGACCCGCGCTGGATCGCGCGCAAAGCGGAGTTGTACCTGAAGAACAGCGGCATCGGAGACACAGCTTACTTCGGCGCGGAGGCCGAATTCTTCATTTTCGATAACGTCCGCTTCGATCAGAATCAGCACTCCGGCTTTTATTTCATCGATGCCGAAGAGGGCCGTTGGAACTCCGGCCGCGAGGGAGACAACCTGGGCTATCGCCCGCGCTACAAGGAAGGTTATTTCCCGGTGCCGCCCACGGATCACTACCAGGGGCTGCGTGGTGCGATGGTGGAAACCATGATCCGGTGCGGCTTGAACATCGAGTGCCATCATCATGAGGTTGCCACCGGCGGCCAGTGCGAGATCGATCAGCGTTTCGACACGCTGGTGAAATCCGCGGACAACATGATGCTGTACAAATATGTGGTCCGCAACGTGGCGTATCTTGCGGGCAAGACGGTCACATTTATGCCGAAGCCTCTGTTCGCGGACAACGGCAGCGGCATGCACACACACCAGAGCATATGGAAGGGCGGCAAGCCGCTCTTCGCCGGCGACGGTTACGCGGGATTGAGCCCCATGGCGCTGAACTACATCGGCGGCCTGCTGAAGCATGCCAGGGCGCTCTCGGCAATCATCGCTCCCACCACCAACAGCTACAAGCGGCTGGTGCCGGGCTACGAAGCTCCGGTCAACCTGGCTTACTCGCGGCGCAACCGTTCGGCGGCTTGCCGCATTCCCATGTACTCGGCCAGCCCGAAGGCGAAGCGCGTCGAATTCCGTCCGCCCGATCCAGCCGCCAACCCCTATCTCGCTTTCGCGGCGATGATGATGGCCGGGCTCGACGGCGTCCTGAACAAACTGGAACCCGGCGAACCGCTCGATAAAGACATCTACGATCTGTCGCCGGAAGAGATGAAGAGCGTTCCGTCCATGCCGGCTTCGCTCGAAGAAGCTCTTACGTGTCTCGAAGAAGATCACGAGTTCATGCTGAAAGGTGACGTCTTCAGCGAAGACCTGAT
>CZKS01000563.1_pt1 | contig 21017 bp, 22 predicted proteins | sample 1122221 | NCBI WGS metagenome assembly CZKS01 (sample SAMEA3539301, study PRJEB10725) | soil metagenome | biome: tundra; feature: field; material: soil | place: USA | collected 2010-05 | depth 0.15 m
CCATCTCGGCTTTGGCTTGTTCGAGAGATACGCCCGGCTTGAGCCTGCCTACAACTTCGAGATAGTTGTTGTTCCGGTCGTCGTATTCCTGTTGGGCAAATTGTTTGGGAACCCAGAGGGCAACCTCGGCGCTTGGAAAATGGAAATGCGCGGGCATCACACCGATGACGAGGTACGGCCGGTCGTCCAGAATCACCTTTCTTCCCAGCACTCCGGTGTCGCCGGCGAACTGTGTCTGCCACAACTGGTAGCTAAGCAGCAGCGTTCCAGGCGCGCCTTCGCGCTCGTCCAACGGTGTGAAAACCCGTCCCAGCAGCGGTTGCGTGCCCAGCAATGGGATCACGCCGGAAGTGACGGCGGTATCCAGAATCCGCTGTGGATCGCCTTGCCCTACCAGATTGACCGCGCCCGGCAGAAACGCCCCCATGGCTTCGAATGATTTGCTCATCCGCTTCAGGTCGCGATAATTCAACGGCGAAAATTCCATCTGATCGTAACCCGCAGTGGTCTGCCAGATCTTGACTAAGCGCTCCGCTTGGGGAAAAGGCAAATTGCGAATCAGAACAAAATCCGTTACCGAAAAGGCCGCCGTGTTGGCGCCGATGCCGAGCGCTACCACCAGAATCGCGGTAATCGCGAAACCCGGCGAGCGCACCAGCGTTCGAGTGGTGTAGCGAAGATCCTGCCGCAAAATGTCCCAATGCACCGCAATCGCGTTGAACAGAATTTCAAAGAACCCCGCGATCCACAGCATGAGAACCGAAAGAGGATTGGTTACGTCGCGCCGGCGTGCGCGGAACACAGAAACCATCTCCTCGCCGTACTCGGCTTGGAAAGAGGCTGGATAAAAATGCAGCAAAGCCCGATAGAGCCGCATCACGCCTTCTCCGGCGCGAGACCGCGCACCCGCGCCATCTTCAATAGCTGCGCATGCCGGCGCGCCTCTGCCCGCGCCACAGCCACGCCAAATGGTGTGATCCGATAGTACCTGCGCCGCTCGTCGTCCAATTCCGGAGCCGGCCGCGTGCTGGTTTCGACAATCAAGCCCTGGTCCAATATGCGCTGGATGGAACGATACAGCGTCCCGGCGCTGAGTTTCAGCTCACCGTTGGTGCGAGCCGCCACGTCCTGAATGATCGCGTAGCCGTGCCGGTCTTCGTCGGCCAGAGCGATCAAAATATGAAATGTGGCGGGGGGAAGGGGCAGCAGGGATTCCGGCTCGGGTCGCTTGTCCATGCAACCAGTATATCCACTGTGGCTATATTGTCAATGGCTATATACCCCGTTCATCGGTTATTCCGTTGTTCGGTTGTTCGGTTAAAGCCAAGTTGCCTGTGGTAGAAGTAAGTCGAGCCGGAACCATGAACGATTACGCAGCACGGCTGGCCGCCGAAGCGCGCCATTACCGCGACGATATCGACGTTCATAGTCTTCCCGGCATTTTCCATTACTGGTCGAACCGCTATGTCAGGCCCAAGCTGGAGGCGTTCGGGTTTTCCACGCCAGAGGCAATGTTTCGGAAATATCTTGGCGAACAATTCGACCGTCATCACAACCAAGCCAAGCGGTTTGTCAGCTTCGGTTCCGGCAATTGCAATATGGAAATCGACCTGGCGTTGGACCTACGCGCCCAGGGACACTCCGATTTCGTCATCGATTGCGTTGACCTGAATCAATCCATGCTGGAGCGGGGCCGAGCCTCCGCCGCCCAGCGTGAAGTAGTCTCTCATCTGAACTTCGTCCAAGCAGATTTCAATCAATGGATTCCCGAACATGAATACGACGCCGTGATTGCGAATCAGGCTCTGCATCATGTCCTCAAGCTGGAGGATCTATTCGCACAGATCAAGAGTGCACTCAAACCCGGCGGGACTTTGATCGTTTCCGAAGTGGTGGGACGCAATGGACACCAGCGCTGGCCCGAGGCGCTCGAAATCGTGCACGAGTTTTGGAGGAAGCTGCCTCCATCGTACCGGTGCAACCAGAAGCTTCAACGCTATGAGGAGATGTACCTGAACTATGATTGTTCAGCCGATGGATTCGAGGCCATTCGATCTCAGGACATCCTTCCGCTCCTGCTGCAGAATTTCCACTTTGAGGTTTTCGCAGCATTCGCGAACGTGATCGAGCCCTTTGTCGATCGGGCTTTCGGATATAACTTCGACGCACAAGCGCCCTGGGACTGCAGCTTTATTGACGCCGTGCACCAGCGCGACGAGCAAGAATTCGCCGCCGGCCGCCTCAAGCCAACTCATATTCTTGCTGTCCTCGGAAAAGACCCCAGCGTCCGGACGTTGTGCCATCCACCATTGACTCCCGAGTTCTGCGTTCGCCACATTCAAAAAGTAATCGCGGAGCCGGACGGGTTTTCAAATCCCTACGAATGGCACACCTGGCCTCACAGCCCGCAATCGGAGCTCGAAATTGCCTGCCGAAGACTCGACGTAGCTTATGGAAAGCTGAAAGAAGCCCAGGAACAAGTCGACCAACGCGGCGAGATGGTGGAGAAACTAATGGTGGAAGTTGAGGAACGAACTCATTGGGCGTTGCGGCTGAAGAGGGAGATTGACGACTGGACGGGCCTGGATCTGCATCTGCAGAAGTTGAACGAAGAACTGGAGCAACGGACGGCCTGGGCGCTGAAGCTTCAAGAAGAGTTGGACCAACTTAACGCGCAATTCGAAGAGCGAACCGCCTGGGCCCTCGAGCTCGATCGCCAACTACAAACCCGCACGACGCAGACGCAACAACTGACGAAAGCTCTCGACCAACTCGCCTGGGCTGGCCCACTGGATCGAAGATTCCACAAGTCTCTCTCCTCAGCCATCCGACTGATCCAGCGGATTCGCAATCGCCTCAAATAGACCAACTCCCCACCAGTCCCCAGCCCCTAGTCCCCAGCCCCATAATAATGAAGTGCGCCCCACCCTCCGAACCCTTCGAAAAAACCCGGGCTTCGCTCTGCTAGCCATCCTCACTCTCGCGCTCGGCATCGGTGCGAACACCGCAATTTTCAGCATCATCAATAGCGTTCTACTTTCCCCGCTCCGCTATCCCGACGCGGATCGAATCGTGGCCGTCTCCACGTATTCCAAACAAACCGGCCACCAAACCCCGCGGCTAACAGGCGGAGACCTGGTGGATCTTCGCGGCGACGGCCAGGCCTTCGAAGCACTGAGCTGCTACTTCGGCGGTGAAATGGGCGTCCAACTTCGCGATCGCGCGGAATTCACCGGTGCTTTCTTCGTCGATCCCGATTTCTTTCGGATTTTCGGAGCACAGCCGGCGTACGGTCGCCTGCTCGACAACAACGATCAGGACCGCGCCGCGCTAGTCAGCCTGCCATTCGCCGAGCGCAACTTCGGCTCCGGCCCGAATGCGTTGACCAAGCTGGTGAGCATCGAAAATCACTCCTACCAGATCGCCGGCGTGCTGCCCGCGGGTTTCCAATTTCCGAGTAAAGCCGATGTGTGGGTGCTAGCTCCGGCAACGCCTGAAAATTTGAATCGCACCGCCTACAACTATCCAACCGTCGCGAAACTTAAAGTCGGCGTCACTCTGGAAAGCGCCAAGACCCACCTCGAAACCATCGGCGTGCGCCTCGCCACCGCTTTTCCGGATTCGAACCGCAACAAAAGTTTCACGGTCACTCCTCTGCGCGATCAACTGGTGGGGCCCGTCCGAACCACTCTCTATTTCCTAATGGGAGCTGTCGTACTGGTGCTGCTGATCGCATGCACCAATGTCGCGGACTTGATGCTGGCACGCGCCACCGCAAGATCCCGTGAAATGGCCGTCCGCGCTGCTTTGGGCGCTGGACGCTGGCACATCATCCGGCCGCTTCTTGCGGAAAGCGCCATCCTTGCGATTGCCGGCGGAGCGCTCGGATTGCTGCTGGCCCAAATCGGGACCGATGTGCTGCTGGGCCTCGCTCAGGATCGCATCCCTCTGCCGCGGCTGGATGAAGTACACATTGATGGCGCGGTCCTCGCGTTCGTTACCGGCGTCTCGTTACTATCCTGCCTGCTCTTCGGCCTCGCCCCCGCCTTCGAAGCCACGCGTGTGGATCCGCAACAAGCCCTCCAGCAGGGCGGTTCACGCGGACTGCTGAGTGGCCGATCGCCCCGCTTGCGCAATATGCTGGTGGTGGCGCAAATCGCGCTCTCGTTCGTGCTCGCCATCAGCGCGGGTCTGTTGCTACGCAGCTTCGCGGCCCTTTCGAACGTCCAACTCGGCTATCGCACCGACGGCATCCTGGTGATGTACGCGCACACGCCGGCTCGCACGCTCCCGGAATATCTCGCGGTCGGGCGTTCGTTTGAAAACCTGTTCGGACAACTGTCTGGCATCCCCGGTGTCACGTCCGTAGCCGCAGCCATGGGATTGCCCACCGGCCAATACGGATCCGACGGTTCCTACGCAGTGGAAGGCAAGCAGATTTTTGCGCCAGGCCAGAAACTTCCGCACGCCGGCTTTCGTTTGGCCAGCCCCGGCTATTTTCGAACCATGGGAATCCCGCTATCGCGCGGCCGCGATTTCTCATCCCGCGATCTGTACGACGCGACGCCCGTGGCCATCATCAGCGAAGCCCTGGCGCGAGAAAGTTTCCCGAATCAGGAGCCCATCGGCCAGCGGCTCCAATGCGGTTTGGATTCAGTGGGGAAATGGATGACTATTGTCGGCGTGGTGGGAGATGTTCGTCAAAGCTCGCCCGCTTCCGCGCCCGAGCCGGAGATGTATATGCCGCTCGAGCAGCACCCGTATTTCGGGAACGAAATACAAGTAGTGATCCGGACCACGCTCGATCCGAGTTCGCTCACGAACGCTGTGCGACGGCAGGTACGCGCTATGAATCCTGAAACCGCAATGAAGTTCACAACTATGGACGCAATGGTAGCAGGGTCCATTTCGAAGCCGCGTTTCCGCATGTTCCTGATCAGCGCCTTCGCGGGACTCGCGCTGATCCTCGCGCTGGTGGGCGTCTACGGCGTGATGAGCTTTGTCATCACTCAGCGAACCTCCGAGTTCGGCCTGCGCGTGGCGATGGGCGCGAAGCCCGCGGACGTGGTTGGTTTGGTGCTGCGCGGCGCTCTACGGCTGGCCGCCATCGGACTAGCAATCGGCCTGCTGCTTTCACTCGCCGCCAGCCGCGTAATGGCCAGCATGCTGTTTGCGCTGAAATCAACCGACGCCGTCACCTACGCGGCAGTCCTGCTCGCCGTAACTCCGATCATTCTGCTAGCCGCGGCTGTGCCGGCCTGGCGCGCCGCCCGCATCGACCCGGTAACCGCACTCCGCCAATAACGCCCAGCCCGTAGTCCCCAGCCCCGTTCCCCGGATCAGCGCTACCAGTTCGTCACAGCGATCGAGGCCCACCACCGGTGCGGCCAGCGACTTGAATTTCGCAATCAATTCGTCCCAGCTCAACGGATTTTTCGGGTCGCCCTTAGGATGCCGGATTACTGTCTCCAAGTGTCTCCCGTCGGCGAGATCGATCGCGACGCGAGCGGGCCATTCTTCCGGGAAGTTCTTCTCGATCCGGATGTCTTTCTGCACCACTACCCTGCCCATCATCCGCCGGATGCTCTTAGACCGTACATTTTCTTCCGTAAACTGATCGCTTCCCGCAGCACGGTACATCGCCGCCATGGCCGCACCAAATGGCATGGAGAACTGGGCTTCGACAATCGATTGCGGATTGTATTTCTGCCCGCGTGGCTCCGCAACCAGCGCCCAACCGGCTTCGAGAACTGCGACCTCGATGCGGAGGATCTCATCCGGTTGAAGGTCGTGCTCGCGCACCAGGGCGAGAATCCCGTCGATCGGTCCTTGCATATAGCGGCAGCAGGCGTGCGGCTTGACGGACGTGCGCATAATCTCGAAAGATTCGCCGAGATCCTCCCTGATCAGTTCGGGCAGCGGTTTTTTCGAGTGACCGTTGAGGAATCCGTCGCGCCCTTCCAGAATCGTCGACGGTCCGCGAAAACCTTCGGCGGCCAGCATCGCTGCCTGAATGCCATTCTGCGCCGCGAGACCCGGATGCAGCCGCTTGGTCCACGCGCCCTCTGCCAAGAATTCCATTGACCCGGCGGCCATGCTTCCCGCGATTCCGAAGGCGGAAAGCATCTGGTCCGCCGTCAGATTCAGCAGCTTCGATGCCGTAGCTGCTGCACCGAACGCGCCGCAAGTGGCCGTGGGGTGAAAGCCCAGCCAATAATGCTCTTTCGGTTGCAGCGCCATGGCGATGCGCGCAGCAGCCTCATATCCGGCCACCACCGCCGCAGTGAATCGGTCTACAGAGACGTCGGGAAGTGATTCCGCAAGCGCAAGCGCAGCAGAGAACATCACCACGCCCAGATGAATGGATCCAGCATTGTGCGTATCATCCATTTCGATAGCATGCGCCGCCGTGCCGCACGCAAGCGCCGCGTAGCCCGGCAGCGTGCGGGCATTCAGACGCTCGATCATCTTGTACACCGGCGCGGACGACTCTTCCTGCGATCCACGAATCGCAACACCAAGATAATCGAGCAGAAGATAGCGCGTTCGGTCGAAAACTTCCGCCGGCAGATCCTCGGGCCGGAGCCTTGCAAGAAAGTCAACCAGATCCCGCGTTTCGTTCATTCCGGGCCTCGCTTCGGCGCAAGAAAACTGCGGCGCAGGACGACAATCCGCTCGCGATCCTGGTTGTACCCGCGAGTCTCGATAGACACGATCCCGCGATCCGGCTTGCTCGCCGACTCCTGCTTCTCCAGCACTTCCGATTCCGCGTACAACGAATCGCCGGGGAAGAGCGGCCGCTCGAAAGTTACGCTTTCATATCCGAGATTGGCGATCGTCTGGCCGCTAGTATCAGCCACGCTCATGCCGACCGTCAGGCTGAAGACCAGCGTATCGATTACCGGGCCCCGACCGGCGTGGTGCCGATCGATGAACAAGGGATTCTGGTTCATGGTCAGCAGCGCGAACCAGGTGTTATCGTGTTCGGTAATGGTGCGCCCCGGCCAGTGCTTATAAATTGCCCCGGTTTCAAACTCTTCGTAATAGCGCCCGAAACTCATGATCAGGCACCGACTCCCTCACGGTCGCGGTTCGGCTCCGTTACCGAACCGCGAGCGTAAGCGACCGGTGCTTTTGAATTCTTCACGGATTCTCTCGATACTTTTTCAACAAATTGCGCGCGATGATCAACCGCTGCAGTTCATTCGTGCCACCGCCGATAACAACCAGCGGCGCGTCCCGATAGTAGCGCTCCACCGGAAAATCCTTGGAATATCCGTTCCCGCCCAGAATCCGCATCGCCTCCAGCGACACTTCCGCCGCGGTTTCGGTAGCAAACAGCTTGGCCATGCCCGCTTCCAGGTCACACCGTTCGCCGCGATCCTTCTTCTCGGCGGCGGAATAAATCAGCAACCGCGAGGCTTCAATCCGTGTGGCCATATCGGCCAGCTTGATCTGAATGGTCTGATGCTCGGCGATCGGTTTCCCGAACGTAGTGCGCCGCTGCGCATAGCGAATTGCTTCCTCGAAGGCCGCGCGTGCAATCCCCAGGCCCCGCGCCGCAACGTTGATGCGCTCCGCTTCAAGACCTGTCATCACCTGCTTGAATCCTTCATTCTCCACACCACCGATCAGGTTCTCAGCCGGCGCCGGAAAATCCTGGAAGTGCAGCTCGCAGGTTTCCACGCTCTTGTAGCCCAGCTTGTCGATGTCGCGGCTCACCGTCAGCCCCGGAGCACCCTTTTCAATCACGAATGCACCCATTCCCTTGTGGGGCGGCTCCGTACGCGGCCCGGTCTTAGCCAGCAACAAAAAGGTATTTCCGTAGCGCCCATTCGTCACCCACATTTTCGATCCGCTAATCCGGTAAACATCACCGTCACGCACAGCAGTGGTGCTGATGTTCTGCAGATCCGTGCCGGCGTTGGGCTCGGAAAGACAAATCCCCCCGCGCCGCTCGCCCGATGCCAATCCGGGCAAGAATCGCCGCTTCTGTTCCTCGGTTCCAAAACGAATCAGCACGTCGCACAGCACCGAATGAGTCCCGATCACGCCCGCCAACCCGAGCCAGCCCCGCGAAAGTTCCTCGAAGATCATCGCGAAGGTTGTGAAATCGATCTCCGCGCCGCCGTAAACTTCGGGAACATTCAATCCAAACAGACCCATCTTCCGCATCTCGCCCACCAGCGCATGTGGATATTCGTTGCGATGCTCCATCGCGGAAGCCACCGGAACCACTTCTTTGTCGACGAACTGGCGCACGGTCGCGACCATCAGCTCCTGTTCCGAGGTCAGCTTTCTCACGTCGTTTCTCCCTCAGGCCGCTTCGGCACCACGATCTTGCGCTCCAGCGTCAGAATGGTCTCTTCGCGCTGGTTGAGTCCGCGCGTCGCGACAATCACAAGGCCGCGCTCATTGGGCAGTTCCTCTTTCATAACCACGGTCGACTCCGCATAAATGGTATCGCCGTGAAAGACCGGCCCAAGATGTCGCACATTAGAATAATCCAGCGTCTCGAGCGCACGCCCGCCGATGTCCGCCTGGCTCATGCCAATCACCAGGCTGATCACCAGCGGACCCGCCACCAGCCGCCGTCCATGTTGCGTACCGGCGGCGTAGTGCTCGTCAATGTGCAGCGGATGCTGGTTCATGCTCATCAGGCTGAAGAGCGTATCGTCGAACTCGGTGATGGTGCGGCCGGGCCAGTGACGAAAATGCCGCCCCGTTTCCAGTTCCTCGTAATAACTGCCGTAGCCCATATCAAGATCCGATGGCGCAAGCACGCGAGCGGACCAGTTCATCGATTTCCGCTTCGCTGTAACCGGCTTCCAGTAATATCGCGCGCCCGTGTTCGCCGAGTTTGGGCGGTGGACCTGCAACCACCGGCGGAGTAAGCGACAGCCCAATCGGCAGCCGCGGAATTTTCGCTGATCCTTCGCCATCCAACACCACTTCGGCAAGCTGATCGAGCGCCGCAGCCTGTTTGTCATCCATCACTTGTTCCGCGTTCTGTACTGCATCGCCGGGGACGTCGTGCTGCTTGAATAGCGCCAGCCAATGCTCGGTCGGCTTCTTACACACAAGGTCAGCGATCGGACCCTCCAGATCCGCGCGATTGCGTACACGGGACGCATTCGTCGAGAATCGAGGATCCGCTAACCAATCCTCGCGTCCGATCGCTGTGCACAAACGCCGAAACAGCCGATCGTTCGATATACCGATCATGATCGCGCCATCCAAAGTCGCAAATGCGCCGTAAGGAGCCATCGCGTTGTGCCGCGAGCCCTCCGGTCCCGGACTGACGCCGGTGAACTGCTGGTACAGCAGGTGATAACACATCAGCATCACGCCGGTCTCGAATAGCGATGCATCCACGCGCTGGCCGCGGCCGGTGCGCTGCTTCTCGAACAGCGCGGCCAGAATGCCGAGCGCCATCCACACTCCAGCCCCCATGTCGAGAATGGAAACGCCCGCGCGAATCGGAGTCTCGGCATTCGGCCCCGTCACGCTTACGATGCCGGTGCGCGCCTGCAGAATTGCGTCGTAGCCAGGCTTCAAATAATCCGGACCACGCTGCCCATAAGCCGAAAGCGAAGCATAAATAATATCCGGATTGCGTGCGCGAATGGCCGCTTCATCCAAGCCCAGCTTCTCCGCCTTGCCTCCGCGAAAGTTCTCGATAAAAACTTCGCAACCTGATGCCAGCCGATATACGATCTCGCGGCCCGCGGGCTTCGTGATATCGACTGCGATGGACCGCTTGCCGCGATTGATGGGCACGAAATAAGCGCCCCACTCCCCGCGATGCGGCCCCATATTGCGAGCATCATCGCCGCCGTCGATTCGCTCCACTTTGATGATGTCCGCACCCAGGTCGGCCAGGATCATGGTGGCCGTAGGGCCAGCCACAACCGTGCTCAGATCCAGCACCCGAACGCCTGTGAGTGGAGGTGGCAAGAAGTTGAAGATAGCACAGCGCTATGCTGTGATTGACCCTGCGTAGCGATCATGACCACGCCAACCGGTCGGCCAGAGGACCGCGCCCGTTCCAATATCGACCGCCTTCTTACAGATTCCGGCTGGATTATTCAAAATCGCAACGGTATTAATATCGAAGCCGGCCGTGGCATCGCCATTCGCGAATTCCTGCTCGCTCCTGGGCACGGTTTTGCCGACTACCTGCTCTACGTGGATGGTTATGCGGCGGGCGTGGTAGAAGCGAAGAAGGCCGGTGTTCCACTGACCGAGGTGGAGCTGCAGACCGATCGATATAGCGTCGGTCTTCCGGAAAATCTCCCAGCCCCGCGACGGCAGGAGGCCTCAGCAAAGCTTGACGCGCTTCTGGCCACCAAAGGGGTGACCGAGGACGAGCTGGTTGCGGATTTCACGCGCTGGCGCGCAGCCAAGCGCCGATGATGTTACGAATTTCGGACATGTGGTAACGCCATGGTTGAAACTATAGTGTTATAGCCATAGATCCTTCGCGTAGGCTTTGGCCGTTTCGTGAGGTGACCCCTGAAACCAATGGTGAACATATGACAAAACGTATCCTGATTATTCTAGGCCATCCCGCCCATGAGCGTCAAAGCTTCTGCGAAGCCCTGGCGGCGGCTTACAGGGACGCCGCAGTGCAGGCAGGGCACGATGTGACTCTTATCAAAATAGCGGATTTGAAATTCGATCCTGTCCTGCATGAGGGATATCAGGGCAATCAGCCGCCTGAGCCGGATATTGCCGATGCGCAGGAGACAGTACGCCGGGCAGAGCATCTGGTCATCGTCTATCCCATGTGGGAGTACATGATGCCGGCGCTGCTCAAGGGATTTTTCGAGCGCACCTTTACGCCGGGTTTCGCTTATGCCCTGAAATCAAGAAACCCCCGAAGAAATGGCTTACTAGGAGGGAAATCCGTCCGCCTGATTCAGACCACGGGCATGGCTACTATCATGTACCGGCTGTTTTTCATGGCGCACGGAGCGAAGGCGTTTAAAGACATGCTCAGGTTTTGCGGCATCGCGCCGGTGCGCATTACTTATTTCGGCATGATCGAAGGAAGTGACCGCAGGCGCAAACGCTATCTGGAAAAAGCACGGGCGCTGGGACGATCTGGTCTTTAGGATTGTCTCCCGATAGACAGCCCCGGCTATTTCATTCGGGAAGGCAACTTGATTATCTCGCCGTCCACAGCGAACACGCCTTTGCCCTGATGATGGATTGTGCGTGGATGTTTTTGTGAGCGGTCGATCCATGCTCCCACTACCTCAAGAATAAAGATGCCGTATTTATTGACCAGCTTGGTATCGATCACCTTGCATTCAAGATTGGCGTAACACTCGTCGATAAGCGGCGCCCGCACACGGGCAGCTTTGGAGGGCGTCAGGCCGAACTTCTTAAATTTATCGACAGTTCGCCCGGAGGTATTACCGCATGCCACGACTTTTTTAGCAAGTTCCACTGTCGGTATGTTGATAACGCATTCTTTGGTTTTCTTCACGATGCCGAACGTGTAGTCACGGTTGCTGATGACGCAAGCCAGGATCGGCGGCTCAAAATCGATCATCATGTGCCACGACATGGTCATGATATTCGCCTGCTTGCCGCTCATGGTCGAAACCACCGGCCCCGGCTCGATCAGGCGGTAAACCTGAGATAAGGGTAAGGATGTTTTCGCCATGGGCATCATTTCCAGGTGAGAATTTCCGGCTGCTTGCGGGGTACGGCCGGCGTAACGCCTGCGGGTACGCCGACAATGATCGGGGCGAAGACGGTCATTTCAGCGGGGATGCCAAGTTCTTTCTTCCATTGCGGCGTATTCAGTGCCGTGACCGAGAGGCCGATGACGCAGCTGCCAAGCCCGTTCGCGCAGGCAGCAAGCATCAGGTTTTCCGCCGCCAGCCAGCAGTCGGAGACGACAAACGGTCCTAACGGCTTTCCACAGATAACGATCAGCGTTCCGGCGTTATAGAAGGCATTGAATTCCGGGGTCGTAAAGCGATCAGACGTATGGCTTCCTCCCGGAGGATGAATGGGATCGGCTCCAGCGGTCAGGAGTTCTTTCACGTTATCCGACAGGCGATTCAGGATGTTCTTATCCTGAATGACGGCAAACGCCCAAGGCTCCTCATGCACGGCGGTGGGAGCGTGGACGGCGGCATCGAGCAGTATGCGGATCATGGCCTGATCGATTTTCTGCGGCGCATAGTCGCGCACGGCGCGGCGATGATAGATGGCATCCATCGCGCTCATCGCAGTTTCTGACGGTGTAGTTTTCTGCTGGTTGGTCATAACATGCTCCTTTTATGCGGGTTGCGTGGTTAAACAGGGGTAATCCGTATAGCCTTCCGGGCCCTGGCCGTAGAACGTATCAGGGCGCGGCGTATTGAGCGGCGCGTTCAAGCGGAAGCGTTCTGGCAGGTCGGGATTGGCGAGAAACAGCTTGCCGAATACCACGGCATCCGCTTCACCGGCATCCAGCACCTGCTCAGCCGTTTATTTGGTAAACCCTTCATTGGCAATGTACACACCGCCGAACGCTTTTTTGAGCTGCGGCCCGATGCGCCCTTCGCCCAGGTGCTCACGCCCGCAGATAAATGCGATCTTGCGCTTTCCCAGTTCACGGGCGACATACCCGAAGGTTGCGGCAGGATTAGAATCCCCCATCGATTGCGCATCGCCGCGCGGTGCTAAATGCATGCCGACACGACCTGCGCCCCACACCGATACTACCGCATCGGTCACTTCCAGCATCAGCCGGGCGCGGTTTTCGATGGAGCCCCCATATCGATCGGTGCGTTTGTTACAGCGATCCTGCAAAAACTGATCGAGCAGGTAGCCGTTCGCGCCGTGGATTTCCACCGCGTCGAAACCTGCTTCTTGCGCATTCTGCGCGCCTTTGCGATACGCCTCGATAATACCGGGGATTTCCGCAAGTGTAAGTGCGCGCGGCACCGGATAAGGTTCTGTCTTACTCATCTGCCGCACATGCCCTTCCGCTGCGATGGCGCTCGGCGCCACCGGCAATGCGCCATCCAGAAAATACGGATGCGAGATGCGCCCAACATGCCAGAGTTGCAGCAGCATTCTGTTGTTGGTGCCCACGCGGCGCTCGCTGAAGGGGATATCACGGCCCGGCGGGCAGGCGCTGTTGTCGTGGTAGACGCGGTTGGCGGCAGGCTTCTTCTCCTCGTTGACGGAGTAGAACGGTTGTGTCTTCGGCATAGTTGGGCTCCCTTCTTCTGCTGTAGTTGATGGCGGACGATAGCAGATCATCGCGGGCGGGGCAAGCGCATGGACCGCGCATGGACCGTGCAGCATGGACAATCGAAGGGACTAATTTGCAAGAAAGACATGTGTCGGGCTGGTCCCGGATATGCAAGGGGTGCGAGTTCTAGGTAGTGGTCAAGTTTGAAGCATGGTTGTACAATAGGCCTTCCAATTCAAGCTTGGGAGGAACGGTATGCGCCGGTTTGGTCGCGAATACCTATTTCAGACAGCGGTTGGGGTCACTGTGACAGCGACGATCACAGTTGCGGCCATCATAGGTAAGTATTGGAATTGGCCCAATGCCGTGGTCGGAGCAGTGCTTCTACTCTCCGGATCAGTATACCTGCTGGAAAAGCTGGGCGTAGGGTTCTCGATAAAAGCGCGCGTTCGTGACTGGCTTGATAGTTCTGGCTATTCCATACGAACGGTGTCCGACAGCAATGAATTTCACTTTGTGATGACTGATAGTGTTGGAATGCAAACAGAGGTCATTCAAGCAAAGGCCGGAGATCCTATCTTGATCGTTGTTGCCAACAACAAAGCATCCCCGCAGCAATTGGCGGCTTTCGACGCACTTAGCACAGAGCACCAAATCTCTTTTTGGAAAGGTGTGCGTCTAGAACTGCTAAAGTACGGGGCACAATTTTCCAAACTAATTCTTGATGGTAACGGGGTTACTTTTTCGGAGAGCATACCTGTAGGCCGTGGCCTTACCAGTACTGAGTTTTTGAATCGTGTTTTGTTCGTTCGAACGGAAGCGAGATTGTATTGGGAACTTTTACTCAGCCTGTATGATCCGGCCCAGCACCAACTCGCGAATTAATCACCCTTATGCCGCTCTTTCTAATCGCTCTGTCGCTTCAATCAGGGCCACCAGGTCCGACACTTCCCAAAGCCGATCCGTTACGCCAGCGGCCATTGCAGGCGTAGTGCGGAGCGTGCCATGGATCTTGATGAGATTGTAGTTGAAATAGTACAGTGCAACAGCGGCGGCGTGATTCTCAATCTTTCGGCTGAAAGCATTCGTTAGCCGCGTATAGCGCCGATTGCCCATCCGCATGCTCAAGTTCTGTCGCTCAACGTAGCTGGTGCTGATATGCGCTGGATCGGGGTTGCCTACGATGGCTTGGCGCTTGCAACCGATACATTGTGCGGGTGAGTATCGCTTCTCGGATTCCGCAGATTCGCCGTATAGCTTCACGAGCATCGCGTAATCAACATTCATGCCGGAGAACGCGTAATCCACGGCTTCTAGATATGCCCTGTGCCCATCGCTGGTAAGCTGGACGCGATTATCAAGACGTTGGCGAAGGTCGTATAGAAACTGAGATGCAACACCAGCGTCACGACCAGGGCTCAGCAGCCAACACGGTACCAACTTTGTATCGGCGTCGATTGCAACCCACAGCCATACGTCACCAGCATTGGGATTCTTAGCTGCGATCTCAGGCGTCACGTTCTTCGCTTTTGCGTAACAGAAGGCCCATTGCTCATCGACTTGTATCCGCTCGCACTTCAAATTGCGGAATACTTCGTCCTGAAACTTTGACGCAACAGCACAAGCCTGAACCAACAACTTGAGAATGGTAGGCTTGGAAATGCCCGTCATTCTTGCGGTAGAGCGAATAGAGCAACCTTCCACCAGAGCAGATATCACCGCCGCGCGTATCTTCGAATCTAGCCGGTTCATGTTTATATTATGCTTGAGCGGAACAGGCATTGTCAATAGCAAAGTTGCTGTTTTACGCCTATTTTCATGGCGTTTTGGCCCCGCTTTGACCCTCTGCTCATGACAGTTGTAGGATTGCCTCTAATCGCTTTCCGCGTTCTCGGGTATGTCCCCTCCCCATTCCCATAGCGATACGCGTAGCTTTAGCGCAACTTGCTAGTTGCGCTGGCATTTGAATTGCAGTACTCTGGAATGGTTAGAAGCGTAAGCGGCTTCTAGTTTGTTGTAGGCCTTTGGAACCTAAACTAGAAGCCGCCCAGCGGAAAGTAGGTCAAAGTGAGAAGCACCGCGCCCCATGGATAAGGGGCGAGCAGTTCCTTTTTAAGTTCCCCCTCTATCAGGGAACCGAGCTCCCCAGTGGTGGCCCTCCTTCCAAAAGGGGGCTCCTCTGGGGCGGGGGAACTGACTCCCGTCCGCTTTTCTATTGTGCCATAAGTGTGTTTGAAAAAGGTGAAAAAAAGTATGACTCCTGAAGCTGTAGGCGCAACACCTTTCGATCCAGCCATTGACGAGGTGCGCTCTAAGATGAGTGGCCTGCAAACAACCCTGGATACCCTGTTACGGCTTCAAGCTGAATTCAGGGGTGCTGGCGCGGGTCCCGCCGTGCGCCAGCACGGGGAGCCGGAGGCTATCTCGCACGATACCTTTTTCAGTATGACTATTGGGGACGCCGCAAAGAAATACCTCGCAATGGTGAAGGCCACCAAGTCCACTGCCGATATTTCTGAGGCACTGGAAAGCGGGGGCCTAAAGCATTCCTCCAAGAGCTTCGCGACTACAGTACGCTCGATATTGGGTCAACGTGATAACTTTGTACGCGTGCCGAATGGAGATTGGGGCCTAGCTGAGTGGTATCCGGGTATGGGTCGAGGGCGCAAACCCAAAGCGGAAAAGCCAACTGCGCGGAGGAAAAAAACATCTGAAGCGCCAGGCACGCCGAAGAAGAGGCAAGCAAACCAGCGGCCCGTTCCTCCGAAGAAGCACGTTACCGATCAGGGATCACTCAAGGGCCGCATATTAAAGTTCTTGGGCATCAATCCCGCCCGAGCTTTTAGTACTTCCGAAATTGCTGAACAGGTTAACGGGTCGGGCCCATCAGTAGCAGCCGCACTTTCAGTATTGTTAAAGACAGAAAGCATTGTGCGCCCAGAAACCGGCCGCTATCAATCCAAAGAAGGCTAACAAACCAGTGCCGGTTACATTCGGTCCTGCATGAACCATGGGACAAAAGAAATATCCGCCGTTGAAGCGTGCAGAAGTGGAGGCGATACTGGGAGCCCTTGGCTTTACCGCCAAGTATCAGGAAGGTTCCCATTGTCAGTACGAGAGGGAAGCGGACGGCAAGCGTCCTAGGAGCGTCGTGACGGTCGATAAAGCCGAGCGTGAGTTTGGCGAGTTCCTGCTCCGAAGCATGGTCCGGCAGTCCAACTTCTCGCGGGACGAATTTTATGGAGCAACGAAGCGAACAGCAGTCAAGGCGGCAGTGAGATTCTTGCGCTTAGGTACTTCTACCAAGGGGGAATAAGGGTGTTTCCGGTTCGTGGTAGAGTCTACTGTGGTGTATACTGAATTCGTGAGGAAACGTCCTTGGGATGAGGAGGGGATACGTGTCTCAAACAACAGTTGACGATACGACCCGCCAAGTCGGGCCGCCTATCCGATCTCCTATTAAATCTTTCACGCTTCGTTGTATCATCTGGCGGGCACCAGATGAGAGCTTTTTTGCGGAATGCATCGATTTGGACATTGCCGTCCATGGAAGAAGCCAGGCAGAAGCGGAGCGAAAAATGAGGTCAGCAATTACCAGTTATCTGAAAGTCGTTCTATCTGGAGATCCGGCTGGCCTGCTCCCCCGTCCAGCACCCTGGTCACATCGGCTGCGATACCACTTGTATGCAGCCCTCGCCGCAGTTATCTCCGCTCGTCGGAGTTTCCGTCTAATGGAACTGTCGAGCGAGTGTCTCTGTCATTCGTGATCGCCTACTTTTTCAGTTAGGAACTGGCCTGATTATCCCAGCGTGCACGAGCAGCCTTCAACGCGATCTCCCGTCGGCGCTTGGGTGTTAATGCCTTCGCCCGGTTCGCGCCGCCGATCTTGCCGCCCTTGCGACCGAGAGCGGACATCACCCGATAAACTTCGGCGTCTGTGGGGGCGTCCCCGTTCTTGGATTCCACTTGCTTTGTTGATTGCTCACCCAGGAAGTGCGCGAGCTGGTTAACGTCGGTGGGTCTCTTGACCTTGGCCGGAGCTTTCTTTTTCATACCTCCAGCATGGCACGAATGCTTAAGCCGTTCAAGCTAAAGAAAATTCAAACTTGACCACTACCGAGTTCTATTCCCTAATCACTAATCGCCGCCGGATCGTAGTACCTTATACGGCTACCGAGGCACTTGAGGCGATTTCTGCCCTGCTTGCGTTACCAGGCATACGCTTGCTGCCCACACCTGCCCGTGCGGTGGCGGGCTGGATGGCCTTGTTGCAGCGCCATCCCGTGACAGGCCGCGATGTGTTCGATCTGCAGCTTGTCGCAACCATGCTCGCCAATAATATTCGGCGCATCTACACGTTTAATATCGTGGATTTCGAAGTGTTCCCCGAACTGACGGTTACCGCCCCGCCGGAAGGCATCTGATGTCCTCCGCGGCTTCCGGTCTCGTCAACAAAGTCTGGAACTACTGCAATCTGCTTCGCGATGACGGGGTCTCCTACGGCGATTACGTTGAGCAGCTCACTTATCTTCTCTTCCTCAAGATGGACTATGAGCGCACTCGCCCTCCTTACAACAAAAAGTCCACCATCCCCTCCGACTACAACTGGGCCAGCCTCATTGAACTCGACGGCTTACCGCTTGAACAGCACTACCGCAATACCCTTGAAAACTTGGGCAAGGAGCCTGGCATTCTCGGCATTATCTTCCGCAAAGCCCAGAACAAGATCCAGAATCCAGCTCACCTTCGCCGCCTGATCGTCGATCTGATCGATAAAGAACCGTGGAGCGCTCTCGCAGCCGACGTTAAGGGCGACATCTACGAGGGCTTGCTCGAGAAAAACGCGCAGGATACAAAGTCCGGCGCCGGCCAGTATTTCACGCCTCGCGTCCTGATCGATGCCATTGTCGAGGTCATGCGTCCGAAGGCGGGAACTACAATCATTGATCCCGCGGCAGGCACAGGCGGCTTTTTGCTTGCGGCAGCCACCTACATCATTAAGCATCACAAGCTCGATCCTGATCAAACACGGCACCTCGAAACTGGAGCGCTCTACGCTGTGGAGTTAGTGGCCGCGACAGCCCGTCTGTGCGCCATGAACCTGCTGCTCCACGGGCTCGGAAACGAAAAGAACATTGCAGCCGGCCGGGATAGCCTCGCCGCCAAGCCATCCGTCAACTACGACATGGTGCTCACCAACCCGCCCTTCGGCAAGAAGTCCAGCATCACGGTAATCAACGAAGAGGGCGATGAGGTAAAGGAACGCCAGAGATTCTCCGCGATGACTTCTGGGCCACCACCAGTAACAAGCAACTCAACTTCCTGCAGCACGTCCGCAGTCTGCTGAAGATCAATGGCCGCGCGGCCATTGTGGTGCCGGGGAACGTTCTCTTTGAGGGCGGCGCAGGTGAAACCATTCGCAAACGGCTGCTGCACGATTGCGATGTCCACACTCTGCTCCGGCTCCCTACCGGCATCTTTTACGCGCAGGGAGTGAAGGCCAATGTGCTCTTCTTCGACCGCAAGGCGGCCGGCGAGAAGCCCTGGACCCAGGCGCTCTGGATCTACGATCTCCGCACCAATAAGCACTTCACACTGAAGACTAACACCCTAACCCGCGCCGACCTCGACGACTTCGTCCGCAGCTACAATCCCGCCAACCGTCACGAGCGTACCGAAACGGAGCGCTTCCACCGCTTCTCGTATGAGGACCTTTTGAAGCGGGACAAAGCCAACCTCGATATCTTCTGGCTCAGAGATGACAGCCTCGGCGACTCTTCCGATCTCCCCGACCCAGCCATCCTGGCCGCCGAGATCGTGGAGGATCTGCAAGCGGCACTCGATCAATTTGCCCAAATAGCTTCAGATCTCTCGGCAGGTGAGCGCAGCACGCGGGAGCCGTAAGATGCTGCGAGTTCCCGGCTCCATCGCCTGGTCCATCCTAGCAGTCTTCACGTGCGGCGCCCTTTATTACTTCGCCAACCGTTCCATCTACTACCCCTACAAATATCCGCAAGGATTCTGGGACATGCAACACCAGGTGCACGCGACCGATGTCTGGATCGACACGCAGGATGGTGTGCGATTGCATGCGTGGTTTGTTGCCCGCGAAGGCGCGCGCTGGGTGACGCTCTACCTGCACGGCAACGCCGGCAACATCACGCACCGGCTGCCGCACATCCAGGAAATCGTGGCGGCCGGATCGTCAATTTTAATACTGGATTACCGCGGCTACGGCAAGAGCAGTGGGCGGCCCACCGAGAAGGGACTCTATATCGACAGCGAAGCTGCCTTCGCGCACCTGCTTGGAATGGGCTATCGCGCAAACCAGATCATTGTGCACGGCGAATCGCTCGGAACTGCCGTCGCTGTAGACTTGGCATCCCGCCAGCCCTGCGCAGCTCTGATCCTCGAAGCTCCGTTCACTTCCGCGAACGACGTCGCTGGAAGCGTGCTCCCCATCCTGGGCCCGCTGCTGGTCCACAGCTACAATTCACTTTCGAAGATCCGCCGGATTCAAGCGCCCAAGCTATTCCTGCAAGGTGACCACGACGAGATCATCCCGCCGCGCCTGGGCCAAGCGCTCTACGCGGCCGCACAATCCCCAAAGGAATTCTGGGTGGTGGAAGGCGCAGGCCATAACGACATCTTGGAGACAGCCGGGCCACGTTATCGGCAAAGGTTGGAACGGTTCTACGGAGAATTAGCCACAGATGGGCACGAATGAGATCCGACTCACTTCGCCGCCCAATACGCCCGATGCCCAATGTAATCGGGATCCGGCAGATTCCCTAAAATCACTCGACGCAGCTCCAAAATATCCACCTCGCCGGTCTTTGCGTACAGCAGCTTCCCGCCCGGCGCAATTACAACCGTGTAAGGCAGCCCGGATTCCCATTTCGCATCGAAGGCCGCCTGCATGGCGTAAGTATCGTCCGAGGCAAATTGAAGATTGCGGCTGGAAGCGTGCTGTTTTTCGAGCGCCTTCATCACACCGGCCCGCTCGTCCGGATAATTGGTGGAAACCATTACCAGATCGAAATCGCGTCCCCGAAACATGCGATATGTGGTCTCAAGATCAGGAAACTCTTTCATGCACGGACCGCACCACGTGGCCCAGAAATTGATCAGCAGAACTTTATCGGTCGGATTGGACCGCAGTTTCTTCAGCGCCTCGGCCGTAGCGGCTTCCAGCTTCACCGGCTCCGCTTCAATCTTCGCCAACTCAGCCACCCGGCCCTCGTGCTTTGATTTCCACTTTGTTGAACAGCCGAATACTCCCGTGTGCGGCACCGTCACAGGCTTGTGGGCCAGCAGCGCGTCAATGGCGTTCCGGGCGTCCTGCGTTTTCACCAAGGACTCGCGCTGGCTATTGTCGACGCGTCCCTCATAACGCAGCTTGCGTTCCGCATCGAACACAAAGACATGCGGCGTGGCCTTGGGACCGTACGCGCGCGCGACAGATTGCGTTTCGCCGTCGTACAGGTACGGGAAGTTGAAATTCCGGTACGCAGCGCGGATCTTCATCTCTTCGAAGCTGTCGCTGACATCCGTATAACCGAGCTCGCTCAACCACACCGCCTCCGGATCATTGGGCTCAATCGCTACCAGCGTCACGCCCCGGCCGCGATAGTCATCCGCGAGCTTCTTGATGCGGCTTTCGTAGAGTTGCGCGGTGGGGCAGTGATTGCACGTGAAGACGATGGCCAGCACTGGCGCGTCCGAATAGTCGCTCAGTTTGTGAATCTGGCCGTCGATCCCAGGGAGCGCAAAATCCGGCGCCGGCGAACCAATTGCGAGAGTTGGGTGCCGATCG
>CZKS01000015.1_pt1 | contig 20891 bp, 14 predicted proteins | sample 1122221 | NCBI WGS metagenome assembly CZKS01 (sample SAMEA3539301, study PRJEB10725) | soil metagenome | biome: tundra; feature: field; material: soil | place: USA | collected 2010-05 | depth 0.15 m
GGTGCATGATGTTTACGAGAAGTGGGTGGATAGCGGCATTGACAAGGAGTGGTTGATGGCGCGCAATGGCTGGGAGAAGCGCGCCTTCCAGTCAATCGAGATGTACAGAGGTCAGGATGTAGTTCACACATTCCCGACCGTATCAGAGCTGAGGGCCGTGCTGCTCGAATTCTTTGATGACACTTCGGTCTCGATTCCGGCTTACCCGTTGGGCGAGCGCTGCCCCCGTTTCGTGTTGAGGAAGTGCCGGTGACTGCCGCGGAATCAGCCGAGTTGTACTCCCTCACTTCCCTACAAAAAAGCATGGTGCTGGCCTCGCTGCGCGCACCGCGATCCGGTGCTTACGTCTTGCAGGATGTTTGCGAACTGAGCGAAGATCTTGACGCCGAACTCCTCGAGCGCGCGTGGCGTCAAGTGGCGCAACGCCACGCGGCCTTGCGCACCAGCGTCATTCTTGCGGAGAACACGTTTCTGCAGCGCGTGCATGCGAATCCGTTGATTCCGTGGCTCACGCTGGATTGGAGCGGCATCGCTCCAGACCACAGGCAGCAAACGCTGGCGGAGTTCTTGCGCCAGGACTGGGAACGTGGATTCACTTTTGATGACGGCGTTCCCATGCGTTTCACGCTGATTCGGAGTTCGGAACGCTCACATACGCTGATCTGGACAATCCACCACGCCCTGCTGGACGGGCGCTCGCTAGCCATCGTGTGGCAACAGTGGTTCGGCATTTACGACGCATTCCGCCGCGAAGAAGAGCTCCGGCTGGACCATCCGAGAGATTTCCGCGATCATGTTGACTGGGTCCAACAGCAAGATTTGAACCGGGCCGAGCAGTTCTGGAAGGAATATTTCGCCGGAATTTCCCAGACTACCGATTGCGTCATCGACCGTGTCCGGCCCGCACGCGCTTCCTACACCGAAGGTGCGGGCAAAGAGAGAGTGCAACTCTCCGAGGAGCTAACCGGGGAGATCGAGGGTTTTGCGCGGCGTCACGAGATCACCGTCAACACCACGGTTCAAGGCGCATGGGCACTGCTGCTTGCACGCTACAGCGACAGGTCCGATATCGTTTTCGGGACCACTCGTTCTGGCCGCCGATCCTCGGTTGAGGATACCGCTGGAATGGTTGGCGTTGTCATCAATACATTGCCATTTCGGATCGCTGTGCCCGCACATCTTCCGCTGCTCTCGTGGTTAAAGCAGATCCGCGAGCAATGGATCGCGATGCGGGAGTTTGAGCACACGGCTCTCGAGAAAATCTGGGAATGGAGCGGTCTGCCGCCTGGCATGCCGCCCTTCGACACGTTACTTGTTTATGAGCACGAGCCTCTTTCTGAAACCATGCGAAAGCTCGGCGGCAATTGGCAGCATCGCAGCATCACCCGAACGCAGCGCACAGATTCTCCGCTAACACTCGCGGCTTATGGAAGGCCGCTGTTGACTCTGGAAATTGTCTACGACCTAAGCCGGTTCGGGCGCGAGTGTGTTCGAGCCATGACCGGACATTTGTCTACGCTGCTCCAGAGCTTTGTCGCGCACCCAGATCGCCCGCTCGCGGAACTGAAGATGCTCACCGAGCGCGAGGAACGTTGGCTGCTTGATGATGTTAACCACACCCAAACCCTCTATCCACGGGATGTGTGCGTCCACCGGCTCTTCGAACTGCAGGCAGCGCGAATTCCGGCCCACGCTGCATTGGACGCTCCCGGCGGAACCGTTTCTTATCAGGAGTTGAATCAGCGCACGAATCGACTGGCGCGATTTTTGCGTGAAAAAGGCGCACAACCCGAAGACTTCATCGCAGTGTGTATGGATCGGTCGCCGGAGGCAGTCATCGCAGTTCTCGGAGTTGTGAAAGCAGGTGCGGCTTTCCTTCCATTAGACCCCCGTCTTCCGGAGGCGCGGCTCACGTCCATGCTGGAAGACGCGCACCCGAAGTTTGTGCTCACCGACGACACCAGTTTTTCGAAGCTGAGATTTTATGGTTCCAGCGTGCTGAACCTCGTCCGGTTGGAAAGCGATATGGCCCGCTGCTCGGAAGAAACTCTTCCCGAAATCGCTGTGCCGGCCAACGCCGCTTATGCCATCTATACTTCGGGTTCAACGGGCAAGCCGAAGGCTGTGGTGATCACGCATCAGTCTTTGGTGAGCTACGTTCTAGCCGCGGCGTGCGTATACGGAATCTCGGATTCCGACCGCCGTATTCAGTTTGGCTGGATGGGAAGCGATTTTTTTGTGGCCGAAGTCTTCAACCATCTATGTGCTGGCGCAACGCTGGTCTTTTGCCTGGACCGGCAAGGGAATTCAGTCACGGAATTCTTGCAGCTTCTCGACCAGCAGCGTATAACAATCACCGGCATGCCAAGTTCGTGGTGGCATCAGTGGGTCGCGTTATTTTCCCAAACTGGTTTTACACGGCCCCACTCGTTGCGAGCGGTGATCACCGGAATGGAACAAGTGAACCCCGCCGCGCTCCAAACCTGGAAGCGTGAGGTTGGCACGAGCATTCGGTGGTTCAACGCCTATGGTCCTACCGAAACCACCTGCACGTCGACGATCTACGAGGCGGGCTCGTCCGAATGGGAGGGCGAGCAGTTCGTGCCCATCGGTAAGCCCGTCGCGAATACTCGAACGTATGTTTTGGACCGCGAGCGGAACCCTGTCCCAGTGGGTATACCGGGCGAGCTTTACATCGGAGGCGTGGGCGTGGCGCGCGGGTACTTGAATTCGCCGGAATTGACCGCTCAGCGATTCCTGAGGGATCCTTTCAGCGCCGATCCTGAGAGCCGGCTGTACAGGACCGGCGATCAGGTATTTTATCTGCCGGACGGCAATCTTGTTTTTCTGGGGCGTTTGGACAGGCAAGTGAAGATCCGCGGTTTTCGAGTGGAACTCGACGAAATCGAAGCGGTCTTGGCAAGGCACCCGTCGGTTCGCGAATGCGCGGTGATAGTCCAAGGCCAGGAGAGCCAACAACGGCTGATCGCATACCTGTCTGCTGTGGGTGAAGCAAATCCCGGCCAACTGCGCCGGCACGTTTCCGCGCATCTGCCATCCCACATGCTTCCGGCAGCATTCGTAATCCTCGCCAGCATGCCGCATACTTCAGGAGGCAAAATCGATCGTCAATCTCTTCCCGCGTTCGAACCGGAGATGCTTGGTCCCGATCAAGAATTCCAAGTGCCTGCCACCGCAACCGAGAAACGGTTGGCCGCCCTGTGGCAACAAGCGCTCGGCGTCCCGGTGACGGACGCCACCACCAATTTCTTCGAGTTGGGTGGTGACAGTTTGAGAGCAGCTCAGCTTATCGTGCTCATTCAGGAACAGTTCGGCAGGGAGCTTGCATTTCGGACACTGCTTCGAGCACCGACCGTCGCGCGGATCGCGGCAATTCTGGATGGCGGCGAGAGTACGGTCGACGAAACATTTTCGGAATGGGACGCCGTGCTGCCGTTGCAGCCGGAAGGCTGGTTGACGCCGCTATTCTGCATCTCGCCAATCGTTCAAGGTCCATACAGTTTTCGCCCACTGGCAAAGCATCTCGGAGTGGACCGGCCGTTCTTTGTCGTGCGTGTTCTGCCTAAGGAGGGGCAACGCACTCCCACAGTCGAGGAGTTGGCCAGCCGCGCTACACAGGCTATTCGCGCCACAAGACCGCAAGGTCCCTACATGCTGGGGGGCTATTGTTTCGGTGGAACCGTTGCCTTCGAAGCCGCCCGCCAGCTCAGGTCCATGGGTGAAGAAGTACAGATGATCGCTCTCTTTGACACGCCCGCGCCCGGATATCCGAAGTTACTCCGTGGACACACGCGAAATTGGCGGCGGTTGCGCGAGGTGTTTGTGGGAGACGGAGCTCGCAAAATCCTTTCTCATTTGGACATGACGGGCCGGTTGATCAAAAGGAAAGTGATTGGCCAGACCGAACGCCGGCTTGCGCGCTTTGAATTGACGCAACCGATTCCCGAGGCAGGCGACTTCGCGAGCTGGCAGGAGCGCTCCACCAGAATGTACGTGCCGAGGCCAATCGACGTTCCCATTACGCAATTCATTGCCCAGGACGAGGCGATCAGCACCCGAATTCTAGAGGACCCGCGGCTGGCCTGGCGCGAATTGTGCACGGGCGACTTCCACGTACGTCGGGTGAGCGGCTCGCACGGAACGTTGTTGGAAGAACCACGAGCGGTAGAGCTTGCCCGAATATTAAGCGGGCTGCTGCGACAGGCGAATCCGGAAAAGGCGTCAGCCGCCGGGCGCTGATTTCTTCAGCGGGATAAACTTCACTGCGGACTCGTTGATCGCGAAGCGCAGATGGGTTGGCTCGGGGCCGTCGTTGTACTCGTAACCAAGATGGGCGTCGCAGCGTTTGCAGATGACGTCCACCCGCTTGGGTTCCTCAGCCATATCAACGTTAGTACGAATGTTCTCCTCGGCGATGACAGCCGAGAAACAAGCGTAGCCGCTTGGGCTGTCGAATTTGGTCTGGGAGCTGAACACCGCGTTGCCGCAGCACAGGCAGCGGTAGAGGCCAGCATCGCGGAGCTTAAAATAGGTGCCGTAGTAGGCCAGATCGCTGGTTCCCTTGCGCGTGACGTAAAATTGTTGAAGCGTGAGCAGCTTGCGCCACTCGGCTTCGGTGTGAAGCACTTTCTTTACGCGAGCGGGGCCGATTTTCTCGCCCGCATCGTTGAATTCCACGATAGTTACTTCCGGTTCGGACTCGCTTGAGCGCGCAATCGAAACGGATGCGACAACCGCGAAGCATTTAACCAACGAGCGCCGCGTGATTTGTTGTTTAGACATTATTTCGAACTGTCCGGCAGTTGAATCGGTACAAGACCCGCGTCGAATCCGGCATACTCGTTTTGCATCGTGTTTCCCTTGTATTCCATCTCCTGGCGCATCCCGATGCTGGAGGTGTAGTAGGCGAACGCCGTGGACGCCTTGAGCTGTACGAAGAACTGCTCTTCCGGTTTCTTGGGCTTCTTTTCGTTGCGGGCCATCTGGGCCACCACGGCTACGCGTTGCTTCGGCGTGGACTCGAGAAACGTTTTCTGATGCAGCTCACCGCTCAGTTTGTCCACCAGCTTCAGGCCTTCCCGGAATTTCTGGCGCGGTTCAGCCTCGAACGATTCCGCGAGTGATTTGTCCAGATACGTGGCAACCTTCGCGGCTCTGGCTCCAGGAGAATGATCGTCGGCGGGAATGATGATCTCGGTCAACTCATCCACCATCTGGAATTCGGCTGGGGTGAAGGAGAGTGGGGTCGTTTGTTGTGCGACACCTTGGGCAACCCCTTGGGCAACCGCGGGCACGGCTGCCACTGCGCCCGCTGCGATTCGTAAAAGATCCCGCCGTGAATGTCCTTCCATTACACGTTCCCCTTTCTGAGCTCATCCGCAAGATGCTCGCAGGAACGCCAGCACAAGGCCATGATGGTCCAAGTGGGATTCTGGCAGGACGCGTTTACGTGGCTGGATCCGTCCACCACCAGCAGATTGGGGACATCGTGCGATTGCTGGAATTGGTTCAGCACCGATGTTTTCGGATCGTTGCCCATGCGCGAGGTTCCCAGCTCGTGGATTGACCAGCCCTCGGTCAAAATCTCCCGGTTCACTGAAACAACCTCGATACCGGATGCTTCAAACATTTCGCGCGCAGTGACGGCCATGTCGGCCGCCATTTTCTTCTCGTTGTCGCCGAACGTGTAGTTGAATTTGAGAACCGGCACGCCCCACTTGTCCTTCACATTCGGATCGATGCTCACACCGTTTTCGTAGCGCGGAAGAACCTCGCCGAACGCACCCATGCTGATGTAGGCGCCGGCGTAATCGCGCACAGCTTTTTTGTAGCTGCTTCCGAATCCCAGCGTCTCAAACGCGTTGCCGGGGATCATGGTGGTTCCGCTGCTGCCTTCGAATCCGTAGCCGCGGATGAAGTTGGATTGCTTGTCGGCGAGATTCCGGAAACGAGCCAGATAAAAGCTGCCAGGCCGTCCGTCGTCCAGGGTGCGAGGCTTGCCAACGAGATCTTTCACCAGACCATTGATGCCGGGACCCATAATGTGTTCGCAGAAATTGTGTCCCACGTGATTGCTTGAATTGCCGATGCCATTGGGATGCTGGCTGGATTTGGATAGCATCAGCAGGCGCGCGGATTCGAGCGTGGACGCTCCCAGTATCACAACGCGGGCGCGAGCTTCGTACGTCTTGCCGGATTCCGTGTCGATGAAGTTCACGCCCCGAGCCTTGCCGGTATTGGGGTCGACGGTGACTTCGAAAACGGTGGAGTTGGGGCGCAGCGTGAGATTTCCGGTATCCATCGCAGGCCGGATAAGCCCAGTGGGCGAATCGAACGCGGCGTGAATATCGCATCCACCCACGCGCCGGTCGCAGGCACCACGCCCGAAACATTTGCTCCGGTATTTGTTGTGTTTCAAACCATCCGTGGTTACGCCGGCGCGATAGGGCGTCAGCACACGGCCCATTTTCGCGAGCTCGCCGCGAAACTTCAATTCGGACGCGGTCAGCTTATTGGGACGCTGGAAAAGGCTGTCCGGCAGGTACGGCAGATTCTCCTTGTGGCCGGAGACTCCCAGGTACAGATCCACTTTGTCGTAGTAGGGCGCAATATCGGCGTAGGAAATGGGCCAGTCTTCGCCATAGCCGTCGCGCGATTTGGCTTTGAAGTCGTAATCGGAAAGGCGCAGCGCCAGGCGTCCCCAGATGTTGGTCTTGCCGCCTACGCAGCGGGCGCGCACCCAGGCGTATTTGGTGCCGGTGTAGGGATGGTCCTTCTCATCCACCACGATGTTCTTGCTGTAATCGGGGCCGTTCCAAGTTTGCACGTACGACTCGACGTGCGGAAACTTGGAATCCTTCGCATACGGCGGATTGCGGATATTGTATTCGTTCTGACCCAATGGATGATACCCGGGAGGCATTTCACCGCGGCGCGGATGATCGTAAGGCCACTCCATCGACTTCAGCTCTTTGGTGATGTCCAGTTGCTTGCCCGCTTCGAGCAGCAGAACTTTCATGCCTTGCGAGGTGAGGACATGGGCAGCCATCCCGCCCGCCGCTCCCGATCCGACCACGATGGCGTCATAGACAATCTTGAGGTCAACCTGAGGGCCAGACGCGCTGGGGCTTTGCATAAAACTCTAGTCTACCGAAATTGGGGTCACCAGACCGCCACACAACATTCTCCGCGATCACCTGCGCGGAAGAATAAGCATCACTTGCTTGACCACATACGGTCAAAGTGACTTGGATCGGTCACGCGGGAAGCGGCTGACTGCTCTAGACAGGAGAGCTCGTGAACGCAGAAAGTATACTCGTCGAGCTTCCGGGACCATTCAATTGCTCAGTTTGGAGCCGATGTGTCGCGTGGTAGCGTTCGGCCAGGGCGAATGGTCTCCGGCGTGTCTGAACGACTTCAAGGAGAAACGATAGATGGCGACAAGCACAATTTCACATCCGGAAATCCTTTCGCGGGACCAGTGGCTGGCCGAGCGGAAGGAACTTCTGGCGCACGAGAAGGACCTTACCAAGCATTACGACCGCGTGAATGCCGAGCGGCGCCGGCTTCCCATGGTGAAGATCGAAAAGAACTATGTCTTCGGCGGCCCGCATGGCACTCCGAGCCTCAAGGACCTCTTCGAGGGTCGCAGGCAACTCATCGTTTATCACTTCATGTTCGACCCGGCGTGGGACAAGGGCTGCTCGGGCTGCACCAGTTTTGTGGACGCCCTGGGCGATCTGTCGCTGCTGAACAAGCGCGACACGACTTTCGTGGTGGTTTCTCGCGCCCCGCTGGCCAAGCTCGAGGCCTATAAAGCGCAAAAGGGATGGAGCATTGCGTGGTTTTCGTCGTTTGGCAGTGATTTCAATTACGATTTTCACGTGACGTTCGACCAGAAGGTGGCGCCTCCCGAATACAATTATCGGACCCAGGCTGAGGTGTCGGCAGCAAAAGGCCACGCCGTCGTTTTGGAAGGTGAGGAGCACGGATTAAGTGTCTTCTTCCGGATCGATGAAGATGTTTTCCACACATACACAGCGTACGCGCGCGGCACCGAATCGCTCACGGATTCCTACCGCCTCCTGGATACGACACCTTATGGACGCCAACAGGACTTTGAGGAATCGCCCGCCGGTTGGCCCCAGCAGCCGACTTACGGAAAGTCGTGATCATTCATGAGTGTTGATTGTTGCAGCAGACTCGATCTGCGGCCACGGACGTTCGTTCGGCGTTGTCTCGACAGCGCCGGATGGGCGGTTCCGGGTGTGATCCTGGTGTTTTTGCCAAAGTGCCCAGTTTGTCTCGCGGCTTATATCGCGTTGGGAAGCGGAATCGGGTTTTCGGTGCTTACCGCGGCGCACCTGCGGGTTGGGCTGATAATTCTCTGTGTGGCGTCGCTGGCATACTTCGTGGTACGACGATTGCTCCGCCTTCGCTCCGGAAGCATAACTGACTCACTGACCTTGTATTAGTGCAACCGAAGCTAGCGAGCTAGGAGACTGGCCCAGTAAACGCCAATCGAAAACTTCACGCCGACGCGAAGGGCGCGGACTCCGAACTCCGTGGTGCTGCCACCGATTTTGAACCTGGCAAGTAACAGTTCTGTTATCCAGCCTCCGGTGTAACACAGATTGGCGATGATCCCGTACGCAATGATGCCAAGCGGCACCAGACCCGGTGGATTCGGTATGCCAATAGCTTCACCAACCAAGGGTTCGGCGATGAGGCCGCAGGTGATCATCAGGACGCAGGTCACCGTTCCGACGCCTGCCAACACTTTGTTGTAAAAAACCCTGCGCTTCTCCCACCACTCGATCACATCCCAACTGTCATCCTTGAGAGGATCGCGCTGGCAAGCGGGACCGTTGAGGAATCTGTCCAAGGCGCCAAACAAGCCGAAGGATAGCACGTAGGCACGGTGGCGTCATCCGCACGGCGTGCGTTGGATCACACATGCGGTTGAAGAATGTTCTGACCCGCTATGCTCTCCTCTGCTTCGCCGGATAAGACTCGATCCTTCCACGAAGCGCGGCCAGGTGTGGCATGGCAACGCCGAGGCTCTCTCCTGTATCGAGCACATCGAAGTAAAAGCGCTTCATCTCCTCCGCGCTGTTGGCGAAGTGACTTGCCCTCAGAAGGCGCCGCCCCTTTTCCGTGAATCGAACGCTATAAGCACCGGCTAGGGCTGCGAGCCACGTTGGCGTGTTCAAAACACTTCTCGCGTCCGGATAACTTCCCGGATTGACGCCGCGGGCCGCAAGCACACCCAGTGCGTCCCGCACAGCCCACACCCCCAACCTCAAGGTCGCAAGGCTCCGCGTGGCTTCGGCGATGCCTCCTGCCCAAAGACACACTCCTATTCCGCCTGCATTGATCGCGTGGTGCACCCACAGCCATTCGATGATGTTTGATTTCACGTCCAAGTTGAAACCAGCGCTCTGGAACAGTTCCGCCACAGCTTTAAACCTGTCCGGATCAGAACCTTTCAACATTCCAAGGCGCACCGCCGGGTCCACGGTTGCAACCAGGATGCCCCGAGCATCGACACCCCCAGAGGCTTTGGCGTAGCCCCACAGGGCAGTGGATCTTGCCAGAATTCGGTCAATGTCCTCCGTTCCATCCCAATTTGCTGTGAATAAGAGAATGGTTGCGCCGGGTGCATCTGCCAGGTACTGCTGGATAGCTTGCACGGCCTGGTAGTGCTTGGTCGCGACAATCACGAGGTCGAAGCCGTCCGATGGGCTGATCTGCCTAACTGTCTTAGGAGTATAGTTAGCGCGGGTGTGTTTGGGATACCCAGTCCGCAGGTCCAACAAGTCCAAGGTCTCAGTGGTAGGAAGACCTGCTTTTCGGACGACATGGGTGACATGGATGCCCGCGGTCGCGAGCGCCCAGCCGTAGATGGTGCCAACCACCCCTCGGCCGATTATGAGAACGTTCATTTTATTAACTCGAAGCTCCGCTTGAGCTTTGACAGCCAATAGTACCTCGATGTATGGCATTCGGCACTCGTGACTTTGGCAGTAACTTGTCCGTCGTGCTCTTGCACGATATCCTTCAGGTCATGAGTCGCTCGGAGCGTGTACGCGTCCAGTCCGTCGAGGTTCTGTCCGACGATTGGTATGTTCTGAAGAAGACCACTTTCGACTACCTGCGAAGAGACGGGACGTGGCAGACGCTGAGCCGCGAAACATATGATCGAGGAAATGGAGCGGTGGTTCTGCTTTACAACCGGGACAACCGCACGGTCGTTCTGACCCGGCAGTTTCGATACCCGGCCTACGTCAATGGTCTCGCCGACGGATTGTTGATGGAGGCATGCGCTGGCCTACTGGATAACGATGCGCCCGATGCATGCATCCAGCGCGAGGCGGCGGAAGAGACGGGGTTTCGGATCGGGAATCCGAAGCGCGTCTTTGAAGCTTACATGAGTCCCGGATCAGTGACAGAGAAGCTGTACTTCTACGTCGCGGAATATTGGCATGATCAGCGGGCTGGCGCCGGGGGTGGTGACCACAGCGAAGGCGAGGATATCGAGGTGGTGGAATTGGCCTTCGACAGGGCGCTTGAGATGGTGGCGCGCGGCGAGATCATGGACGGGAAGACGATCATGCTGCTCTGGTACGCGCAGACCGCGGGTTTGCTCTGCTAGACTTCGTCTCTATGAGACGCTTCCTGCTCGCCGGGCTGCTCTGCGCGATACAGCTTGCGGCTGATACTTATCCCCGGCAGCCGGGCATCGATGCGCAGCACTACATTTTTCGTTTGACGCTCAGCGACGATACCGAGGAGATCGCGGGTGAAGCTACGGTCGAGTTTCGATTCGTCAAGGATGGTGTGGCGGAAGTCACGCTCGATCTGGCATCCGCTGCTGATGGGAAAGGCATGACGGTGACGGAAGTAAGCTCAGGCGGCGCGCCTGTGGCTTTCACACATCAGTCCGATCGGCTGGTTATCAAGCTCGCTTCCCCGCCCCACGCGGGCGATCTGCGGCAGTTCACCATCCACTATCACGGCATCCCCGCTAGCGGTCTGCGTATCGGGACCAACAGATACGGCGAACGAACGTTCTTCAGCCAGAACTGGCCGAATCTCGCAAGACAATGGCTGCCCATGATCGATCATCCCTACGACAAAGCCACCAGCGAGTTCATCATCACCGCGCCCGCGAAATATCAGGTGGTCGCGAACGGCCTGCTCGAGGAGGAGACGGATTTGGGCGATGGCCGGCGGCTCACGCATTGGAAGCAATCCGTGCCGATCGCGTCCTGGCTGAATGCCGTCGGCGTGGCGCAGTTCGCATCGCGGCATTTCGGCAGCGTACACGGCGTTCCGCTCCAGACCTGGGTGGATCATCAGGATCGCGATGCGGGCGTTGTGACGTTCGAAACTCCGGCGCGGCAGGCAATGGAATTCTATATCGATCATATCGGGTCCTTCCCGTACGAGAAGCTCGCTAGTGTTGAGGCCGCTGGCGTGAACGGTGGCATGGAGCACGCCAGCGCCATCTTCTACGGCGAAAAGTCGGTTGCCAATCGCCCCGCCACCAATCTGGTCGCGCATGAAATCGCGCACCAGTGGTTTGGCGACTCCGTCACTGAAAAGGATTGGGATGACGTGTGGCTCAGCGAGGGCTTCGCGACATACTTTACCTTGCTTTGCACCGAACATTATGAGGGACGCGACGCGTTCGTAGCAGGATTAAAGAAGAGCCGCGACGGGATTTTCGCCGCTGAGAAGAAAAACCCGGACGTTGCGGTGCGGCACGACAATCTCTCGGACATGAAGAAGGTGCTGAACCAGCTCGTCTACCAGAAGGGCGGCTGGACGCTGCATATGCTGCGCGGCCAAGTCGGTACTGACAAGTTTTGGGCCGGTATCCGCGATTACTACCGGCGCTATCGCGACGGCAACGCATCGACAGATGACTTTCGGAAGGTGATGGAGGAGAGTTCGGGCGTCGATCTCCGTTGGTTCTTTGACCAATGGCTGAATCGGGCGGGATCGCCGGTGGTGGAGGGCGGCTGGCGGTACGATACCGCGGCGAAGAAGATCGTCATAGAACTGGCGCAGAAGCAGTCGGGCGACGCGTATTGCTTGCCTCTGGAAGTGGGGATTGCCGATCGGATCGAAAAGATCGAGATGACGCGTAAGGAGCAACGGTTCGAGATCGCATCCGACAAGGAGCCGGCCTCCGTAGAGCTCGATCCAAACACTTGGATATTGATGGACGCGCGGTTCGGAAAATACAAACCATTCTGACTCCAAGCGATCTGGCCGAGCCGCGACCGGAAGGGAGCGAAACGAACGTTCGTGGTAGCGCTCCCTTCCGGTCGCGGTTCGGAACAGGGGGGCGTGCGATACAGTAGTTTTCATGCGTTCTTGGCGATGGTTACTCGTTTTCTTCTCTGCTGCCGTGATGCTCAATGGCCAGCAAAAACCAGCCGTGACACCGGCAGCATTCGATAAATGGGAAACTCTGGGAACGGGCGACCTTTCGCCTGACGGCAAGTGGCTCGCGTATTCCATTCGCCGCGTAAACACTGACGAAGAGCTACGCATCGCGAGCCTCGCCGGCGCGCGCAAAGACATCATCGCGGCGTTTGGACGCAGCTCCAAGTTTTCCGATGACTCCAGGTTCCTGGCCTACTCCATCGGCGTCTCCGAAGCCGAGCAAGACAAATTGAAGAAGGCCAAAAAGCCGGTGGAGGACAAGCTGGGCATTCTCAATCTCGCGATCGGCGAAACCGTCACCATCGAGAAAATATCGGCGTTCGCTTTCAGCAAAGGCGGACGATTCCTGGCGATGCGGAAATATCCGCCAGAGCGTCCGTCCACCGCGCCGGCGCCCACTCCGCCATCACCACGAGGACGCGTTGAGACTCCCGATGCCGGCGCCGACGCGCCGGGCGCCACTCTGGTGGTTCGCGATCTCGAAACCGGCGCCGACGCCACATTCGGAAACGTCTCCTCCTACGCGTGGTCGGAAGCATCGCCGTACCTGGCAATGACAATCAGCGCGGAAGGCAAGACTGGCAATGGCGTCCAGGTATTCAATCCGGCGTCCAGCCAATTGCGTGTGCTCGATTCCGGCGCCGCGCTGTACAAGGGCCTGGCTTGGCGGAAGGACAGCGACGACCTGGCGGTGCTCAAGTCGAAGACTGACGAGAAGTTCGAAGACGATACGCATATTCTGCTGGCATGGAAGGCGCTGGAACACAAATACACTTTCGATCCGGCAGCAACGGTTGGAATACCCGCGGGTCAGCGCATTGTGGCGTTTCGGTCGCTATCGTGGTCCGACGATGGTTCGGCGATCTTTTTCGGCATAGCGGAATGGGAGGCGAAACCGGAGAAGCCATCTAAAGAAGCTGAAAAAGATAAGAAGTCCGACACCGCCGACGATGAGCAGGCCGAAGTGGACGTTTGGCACACCCGCGATCCGCACGCGATTCCGGAACAAAAACTGCGCGCCGACCGCGATCGCGAGCGTAATCTGTTGGCAGCGTGGCGTCCGGAATCAGGCGCAGTTGTATTGCTCGGAGCGGACCTGAAAGAAGGAATCACATTGGTGAAGGGACAGAAGCACGCCATCGTACTCGACGCTTTGCCTTACGAAAAGCAAGACATGTTCGGCCGTAGGGTGGAAGATCTGTACGTGCTGGACACGTTGACCGGCAAGCGCGTGAAGATTGAGTCCGGCCTCGAATACGAAATGGGCTCGAGTCCGGACGGCCGCTATGTGCTCTACTTCCGCGGCGATCATTATTGGACCTACGATATTCAGACCGGCGCGCGCGCGGATGTCAGCAAGGGCATTCCGACCGCGCTCTGGAATCACGACTACGATCATCCGGTGAAGCAGAAGCCTCCCTACGGTGTTGCGGGTTGGACGAAAGCAGGGCGGTCGATCCTGATCTATGACGAGTACGACATTTGGGAGGTCTCGCCCGACGGATCGAAAGCCACCAAGCTGACTAACGGCGCACCGGAACAGATCCGGCACCGCTACGTAAAGCTGGACCCGAAAGAAGAATTCATAGATCTGGACAAGCCCGTCTATCTGAGCTTATACGGCCAGTGGACCAAGCGGACCGGTTACGCGCGCCTCACGAAAACCGCCGCCGGGCAAACGGTGGATCGATTATTGTGGATGGACAAAAGCGCCAGCCGCCTCGCCAAGGCCAAGGACACGGCCGTCTTCGCGTATGTGGTGGAGGATTTCAATGAATCGCCGAATTATTTCACGGCCGCGGGCGATCTGAAGGACCCGCATCAAATGAGCGACACCAATCCGTTCCAGAAAGACTACGCCTGGGGACGCTCCGAGCTGGTCGATTACAGGAACGAACGTGGAGAGCGATCGCAGGCAGCTTTGTTCTATCCCGCGAATTACGAAGCCGGGAAAAAGTATCCCATGATCGTTTACATCTATGAGATCGTGTCGAATGTAGTTCACCGCTATAACGTCCCTTCCGACCGTGCGCCCTATAGCCCCGCCGTGTTCACCAGCAAAGGCTACTTCGTCTATGAGCCGGACATCACTTATCGCCCGCGCGATCCGGGAGTCTCCGCCGTCCAATCCGTGGTCCCGGCAGTGAAGAAGATTGTCGACATGGGGCTGGTGGATGCGAAGCGAATCGGAATCGTGGGGCACTCCTGGGGCGCGTATCAGACTTGCTTCCTGGCCACCAATACAAACATCTTTGCGGCCGCGGTGGCGGGTGCGCCGCTTACTGACTTGGTCAGCATGTATGGATCGGTGTATTGGAACAACGGCATCCCTGAGACCGGTCACTACGAGACCGGACAGGAGCGCATGGAAGTTCCTTTGTGGGACGATCCGCTGGCCTACATCCGCAACTCACCGGTGTTCAGTTTGCCGAAGATGACTGCGCCGCTTCTGGTGGCCTTCGGCGATAAAGATGGCGCGGTGGATTGGCACCAGGGAATCGAAATGTACAACATGGCGCGCCGTTTGAGCAAAGAGATGGTGCTGTTGGTGTATGCCGGCGAGAACCATTCGCTCGCCAAGAAGGCGAACCAGATGGATTATCACAATCGCATTGTGGACTGGTTCGATCATTATCTGGCCGGCGCGCCCGCCAAAGATTGGATGGTGAAAGGGCAAACCTATCTGGAGCGCGAGAAAGAGCTGAAGCGCTTGAAAAAGGGCACCACAACACCTGTAGTGGCTACGAATTGATGCCTAAAGCCCGCAGCTAGTGGGCTGTCGGCGAAAGAACTTTAGCATCGAAATCCCAGGCGTTCGCAGGAGTGCGAACGCGGCAAACACGAGTGTTCGCGCCACGCGCAGCGCACGCACCCTTGCGTGCCGCGCCGCCACTCATGGCGACGCACGGCAGTACTAAAGATTCAGCAACGACAGCCTACTAGTACTGCATTCATACAAGATTGGCCAGCGACGATAAGGTATCTAGGCCGGTTCCAGAAGGTTTGGAGCGGCCACTGGAGTAGTGCGTGAACAATCGAAAAACTACCGTCGGCACAAAGATTCTGGCCAGCATGGTGGCCATAATAATGTTCGCGTTGCTTTCCGATGTTGTGGCGTTGCGTGCGGTGCGGGGTCTCGGCTCGGCTCTGGACGTATCCATGACTCAGACGGCGCGCAGGCTGGCCTTGGCGGCGCAAATTCGAACGCTGGTGTACCAGATGCGTTTCGCGCAGCGCGGCATTTCACTGGGCTTGTTCGAAAAGCGGCCGGCCGATACTGAAAAGGCCAAGAAGCTTTTTGCGGACTCGGGCGACGGTATGGGGCAACTGATCACGGAATTCCGCGCGATGGTTTCGACTGACGGCGACAGACAGGCGCTGGATGAAATCGGCAAATACCTTGACCGGTGGAAACAGATTGGTGTTCACATGGTTCGGCTGGCCGATGCGGGAGATACCCAAGGGCTTTCACAGGTCCGGATCATAGATGCCAGAACGCTGGGCGACGATATCGATGGCTGCGTGAAGCTGCTGCTCCAAAGCGAGCAAGCGTTCATGAATCGGAACACCGCGGAGGCACGGCGGACATCTTCCCTGACTTTTTACGCTCAACTTGGTTTAGTGATTCTTATGTCGCTAGCCGGAGTAGTAGTAGTGATCGTCGTAAGGCGCTTATCCGGCCTGCTCAGACATATCGCTTCAGAAATGAAACAGGGGGCCGAACAAGTGAAGAGCGCGGCTGCGCAAGTGGCTTCGGCCGGCCAATCGCTTGCGCAGAGTTCTTCGGAGTTGGCTGCATCGGTCCAACAGTCTTCCGAATCCACGGAAGAGATTAGTTCGATGACCCGCAAAAATGCCGACAATTCGCAATCGGCCACGGATGTCATGACCGCCGTTAACACTCAGGTGCGGGAGGGCACCCGGACTATTGAACAGATGGTCAACTCCATGAACGAAGTCAACGCTTCCGGAGCCAAGATCTCGAAAATCATAAAAGCCATCGATGAAATTGCGTTCCAGACCAACATCCTGGCGTTGAATGCGGCCGTGGAAGCCGCGCGGGCCGGCGAGGCAGGCATGGGATTCGCCGTAGTGGCCGACGAAGTTCGCAATTTGTCGCAGCGCTCCGCCCAAGCGGCTCACGATACGGCTGCGCTGATTGAAGAGTCCATTTCAAAAACAAAGGAAGGTACGGCTAGAACGCAGCAGGTGGCCGAGGTCATTCACGCTATTACTGAGGGCGCAGCCAAGGTGAAATCTCTGGTGGAACAAGTCAACGTGGGTAGCCAGGACCAGGTGCGCGGCCTGGCTCAAATCTCAAAGGCCGTTGGCCAGATTGACGGTGTGGCTCAGAACACCGCCGCCAGCGCCGAAGAAACCGCCTCCGCCAGTCAGCAGTTATCGGCGCAAGCCCACGGCATGCATGAGATTGCGGTCCAGCTTGGAACGTTGGTGGGCGTCGACGGTTAGCTCGCTCAGTCGTACCGCAGCGTCGTCAACGGGTCGACCCGCGCCGCCCGGCGCGACGGTACATATGCCGCCGCCACGGAAGCCGCTGCAACCAGCAACACGCCCCCGCCGTATGCGAATACATCGAAAGTGTTCACGAACACCAGGTGCGATGCGAACCAGTGCGACACACCCAGGGCCAATGCGATTCCTAATCCGATGCCCACCGCGGCCAGCCGCATCGATTGCCTCATCACCAAGCCGGTCACGGCACGCGTGCTGGCTCCGAGCGCCATCCTAATCCCGATCTCCTTGGTCCGTTGCATCACCAGGTAAGATAGTACGCCATAGATTCCCGATACCGTGAGCAGCAGCGCCAATCCACCCAACATGGAACCCACCCAGGACGCGGCGCGAAACGGGTAGACACTCAGTGCGAAGGATTGCTCCATGGTGTGACTCTCCTCGATATCCTCGCTGCCAAGTGTGGCCAGTTCCGTTTCCAACTTGCGGCGCGCGATATCTACATTTCCGTTCACACGTAACAGCAAAGCGTGTTTCGACGTCGCAGCCGGAAAATAAATCAGCGGTGGATCGGGACCATAGGGAATCGAACAACTAATGATGTTGCGCGCCACGCCGATAACTCGCGCGGCTGGATATTGAGGCGACGGTTTTCCATCTTGCCGGGTAAAGATCTCGTGACCCAGCGCGTCGCCTTTTGGCCACAATCTGCGCGCCGTCAACTCGCTGACGATGGCTACCGGAGCTCCCGAACGCGCCTCGTCCGCCGTGAAATTGCGGCCTTCCAGAATGGGGATCTCAAGCAAGGAAAAGAACTCGGGCGAGACGTGGTTGTACCAGGCGTCAAAAACCTTCGTTCCTTCTCCTGCGGAAATCGAGAGCGGCGGCAGGATTCCATCCAGCGGGATCGAGGAGGCCGTGGCAACAGCTTGAACCATGGGCTCGGACCTGATCCGCGCCATAACTAGTGGCCGGGATTTCTCCGCGACGAACATTGCGATCACACCATGCGTTCTGAAACCCACGTCGAAACTCCGCATCGAGCCCTCACCTCGAATCAGGACTCCGGAAGTAATCAGCAGTAGAGCGCACACCGTGATCTGAACAACGACGAGTGTATTTCTTAGCCGCATCGGCCGGATGTCGCTAGTGAACTCACCTCGGGCCGCAAGCATCACGTCAGCGCGCGTGGATTGCACGGCAGGCGCCAGTCCAAACACCAACGCCGATACCAGCGCAGCGAACAACATGAAACCGAATACCCGAATGTCCGGTGGAAGCGATATGCGAGGAGCTATTTCCACCAGGTTGGGCGGGAGCGTGGCAAACATGATCCTCAGGCTCACCTCAATCGCCACTCGCGACACTAGAAATCCAGCCAGACCCGCCGGAACCGCCAGCAATAGACTCTCGGTTAGAAGTTGGCGGACCAGCCGCTTGCGGTCTGCGCCGAGCGAGAGGCGGATGCCAATTTCACGCTGCCGCGCCATGGCGCGCGCCAGCATCATGTTGGCCACGTTCGCGCACGCCAACAAGAGAACCAAGCCAACAGCCGCTGCCAGTGGGCTGAACACCGCGAGCACCTTCGCCGAAAGACGAACCACGGTGGCCTTCGATCGAAGAAACGCTCGCGCTGCTCTTTCGGACTCAGGGCGATCCGCCGTTACTTGCCTCGTCCAGCCGGCGAGATCGGCTTCTGCCTGGCTGACGCTGATCCGCCGTTTAAGCCTGCCAACGATCAAGGGCAGAGCGGAGTTCTCCGAACCGAAAATATTGAGTCCGTTCTCTAGCAGCGGGGTCATTGTGATGGGCGCCCAATACTCGATTGGCGCGGCATCCAATCCTCCAAATCCCGGCTGTGTTACGCCCACCACCACCAGCGGATACCCGTGCAACGCCAGCTTTCTTCCGAGGATGTTCGGATCGCCACCGAACTTGCTCTGCCACGCGGCGTAACTGAGCACCATCACTGGTTCCCGGCCAGGCGCCGACGTATCCTCCGGCAGCAATGTGCGTCCCAGGCTGGCGCCGCCGCCCAACATCTGAAAATAGTTTCCGGTAACTAAGGCGCCCGTCAGTGGACGGCCTTCCGCGCGGGCAAAGAAATAGTGGAATGCGGCAACTTCGGAGAAGGCCGGATTGTTCTTCCGGAAGTTCTCGAATTCATGCCAGGAGAAGGCCTGCTCACGGTGCAGGCGATCCGCCCAGGTGAACGCGTACAAACTATACGGATCGCGGACGGGGAATGGGCGAAGGACAATGTAATTGAACAAGGTAAACACCGCCGTGTTCAGGCCCAGACCGAGCGCGATGGTTCCAATGACCGTAACCACAAACAGCGGACTGCGGCGGAATCCCCGTAGCGCATAGCCGATGTCGCGAATCGTGGACTCGATCAACTGGGTGCCGCGCACCGTCCGGCATTCTTCTTTCACCGGATCGAGGCCGCCGAATCGAACGCGCGCCAACCGCGCCGCCTCGGCAGCGCTTGCGCCTTTTGCCGCGTTCTTGCGAGTCGCCATCTCCAAATGGAATCGCAGTTCCTCGTCCAGCTCTTCTTCCACGCGCCGTCGTAGAAGGAATCCGCGTATTCGCAGCAGCAGGTCGTGCCGATTCATATCACGCCATCTTGAGCACCCGGCCGATGGCCGCGCTTAGCCGCTCCCAATCGTCTGTCTCGAGTTCCAGTTGCTTGCGGCCGGACCGAGTGAGGCGATAGAAACGGGCGCGCCGTCCCAGCTCGGAAACACCCCATTCGGCCTTGATCCAGCCCTGGTGCTCCAGCCGATGCAGCGCCGGATATAACGAGCCTTGATTCACCCGCAGAACATCCTCGGAGATCTGCTCAATCCGCTCAGAAATCGCCCAGCCGTGAAGGCCAACACCCGATTGAAGTGTCCGCAGAATCAGCAGGTCGAGCGTGCCCTGCAAAAGATCGAGTCTGGATTCGTGGCCCATTGTTGTCGGGTATCTACACCAAGCATAAGCAGCTTGTTGTCGGATGTCAACAACACAAAAAGCACCGACTCCCTGACGGTCGCGGTTCGGTAGCACTTCTTTCCGAACCGCGAGCGTAAGCGGCCGGGCGCTACTTGATCGCCACAGTCACGCCCGCCTGGCTGGTCGCAGCCCCCACCGTAATCGTGATCGGAACCGACGCTCCACTCGGGACATCCGCCGGAATCCGCGCATTCACTTGCAGCATCCCAGCCACTTCTCCGGGCGCATCGCCGGCGTAAGTCACTTCCGCTGTCTCGCCGTTAATTTCAACAGTGACCGGCAAAGTCGGCTTCGGCAGCGGCAAAGAGTTGGCGTTGATCACTCCATCCACGCCCAGCGGATCAGTTTCTCCTTCGCCCGTAGCATAGATGCTGACGACGGATCCAGCCGCCGCGCCGTTCTGGACGGAATTCGGTGAGCCGTCCTGATTGAGGATGGCTCCCTGGCCGGAAGCGTTCGCCACAAAAATTCCGGGCGAGGAATCAATCACGCGAACCGTCTGGGTGAGCGACGCAATCCCCTGAAATTCTACTTTCAGTGCAGTGCTGACTTTCCTGGCCACCTCATACGGAACAATGACCGACACCTGGGTAGCGGAGCTATAAATCACTGGCGCGGCAATGTTATCAAAAAACACCTGCGTGCCCCCCAGAATCGTATCCACTGTGCCGGACGGAGTGAGTTGCAGATTGGCCGGAGTGGTTGGGCCTATGGACGTACCGAAAATAGTGACAAATTCGCCTGGCGCCACCGGGCCGGGAGCAAAGCTGGCGGCGTTAGTAATCGATCCGATCTCGATCGACGGCTTGGTCACTGTGAGCGTCACCGGCACGGTGAGCGGCGCGACGGTGGGATCGGAAGCGGAGATGTTGAGCGATCCCTGATAGGACGCAGGCGCCAATCCCGCTGGATTCACCGACACGCTGATATCTACCGGCGTG
>CZKS01000187.1_pt1 | contig 20141 bp, 16 predicted proteins | sample 1122221 | NCBI WGS metagenome assembly CZKS01 (sample SAMEA3539301, study PRJEB10725) | soil metagenome | biome: tundra; feature: field; material: soil | place: USA | collected 2010-05 | depth 0.15 m
CACATGGTTCTGGACCACCGAGAGCAGGAGAGTCGCCAGGAGTCCGACCAGCAGAACTACTCCAAAGAAGGCGCGCGCGTAGGGACCACGTAACCACTGGCGCAGGGTCTCGCGCGCGGCGGGTAACGAGCGATTCATGCGTGCCAGATAGACGGCAAGTAGTACAAAATTTGCCAACAACAAGCCGTGTTCGAGGTCAGGAAGAAAACCTGGGATTGCCTCTCCGCGGAGTTCGCGAATGGTGAGCGAGAGCGTGGTGCCGCCCAGCGTCGCATACATCAGAAGGAGCAGCGGGAGCAGGCGCGTCCGCCAGAAAGCGACTCCGGGGGACGAGTTCATGACGAAGCCGTCGTAGAACATAATGACTACCGCCGAGAGAATAGCGACCGCGGTGACCGCGCCGTTCGGCCAACCGGAGAGTTGCCAGGCGGGTCCGAGGATGCGGGGCAGGAGCAGAATCAGGCCGCTTACCGCGAACAATCCCATGGCCCAGATGCCACGGGCGATCCAGGAGCGATCGGGACGCATGGCTGCCCGCCAGAAACGCTCGGGCCGTCCGAGAAAAAGCATGTGGGCGGTATTTTTGCCGACGACTACGATCAGGTACCCAACCAGCATTCCCGCGGTGTGATCGGTCAGCAACCCGAGGACGAACAAGCCCGCGCCCAGGCCGCCGAGGAAGAAAGCGGTGCCGATCAGCCAGTTCCAGAACGTTTGCCGGTAGTATCCGAATGCGAACCGGTGGTTTGCGATTCCAATACTCGTCACTGTTTCCTCCAAGCTTTCCGCGGCGGATCTCTATTCGTCCAGGTAGAACACGTTTGGTTTTGTGTCGTACTCGGGCGACAGGGTCCAGCCCTTGCGATCTTTGATGAGTCGCTGCAAGTTGCCGTTTGGATCCTCCACATCGCCAAAGATGCGGGCATCAGTGGGGCAAGTAATGACGCACGCTGGATCCAGACCCTGGTCAACGCGCGGCGCGCACAGCGTGCACTTAATGTTGGTGCCTTCTTCAAAATCGAGGAACTTGATGGCTTCATACGGGGTTAGGCCGTCGGTGCCGTAGCCATGCTGAAGCAGACCCTTCGCGACGAAGTGACGGTTCATGTACGGACAAGCCACGTTGCAGGCGCGGCAGCCGATACACTTCTCTTTGTCCACCATCACAATGCCATCAGGACGGATGTAAGTGGCGCCAGTGGGACAGGCTTCCGAACAAGGGGCGTCGGAGCAGTGATTGCAAAGTACAGGCAGGAAAGTCCGCTTGGTTGCGGGGTAGGTGCCCACTTCGCGCGTCACAACACGGGCGAAGTGCACGCCCTCGGGTGTGCCGTTTTCCTGCTTGCAGGCCACGGTGCAGGCGTTGCAGCCAATGCAGCGCTTCAGGTCGATCACCATTCCGTAGCGTGCCATGTGCGAACCTGCGATTTGCGAACTAGCCATGTGCGCTCCGCTCAGCCTCCGTGCAGGTGGCGCAAGATCGCCATGGTGACGACCTCCTCGCCTCCCTGAAGCCGCTTGTTCAATTGATCCGCTTTCAAGCTCAGACCATTTACCACCACAGCGAAATCGCCGCGCAACTGGCCGTTACAGACCAGGTTGTCGTAGAGGGTGCGTCCGTCCTTCGTCGGCAACTGCCGGAGGAGATCGGCGACCGTGGCATTCTCGAATTGCACGGTTTGACGGCTGAAACCCAGCATCTTGCGCGTGCTTCCGAGTGCCGCGATGTTTGCGCTTGCCATTTCTGCTCAGCCTCAGCGCCTGAAGGCGCTCGATATGTTGGCCCTTGCGGCATGCCTGAAGGCATGCCCTGATAGGAACCTTAACCCCAAACCTTGCGGCATGCCTGAAGGCATGCCCTGATACGAAACTTGACCTCAGATCTTGCGGCATGCCCTGAGGGCAGCCCTGATACGAATCTCAGCGTGCTAAGCTCAACCCCGCTGCTAGGTTCAACCCGCTGCTAAGTTCAACCCGCTGCTAAGCTCGCACACGTTCCACTCGTACTCGCGCAGTCGATTCCAATCCACCGGTGGCGCTGTCGGTGTAGCGCATCGATCCCGTGAGCAGCCGGTTGAAGTGTGTGCCGCGCTGTTTGGCCCGGTTGTTGGTTACGACGTACCGGGTGAGCGTGTTGCTGACTCCGAATACTTGCGGATGAATGCCCTCGATCACTTGCGCATTGCCCTCGATGCTTCCGGCCGGGGAAGTCAGGCGGATGCGGTCTCCGGTTTTTAATCCCAACTTTTTCGCGGTGAGGGAGTTGATCAGCACGCCGCCATGGACGGCCGCTTCTTTCGCGCTGACTTCGGAGAGCCAGGGCATCACCATGGTGTCGGCGAAGGTGTGCAGGCTCTCCTTGAAGGTAATCGCGAAGTATTCGTAGCCAGCCTTCTCATCTTCGATCACCTGCGAGTTTTTCCAGAAGGGAAGGGGCTGGTAGTTATCGAGCGGCCAGTCTTTCAGTCCAACCTCGGTAAACTTGCGCCGCATGTCCTCCCCCGTGCGCTGGATAAACTCAAAATAAAACGGGATACGCAGGTGGCCGTAGGGCATGTAGGTTTCTTCCGGAGTGCGGTAGCGCACCGCGTGCCCGTGCTGCTTGAACCAGTCCAGTCCTTTCTCGTCACCGTAGACGCTGCGCGCGTACTGGTCCCAGAATTCTTCTGTGCTGTAGCGCTTGTCGGGGTCGAGCAGATATTTCGGCTGCGCGGTATAGCCGCATACCATGTTCAGGACGTCGTTCCAGTCATCGCGGAAGCCCATGCGCTCGGCCAGTTCGGTGAGGATGTCGTAAGCATCGCGCGTGTCTCCGACAGGTTTGACGATGGGCTGCCGCAGGGAGTGGCCGGTCACGGCGGGCGGTTCCAGGCAATTAAGCAAATAGGACTCGAGGTAGGTGTGGGCCGGCAGGAAGACGTCCGCCCATTGCGTCGATTCCGTGTGCTGAATGTCGATGGCGACGACGAACTTCATCTTCGCCATGATCTTTTCGACCTTGTCGGTTTCGGGCAGGTTCCACAGAGGATTCGAGTGGTAGAGCAGTACGGCTTCGGGCTCATAGTTCAGCCCGAATTTCTTGGGATCGAGCAGCGTTTCGGTGTTGAGCTGACCCGCGTCGAAGCCTATGGGAAACCACTCCATCAAGTGAGTTGAATCGGGCGGATACTTGAAGGCCGGCGCGGGATGCAGCTGGTGCGGTTCGGGCTTCAACATGCCGTCTTCTCCGGGATGCACGAAGAAGCCGCGGTGATCGAGCGGGACGCCTAGATGGCCGCCGGGTATGTCGATGTTGCCCACCAGCATGTTGATCATCTTGAAGGTCAGGTTGTCGAACAGACCGTTGGCATGTGATTGCGAGCCGCGGTAGTAGTTCAAAGCTGCCGGCCGGAAGGGGTAGGTCTTACCCTGGATGTCGATGGTGGCGCCGATCTGCGCGGCGTCAACAAATTCCCTGGCGATGCGGCGGATCGTTTCGGCGGGAACGGTGCATACCTTGGACATCCGCTCGGGCGTGTGATCGGCCAGCATGTGCGCCCACACTTGAAATCCGGTGCGGACGCGGACGCCATCCACGGTGAACGTTCCCTCGAGCGCCATATTTTCCGCGGCTACTTCATCCCACGGACGGGCTGCCGCGAGCTTCAGATCCCATGCCATGGCCTTTTCGTCTGCCGAGCGGAGATGGTGGCCATCACTCTTGACCAGGTACGGAGCATTGGTGCGATCGCGGAGAAATTCGCGGTCGTAGCGTTTCAATTCGTGGATCAGCACGTGAGCCATGCCCAATACGAACGCCCGATCCGTACCCGGCAGAGTAGGAATCCACTCATCAGCTTTGGCTGAGGCAATCGAGCAGCGCGGGTCGAGACTTACCACCCTCATGCCGCGCATGCGCGCGTCGGCCATCCGCTTGGCACTGCCGGAAAGATGCAGGTGAGAGGAAAAGCCGTCGCCGGAGCCGATCTGGATCCAGTAGTTGCAGAGGTCGTAGTCATTGATGGCGGCGAACGAGCCGTCGACACTGCCATTCACCGGATGGTACGAGCCGCCGCAGTAATTGCCGAGAGAGGTGAAGAAATTCGGCGAGCCGAACGCCGCCGGCCAGCCCCAGAGAAGGATCCTCTGGAAGTCGCCAATGGCGCAGAGCAGCTTGCGCGGATCACTGGCGCGTACCTTGCCCAGTTCGCGGGCAGTGATGCTGTAAGCTTCCTCCCACGAGATCTCGATCCACTTCGGATCGACGCCGGGACCCTTCTGCGGATTGGTCCGCTTCATGGGCTTGAGGACGCGTGTGGGATCGTACAGGCGCGATAGTCCGGCATTGCCCTTGGGGCACAGCTTGCCTAGATTGTCGGGATTCGTTGGATCGCCCTCGATCTTGAGCGCGACTCCATCGCGAACCTGCACCAGGATTCCGCAGCCATGCAGACACATGCCGCAGGTGCTTGGGATCCAATTGGATTGGACCGGAACCGATTGTGGCACTCCCATGGAAAACCCCCGCCGTGATCTTGGGGATGGAGTTTGGCGCGGATGGTTACCTGTGCGCCGTGATGTTGATCACATAGCCGTGTGATTGTGCGTGGGGGAAGGTATCAGGTGGCAGGTCTCAGGAAAGCCCGTGCTTTTGAATTTCCTAAGACCTGCCACCTAAGACCTGCCACCTACATTCACCCGATTTGCATGGACGCCAGGATCTCTCGAAACTTTTCATTGCTCACCAGGCCGTTCTTGCCGTTCGCAGCCTGCTGAACTGCAGCCTGCTTGACCGCGGCGAGGACGGGGGTACGCTGTTCGGCGGTGATCGTAATGCCGAGCTCCTTGCATTTCAGGTCAATGCTGTCGAGGCCGCTTTTTTTGCCGAGGACGATCTGGCGTTCGGCTTGCACGATTTCGGAGGAGTAGGGCTCGATCGCCTCGGGAAGATGAAACTGGCTGGCGACCGCGCCACTCTCGCGCATAAACAAATTTTGACCGACCAGCGGCTTCCACGCCTCTAACGTGTAGCCGGCCGCTCGTCGCACGACCTCGGAGACCTCGCGCACCTTTTCCAGATTCAGCATCACAGGCACTTCGTAGAGACAGCGCAGGGCGAGCGCAATCTCGGCGATATCGGCATTGCCGGCGCGTTCGCCCATGCCGTTGATGGTGCCCTGGATCCAGGTCGCTCCGCCGCGGACGGCCGCTACCGCGCAAGCGGTCGCCATTCCGAAATCGTTGTGTCCGTGGAAATGCACGGGCACGCCCTTGCCGGCCCATTCGCAGACTTGCCGCGTGAGATATTCGGCCGCTTCGGGCCCGCAGGCGCCGATGGTGTCGACGACGACCAGTTCTTTGGCTCCGGCATCGAGCGCCGACAGGTAGGCGGTCTTCAGGAATTCCAACTCGGTGCGCGTACCGTCGACGGCGAAGAATGCCACCGTGATGCCGGCGTCACGTGCCGCCGAAACCGCGTCGCGAATTCGGCGCAGCACTTCTTCCTGCGATATGCCGTAGGCTTTCAGCTTGATCGCGCTGGTGGGCGCCTCAATCACGGAATAACGAAGATTCAGGCGCACCAATTCATCGACGTCAGCTTTTACCGCTCGCGAAAATCCCCAGAGCTCCGCTTTGATGCCGGCCTTCTGCATGAGTTGGATGGCTTCGGCATCTTCGGTCGAAACGCGCGGGAAGCCGGCTTCGATGCGGCTGACGCCTAGCTCATCCAGCTTGTGGGCGATTTCTACCTTCTGCTGTGGTGAGAGGACGACTCCGACCGTCTGCTCTCCATCACGCAGGGTTGTGTCGTAAAAGCGGATGGGCTTTTTCGAAAACTGGGCCCGCACCTCCGGCCGCGCATTCAGCTCGCTGACCCAGATTTTCGAATTCGTGGCCATGACCCCTCCCCCGAGAGAAAGTCGCTACTTTACGGTTTCCTGCGTTGCGAGCGCCGCCGGTTTCCGGCCGTACGCTTTTTCCCAGGAGATGACCGGATTTCGCAGCACGCCGATCTTCTCGATCTCACATTCCATCACGTCGCCGGGCTTCAGGTACCAGGCTTTCGGATCGCCCGAAAATGCGGCCACGCCTGACACAGTTCCGGTCGAGACCACGTCGCCCGCGCTGTATCCCATAGGAGAGTAATGGGAGAGGATCTCGGGAATCTTGACCGACATTTTGCTGGAATGGGAGCGCTGGCGCGACTCGCCGTTCACGCGCAGTTCCATCGCCAGGTTGTGGGCGTCGGGGATCTCGTCGGCGGTCACGATCCACGGGCCGAGGGGGCAAAAGGTGTCGATTCCCTTGCAGAAGCTGAATACGCCCGATTTCATTTCGCGGCGCTGAATGTCGCGCGCCGTGATGTCGTTGAAAATGACATACCCGCCGATGTAGCTTGGCGCCTCTTCGGGCGGGAAGTGTTTGCCCGCTTTTTTCAGGACGACCGCGAGCTCCAGTTCGTAATCCAGTTCCTGAGTAAGGTGCTCGGGGTAGATTACTGGCTCATCGGGTCCGATGATCGCATCGGTGTTCTGAAAGAAAACAATCCAGGGCATGACTGGATGCGAAAAACCGGCTTTCGTTGCCTCTTCGTGATGTTCGCGAAAATTGCCGGCGGTGTGAAAAAACTTCTTCGGGATGATGGGAGCTTTGAGCTGCACGTCGGCGGCCGGGTAGAACACGGGTTCGCCGCGGGGACCGGTGAGGATGGCGCCGCCATCCGCACTGCGATGCGTCACGTAGTCGAGAGCTTTGCGGGCGGCCTCAAGACTGGTGTCTCCTCCGCGAAAGAGGGCTCGCATGTCCGGTGGGACGAGGGCGTCTGCCATGCGGTAGAAAATGGCTTTGCTTTCGACGTCGCGCAGGTAGAGTGCACATGCCGTGTGCAGATCGACAATCCGATGGTCGCCAAGCACCGCGCCGATGCGGGATTGGCGCGCGGTATTTTCGAAGGTCACAAGTTTCATTGGAATCTTCCCGTCCGGTTACTTTCTCACATGGGGTAATACCGCTTCGCCGAACAATTTCGCCTGCCCGGTGCGATCGTCGCCCCAGATTTCGAGCATGATGTGGGTACAGCCCGCGGCCCGGTATTCTTCGATCTTCTGAATGCATTCCCCGGGCGTGCCGGCGATCGGACAGACCTTGCGCAATAGTTCATCGCTGACGGCCTGCGCGGCGGCTTTGCGGCCGCCTTTTTCCATGGCGTCCGCAACCGGCTGCAACTCTTCGAAAGTGATGCCCGCGGATTCGAGCAGCACGTCGGCGGAGCCTTTGATGTTCTGCACTTTATTGGCAAGATACATTGCGGCCTGTTCGCGCGCGCCCTCTTTTCCTTGCTTCGAATCGCGCCCGATGCTGCCGACGATCACGCAGCCGAGGATCAGTTTCGAAGCATCTTTGCCTGCTTTCGCGGCGCCCTCCTCCATGTTCTTTTTCGAGTAGCGCACGAATGCCGGAGTAGTGATGGACGCGGTGAGCAGGCCATCACCCAGAGAGCCGCCAAGCCTCTGCATCGCCGGTCCAGTTCCCGCGACATAGACGGGAGGAACTTTGCGCGAGGTGTGCGCGTCACTCCTCAGCGGGGGCACGCTGGCGGAAAAGACTTTTCCCTGATATTCGAACTTGTCGCCCTTGAGCACACCGCGGATGATGTCGATGCTCTCCCGCATCACGGTGGCGGGGCCGACCTTCTCGCCTTCGCCTTCGCCGATTTCTTTCATGAAGATTTTGGACGCGCCGAGGCCGAGGAGAAAGCGGTTGCCGGCCAGATCCTGCATGACGCGCGCCTCCATCGCGATCTCGACGGGATGGCGTGTGTAGGGAGAAATAATCCCCCAACCGAGTTGAATACGCTGGGTCTGGCTGGCGATGACGGCCAGGATGGCAGTGGACGAGCGGGCTTCGAAAGAATGTTTTCGCCACCAGGGATAGGCTTCGGCGATCCAGAAGGTGTCGAAGCCGGCGTCCTCGCAGGCTTTCGCCATGGCTGCGGTTTCATGGACGGGCTCCATGCTGAGTTGAAGAACTCCGATGTTGAATGGGATTGTCATAGGTAATCAGGTCTCGAGTCTCAGGTCTCAGGTGGCAGGTGTCAGGAAAACCAAAACCTGTTGATTTTCCTGACACCTGCCACCTGACACCTCAGACCTTTCTCTACTCCGGGTCTGTCCAGGAGTGCTCCAATCCTTTCACCAGTTCCCAAACTGCTTTGTTCAGAGGCGTGGGGGTACCGGTTGTTTCGCCCCACTTCACGATTGCGCCGTTCATGAAATCGACTTCGGTCTGGCGCTTGGCTAGCACGTCCTGCAGCATTGATGCCCGGTGCTTGCCTGGAGCATTCGCTCCTTTTTGCACCAAGGCGCGCGGATCGCCGTGCAGTTCGATGTGGAGCGCGTGGGCCACGGCTTCGCCTTCGGCGATCAGGTCGTTGAAGAGCTGGCCCGTTGGTCCGAAGCGCGTGGCGCCGCCGTGATGCAGCAGCGTGAGGGCGCCGACGGGATTGGTGGCTGCGTTGAAGATCAGTTTGGTCCATTGCGCGCCGCGAGCATCTGGCAATGGAATCACATTCATACCCGAGCGCGTGATCAGGGCCGCCAGATCTTCGACCTTCGACATGGGCGTATTGGTGGGCTCAAAAGGGCCAATCCAAGTATCGCCTTTGATGTCGTAGCCGATGTGGCCGGGAGCGATGGGGTGTCCGGCGGGGAAGGTTGTACCGCGGATTACATACTTCACGTGTTCGGCGATGATCTCCTCGTTGCCGACGCCGTTTTGCACGGAGCAGACCGCGCTACCCTCGTCGAAGGCGCGAGCAGCCTGCTGAATCGCGCCACGGGTATGGATGGCCTTGGTGGCGACGATGCCGTAATCGCAGCGGGGGAGTTGGTTGGAGTCGCTGGTGGCGTTCAGTTTGGCGGTAAAATCGGCGGCCCCGGAAATACGCAGGCCGTGATTGCGCATGGCGTCGACGTGGTCTTTCCACACGTCGTAGGCCCAGACTTCGACCTCGCCTTTTCTGGCAAGGTGCGCGGCGAAGAGACTGCCTACGGCACCGCATCCGATGATGCAAATTTTCAGCAAACTCACACTCCTGGAGAGACGCGGCTTGCCGCGTCTCCTGTCGCGAATCAGTCGGGGCAAGCCCCGCCTCTACAGTTGATTTCTCACGCTCTCCCGCGTTTCTCCGCCGTTGAAAAATTTCCAGGGCACGTTGGCCAGGCACTCGCCTTCGGTTCTTCCGATTCGATAGGTGTCCTGCGTATAGAGACAGACCTTGCCCTCCTGATCGACTACCTGCGGATGCAGAGAGAAAATCATGTTCTCTTCCAGTGGAACATCGCTGGTCGCGCCGATGGCGGGATATTCGAGCATGGTCATGCCAATACTGTGGCCGGAGAGATGGCCGAGCGCGAAGCCGTGCTTCGAGAAAATCTCGGCAACGGAGCGATGCACAGTGGAAGCCAGTTCGCCGTGACGCATCAATTTGCGCGCGGAATCCATGGCATGCGGATAGGCATCGGCCATTTTCTGAGTGGTCGGGCTGGGCTTGCCTTGAATCAGTGGGCGCGAGAACTCAACCCAGTAGCCTCCGGCGCCGGTGACTTCCAGGGAATAAAGAAGAAGATCATCGGCGGAAACTTTGCGATGGCCAGGAACCTTGAAGTAGGCATTGGCTTCTCCATGTTCGCCGGAGAGCAGAATGTTCATCATGCGGGGACCGGCGCCGCGCGCGAAGAAACGCTCGACCGCGGGGGCCATGATTTCGGCTTCGGTTTTACCGGGCTTGTAGGCGGCAAGCAGCGCCCAAAAACCGTCGACCACGATATCCATCGCGTCGCGGACTTCGACGAGTTCTTCTTCGCTCTTGACCGCGCGCGTCATGTCGAATTCCTTGTCAAAGGGCACGAGTTCAAACGGACCTTGGGCGAGTTCGCGATAGTCGCGGACCGCCATGACGAAGTTCATCCCGAAAGTGCCGATGCGCTTCCATTTGCGCTCGACAGCACGGTCGCGCAGCCATTGGCCGGGAACGTCGGGCCAGACCTGATCTTTCACCCAGGGCTTCTTTTTGTCGCCGATCCAGCGAGCTTCGCGCGGAAAGACAAGCGTGGGTTCGTCCTGGAGCGGGATGACGACGTAAACGTAGCGATGAACAATCTCGAAGCCGGAAGTGTAGAAGACCGCGCCCTCGAATCCCGCATATTGATTGCCGCAAACGATGAGAGCGTCCAGTCCGGCGGCTTGCATGCGGGAGCGGATGTTCTTGTAGCGGCGATCGATTTCTTTCTGACTCGGCACAATCCCCCCTGATGCCCAGCCCCTAAAGGGGCATCTGATTTCGAATTACCGGCATCGCTAAAGCGATGCCCTGATACGAACCCTGCAAATTGTCGCGTCGCTAAGGCTATGCCGTGATACAAATCCGACTACCCGCTGACTCCGCATAATTCGGCGGCGGTTAGCGCATAAATCCTGGTGATGTCTACTAAGGTTTGAATGCGAACTTTTTCTCCCTCTTTGTCGCGGGGGCCGCTGGAGGGGCCGTAATTCACGGTCTCGACTCCGTAGCGGCTGAGCACGCTGGCATCGGAACACCAGGTTACGACTTCGCGCTCGGGCGTTTTGCCGGTGATGCGCTGGTGATTGCGGTCGATGGCGCGAATCATGTCGTGCTCTTCGCTGATGCGCGCTCCCGGGACGGAGACGTAGGTTTCGAATTCGAGGCCCCAGTCGGCGTGCGCTTTTTCGAGTTCGAAGAAAAGAGTTTGTATGTCGCGACGCGCTTCCGCCATAGGAACGGTGGGTGGGACGCGCACGTCAAGGAACAAATCGGTTTTCTCCGGAGTGCGACTGGCGCGCCAGGCGTGTCCGCCGCGGATGCCGCCGAGGTTTACGATAGCTTTCTTGCCGCCATAACTCGCCTTTGTCTCCCATCCTTCAATCCATTCCAGGATGCGCGGCATGAGTTCGACCATGCGGCGAATGGAGTTCATTTCTTCGCGGCCCTCGCAGAAAGCGGTGTGCACGTAGATTCCGGTACACGAGATACGCACCCACATCGACCCAAAATGTTCGAGGACGACGTGCATGTCGGTGGGCTCGCCGAGAATGCACATGTCGGGCAACACTCCGTGATTCACCAGGTAGTGGGTGCCGTATCCGTAGCCGCGATATTCTTTGCCCTTGAACTCACCCCATTGCGCTTTTTCAATTTCGCCGGCGACGGCGGCGATGATTATGTCTCCCTTCAAGCGCACGCCGGCACGTTGCAATGCTTTCACGGCGTTGGTGTAGCAGACGAGTGCGCCTTTCATGTTGTAGATACCGAGGCCATAGATGAATCCGTCTTTCACCACGGCGTGCGGCTTGTAACCGATGCCGGTGAGAAATTCTTCGTGGCCGCTGTTGGAGGTATCCATGTGGCCGTTGAACATCAGGTTCTTGCCGCCGCCCGAGCCTTTCCAGCGGCCGATTACGTTGGCGCGCGCTTCTTCAACCTCCTGCCAGGTGATGTCGAGGCCAATCTTTTGCAGGGCGGATTGCATGTACTGCGCCATCTGCAGTTCTTCGCCGGTGGGGCTCGGGATGTTGATCACGTCGCTGGACATCGCGATGATCTCGTCTTCGCGAACTTCGGCGAGGATGCGGTCGACGAGTTGGGGGTCGAGGGCGGAGGCGGGTTTTGTGTTTATCTGGGGCACGATTCGTCTTTGGTCGTTCGTCGTTCGCTACTTTCCTGTAGAGACGTGGCTTGCCGCGACTGGGGCCGGCGAGACGCCGGCGCTACGGTTGTGTTTTGCCAGACGGAAATCATCTGGATCGGTGCACAGTTTTTCGCTGCCGGTTTCGGTGATCAGAAAATTGTCTTCCAGTCGCAGGCCGCCGCCGCCGGGCCAGTAGATACCGGGTTCGATGGCCAGCACCATTCCTTTTTTGATTGAGCCGCCACCGGCCTGATGCGCGTAGGGCCATTCGTGGGCGCGAGCGCCGACTCCGTGGCAGATGGGGTGGGAAGGCTGTCCGGGGTATCCACCTTCGGCGATGCGGGCGCGAACGAGTTTGTCGAGTTCAGGAAAGCTGGCGCCGTCGCGTGCAAAGGAAACGGCGTTATTGAAAACTTTCAGGAGCAAGTCGAGTAGTTTCTGATACTCGGGCGTCAGTTCGCCGGGGCAGGCATTCTTGGTGAGGTCCGTCCAATAGCCGTCGGCGCAGACCCAGATTTCGAACAGTGTTGGTTCGTTTTTCTGAATCGGACGATCGCCGGTGGCGGTGAAGGTGGCGATGCCCTTGCCCGACCACACCAGAGTAAAGGCGCGCGCCATCTCGACTTTACTCTGGTAGCCGACGCCGATACCGTGCACGAAGCCTTCATACATGGCTCCGACTTCGCTCTCTTTCATGCCGGGGCGCATGTGTTCGCGAGTGTAGTCCATCGCCAGCGCGGCGAGTTCGTTGGCTAACCGCATGCGTTCGATTTCCTGAGCGGTCTTGATGGAGCGGGCCTCGTTGAGGAGCGGCGTCGCGTCCACAACCTCGCCGCAGAACTTTTTGAACGATTCAAAATAGGACATCATGAAGGTGGTCGGTTCTCCCACCATGCGGTCGGCCGACTGCGTGCCCATGTTGAGTTCGACGGCAACCTTGTCGGTCAGGCCGCGCTGCTTCAGGACTTCATAAGCGCGGTCCCAGGCGCGGAACTGTGGCGGACGGGGATCACGCTCGTCGTAGCCTTTGAAGTAGAGAATGTCTTTGGTCCACGAGTTGCGTTCCGCGTCGGCCTGCTGAGGTTCGAGCGCAATCAATGTGGGCTCGCCCTCGCGCGGAAAAACGACGGCGTCATATCCCTTCATACACCAATAGTTGGTGAGATAGAGAACGTTGTCGGGCGCGCGACAGACGAGGGCGGAGAGGCCCTGGTCTCTCATCAAAGAGCGGACGCGGTCGAGTTTCAGTTGGTCTGCGGGCCAAGCCATAGCCATCTCAAATCACAATCTCACTGCACAGTTACGGGTTTATTTTCGTCCTGAAACTTCCAGGCTGTTTCTTTGCCTTTGATCAAGCGGTAGACCGCTGTGTGCAGCGGGGCCGGCACTCCGACGCGTTCCGCTTCGCGCGCGATGGCCCCGGAGAGAAAATCAATTTCGGTGGTCAACCTATGGCGGACATCGCTCAGCATGGACGGCGGGTGATTGGTCATCGACCCCATACGGTTCATCTCCCATGGATCTTCGTGCAAGCGGACGCCGGCTGCCTCGGCCACTCTCTTGCCTTCGTCGATCAAGTCGTGCAGCAGAAGGCCGAGGTCAGAGAATTTCGCTTCGTCGGAAAAGTGAGGCGAGTGCGGCAGACCGGTCAGAGCGGAAACGCTATTCACCGACGAATTAAAAATCAGTTTAGACCACTGCGCGGGGCGGGCGTCTTCGAGCGCCTCAGCCTTAAGGCCAGCGGCAACGATGAGGTCGGCGGCTTCTTTGACGACGGAGAAAGGCGTACCGCTCGGCTCGAAGGGACCCATCCAGGTGGGGGTGTCGAGTTCATATTGCACGTGCGTATCGCTGTGGCGCGTGCCGCTCATGAAGGTCGTGGCGCGGATGACGTAGCCGCGCGTGAATTTGGCGATAATGTCTTCGCTGCCGACTCCGTTCTGGGCGGAGAGGACAGCTCCTTTATCGAAGTGGCGTCCCACCGGCTGAAATGATTCTTTGACCTGTGTGGCTTTGGTGGCCACGATTCCGAGATCGCAATCGGGCAGGTCTTTGGGATTGGTCGTGGCTTTCAAGGGCACGGCGAAGTTGTGGCTTCCAGTAACGCGCAGGCCTTTCTGATTGAGCTCGGCGGCGTGATCTTCGCGGCGAACCAAGGCCCAGACTTCGGCAACGCGCGCCAGGTGCGCGGCGTAGAGACTGCCGATTGCGCCGCAACCGATGATGCAAACTATCTTCATCTGTTCTTTTGTTTCGTCTGTTCTTTCTTGGTAAAACTTTCCGAGCTGCGCTCGCTGGACAGCCGAGGGCGGCTGTCCCTACGTGGTTCCTCTCTTTTCTAGCTTTACTAACTGCGCCCGTTGTCCGCCTTCGTGGTGCTTGAGCGAACGGAAGATGCTGTCGGCGTTGTTGAACGAATCGTTGATAAAGATGCCCTGGGCAAACAATGCGTCCTGCAGCGCCGCTGAGATCGTATGGATCGGAGCCGCGCCGCCTTCTCCCATGCCTTTCGCGCCGCTGTAGGTGTGCGGAGAGGGCGTCGTGGTATGGCCGTACTTGATCTTGGGAATATTCACGGAGGTAATCGGCGTGTAGTCGCTGAAGGTGCTGGTCAGCATGTTGCCGACGGCGTCGTAAACGCAGGTTTCCATCAGCGCCGCGCCGATCCCGTGCGCGGTCGCACCATAGACCTGGCCTTCGACGATCGGGGGATTGATTACGGTGCCGCAATCGTCGACGGCGACGTAGTCGAGAATCTTCGGGACAAAAGTTTCGCGATCCACCTCGATGACGGCAATGTGCAATTGCGACGCGTAGGTCAGGGTGAGACTGCCGTACTTTGCTTTGGTGTCCGGAACCTTGAAGGGCGCGCGCCAAACGTAGCGGCAATTCAGCGTTACATCGTAGAGTTCGGGCGAGAGCAGGGCGCTGTTCACGTTCACAATGTTGGCGAGGCCCCAGTAGTTGATGGATTTTCCGGTGCTCTTCGCTTTGATTTCGGGGCCCTGCTGGCCGACTCCGAATTCGAGATCGTCTTCTTTGGTTTCTAGAGAAAAGGCCGCCAGGCGCTTCATTTCAGACTTCAGTTTCTGCGCGGCGCCGTGCACCGCCGACAGACCAGAGACGGCAAACTGGCTGGCGTAGGTGCCCGACATGCCGGTGTGGACGTTGCGCTCCGTGTCGAAGCCGGTGCGCACGGTGATCAAGTCGGGATGGATGTTGAGCACGTCGGCGACGACCTGGGCCGAAGTGGTTTCGTGTCCCTGGCCTTGCGGACACGAACCGACGGCCACCACCACCTCGCCGTAGATATCAAGTTTGCAGTTCGCGCCCTGCGAGTTGCCGGAGAAAGGCGCGTAGGGATTGATGATCTGAGACTGGCCGAAATTGTTCGTCCCGGAATCGAGCGTGGTACCGATGCCGATGCCGATCATGCGGTTTTCGCGCCGCGCCTCGGCCTGTTTCTTTTTCCAGTCGTCCCAGCCGATCAGGTCTTTGGCGACCTCCAGCATCTTGGGATAGTTGCCGGAATCGTAAACACAGCCGTTGGGTGTGGTGTAAGGAAACTCTTCCGGGCGGATGTAGTTGCGCAGGCGCATTTCGTCAGGGGCGATTCCGATTTCGTGCGCGCAGATGTCGACGATGCGCTCCAGAAACCAGAGATGCTGCATGCGCGAGTATCCGCGATTAGGGCCGACGGGACATTTATTCGTGACTGCCTGGCAGAAATCGATGCGAGCATTCTTGAAACGATAGACCCCGCAGAAAACCTGCGACCAGATCACGCAACCCAGCGGCTCATAGCGGGGGTAGGCGCCGCAGTCATCGATGTGGCGCGAGGCGATGGCGGTGATGACGCCGCTTTTGTCGAGAGCGACACGCGTGTCGCGGAAGGTGCGCTCGTTGCCGTGGGCGCTTGAAACCATGTGCTCGGAGCGGGTTTCAACCCACTTGATGGGTCGCCCGCCAGCCTTTTTCGAGGCCAGAGCGCAGACCGCCATCTGCGGGTAGCTGGTGATCTTGATGCCGAAGCTGCCTCCGATATCGAAAGTCTGGCAGCGGATTTTATCGATGTGAATATTCAGATGCGAGGCCAGAAACTGGATCGCGAATGACGGGAAGGAGTTGTTGCACCAATAATAAATACGGTCGTCTTTGGGATTCCATTCGGCGATGACGACGTTGTTTTCGAGCGGCGTCGATGAAAAGCGATGGAAGTGCAAGCGGTCGATGTCGACGACATACGCCGCATCCTTGAAGGCTCGCTCAATGTCGCCATATTCCCAGACACCGTTCCAGACTCGGTTCGTGGCGGCTTCTTGGTGGAGGATGCTGTGATCGGTGAGGGCCTGCTCCACGTCGATTACCGGCTCGAGCGGTTCGTACTCGACCTGAACGAGTTCGGCGGCATCGTCGGCCAGGCTGGGAGATTGCGCGACTACCGCGGCAACCGGCTCTCCCTGGTAAAGGGCTTTGCCGACGGCCATGGGGAAATCGCGAATCTTTTGCGCCTGGTCCGGACCGATTTGGATGAAGGGCTGCGTTTGCGCGGCTATCTCTTTGCCGGTGATCGCGCATATCACGCCGGGCAGCGCTTCGGCTGCGGAGGTGTCGACGCTGACGATGCGCGCGTGCGCAAAGGGCGAGCGAACGAAGCGGAGGTAAAGCATTTCGCGAAGCTTGATATCGTCGGCGAATTTGCCCCGGCCTCGCAACAGGCGGTCCTCTTCCTTGCGGGGAAGCGACGCGCCTACCCATTTTCCGCTGCCGTTCTTTTTCTCATCTTCAGCCACGTCTTGGTTGCCTCCGCAAACCTTCGCGGACAGGAGTGTCCGCGCTGCACTTTGTTACCTCCTCAAACCTTTCGCGGGCGAGGGAGCCCGCGCCACACCAGCTAGGCCAGGGCTGCCTGCAAGCCATCAATCAATTTCTGAATCTGCTTCTTGGCTAGCGGCTCCAGCAGACCGCCGGCTACGGACGTCAGGCGGCCGAAAATCTGGGCTTCACCCTGCCAGTTCACTTTGGTTCCTTCCGTCGCTCCTTCGGCTGCGCCGTCGGAGGTCGCGCTCAGGTCAAAGCCGGCGATCATGGTGACATTTCCGCCGGCTACGGCTCCGTGTCCTTTATATTGAGCGCGGCGCGGATGATCGGCCTCGGAGAGTTCCATTTTTACGTCTGCGCTGCCCTTGATGTAGGAAATGCCTACATTGACCTTGACCGCGAAATGCGTCGGGTCCTGCACCAAGAGACTTTGAAACTCTGGCAACAATGGCGCAAACCGGTTGGGATCAGTGAGGAAGGCGAAAACCTCCTCTGGTTTTCTCTTGACCGCGAATTCGCCGGAAAACTTGATCGCCATCTCAGGCTCCCTTCATGTTTCGGCCCGCGAGTGCGATGGCCTTGAAGATGTTCATGTATCCAGTACAGCGGCAGGTGTTGCCGGCAATCGCTTTGCGAATTTGCTTTTCGCTGGGCTCGGGATTGTCGGCGAGCAATTGATGAGCGGAGAGCATGAGGCCGGGCGTGCAGTAGCCGCACTGCAAACCATAGGAATCGCCGAAGGCTTTTTGAATGGGATGAAGGGCGCCGTCTTTTTCGAGGCCTTCGACGGTGGTGATCTCCGATTCGTCAGCCTGCACGGCGAACATCGTGCAGGACTTTACCGCCAGTCCGTTCATTAATACGGTGCAGGCGCCGCAGTAGGTTGTGTCACAACCGACGTGCGTGCCGGTGAGGTCGCAGGTCTCGCGCAAAAATTCGACGAGCAGCATGCGCGGTTCGATTGCCCGGGAACAGGGCTTGCCGTTCACGCGAATATTGACAGCGATTTGTTGGACAGTTGCGGTGTCAGGCATAGAGATGGGCCCCTTCGACTTGTTCTCCGCGAGCGCGGCGCGCGGCAATCTGAATGGCGCGCTTCACCAGCGCGACCACCAGTTGGCGCTTGTATTCCGCGGATCCACGCATGTCGGGTTGGGGATCGGCGGCGGCACGAGCGGCTTCAGACGCGGTGGCAATCGTGTTGTCGTTCACGCTTTTCCCGCGGAGTTCTTTCTCGGCGTCGGTGGCGCGGATCGCCATTAATCCTACGCAGCCTAGCGCAATCACCACCTCCTGGCAGACGTCTCCCGCCAGAGTAAGTTGCACCGCCGCGCTGGCGCTCGGATATACGGGGGCAGTCCTCTTGAATGCGAGATAGGCTCCGCCACTACCCTGCGGAGGAATCCTGACTTCGACTTCGGTCACAAGTTCGTCGTGAGCCAGAGCGGTCGTGTAGGCGTCTTTGATGAAGTCGGTCAAGGGGACGGCACGCGCGCCGTTGGGCCCGAGGCAGTGAACAGTGGTATCGAGCGTGATCAAGGCATTCGCCCAATCGCCGCTGGGATCGGCTTCGGCGAGCGATCCGCCAATGGTGCCGCGGTTTCGCACTTGCACGTCGGCAATTCCGGCGGCGCAGTCGTGGAGGACGGGAATCTTTTTCGCGAGGGCGGAGTGCTCGATCTCGGCGTGGCGGGTCATCGCTCCAAAACGCAGCGTACCCGACTCTTCTTTCATAAAGGAGGTATCGGGGATGAAGTTCAAGTCCACCAAATGCTCGGGGTTGGCAAAGCGAAGTTTGAGCAATGGAATCAGACTCTGCCCGCCGGCGAGGAGCTTCGCACTCTCGCCGAGTTGGCCGAGCATGGTGATCGCTTCTTTCAGCGACCCGGCCCGGTGATAGTGAAATGCTCGCGGATACATTGTGGTCTGTCTTTCCGTTCAAATAGTTTCGATTGCCGCCAGCCCATAAAGGGGTTGCCGATCTTTGGTGCTAGCGGCATCGCTAAAGCGATGCCCTGATACGAATCTCACAGCTATGCCGCCGTGCGCGGCCGGGAAAATCCCCAGGCCGTCGTCGCTAACGCGGCGATGATTAACCCGGGTCCGGCGACAGCCAAGGCTTTCCAGAGCCCTGAATCATGATGATACGTCTGAAGCAGGACTGCCAGCGGGAACAGCGCGCTGCCGGCCAGCATAGAAAGTGCAACCACCTGCCGAAGTCCTTCGCTGAAATTCACCCGTCCGAAAATCACGCCCAGCACGATCATCAGCATGCCCAGCCCGATCCAGTGGGAATGCGCATCGACCTGGCGAACGTAATCATATTTGGTTTTCCCATACTGCTCGAGCGCGGCATTCGACTGCTCCACATTTCTGGTGGCCGCAGAAGCAAAGGACTGGGCAAGCGATCCGCCCATCTGGTCGAGCGTCTGGTGCTCGGTGAAAAGCGCATATTGGAGCCCGTAAAGCATGCCGACGACCGCGCACGCCATCCCGCCGAAAATCAGAATCTGGCGCGATCCCGTCATCGCGCGCCCCCTTCGCCGTGCGTTACGGCGCTTCCTGCAAAATCGAGGCGGCCGGAATAGCGCAGGATGCCGACCAGCATTGCCACCAGGCTCGCCAGAACCATCAGGCCGCCGATGTCGGCGATGCCTCCGGCTAGCAGTCCCAGTTTCAACTCCAGGAGCACGAAAACGGGCAGAATCACCGAGCCGCCGAGCAACAACTTCACCCACCGCCGCTTCCATTCTTCGGAGAGGAACACCAGGGGCTGCACGAACGAAAGCAGCATGGCGAGCAAACCAAATTCGATAATGTGGGAGTGGGCAGCAAGGTTCACGGCGCGTGCGCCTGCGAGATTGCCGAAGTTATTGATCTCAGCGGTGGCGGCGTCGAGATTTCCCAGGGCGGACGCACTGATCAGACGATGGAGGATCGAGGTTTCCATCCGCTCGTGTTCGTAGAGCAGAGCGCCGGCGTAATACGCGCCATGCAGGAAGCCGAGCAGGACAAGAATCGTGCCTCCGGTAAGAAGCGCGCGACTGGGCATGCTGTCGATGGCAGGCAGTTCGGGCTCGCTGAGTTTGCGGCTGCGCAGGTATTTCGAGAATCCCCACGCCTGAGCGATCAGAACAAGGATGAGCAAGCCTCCGGCGGAGTCGGCCAGCACGCTTGCCCATCCGATTGCTGAAAACGGGCTGGCGGCAAGTCCAACGTAGTGAATCAGAAAAATGCCCAGCGGCAAAAGGACGCCACCCGCGATGAAGAGTATCGCCAGCGTTTTTTTTGTCTGCCGGGATAGCGCGATGAACGGTTGCACCAGCGCGAGTAGAAGAGCCAGGTAGCCGGCGCCAATCATGTGAACGTGGGCGTCGACTTTGGTGCCACGATCTTCCAGCACGCTTCCGAGATGGCTGAACAATTCATTCACGGTCGCGGGATTCCCGGCAGCTACGGCGCGAGAGGCGGCCATGAGCGCTTCGCCTTGCAGCGCCGCGTTCTGGTGGAGGATGAAAACGGCGAAGATGTCGCCGAAAAGAAGTCCAGCGGCAATCAGAGCGATGCCGCCGAAGATGTACAGACGGCGTGCGCTCATACGCGTAAAACCAGACGTAAAACCAGACGCAAAAC
>CZKS01000051.1_pt1 | contig 19714 bp, 14 predicted proteins | sample 1122221 | NCBI WGS metagenome assembly CZKS01 (sample SAMEA3539301, study PRJEB10725) | soil metagenome | biome: tundra; feature: field; material: soil | place: USA | collected 2010-05 | depth 0.15 m
CAGGTGCGGCGAGGTGTAAAGCCCCGTACGAACCCCCGCGGCGCGCAGGCCCGCCTCGATCATGGCGCAAGTGGAGCCCTTCCCGTTGGTCCCCGCCACGTGCACGAATCGGCCGGTGCGATGCGGGCGGCCCAGCGCTTCGAGCAAATGCGCGATCCGGTCTAGGCCGAATTTCGCGGTTTGAATCTCGTTTCCGAGCGAGTAGAGAAACCGGACAGACTCGGAATAAGTCATGCGCGATTGGCCTGACTGCGCGCGAAGATCACGCGGCCCGCCAGCACCAGCAACAAGGTGCCGCCCACCACCTTAAGTTCGAATAGCCACACTGAGGCCACGCCCGGCGGAGGAATTGCAGAAAGGACGATCGCGATCGCGGAAACAATCGCTCCCGTGGTTCCGGCCCAGCGTTGGCCGAATTTCATGCCGGACGCGAAGATGTATACAAACGGGATCAGAGTTACGATCACCGTCATATCCACCATGATCTGATATGCGGCGCGCAGGTTCTCGCCCAGCTCCGCCAGCACCAGAAAGATGCTCGAAAACACACCCTGCAGCAGGATGGATACGTAGGGCGTTCTCCAACGCGGGTGCACTTTTGCAAAAGCTGAGGGCAGGTAATGATCCAGTCCCATCGCGAATGGCAAGCGTGAGTTCCCAGCAATGAAGCTATTGAGCTGCCCCAGCACGCCGACCGTGATCAGCAAAGCAAAGCACGGTGACAGCCAGGTGGCGCCGAACCGGACGCCCGCCACATCGCCGGCCTGCGCAAGCCCGGTCATTGGATTGATGCGGCTCGGAGGCAGCAGCGCCAGCATCGCCGCGGTTCCGGCCATATAAAACGCCGCGCACAGGAGTCCCGAGATCCAAGCGGCGCGAGGAATAGTTTTTGCCGCGTTTTGAATCTCACCTCCCAGAATCGGCGCCAGCTCCAGCCCCACCATCGCGAAAGCGATCTGCGACCAGAAGTTTAAATTAGACCAGCTCACGTCAGGAATGAGGTTAGTGAAGTGCGTGGCTGAGCCATAACGCCACGTTGCCAGCAATCCGAGAATGCAGAGCAGGAGGGCCACCAGATATGCCGCACCGCCGCCGAGAAGGCTGGGCCACTTTCCTACTCGCAGTCCCACCAGGTTTGTGAAAATGGCCAGCCATAGCACCGCCAACGTGGCGGGAATAGCGTAAAGAGCGTTCTCGGAATATTTGACGCCACTTTCTCCGAACATGAAGCTTGCCATCGCCACACCGGAGAGCAACAACGTCGGAAAGTACAGAATGTTGCTCACGAAGTAGACCCAGGCGGCCAGAAATCCGTGCCAATCGCCGAAAGCTCGCTTGGTCCAGACATAGAATCCGCCTTCTTCGGGGAAGCGGGCGGAGAGCGAGGCAATCACCAGCGCGGACGGCAGAAAAAAAGTGAGCGCGGCGAGAAGCCAAAGTGTCAGCGAACCGGGACCCACCTGGGCAGCCGCAGCCAGCCATCGGATCCCGGCCACGGCCGAGACGTTGAACAGCACCAGGTGCCACAGCCGGAGTTCGCGCCGCAGCGCGGGCTGTGCGTCAGACATGGGTCCGATAGGCTTCAGGGAGTCTCATGTTTCAGGTTCATCGTACACTATGACAAAGGGCTCTTTATGGCGACCACCCCGAAATTGTTGACTTACGAGGAGTGGCTCAAGCTGCCCGAAACGGAAGGCATTGAGGAAGTCGTGAATGGCGAGATCCGAAAAATGCCTCCCAATAAACTTCTCCATGCGGATACGGTTGAGAACCTCGCTGATCTTTTGAAGGCCAGTGTGGACCGCAACGCCATTCAAGTGCGCGTCAGCACATTCGGGTTGGTCATCAGCCGCGAGCCGTTGACAACAAGGGTACCGGACATCGCTGTGTTCGTCCGCAGCCAGGTGGTGGAACAAGATGGTTACATCCATTCCGCGCCCGAGCTGATCGTGGAAGTTCTCTCGCCTGCAAATACGCGCGCGGAGCGTGCTGAAAAGCTGCAGGACTACGAGAGTCTTGGGGTTCCCGAAGTTTGGGTGGTTTCCCCGGAGGCGCGGACCGTCGAAGTGCTCTCGCTGAAGGATGGCAGGCTCCGAACAACAGCATTGTTGCGGGACGGCCAAATCAAGCCGGTGCATCTCCCGGGCGTGTCGGTGGACGTCGCGGCAATATGGCCCAGGTGACGCACTCCCAGAAAGGGCTCTTTATCGCGACTACCCCGAAATTGGGGTTCTGGAAGTTTGGGTGGTTTCCCCGGGGGCGCGGACCGTCGAAGTGCTCTCGCTGAACGATGGCCGGCTCCAAGCAACCGCATTGTTGCGTGAAGGCCAACTCAAGGCCTCACAGCTTCCCGGCGTAACAATCGAAGTCACAGCTATCTGGCCAAAATAACTCAACCCCCGATTTCCATTGTTCCGGAAATCGGGGATTGAGTATCCTGTCACCGCATATTTACTTGGGGCAGCCGATCTTCTTTAGCTCGGCTTCCGGCAGCTCCTTGGCATCGCGTGCCGCGGGCGGCAGCGAAATTCCCTTCGGAACCAGCCAGATTTCCACGCGGCGATTCTTGGCTTCGTTGGCGTCCAGCTCGGCGCCCTTACGCTCCTTGGGAGCGGTGGTCGAGATGGTGCACGAAGTGGGAAGAGCTTCCGTTTCTTGCGTGGCTCCCACCCAGACTCCCTTGATGCGTGAGGCATCCAGCGTTGTGCAGGTTCCGCCTCCGCCGCTTAAAACAGCCGCGACGTTAAGCACCCGATCGTGATCCAGATGCCTCAACTTGCTGGATCTGGTCTTGGGAACCTCGCTCGAGTCAATATGGCCCACCAACACGACGTCGTAATTGGCGTTTGAATTCAGCATCGGATACAACTGCTCAATCAAAACGCGCTTGCCGCAGTTGTTCACCCTAGCGCTGTCCTTCGGGAAGACGATATCGCCGAAGTGCTTAACTTGCGCCGCCAGGTTGACCGTGACGTTGGTGGAAGCGTTGGCGGAACCGCCCTTGCTATCGGTAAGCGTAGCCGTGATCGTAACCGGCTTGGACTGCGGCCGGCTGAGATCCGTTTCATTGAAGGAAACACCGCTCGAGTTGTACTGAGCGCTGACCCCGCTTCCGGAGACCGTCCCTTCACTCGCTGCCCAACTATAGGTCAGCGTGCCGCTGCATTCCGAACCTGTGCCGTTTACGCTTAGCGCGGCGGATTGGCCGCGATCGAGAACCGAGGGATTGGCCGTCAGCCCTCCCAGCGTGGGCTTGTTGTACACGCCCACATGGATTGATATCGAACTTGTATCCACTGCGGTGGCCGCATGGTCGCTCGTAGTGTCCGTAACGTGAACACCAACGGTGTAATCGCCGGAAGAGTCCGGCGTGAAAGTGTAGTCGGCGCTGTTCCCGCCTTGATTAGTTCTGTTCACCGACCACTGATAGGTCAGACTGTGACCTTGCGGATCGGATGCATCGGAGTGCAACCGGACAGCGTCACCCGGACAGACCGAGGTGGAACTCGCCGTGATCGAGCCTGCATTCAAGCCATGCGGCGGTATTACAACAGGCTTGGGCGGCTCTGGCGGAGCCGGCCGCTCACCAACGTGGCCGAAGTACATAGTGAATCCACCGGTCAGCTGCACGCCGAAATTCCTAAACCCGCGCGGTATGGTGGCGGCGCCATCAAACGATTCACCGTTTAAACCGAACTGTGGAGTGTGCCCGTAAAGGCCGCGAGCGTCCACCCGAAGCCCGAAGCGCGGACTCAACTGGTACTTCAATCCGCCGCCGTAATTGAACTCCAGCCCACTGGATGATCGGAAATTACTGAACCCGGCCGAGGGCGGCAGCCCTTCAGCCGCTTGCCTGGCTGCGTCGTTGGGGACATAGTTCGCCTCGCCGGCGCCGGCCGTAACGAAGGGGCGGAACTTGCTGTCTCGCGGCGTGAAATGCATAACGCCGTTGAAGGATCCCTCATAGACATGTGTCCCAAATATCGGGATCGGGGTACCGTTCGGAGTGGGGCCTCGAAACGCCAGCCGGTGGTAGGAGAAGAAACCGAAATCTTGCTCCAGCGCGAAATAGTTCCAAATATTCTCGGTGATTCTCGCGCCCATCACTCCTCCCTGTTGCAACTGGGAGAACGGCTGACCGGCCTGTTTGGCATAATTGCCCCAGCCGCCGTAGACGTTTAGCTCCAAGAAGTTGAAATAGTCGCCCGATTTCGCGGGGGCGGCGTTTTGAGCGGCGGCGCGATCGGGGCTTACCAAAAGCACGGCCACCGTGGCCACTGCCAGAGCCGTAATCCTCCAGAATGTCTGCATATTCCTTACCTTTCTCCTCTGTCTGTCATTTGCTTGATGAAATTATATGATCAGTTTTCTGGGCTGCGCCAGCCTGATCGATGTCAAAAACCAGGGCGCCACGGGCGGCGCTCAATGCGATCATGCGCCCGGGGATGTCCGCCGAGAGCCATAACGTGTGAACCGAAGAGTTCTCCAGTCCCTCACTCGGAAAAACCTGCCAGGACGTGCCGCCGTTGAACGACCGGTAGACTTTCCCGTATTGGATCAGGAAAGCCTCGCGGCTCCTCACCGGGTGGAATCGAACCGAGTTCACGGTCGCGGCCGGAACGCCGTCGGTGACCAACGTCCACTGCCCGCCTCCATCCAGCGATTGCAAGAGGCCGCGCGAAGTGGCGGCCAGGATGGGATCATCGCGGTCCGCGGGAAGGGCAATGTCATAAACGTAATAATCGTTCCCCGGAAGCGGCGCGGGACGCCAGTTTCGGCCCGCATCTTCGGATACAAACAGGCCGCCTGCGGTTCGAACGGCCAGGCGCGAGGCGCCGCGCGGAGGTGCATAGATGGCCAGCACCGGTACGCCCGCGATTCCAGTCGCGGTCAGCCGGTCCCAGCTGCTGCCGCCATCCGAGCTCCGGAACAACCCGGACTGTGTACCAGCGAAAAGAACCAGCTTATCCAGTTGAACCACCTGTAGGGATTGGATGCGAATGCGTCCAAAATGTTGCTCTGGCCGGGCCGCGGAAACCCTCGGTTGAATCACCAGCCGCGACCACGTCTTTCCACCGTCCTCCGATTTCAAGACTTCGTCCTGGCTCGCCGCGAACAGAAGATCCTGCCTGGATGGCGCGGCCACCAGACTACTGAGATTGCGGCCCGCCAGGGCCTCTTCATTGGCGCACAACGTCCAGTCCAGTCCACCGTCGACACTTCGAAACACTCCGCCGTGACGCCCTTCATAAATGCTGGTGGCGTAAAGCCGGTTGCCGGACCCGGTAATCTGCGTCAGGCTGTGGTTGACGAATCCGCGATTGTAACCCGCAAAAGTTTGGCCCGAGTCCGTGCTCTTCAGGATTCCGGCGAACTCGGTGGCCAGGTAGAGAACCCGCGGGTCATCGGGATCAAACACCATCCAATTCACCTGTTCGGTGCTCAAGTGCAGCCAGGAGCGGCCTCCGTCCGGCGATTTGAACAATCCCAGTGTTGTGCCGGCGAAGATGGTGTCCGAGTCCCGTGGGTCCTGCGCGATGACGTGGGTGCGCCGGTGCGTTCCGGGAATACCGCGCAGCTTGGTCCACAACTCGCCGCCGTTTTCGCTGCGATAGATTCCGCTGCAGGCGCTGGCAAAGACCACTTGCGGACGCTTCGGATCCACGCGGATGGAAAAGATGTCGGAATCATCGATCAGTCCGGTAGCGATGGGTTGCCAATTCGCGCCACTACCGGAGGTTTTCCAGGGCAGATGGGGCGTCCCGGCGTAGATGATGGTTGCGTTCGTTGGATCGAAGGCGAGCGCCGTGATGTCCCGCATCTCCAAATTGCTTTCCGCGGAGATTCTCTGCCAGCCCTCGCCTGCGTCAGTGCTGAGGTAAACGCCTTTGGACGTGCCTGCCGCCAGCACGCGAGCGTTCGAGGGCGCCAACGCCATGGATTCGATGCGCACTCCGCGGATCCCGGCCAGCGGTTGCCAATGCTCGCCGCCATCGCGGCTTTCGTAGACACCCGAGTCGGTAGAATCGCCTGCATCCAGTCCGGCATAGAAATGCCCGGATGAAGTTGGATCGATGATCAATGCGTCGAACGTTCCCGGTGTTCCTGGCGGGAACGGCAGCAGCCGCCAGGATTCCCCGGCGTTGTCTGATCGGAATAACAGTGAATCGCGCGCGCCTGCCAGCAGCGTGTTGCGATTCGCAGGGTCGATGGCGATGGCTCGCGCGCTCCCGCCGAATGGCCCCGCCAGATGCCATCCCGCGAGGACTGGCAACCCAGCGAGCAGACTAACACCGATGAGGCAGAGTGACGCTTGCCTCTCAACCTTTGCAAGTTTCACTTAATAACCAGCGTATCAGACCTGGTACCTGGTAATCTCCCCAGTTAGCGGCTGGTCATTTTTGGCTTGTTGGATGGACTACACAAGCAGTAATTTACTGCAAACCGCTGGCGGGTGCGTGACCGGCTAAATCGGTGATTTGCTCCGCGAGTTGTTGCGGACTGTCCAGGTTCTCCACCACCAGGCGGCTATTCTCGCCCGCGGTCTCTATCGAGATGTCGCCTACGCTTAGCATTCTTTGCCCCATGGATTGAAGCACGCGAACGTCCTGCACTTTCGGAAGCTGGATGAGGCGCGTCGATTTCGACATCAGGCCGGTTTCATAGCGCAGCTTCTCGCCCGCGATGGTGAGCTTGACGGTTTGCCGCTGAATGTGGCGCTTGATGGGCCAGATCAGAAGTAACAAGCTCACAATCGGCAGCCAGGGGATGTCATACCTGTCTGCCAGGTATTTGTAGTGGACAAACACAGCGGCCGCGATCACAAGCAGCGTGACCGCGTAGCCGGCCTTGATGAATTTCATGCTGGGGCGGATGACGATGTCTGGCATGGCCGTGCGTAAATTGTACCTCGCCTTTCAGTCTCAGACGCGGCGCAAGCACCGTGAAAAATTCAAAATCACCGGTCGCTTACGCTCGCGGCTCGGAAAGAACGTCTCATGCTTGGAGAGCGTTACCGAACCGCGACCGTGAGGGAGACGGTGCCTTTGGCTATTTTTTCACGGGTTCTGAGTCTGAGGGAGCCGGTGCCTTCGCCGATTATTTCACGGACTCTAACCTCACGAGCGCGGGGTTGGCCGCAACGCGCATAGAACAGCGTGATATTGCTCAGCCAAAGGATCAGGCACAATCGAAGGAAGCGATGCGCCCACCCACTCGAAAACGCCGCACGGCCGTCACCAGAACTGCGCGATACCTAATCTCGTTGCCCGAACGCCTGTTCCGTTCAGGCGCCGCGCTGGCTGGAGGATTGATCCGGCAATTGGGCGACGTTACGCTCCCGGCCGCGGTGCGCCGCACCAAAACTTACCAGACCATGGTGGACATCGCGCTGCGGTTCATGATCGAACAAATTGGGCAGGTGGAAGGCGTGTATCCTTCCGAAGGCGAGCTAGCGAACAATTTCCTGATGCGCCGCACGGCGGGCCACGGAATCGAACTGGTCGGCATTCTGGCCTTTCGAGCGTCACCGGTTTGGATCATGGCCGCGCTGGCCGATATCTCGGGAGCCGGCCGCCAGATTGTGCAGGAAGTGGCGGACGCCCTAAGGCAGGAAGGATTGCTCGCGGCCGATGCGAAATTCGAAAACATCGATCAGCTGCTGGATGGTCTGGAACAGACCGCCGGCCGCGCTGCCCTTGTGTTCAATGCGCCACCACTCGACGTGGCCAGTTTGCGTTCGGAATGGAAGGCTTTTCGCTCGAGCGCCAGTAAAATTCCGCCGCGCAATCTGCCATCGGCCGAGTTGGTGCGGCGCCACTGGGAGGAGCTGAAAGCGGAGGCGGTGCGCCAGAACCGATCCGTCTTCGCGATTTCATCATTGCTGGCCCTGGAGGTGGTGTCGCACGCGCCCCAGAATTTGCTGCGGCTCGGCCGAGCGGCCAATCGCGCCGTCTGGCGTACTGGTCAGATGTTGGCCGGCGGGTTGTTGGATCACTACAGCATTACGCTCATGGATATTCGAGAGCGGGGCTTTGCGGCTTATTGGGCTGAGCAGTTCCGCCCGTATATGCGGGCGGCCGCTGGGCAGTTTTCTCCGCTGCATCGATCGCTGACGGATAAATGGCTGCGGTGATAGCCTTGTAAGGATGAAGCGGCGAACCATTCTGCAAATATTGCCCATGGCCGCTCTGCCGAAGCAACTTGTGAAAGCGGCGGACCTGTGTGCCGCAAACGGTGGCTCGCGATTCGAGGATTACACCTTCACTTTCTTTTCGACCGATGAGGCGGAGTTGACCGGCCGTTTGATGGAGATCATCATTCCCGCCGACGAAAATTCACCCGGAGCCAAGCAGGCTCGAACTGCAGCGTTTGCGGACCTGATGTTGTCCACTGGCCCGGCGGACGCGCGCAAGCGATTCCGTGAAGGACTTAACCTCTTCCGGCAACGGACGTCGCTAGAGGCCGCCGTGGCCAAGGCGGCGCGCGAAGAAGAAGATCCGAAAACCGAACTTGGACGATTCTTTGTCACGCTAAAGCGAATGACCGTGGATGGATACTACACCTCGGCCGTGGGAATCCATCAAGATATGAAGTATCAGGGAAATGAGCACCTCACGTCTTCGCCGAGGTGCGAACATCCGGAGCATAAATAGAGAGCGTTACCATGGGCCTGCTGGCCCACCAAGGGGAATGAAGACGCTGTGTGAAAAATCGGTGGGCAGGCGAAAGCGTCCGCGTAGGACAAGCCTCCGGCTTGTCAATTGGACAAGCCGGAGGCTTGTCCTACGATACTGCGTGCGCCACGGGCGGTCCTCAGGATCAACAATTTGGACAGGCGTCTTCAAGGGAGTCGGTGCATTGCTACAACTCGCCTTTACGCCGCTGCTCGCGAATATACTCCGTGGCCCTTAACGACAACGCCATGATAGTCAGCGTCGGGTTTTTCTCGCTCGACGTGGTGAAACTACTGCCGTCTGTCACGAACAAATTCTTTACGTCGTGAGTCTGGCAGAAGCTGTTCAGCACGGACGTCTTCGGATCTTTCCCCATGCGCGCGGTACCCACTTCATGACTGGCGAAGCCGCCCGGCCGGTCGCCGAAAGTTTCCGTGACTGTTCCCTTCAGGCGGCCACAGATTTCTTCGCCAGTCTGCCGCAGGGCGCGATAGACAATCTTGTCCTGTTCGGAAAATCGGAACCGCACCACCGGTATCGGAATTCCAAAAGCATCTTTTTGATCCGGATCAATCGTGACACGATTCTCTGGCCGTGATTCGACCTTGCCGAAGCCTCCCAGCATCAGGAATCCGGGCTGCATCTTCCGCACGGTGTTCTTGAAACTCGAGCCATAACCTGGGACATGATAGGCCTGGTAAGGGAACATATTCCCGGCGAAGTTTATCTGGAAATCATAAGCTCCGGCGGGAGTCAATGTTTGAAAGCGTGGGATGAGGGCGTGGTCCAAAGCTCCGTCCTGATTGGATGCCTTCTGGCCTTCCAGCTCCTTCAAATAAATGTGTGTGGAGTCGCCCATGTGTCCGTGCAAATACCGTCCCACGACTCCGCTCGAATTGGCCAAGCCAGTTGGGTAGCGGCGTGAGCGCGAATTCAGAAGGAGCCGGGCGGTTTCGACCGTCGCGCAGCACACCACGACGATGCGCGCCCGAACCTCTTCCTCCTGCCGTGTTTCGCGATCGATAAAGGACACGCCTTTCGCGCGCCCTTCGTCATCGATCAGGATTTCGCGCGCCAACGCGTTCTGGCGGAGTGTCAGATTGCCGGTTTTTCTCGCTTTGGGTAGCATCGAGCCGGGCGTGCTGAAGATGGCCGAGACGTCGCACCCATCCATGCAGTGGCCGCAGTAATGGCACGCCGGGCGATTGTCGTAATTGCGCGTGAGTAAGGCTTTACGCACCGGGATCACCGGGATTCCCATAGGCGCGCAGGTGCGCTGCAGGATTTCCTCAGTGCAGCGGAACGGGAGCGGCGGCAGGTAATGCTTTCCCGCCGGAAGACTCGGGATATGGTCGTCCTGGCCGCACACTCCGATGGTTTGCTCGATACGGTCGTAATAGGGCGCGAGCTGCTGGTAGGTCAACGGCCAGTCTTCTTCGATTCCATAGACAGACTGCTGCTGGAAATCAGGCGGCGAGTAGCGCAGCACCACGGCGTTCCAGTGCAGCGTGCGTCCACCCAGGACGCGAATGCGATCCACGGATATCGCGTCAGAATCGGCGTAACGGATCGAGCTGGAAACGTCGCCGGGATAGAACAGCGCCTGCTTCTCGGAGCGGAAGCCCCGAAATTGCATGTCGTAGGGCCAGCAGTGCGAGCGAAACCGGTGAGGCGCCACCTCAGCTCCAGCTTCGAGCAGCAGTACTTTCGCGCCCGCCTCGCAAAGCTCCTTGGTCACCACACCGCCGGCGGCTCCGGAGCCGATGACGCACACATCGTATGTAAGAGTCGGCACTGCCGCGCGCTATTCGATGTCGAAATCGGTGGTTCGAACTACAGGCTTACCGGGTTTGTCCAGCGCGCTCATCTCCAAGCGATAGCCTCCCGGAGCAAGTCCTGTCACCGGCAGCTTCAAGCCCACCGATAGCACGGGGTTCGTACTCTTTTCCGGAATCGGAACCCGTATCCACCCGGAATCCACCTTCTGCTCGCCGGATTTACGGTCCACTATTTTCATCGCAACCGCAACTTCCACTGGATCCTTTCGATCCGGAACGGCCAGAAGCGGTTCATAAACTTCAAGATAAAGAACCGCATTTTGCGTGCTCTTGAACTTGGTCGTGCCAGCGGGAACAATCTGCATGCCCGATGCGACTAACGGCTTCCTATCGGAGATCAATTCCGCATCCAGGCTGCTTCCCATATCGGACGCCCGGTAGATCTCCTTGCTGAGAGCTATTCCGCTCAGGCCGAATTGTTTGGTGTCGTAGGGTTCAACCGCCAGCGGCATTTCGACCTTTCCGAAGCTGTCGTTGCTCGAGCCGAAGACCACCTTCAGGTTGTATTGGCCGGCCGCGATATCGAATTGGTTTTCGTAATGATAGGGGCGCTGTTGGAATGCTTCCATCTGCTTCTTGTCTGGAAACTCCAGCTTAACGGTGTCGCTGAAGCGTGCGCCTACGGTTCCATCCTTCGCGGAGGCGATTCCTAAGACATTCACGTCCGCGTGGAATTTTCCTTTGTCCTTCGCGAATTTCAAGGAGTCAGTCGGGATATCCATAGCCACGTTGACGCGAGCCGTGTTGGTTCCTGTATAAAAAAACGGGAGCTGCATGGAGGCCGGAATGTTTCCAGCCTGTGCGGACGCCGCGCGAGCTTCCAGCGTCTTTTCAATCGGGTTGCCGGCCAGCAGATCGCGAGGCCTGACGTTGCAATACCCGCTGCGTGCCCGGACACTGGTTCCACCGCGGTCCACCTTCACTTGCAGCGTGTGGCAACTTCCCTCTTCCGATTCGTCGGGTGAGTAGCCCAGAACGTAGTGTTCGTTCATCTCTTTCCCGATTTTGTTCAAGCCGCCCTCGAGATCGTTGGTGTCGTGAATCACGAAGCCGCCGGTGCCATCGGCCAGCATGTACATGATTTGCTGATTCGTGGTCGCACTTTCCGGCATCTTCGGGAGCAGCAGACGGGGATTGGCGTTGGGGTTCAAGGGATTGTTGGGATTATACGAATTCGGGTTGTTGGGGGAAGCGGTACCGCCGCCACCTTTTCCACTACCTGTGCCGGATGGCGTGCCGCCGCCCTTTCCGCCGCCAGTGCCAGTGCCGGTACCGCCACCACCGGCCGGGTGGCCGCCACCCCCTCCTCCACCACTGGGCGCGCCACCACCCCCGCCTCCGCCAGGATGTTGACCGAAGAAGGCCATCGATCCGGGCTGGTAGGCTGCTGGCTGTAGCAAGGAAGATCCTAGTGCCGATACCCGGTGCAGCCAGCCCGACAATCCGCCCTTGTCAGGACCATTGGCAGGAGCGGTCAAGCTGCCTGTCGGACCTCCTGCCACCAAGCCCCGCACATCGATAGGGTAAATCGCGACGTTGGCTTTGTTGCAAGCATCAATGGTAGCGGTGACTTCAAAGCGTTGATCGTCCCCGAGTGGAAAACCAGAAGTCAGCAAGACCAGCGTCTTGCGGCCCGGCACGTCCGCCAGGTTTTTCGCGAGACTTCTGAGCGAGAGAATCATGTCGCGTGCTCCGAAATCCGCCGCCGCTTTGTTCAGTTGGCCCATCGGTCCCGTATCGGCGCTGGTCGTAGTAAAGGATCCTTTGATGCCCGTGACCACCGCCTTCAATCGGTCGACATCGGACGTAAAATTCTGAGAGATCACGATGTTGCCGCCGAAATTCACGATCGCCATCATGACGTTCGCACCGCCATTGGTTTCGATGAATTTGGCCGCCGATTTTCGGGCTAGAGCCTGGTCGCCGAGCGACATGCTGGAATTGTCGAAGAAAAGCACCAGATAGCGCTTCTGCGAAGCCGTGGGTGAGTTGGGATCGGCTTCAAACGAGAAGGTCTTGACGGTTTGTTCCCGCTTGTCCTCCCACACCTTGAAGTCTTTGGCGGTGAGGTCCCGGACGTAGCCGCCCTTCTTATCGGTGACTACCGCGTCCACCAGGACCAGTTTGGTCTCCGTCTTGATGACGGCGCCAGAGTCGGCTGCCTGCTGCTGGGCTCGCGACAAGCCGGCTGTCAGGCCGAGGATGCCGGCCATCACGGTTATGTATTTGAAATTCACAATTTCACCTCCATCAAGGAATATCGACCGCGCCGTTGAGCGCCGCCATCTTCTGTCCTTCCGCGTCCCTTACAACCACCCGAACAAAATAGCTACCTGGCGCCACGTCAAACCCGCTCTTCACGATGATTCCCGAGTTTAATCGGCTAGCCAGGGTTTCGTCCTTCAAATGCATGTCGACGGTTTTCTCGATAGCGCTGACATAGTTTCCATTTCTATCAAACAGCCCCGAAGCCACCGTCAGGATATCCGAGTTTCGTCCATCTGCTTTTCGAAAACGGAGCTGCCTGACATCAATGCGCGCCAAAACGGACAGCTTGGCGCTTGAATCGCTGGATTTGAAGAATTGAGTATGTAACTCCACGGGAATGTCGCGCCATTCGTCGCGCGAGAAAAGCGCCTCTTCGATATCGCGCTTGGCGTCCTCTGCCGCATTCACTTCGTGTTTGGGAGCGTAATATCCTTTCCGCGCCTGCAACGTAAAACCTGCAGGTTTCTTGATGGAGGCTTCAAGTTATGATAGCTGCCGTCGAATTTCAGGTTTTCCGGTGAGAAACCCAAGAGGTAATAATACTCCGGCGCGGCCACGGTGCGTCTGAAGCCTTCCACGAGATCGTTGTTGTCGTGGAACCACGTCCCGCCTGTGCCATCCGCGATCTCGCCCAAAACCCCGTCCGTCACTAACGCGCTCTCTCTCTGATACTGTGACCTCACGGTCAGGCTGGCGAGATTGCCGCCGGATTGGCTCGCATCGCCGCCGGGAATGATGGTGTAAAGGCCACGCGCGTTCAACGTGCTGATGGTCACATTGGCTCTGATGGCCCGATCCATAACATCATACTCATCCGTCTGTTGATCGAGCATCAGGAACCCTGGGGATATCAGCACTAAGGCCCGTTGTCCCGGCATGGCCGCAAGCCGGCGGACCAAGCTAGTCAGCACTTTCAGAGTTATGCGCGTCTCCTGGTCTCCGATTGACACCACTCGCGACGCTGCCCCTTGCGCCATGGTCTGCGCAGTCTGAGTGGTCGAGTCCGATCCGGATGGCACGCCGCGAGCGGAGCCCGTAGTCGTATCGAGATTGGCGCACACAATCGTGTCCTGGACAGCCGCTTGCAACGCCTGCGGATCGTGCTTGTTGTAAATCAAGTCCGCCTGGTAGTAGGTGAGATCCGGGCAGTCCGTGCCAGACGTTAGATTCGACCTCGGCTGGACCCGCAACATCGCAGCCCGCAGCTTCGCTACATCATCCGTGAAATCTTCCGTGACTTGGCCCGACGTGGTGAAGATTGCCGCGCGGCTGGTCACGGGAAGGTCCGACAAATGCCGATCGGCTGCATTCCGGGCCTGCATCAGATCCCCAATGCTTAAATGCAGATCGTCGAAAACATAGCCTACATAGCGCCCCGGTGGCGCTGCCTCAGGCGTGACCTTGCCACCGGCAGTTGCCGAAGCAGCCGCCGCGGACGCCTCAACTTCCGCTTTACGCTCCGTGGTTTTCTCCAGGGAGAATCTCGATATAAACTGCGGTTTTCCCTTGTCGAATAAAAGAAAATCCTCTTTTTGAAGATTTCCGTTGATATGACCGTCCCGGTCGCGCACCACCACGCGCACCAATACCAAGTTCGATCGGGATGTGAACGTGGGAGTGGCATCGTGCGTAGCCATCTCCTGGGGAGCCGGTGTCTGCGCGGGCGCGGCAGGGATTAGGAGGCTCAAGGATATCAAGCCCGCTGCCGCATTGCGTACACGTAGATGCCGTCGTCCAACCATCTTACGAGAGCTAATTCTACTCCTAATCAGATACCAATAGGTCCCTATGGAATCTCGACTCCACCATTAAGCGCCGCCATTTTCTGTCCTTCGGCATCCCTTACCACGATCCGTACAAAATAGCTCCCCGGCGCCACGTCAAACGCGGACCTCACCGTAATCCCCGAGCTCAATTTGCCCGCGAGACTTTCATCTCTCAAATGCATATCAACAGTCTTCTCAACCGCGCTGATATAATTTCCATTCCTGTCAAACACCGCCGCCACCACCGTCAGCGTGTCCACGTTTCGCCCATCCGCTTTTCGAAAACGGAGCTGCCTGACATCGATACGCGCCAGAATGGACAGCTTGGCGGCCACGTCGCTGGACTTGAAAAACTGCGTATGCAGTTCCACCGGAATATCGTGCCATTCATCGCGCGAGAATAGCGTCTCTTCAATCTCGCGCTTGGCTTCCTGGGCCGCATCCACTTCATGCTTGGGTGCGAAATACCCGCGTCGCGCCTGCAGCGTGAATCCGGCGGGATTCTTAAGGGTGACCTTCAGGGTGTGATAACTGCCATCGAATTTCAGATTTTCCGGTGAGAACCCCAGCACGTAATAATATTCGGGGGCGGCGGCGATCCGCTTAAATCCACCGGCCAGGTCGTTGGTGTTGTGAACCCAGGTACCGCCCGTGCCATCCGCAAGCTCGCCCAGCACATCACCTTCCGCGTTCGCGCTGTCCGTCTGATACTGCATCCGCAGGACCGAGCTGCCGATGCTGCCTCCGGCCTGGCTAGCATCGCCGCCGGGTACCAGAGCGTACAATCCGCGTGCATCCAGTGAACTAATCGTCACGTTGGCCCGGATGGCGCGGTCCATCATGTCAAGCTCGTCGGAGCGCAGATCCAGCACCAGGAATCCCGGCGATACCACCACCACGCTTCGTTGTCCCGGCATGGCGGAGATGCGGCGCACCACCTCATTCAGCACCCTGAGCGAAATGCGCGAATCCTGTTCCCCCAGCGCCACCACGCGCGATGCCTCCGATTGCGCCATGCCCTGCGCAATACTCATGTCGGTTTGCGGGTTTAGGTGGGCGCATCCAATTGCATCCAGCGCCGCCGCCTGCAATGCCATTGGATCATTCTTGTTGCGGATCAGATCGGCCTGGTAGTAGCTGATGCTCGGGCAACCAGTGCTAATTATTGTGGGAGTCGACCCGGGTTGAATCCGCAGCAGTGTATCCTTTAGCTTCGCGATGTCGTCCGTGAAGTCCAACAGCGGGTGGCCGGAAGTAGTGTAGATGGCCGCGCGGCTAGTGGCGTTGAGGGATTCCGCCAGATGGCGCTCCGCGGCCGTGCGGGCCTGAGCCAGATCTCCAAAACTCAAATGCAGGTCATCGAAAACATAGGCGATATAGCGATCCGGCGCAACCGGCGGCGCCAGCTCACCCGGAGGCTTTTCCAATGGCGATTCCGAAACGGGAGCCGTCACCTTGTGTCCCGCGGATTTCTCCACCGAGAATTTCGAGATCACCTGCGGTTTCCCTTTGTCGAACAACTGGAAATCTTCCTTTTGAAGAGTTCCGTTGACGCGTCCTTGCTTGTCGCGGACCACTACACGGACCAATACCAGGTTCGATCGCGTAGTAAACGTTGGCTGCGTATCGTGCGAGGCTACTTCGGGTGTCTGTCCGGCGCAAAACACCGCGCACCCGAGCACGAGCAAACACCGGATGTTTGGATTTACTGCCATGCACCACTCGGGACCTGGTTAATTCTACTCCATTGACGTGGGGCAGGCGCTTTCGCCTGCCAACAACTACTGCCCCATCGGCGGCCGCGCGAGCCAATCCATTCCGTTATCCCCAATTGGCGCCCCTGGAGGCGCATCCAATGGCAGTTGCGGTTTGATCGGCTCCGCAGGACGTTCCAGAAACCGTTTGATGTCGGCGGCCAGCAATGCATTCTGTGCCGAGTCAGCCTCGCCTTTGGCAGCTTCCGCGCGCAGCCGGGCCCCCAATTTCCCAATCTTCCACGACGCGATGGCGCGCACCTGGCTCGCGGACGCGCCGGTGGCGAGCCACATCACGCGATCCACCAACACGCGTTCTTCGGCGCGCCGGATCTCGGCCTCGTATGGCGACGCAACCGGCGCATCGAACACGGCCTTGGTGAGACGATCGATCACTTCTTCCAGGCCCGGCAGCGACGGATCCAAAGCGTGCTGCGCCACCATGCGCGCGGAACGGTCGAGTTCCAGCACGAATCCTATGGTCACATCGGATGCGATGGTGGCCGGGCTCAGCGGATCGAATCCATCACCCGTGGTCCGCGGAAATAATTCTCGATGGCGCCCAAACCCGGGCGGGCGCGGCGGAATCGCATCCAACACCTGCTTCGGAACGGCGAGTTCGGACGGTTTTAGAGTGTTGGCCAGCGCGTCCAGAGCTTTGCGCTGATTCGCGGCCGTCTCCCACTTCACCGGCGTGCGCCCATCGCCGCGCATCCCATAAATGTAATCCAGACCAGCCACCATCGACGAGGCCGATTCCACTGTGTAGCGGTGATACATGAAGATGGGCACCAGCGGTTCCTCAATCGTGGCCATGGGCGCGCCGTTCCGGATGGTATGTTCGCCGAGCCTCGCGAGCGCCGAGCGGCGAATCTTCATGATGCGGTTCAGCTCGTCGGCCTGGTTCACCCCATTCGACCACTGATCCACTCTGGGATGAGCATCGGTGTCCTGGTTGGTCATGTAGCGCAGATCCACAGCCCATGCGTCGTTCAGGATTCTCGCGAGCGCCGCCGGCTCATCCGTTCCGGCCGGGAATTGCCGATAGCCATAGTCGATCGCCACCTTGTCCCAATCGCCGATCCGAGCCTGATAGGCTTCCGACAAATCGATGCTGCCATCGTCCAGCAGTTTTTCCAGAGGATGCGGATAGTCCATCACGGAAATCCAGCCTTTGGTGCTGTCGTAATAGTTGTGACCTAGGCCGAGCGTGTGCCCCACTTCATGTGCCGCCAATTGCCGGATGCGCGCCAGCGCCGTCTGATACAAAATGTCCGGCTTCTCGTTTCCGATGGTGTAGGGCGAGAGCAGCCCTTCGAAGATCAAATAATCCTGCCGGTCGCGCAGCGAGCCGAGGATGACGTTGCCTTTGATGATCTCGCCGGTTCGCGGATCGGACACAGCGCCGCCTGTCGACCAGCCGCGCGTGGAGCGATGCACCCAATTGATCATGTTGTAGCGGATGTCCATCGGATCGGCTCCCTCCGGCAGCACGTCCACCTTGAATGCGTTGCGGAAACCAGCGGCTTCAAATGCCTGGTTCCACCAACTCGCGCCCTCCACCAGCGCCTTCCTAACGTCCTCGGGCGCGCCTGAATCAACCCAGTATTGAATTGGCCGCACCGGTTCGCTGATCTCCGCGGTGGGATCTTTTTTCTCCAAACGGTGGCGCATAATGTATCGCTGGACCATCGGTTCGCCAATGGGCACGCTATAGTCGACGAAATTCGGCCCGAAGTAGCCCGCGCGTGGATCGTCAACACGCGGCTTGAAGTTGTTGTCAGGCAGCTCAACCAGCGAATAATGTTCTCGTATCGTAACGGAGTCGGGTGTTGGCGTGACGCTGGCCACGGATCCCGAAAACAGTCCTCCGCCGAACCCACCGCCTCGTCCGCCGGCCGCGCCAATCGGCGGAGGGCCTTGCGTGGGACCGCTAAATCCGCCGCGCGCGCCTGTAGTAGGTTCCGCAGCGAAAGTCAGCGTTACTTCAATCTCGCTGTTTTTCGGGAACCCTTTCGTGCGCGGCATGTAAACCGCGCTGCGCGCTTTATCAACCCGATATGTGCCGGGACGTAGTGCGTTCGCGGCGCCATGGCCATCGCGAACTACAAAATCAGTAGCATCCACCAGTACACGCCCGTTACTCTCAGCCGCGACTGTGAATCCCCACAGGATTGACTTGGCGAACGAATCCTCTACCGAACGCCGCTCGGCCGGGTTGGCGCTCGACGATCGGAACGATTCATTCCCCTGCACCATGAATACCTTTGGCCCAACGCGCTCGAAGCTCACCACCTTCCCTCCACCGCCCTGTCCGCGATCCAGGCCGATGTCGTTCGACCCCAAACCAGCCGCGAGACCGCTGGTGTACAGAAACTCCGTGTTGAAGCGCGGAATTTCAAGCCACAACGTGCCGGTCCGCTCATCCCAATACAAGGGAAAATAGCCATCCAACTTCTGCATGGCGCTGGTGCGTTCCTCGATGCCGGGTGTGCGTCCGGCGGCCGGGGGCTGCTGAGCGCCCAGCCGCAACACCGTCCAGAAAACACAAATCAAAACAATCGCGACACGGGTGAAAGCTCGAAACATGATGGATTCTATTCTAGTGCGCCGGTAGTCCTCTTGCCGACGCGCGGGGCTAATTACGCATCCGCATGTATCGCCCGAATTGTAGCCCCGCGCGTAAGCAAGGGGACAAGTTTGGCCGGCTGGATTAAATGACACCACTTGACAGTGTCATATTTATAACCTATGCTGAAGGTGCATGGCCGATGAGATGACGCTCGCTGAACTGGCGGAAGCATCCGGCCTGGCGGCGCGAACCATCCGCTTCTATATCGCGCGCGGCTTGCTGGACGGACCTGTAAAGGCGGGACGCGCGGCGGCGTATACCGAAGACCATCTCGCGCGTCTGGAAAAGATCAAAAAGCTTCAAGCGCAAGGCCGGATGCTTTCTGAGATTGGCCGCAGCCTGGCCGGAGGAACTACGCCGGAAAGATATGCTGCCGCGCCCACGGCCTGGTGGCGCCACGCGATCGCGGACGATGTCGTGGTCTTGACGCGAAGCGATGTGAGCCCCTGGCGGACCAGGCAGATCCGCGAGGCGATCGATGAACTGGCGCGCAGTTTGCAGCCGGCCGGTGACGAGAAAAGGAGCGGGAAATGAGCAGTACAGCAGCCAATTTTGGACCGATTGCGGCGTCGGGCAAGGAAGCCCTTCGCCTGGCTATGCAGCGGCTGTGGTTGACCGGGCGCGTTCTCCCGGCGGGTGCGCATCTCACCATCCAGCACGTTTTCCGGTCGGAGGAGGAAAAACCTCTGGAAGTGATCTACTCGTTTCCGTTGCCTCGCGACGCGGCCCTCAGAGCCTTCCGGATCACCGGCGACGGATTCGAAGTGCATTCAGAGTTAAT
>CZKS01000269.1_pt1 | contig 19714 bp, 17 predicted proteins | sample 1122221 | NCBI WGS metagenome assembly CZKS01 (sample SAMEA3539301, study PRJEB10725) | soil metagenome | biome: tundra; feature: field; material: soil | place: USA | collected 2010-05 | depth 0.15 m
TTTCGAAAGGTCGCGAATGAGGATATCTTTGAACCGGAAGTTCCCGTGCCCGCCCGAGTGAAGCTGTAACGCGATGCCGCCATCCGAGCCGAACGGTTTGGGATCGGTGTAATCCACCATCTGGATTCCGTTGAGCCGCGCGACGTAGCGATTGCCTTCCACTTTCAGCAGATATTCGTTCCAATCGTCAGGGCGCAGAACGGTTTCGTTTTCGGGCGCCGGCCAGATCAGCCATTGGCGGCCGACATCATAAATTCCGGCGGTATGGTGGCCGATATTGCAATCGATCTCGAATTGCGGGCCTTGCACCACATCGGCGGTTCCGGGCTTGAACTCCGCGTGGAAGAAGACGCCGCTGTTGCCGTCGCCTTCGCACTTGAATCGCAGAGACAAGTGAAAGTCCTTGAAGTTCTTCTCGGTCCGAAGATAACCGTAATCCTTGGTTGCGGCGACGCCATGGATGGTTCCGCCTTCCACGTCCCATTTTTCATTTCCGATTTTCACCCAGCCGGTGAGATCCTGGCCGTTAAACAAGGGAACCCAGTCTTCTCCGGGAGCTTTGGGTTTGGGAGTTTGAGCAGCCAGCGTTGTGGCGACCAACAAAAGCCCGATCCAGGCACCGACTCCCTTACGGTCGCGGTTCAGAAAGGTGTTACCGAGCCGCGACCGTAAGGGAGCCGGTGCCCGGTTGGTGAGTGATTTTCTCATCCCCCTATTCTGCCCCTAATTCCACCCGGATTTGTGAAGCGATTCGGTTAGCGAAGTTTTCCACTCGCTCCAGATCGGGCCCTTCCACCATCACGCGCGCCAACGGCTCGGTCCCGGAAAAGCGTACCAACACGCGCCCGGCATCTCCAAAGGAGGCTTCGGCCGCGCGGATCTCCGCCGTCACTCCCGGCAACTCATCCAAGGGTTTTCGATTTCGCACGCGCACGTTCACCAAACGCTGCGGATACACCTTCAGCTCTCGAGTCAATTCGTCAAGACCTTCGCCGGACTGCCGCATTACTTCAAACACCCGCAGCGCCGTGAGCATACCATCGCCGGTGGTGGCGTATTGGTGAAAAATTACGTGTCCGGATTGTTCGCCGCCCAGAGCCGCCTCCCTGCGCAACATTTCTTCGAGAACATATTTATCGCCCACCGGCGTCCGGATCATTTCAATCCCATTTGACGCCAGCGCGCGCTCCAAGCCCAGATTGGACATCACGGTTGCCACCACTACCGGATGGCCGTTCCTTCCCGCCAGCTCTCCGCGCTCTTTCATGTACCGTGCTGTAAGCAGCAGTACGGCATCGCCATCAATGATCTTGCCCGATCGCGATACAAACAACGCGCGATCGGCATCGCCATCAAACGCGACGCCCACGTCCGCCGATTCTTCGAGCACCTTCTCGCGCAAGCCCTCCAAATGCAGCGAACCGCAATTCAGGTTGATGTTGTGGCCATCTGGCGAACAATGCATGCGATGCACGCGCGCTCCCAGCCGTTCGAACAGCTCAGGCGCCAGAAATGATGCTGAACCGTTAGCGCAATCCGCGACGATCGCCAGGCCACTGAGCCCGTCGGGGATGGTGCGTGCCAGATGATCGATGTAAGTCCGGTCCAGGTCTTCATCCACCGCGAGCATCGCCGTAGGACCCGCATGCCCGGCGCGGAGCAGCGAGAAGATGTCAGACTCGAGCTTTTCCTCCTGCTCGTCCGGCAGCTTGTAGCCGGAATGGCCGATCAACTTAATCCCATTGTCCTGATATGGATTGTGCGAAGCCGAAATCATGACGCCCGCTGCGAATGGTCCGTTCTTTGCAAGAAAAGCCACTCCTGGCGTGGTTGTGACGCCCGCGAAATCCGAAGCAATGCCCTGCTCCGCCAGCCCACCGGCCACTTCGGCGGCCAGCCATGGTCCGGATTCCCGCGTGTCCATTCCAATTACTACCTGGCGTCCCTGGCGAGATTCGCTGACCCACTTACCGAGCGCTGCGCCGACGGCATGCGCGGTTTTGTGATCCAGCGGATAGTTTCCTGCGACACCCCGAATTCCATCGGTGCCGAATAGCTCACGCGGCATTATTTCGTTTCCTTTTGCGAGGATTTTTCTAGCGTTACTCTCAGTGCGACAGTGCTTGGAACTTCCAGCCTCACCTGTGGATCGCCAACGTTCACGTGGGTGTGGAATTCCGCCTGGCCGATTACACCGCTCAAGTCCACCGGATCCAGCGTCACGCGAGTGATGCTTTTTACGCGCTGTTCCGGACCACGAATAAGCGTCTTGGCGGGTTCCAGCGTATAGGAGCGAACGCGATACCCATCCGGCGGCCCCTTCGAATACGGCGCCAGCACAATCTCTACTTCCTTCGTCAGCAGCTTATCGAATCGCAAAGTAATCTGAGACGGCAGCGCGTGATAGAAGCTCACTCCGGACGGCAGATTTATGTTGGAGGCGCGGATGTTGTAGGTGCGTTCGCCGGGCCGGGCGTCGGAGAGATTCAGAATAACAGCCAGGTCGGAAAGATTTTCGTGAGACAACCGGCCGGAAGGCCCGCGAACCTCCAGCCGCACGTGGTCGGGCAGGTCCGACCCAATATCGAGGTCGTCGGGTATACTTTTGAATTCGATTGGAACCGCGATTGACGTCGCAAGTTCTGGTTCGCGCGCTACGGCGATCCATAGCGCCACTGCAATCAGGAGCGAGAGCAGCTTCCAGCCGAGGTTGCCGAAAATGAACTTCATGACCGGTCAAAACTCTGCTGTCGCACCGCGGCCGAGTTCTGCGCCAGCGCCGTCGCCATCTGAAGATCCCGCCGTTCCAGGCGTCCCGTAAGCAGTTGCTCCACGCGATCGGGTTCGACGTCCAGTTCAATTTCGCCGAATGCGGCAATCGAGATTCTTCCGGTCTCTTCAGAAACGATCACCGAGAAGCAGTCCGACTCTTCCGTGATGCCCAACGCGGCGCGGTGGCGCGTTCCGAGTTCAGCGATCAGCAGTGGGTTGGTGGTCAACGGCAGGAAGCAGGCCGCGGAGGCAATGCGGTCGCCTTGGATGATTACCGCGCCATCGTGCAGCGCGCCGCCCGGATGAAAGATGGCGCAGAGCAAATCGCGCGAGATCGCCGCGTCCAGATTTACGCCGCTTTCAACGAAAGTGCGAAGTCCGATTTTGCGCTCCACCACGATCAGCGCACCAGTTTTCTTTTGCGCCAGATGGCTGATGGCGAGCAGAATTTCCTGGGTCACCTCACGGCGCTCCAATTGGCTGATTCCGAGAAACGGCCTGCGCCCCAACCGCGCCAGCATGCGGCGCAGCTCGGATTGAAACATCACAATCAGTGCAATAGCGGTGAAAGGCGCAAGTGTAGCGAGAATTGTACGCAACACTTCCAACTTGGCCCACACGGCTACGCCGTAGATGGCGGCCAGGATGCAAAGCCCCACCAGAACGTGGGCGGCCCTCCGGCCCCGGATAATCAACAAAAATTGATAAATGAGAACCGCGACCACCAGAATGTCGATGACATCGGTAGGGGTGAACTTGGGTATTCCCGCGATCGGAAATGGAAACCAATGCACCATGTATTGATTATCGCTTGATTCGAATCCGTTCCGCGCACCGGATCCATTCCGCCAACTGATTCATTCCGCCACCGATTCATTCCGAGCCGCGACCGGGAGGGAGCGCTACCACGAACGCAACTCCCTAGCCATCAGGTGACGCTTCCTTCCGGTCGCGGCTCAGAATGGCCGCCCGCGCGGTAACCACCAACAGCGCCACACTCACCAAACCGGCGCTGATCAACACCGCTTCACGGAATCCCAACCAGCCCATCACTGCTCCGGCCGGAAAATCGCCCAGCGGACGGATGCACATCATCAGCAGCGTGTTCAGGCTCATGGCGCGGCCTCGCATCTCGGGCGGGACGCGCGTCTGCAGCAACGTCATGGTGGTCGAGCCCGCGGCATTCTGGGTCATTCCCCATAGGAACAACGCCGGCACCGCGATCCGCAGGCTGTTGCTACATCCGAACACGGCCAGCGCGACGGTCCATAGCAGCATCGCGCCTAACGCGAGCCGTTCTTTGTGCGGAGGATCGCCCAGCGACGCCACCGTCAATGCGCCGACAACCGTGCCGGCGCCAATCGCAGAAAATAGAAGCCCCAGTTCCGTCGGTCCGGTACGCAGAACTTGCCGAGTGAAAAAGGGCACCATCAAAATCACGGACGGGCCGATGAACAAAAGCGCGGCGTAGGCCGAAACAACCGAAGGAAGCACCGCATCGCGCCGTATAAAATGCAATGCTTCTGCCACGGAACCGAGCAGCCCGCCTTGCGGCCTTGGGATTGCCTCGCGAGCTTCCGTATTCAAAAAAAACAGTGCCCCAAGTACCGCCAGGAAACTGGCTGCGTTCAAAAAGAAATTCGCGGAGTATCCCAAGTGGCTCAACGTCAAGCCCGCTAATGCTGGCCCCAGGATGGAAGCACCATTGAACACGGCGGATTGCAGCGAAATGGCGTTCATCAATGCGTCTTTTGGAACCAGGGAGGCGATCAGCGCGTTGCGGGCCGGTTGGTCGAAACTGAGCGTGGCGCTGCCGGCAAAGACTATCAGCGGAATCATCCAGAAGCGGATCGCGCCTACGGCCGTCAGAACGCCCATTGTTACGGCGAACACGATCATGAGACTTTGCGTCACGAACAGCAGCCGCCGCTTATCAAAGCGGTCGGCCACGCTGCCGCCCATCGGCGCAAACAGCAGGAAAGCTGCCGCTTGTACCAGCGATACAGCCCCCAGCGCCATCGCCGAACCATGCGTCAGATCCAGCACCAGCACGCTCTGCGCGACGATTTGCATCCACGTTCCCACCGCCGAGAACGCCAGACCACTCCAGAGCAGCCGGAAGTTGCGATGCCGCAACGCGCGAAATGTGCGAATACCGGTACTGCCCGCATCCGAGGGTAGCGGGCGCCCCCCCTCTGAATAGCCGCTTGCAGGCATGCCGGTTCCATTGATAGTATAAGCATGGGAAGCAACTGGCTGACCCATAAAGGATGCATCCATGACATGGGAAACTCCCCAAGTTGAAGAAATCTGCTTGAGCTGCGAAATCAATTCTTACAGCAACGGCGATTTCTGATTACCGGTCGCACGCCGGTAGCAGTGTTTTATTGCCGGCGTGCGATTTCTCCCACCTTCCCAGTTTGATCCCTCCTCATGCGCCTCAAAGTTCTGGGCAGCGCGGCGGGCGGCGGATTTCCGCAATGGAATTGCGCGTGTCCTAATTGCCGTCGCGTACGTGATGGCAAGTTCCCAGGAACCCCTCGCACACAGGCGCAACTCGCTTGGAGCAGCGCACCCGGTGAGTGGACTTTGCTAAATGCCTCTCCCGACCTCCGGGTTCAGATCGATGCCACGCCGGAACTGTGGCCGTCGCACGCGAACGGCGCGCGGCATTCCCCGATCCGCGATCTGATTCTTACCGGCGCTGAAGTGGACCAGGCCCTCGGTCTCCTGCTGCTCCGCGAGTTTCATTGTTTCCGCGTCCACGCCACTGCTTCCGTTCGCAAAATTCTCACTGAAGACAATTCCATGTTCGGCGTGCTGGCGCGCTTCGCCGGACAGGTGGAATGGCATGATCTTCCGCTCGACCGGCCGTTTTCAGCCGGTGGTGCGAGGCTGGAAGCCATTCCTTTAACCGCAAGCTTTCCAGGATTCGTGAGCGCATCGCGCGCCGCGGAATTGAATCCCGCCGAAGCTGCCATCGGCTTGTTGGTTTCGCCAGAATCCGGCGGAGGTACGCTGGCGTTTCTTCCGGGCGCCGGCTGCGTCTCAGACGCCTTGCTCGAACGCCTGGAAACTTGCGACTTTCTGTTTTTCGACGGCACGTTCTGGAGCGATGACGAACCCTCGCGCATTCCCGGCATCACCCGAAGTGCGCGCCAGATGGGCCATCTCCCCATTTCTGGAGCGGGCGGAAGCCTGGACCGTTTGTCCGGCCTCCAGCGGCCGAGGAAAGTTTTTATTCACATCAACAACACGAATCCGATCCTGGACGACGACAGCGCGGAGCGACGCACAGTGAGCGACTCCGGCTGGGAAGTGGCCTGGGACGGAATGGAGATAACACTTTGATCGAAGTGCAGGAACAAGAACTTTTGGCGCCCGCTGAGCTGGAACGCCGGTTGCGAGCAATCAGCGCGGAGCGATACCACCACAAGCATCCGTTCCATCTGATGATGCACGAAGGCAAGCTGACCCGCGGCCAGCTTCAAGCCTGGGCGCTCAACCGCTATTACTACCAGAGCATTATTCCCATCAAGGATTCCATCATCCTCTCTCGCGGCGAAGATTCGGCGTTTCGCCGTGCCTGGCGCAAGCGCATCGTCGATCACGATGGCGACGGAACTCGCCCCGGCGGAATCGAAAAATGGATTCAACTGGCGCAAGCCACCGGAGTCCCGCGCGAGACTGTGATTGCGGAGCGTGGAATTTTGCCGGCTGTTCGATATGCCGTGAACGCTTATATCGATCTCGTTTCGAAACGCAGTTTTCTAGAAGCCGTGGCATCCTCGCTTACCGAAATGTTCTCGCGCGATCTCATTTCACTGCGCGTCGATCGATTGCACCAGCACTATCCGTGGCTCTCGGGCGGCTTGGCTTATTTCGACGCACGGCTCACCCAGGCTCCCGAAGATGCGCGATTCGCGCTCGCCTGGGTTACCGAGCACGCACAAACGCGTCCTGAGCAAGAACTGGCGATCGGAGCGCTCAGCGCAAAATGCGATATTCTCTGGGCTCAGTTGGACGCAATCTATTACGCCTACGTCACACCCGGCTGGCCGCCGCCCGGAGCGTTCCGCCCTGACCAGGATCAGCCGGCATGACCCAGGTGGGCCAGGAGAGCGTGCTGCGTCTCGCGCCAGGATGCCGCCTGAGCGAGGCCGGCGCCCGCGAGGATCTATTGCTGATTCCGGAGGGCGCGCTGCGCATGCAAGGTCCGGCGCGCAAGATCGTCGAACTTTTGAATGGCGAACGCTCGGTGCGCGAAATCGTTGAAGAGTTGCAGCACCGCTACGGCACAGAGGATGCCGCGCGAATCGAAACTGAGACTATCGCTCTGCTCACGCGATTGCGCGAAAGGGGCGTTCTCGAGTCCGTATGAACTATGAGCCCAAGGCCCTGATCGCGGAGGTAACGCATCGCTGTCCGTTGCACTGCGTCTATTGCTCCAATCCGCTCGAAATGCAGCGCCGCTCCGAAGAGCTTTCCACCGCGGATTGGATTTCCATTTTCCAACAGGCCGGCGAGATGGGCGTGCTGCAGTTGCACCTCACCGGCGGCGAACCCCTGGCGCGCACCGACATCGCAGAACTGGTGAAGGCCGGACGCTCCGCCCGGCTTTACATAAATCTGATTACCTCTGGCGTGGGATTGGACGGAGGGAAACTCGATGCCCTGATCGACGCCGGCCTGGATCACATCCAGTTAAGTTTCCAGGATATTGAGGAAGGGCCCGCAAACGAATTCTCCGGAACCCGCAGCCACGCTCTCAAACTACGCATGGCGGCGATGATCCGCGAGCGTCGGGTCGGGTTCACGCTGAACATGGTGGTTCATCGGAGCAATCTGGATCGCCTGGAAGAGATGATCGCGTTCGCCGAACAGAGCGGCGCACAGCGGGTGGAAATCGCCCACGTGCAATATTACGGCTGGGCGCTCAAAAATCGTGAAGCGCTGTTGCCGACGCGCGCTCAGGTGGATAGATCCATCGAGATCGTGGAAGCCGCACGCGAGCGCCTGAAAGGCAGCCTGCGAATCGATTTTGTTTTGCCCGACTATTACGCCAAATATCCCAAGCCTTGCATGAACGGCTGGGGCCATCAACAGATGCTGATCGATCCTGCAGGCCGAGTTTTGCCGTGCCACGCTGCGGGAGTAATTCCAGGGCTCGAATTTTCGAGCACGCGCGAACATCCGCTGCGTTGGATCTGGGAGGAGTCGCCGGCCATGAACCGTTTCCGGGATGAGAGCTGGATGCCGGAGCCATGCAGGAACTGCGACCGCCGCACGCGCGATTTCGGCGGTTGCCGCTGTCAGGCCTTTCTGCTCACCGGCGATGCGGCCGCCACGGATCCAGTCTGCACCCTAGCACCGTCGCACAGCGTCATTGAACAGATACTCGATCAAGTAAACGGCGACGCCCGCAAAGAGTGGGTCTACCGCATCGACCCGGTCTGATTCGCACTGTCAGCGGCGCGCACCGCCATGCACCCCCTAAAATGAAACGTGCCCGCTAGACAACGCTTCATCTTTCTCGCCCTCGCGATCCTATGGTTGGCACTCCGCATCCTCGATTTCGGCGCGCGCTTCTCCTTCAATTGGGACTCCTCGCAATACGCGCGCGGCATGACCGAGTTCAACGTCTTCAAGCATCAGCCACACCCGCCCGGATACCTTCTGTGGGTCCTGAGCGCGCGGATTCTCGAGCCGCTGGCTGGTGGAGCAATGCAAGCGCAAATCATCGTCGCGTTCCTGATGACGCTGCTGGCTCTGGCGATTTTCTATTTTCTCGCGCTGCGTATTCTCGATAGCCAGGTCTCGGCCCTCACGTGTACGGCGCTGCTGGCTTACGCGCCGGGCGTGGCCCTGAACAGTTCCATATCGTCGCCCAGCATTACGGACCTGGTCTCATCGTTGGTGGCGGGTTACCTGGCATTCCTCGATCCTCGCCGGCGGCAGTGGAGGATCGTTGCCTGTTTGGCCGCGCTCGGATTGCTGGCAGGTTTTCACCAGAGCAATCTGGCACTGCTTGCTCCGCTGGTTGCTGCCGCGGCTCTCAGCCATTGGCGTCACGCCTGGCGCGCAGTCTGTGTGGGCGCGATTCTCGGAACGCTTGCGTTCCTTGTCTGGTATGTTCCCTTGGCCAATAGTGTGGGAGGCTGGCGTGTTCTCTCTAAGTTGACGTCAATCCAATTCCACGACTCTGCTCGCGTGTCATCAGTGTTCTATGGAGCTCCGCTCCGGCGCCACCTTAGCATGACCTTGAACAACACCATTTATTCCGGAATGAATCTCGTTCCCTGGCTGGTCGCTTTTGGCTTGCCATTCGTCGCGCAGCGAAAGGCCGTGCCAGGCTCGGGGCGCTATGCGCTTTGGATGATTCCCACGCTGATCCTGGTGCTCGGAATCCACAGTGGCAGGGTCGGCTACTGGCTGATAGCCTTTCCTCCGTTGTTGCTGCTCTGCGCGATAGGAGGCAGAGTGCGGATGCCGGCTACGATCGCCGCAGTATCTTTCTCGCTCGCAATTTCCTATTTCCCGTACGGGCGCTTACAGTTTTCGAAGATCGCTCCAGTCTCCTATGTTTTCTATCGCAGCGCGCCGCGCATGGCTCTCGATCTGGAGGCGAGCCAGCGGAACCTGGACCAAACATTACATCAGCTATTGCAATCCGGCGCTCCGCAACCGTTCGTTTGCGCCCGCGACATTCCTGAGGCGCCCAACATCCGCACCGTGACGTACGATTTCGCGTACTTGAATTGGGTACTGCCGGAAGCTGCGCCCGCCGGCCGATCTATCTGGCTATTCGACCAACACGGTCCCGACGCAGAGATCCGCAAGCATTACCAAACCTGGCGCCCAATCGCAGCCGACGACCTGTGGTCATTGTGGGAAGCCACGAGTCCCCAGCCCCCAGTCCCCAGCCCCTAGTACTTATAGACGCGTCCGCCCTTCATCACGAACGACTCCGCAATAGTTCCGATCTTGTCCTGCAGATGCTCGGCGAGATGCAAGAGCATGTCGCGGCTGGGCTGGGAACGGCCCGTCTTAAGAAAGCACAGATGCTTAACAGAAATTTGGGCTTCCGTCGCCAGATCGAGCTGGCTGATACGGCGGCGCTGGCGCCAGTGGCGCAAGAGAGACGGAACGCCCGGCCTGCATCACGATGACGATAGCATGGCGCCGCATCTGGGGGGCTGGTTTGATAGACTACTCGTTGCTGCTGCCGGTTCTTAACCCACACAAAATATGCAACTTTTTCCGCGTCAGGAGCGGTTCTACGAATTCTTTCTATCCCAGGCGAAAATCATTCTGGATGCCTCGCGTTTGCTGCTGGAGGGGGCGCAAGCGGGCAATTCGGCGCTAGCCAGCGCCGCAGCCATGATCAAGACTTTGGAGCAGCGCGGAGATGAAGTGATTCACGAAATCTACACACGCCTGAACCAGACCTTCATCACGCCGCTCGATCCGGAGGACATACACTCGCTATCTTCGCACTTGGATGACGTGCTGGACGGTATTGAGGACGCCGCCTATCGCATGGTGGCCTATCGAATGGAGCCCATTCCGCACATGGTGGTGGAGCTATGCAAGATCGTTTATTCTTGCGCCCAAGCCTTGGAACAGGCCTTTGTCGCGCTGGAAACGAAGAAGCCGGTGCTGCCTTATTGCATTGAGGTGAATCGTCTGGAAGAAGTGGCCGACCAACTGGTTCGGGATGCGGTCAGCGAGCTGTTCCGGAGCGAGACCGATCCAATCAGGTTGCTGAAGTTGAAGGAAATCTACGAGTTTCTGGAACAGACCACAGACAACTGCGAAGACGTTGCCGACGCCTTGCAAAACGTAGTGGTGAAGAACTCCTGACGCATGGAATACTCACTCGCGCTGGTGGGCGCCATCGTTCTGGTGGCGCTCGCATTCGACTTCATCAACGGCTTTCATGATGCCGCCAATTCGATTGCGACCATTGTTTCCACGCGGGTTCTGACTCCTTTCTGGGCGGTGGTTTGGGCGGCATTCTTCAACTTCACCGCTGTGTTTCTATTTGGCACCGCAGTGGCCAGGACAGTTGGGGCCGGAATGGTGCACCTGGAGTTCGTGACACCCTGGGTGATTCTGGCCGGATTGGTGGGCGCCATCACCTGGGACCTGATCACTTGGTGGTTCGGGCTGCCCACCAGCTCATCACACGCGCTGCTGGGCGGCTACGCGGGAGCAGCCATGGCGCACGTGGCCCGTCTCAAAGGCATTCAGCACTGCTTCGACGCTTTGATCGCCAGCGGCTGGACACTGACCCTGGTTTTCATCGTGGTGGCCCCGCTGATCGGCTTCGTTCTTGCGATGCTGTTGATGGTCGGCGTTTATTGGCTGTTCCGCGATTTCAATCCCAAGCGAATGGACAAATACTTCCGCAGGCTTCAGCTGGTATCCTCGGCGGCGCTGAGCGTGTCGCACGGGACCAATGATGCACAGAAGACCATGGGCATCATTACCGCCGTACTGGTCAGCTCAAAGCATCTGACCAAGTTCGAGGTGCCTTTTTGGGTCCTGATGGCCTCCTACACCGTGATTGCTGCAGGCACTTTGTCGGGTGGCTGGAGAATCATACACACCATGGGAGCCCGGCTAACCAAGTTGAAGCCACGCAGTGGATTCTGCGCAGAAACCGCAGCGGCCATTTCGATCATCTTCGCGGCCCACTTCATGCACCCGGCGCCGCCCGTCTCCACCACTCACGTCACGGCGGGTGCGATCGCGGGCGTGGGCTCCATCCAGCGCTTTAAGGCGGTCCGCTGGGGAATCGCGACCAACATCTTTTGGGCTTGGATATTGACGATCCCGGCGTCGGCGTTGGTGGGGTGGATTTCACTGACCGTTTTTCACTTGTTCATACCAGGTCTGTGACGTTTGTGTGAGAGTTTCCGGACTCGCCCGTCACTGTAACAAATTAACCTGTTTGTAACATTGTGTTCATTACACGGTAATACCTCAGCCGCTATTGTCTATAAGAAACCGCGCCTCGACCGGATAAGGGCCGATTGCCGCGAAGAATCGCTATTTTAGCCTGTAAAATCAGATGAGGAGATCAGGAACATGACAATAAGAAACTTGGCGCGTCTGGGGACGCTGACCGGCCTGGCGCTGGGTCTGATGGGCGTGTCGTTGGCCCAGGATAAGAGTGCTGATGATGTCGCTCAATTGAAAGCACAGTTGGCGCAACAGCAGAAGCAGATCGAAGAACTTACGCGCCGGCTGGACGCAATGTCGAAGCCCGAGCAGACAGGGCGCACGGAAGCCTCGGCACAAGGGAATGCCGCCGGTCCGCGGACGCTCGATCCCGCCACGCGGCCGCTGGTTGCCAGCACGACGCCTATATTTCCTAACACGCCGCCGCCAACGCCTATCACCATAACGCCGCCCTCGCAGGCGACGACCAGCGACACATCCAGTCCGCTGCAATTCAAGCTGGGCGACGCCTATTTTACGCCAGTGGGGTTCCTGGATATGACGTCCGTTACGCGGTCGACAAATCCCGGATCGGGCATCGGCACGAACTTTGGCAGCATTCCCTACAGCAACACGCAAACGGGAAGCTTAGGGGAAACGCGTTTGAGTCCACAGAACTCGCGCATCGGCATGCGCGTCGACACCAGTTTCAAAGATTACAAAGTGATGGGATACTGGGAGTCTGACTTTTTGGGCCAGCTAGGAAATCCGCCCAATGGCGCCCTCGCCGTCAGCAGCAACCCGTATGTGTTCCGCCTCAGGCTGTACTGGGTTGATATCCAGAAAAACGGGTGGGAATTTCTGGCGGGACAGTCCTGGAGTCTCGCGACGCCTAACAGGAGGGGAGTCTCTCCGTTGCCCGGCGACGTCTTTTACTCGCAAGACATGGACGTGAACTACCAATTGGGCTTAACTTGGGGCCGTATTCCTGGCTTCCGAGGCGCCTACCATTTCTCCGATAAAGCGGTTTTCGCCATCGCCTTGGAAAACTCTGAGCCATATGTCGGCGGTGGGAACGGCGGCAGCGCAATCACAGCTCCCGCGGCGTATGCGAGCCTCCTCGGAACCCAGGTGAACAACGGAAGCAGCGTGATTTCGGCTTCGTCGCTCCACCCGGATATTATCGCCAAGTTGGCTTTCGATCCGTCCGAGAAGGCCCACTTTGAATTCGTGGGCTTGGAATCCACGAATCGGATCGCGAGTCCGTTCAGCGCTACTGCTCCTGTACAGACCTTCACCAAGGCTGGCTTCGGAGGGGAGTTCAACTTCAACTTCCAGTTGTTCAAGGGCTTCCGCCTCATTGACAATAATTACTGGAGCGATGGCGGCGGCCGTTACATTTTCGGACAGGCTCCGGACTTCATCATCCGGGCCAACGGAAACCTCTCGCTCGTCCACTCGGCTTCCACGGTAGCCGGGTTTGAAGCCAACGCCGGAAGAGCGCTCATCTTCGGTTACTATGGCGGCGTTTACATCGGAAAGGATACGGCAATCGATACCAACGGAAAGCTGATCGGATATGGTCCACTTTCCAACGACGGGCAGAATCGATCGATTCAGGAAGCTACGTTCGGCACCAACATTACGCTTGCGAAGAACCCCAGATGGGGCGCTCTCAACCTGCTCTTCCAGTATTCGTATGTGCAGCGGAACCCCTGGCTGGTGACCGGTACTTCGCCCACCAACGCAAATCTGAGCATGGGATTTGTCGATCTGCGTTACACACTACCGGGTGCGCCTCCCGCGGCAAAATAGTTTCAAGTTTCGAACCGCATTGGATGATCGCCGGCCCCGGAAACGGGCGCCGGCGTTTTTTTGTGCAGCCGGCAATTGCTACGATTAGCTGAAGGAAATGTCACGACAACTAATCCGATACTCGCTGGTTTATTTTGTTTTTTGTTCGGCTGCTTCACTGCCCGGCCAAAATGCATCCTTTGACTTCCGCAAGGTTATTCAAGATGTCGCGGCCAAGTGCGAATCGGCTACCGAATATGCCTTCGAAGGAGACATGGAAGTAGCCGGACAGAGTGGTTCACAGCCTGGGAAGCTTTTGGCGAAGGCCAGAGTGACATACGCGGTCGCGGCATCGGGCAAGTATTTTCTGCGTGTGGAAGGCGTGAACAAAGACGAATATGTTCTGGTTTCCGATGGTCAAAAGAGCTGGGCGTACGTGCCGAAACTCAAACAGTACACGGCGGAGGAATCAGCCACCGTGGTAGGCGACGACGAAGATGAAGAGGACTCGAGTGGAAGCGGGTCTGATCAAGAGCACGATTTGACAGAGACGTTCGTCCATCTTGTGATTCCAACCCTCGCGGGGATGGCGAAGACCGCCGCAATCGCCGACACGAATGGATTTGGCGATGTCAAGTTTGAGGGCAAGAAGGAAAAGTGGCCGGTGGTGCGAGTAGTGTCGCGGGAGGATAAACAGCAAGGCAGGAACCGTGTGGATCTGACGGTTGACCCTGCCACGTTGAACATCGGCCGGATGCTATGGGCGAACTCCAGAGTTTCGAACCATCAGAAGGTTCTGATCCAAATGACGATGAACTTCACCAGCTTTCAGATAGGCGGGAAAGTGCCGGATTCCACCTTCGTCTTCGAGCCGCCGAAGAAAGCAAAGCTGGTGGACACGGTTCCGATTCCGGGGCAGACTGGATCGTTCCTGGTGAACCATCCAGCGCCGGATTTCGAGCTGAAGACACTGGATGGAGAACGCATTCATCTGTCGGAGTTGCGCGGCCATCCGGTGTTGTTGAGCTTTTGGGCGACCTGGTGCGGCCCCTGCCGGCGCGAACTCCCTGAATTAGCCAAGATTCATACGGCATTCAAGGATAGAGGTCTGTTGGTCTTCGGCGTGAACGATGAGGGCAAGGGCACGGCTCGCGGATACGTGAATAAAGCCGAACTGCCGTTTGACACACTCGACGATTCCGGTATGAAGGTGAGCCGCATGTATCGGGTCCACAGCATCCCCAGCGTTTTTCTGATCGACGGGGATGGCAAAGTGGTGCGCTTCTTCAAAGGCGCGCACGACGAAGCTGCTCTGCGGGAGGCGTTGAAGAGCGTGGGGTTGTAGGTGGCTGGTTGCTGGTTGCTGGCCGCTGGTGACTAGTGGGCTGTCGGCGAAAGAACTTTAGCATCGAAATCCCATGCGTTCGCATGAGTGCGAACGCGGCAAACACGAGTGTTCGCGCCACGCGTAGCGCACGCACCCTTGCGTGCCGCGTCGCCATTCATGGCGACGCACGGCAGTAGTAAAGATTCAGCAACGACAGCCCACTAGTTGCTGGTGGCGGGAGCCCCTAGCTCGGTACCGACCAGGTCGATTAGCTGTTGGGAGGTGAATGAGGAGCCTTCCACTAAGGCTGCCAGTTTGCCCGCGCGGTCGATGATGGCTGTCGATGAGGTGTGAGTAATGGCTCCTTCTTCAGGCCAATAGACTACGCCAAAGTGGCCGGCCACTTTTCGGATATCGTCCTCGGAGCCGGTTAGAAACAGCCATGTGTGGGAATCGGCGCGCCAGCGTCCGGCGTATTCAGCGAGAACCTCGGGAGTGTCGTGGCGTGGATCTAGGGTGATGGATAACAACACTATTTTTCCCGCGTATCTCTTCTGCAGCCGCGCGAAGTTTGCGGAGAGGCGCGGGCAAACGTCGGGCAGTGGACAGCGGGTATATATGAAATCGACCGCTACCAGTTGGCCCTGGAAGCCGGACAATCTGACGGCCCGGCCGGTTTGATCGGTCAGTGTGAAATCTGGCATTCGTTCGCCGATGGCGACCTTGTCGTCGGCTTTGGGCAGTGGGATACCATCGACGGCGGTCTGCTCGAAATGGACGTGCCGCGCGATCACGGCGCCGCGGGTCACCTTGAGTTGAAAATCGATGCGCGAGCCGGGGGTGAGATGTTCCAGATCGCGAGCTGCTTCCACGTGAAATGGCATGCTCATGGCTTCCATGTAGCCGGGTATGGCGCGATGCGAGATGGTGAGGGTCTGATTGGGACGGTCAATGGCCAGGACAATGCCTTGCGCATGGAAATGGCGGGCGCAGGAACACAGGAAAAAGCAAAGGGAAAAAACGATGCCGCGGCTACTTGAAATATAAAACATCGGGGCGGATGGAGTGTTCGGTCTCAGAGCAGGGACCGCACTGCATTTGGTAATCAGGCCGCGCGGCGTGGACGACTTCAGGAATCAATTTGGGATGGTCCGGTTGATGATAGGAAGCGATAGAGAGCCGGGGTTTATATTTCGCAAGCGTTTCCTTGGCGCCCGCCAGCGCTTTCGGCTCCGCGCCTTCGATGTCGAACTTGATGTAATCCACGCGCTCCAGCTTGAGCTCGGCCATCAGCTTGTCGATGGTGGTGAGCGGGACTTTCTCCAATTCCACCGCGCCTTTCCGTTCGAGGACAAAAGAGTCGGCGGCGGAATTCTTCGGATCCACCCGTAGAGTGAGGAAATCCTCTTTGTCCCAGACGCCCTTAGGCACCAGAATCACCTGTCCAGACGCGATTTCTTTCGAATAGTTGCGGCGCAGGCATTCCAGATTTTCAGGCGCTGGCTCGATGGCCACGACGGTTTTGGCGCCGGCTGCCAATTCTTCATGCACGGTAACGCCAATGTTGGCGCCGCAATCCAACGTGATGTCGCCCGGGTGCGGTCCGTAATCGCCGGTGCCGTAGATCTTGCGCTGTTGCTCGGCCAGGTTGAAGGGCAAAACGTAGCGGCTGCCGGCGGGAATCCAGTAGCGGCCCTTGGGCGTGTCCCACAGCTCGTAGCCGAGGTCTTGTTCGACCAGCTTGCTGGCGTTCAGAATTTGGTCTTTGTACGCAACCTGGCGCTCGAAATTTGATTGCGACTTTAGCGCCTCTCGAAGCGAACAAACCGGGCTGCGGCCAGCCGCCACCCACGTGATCAATCGGAACGGAGGAAAGTAGGCATAGGCGACTCCGGCAATAATAAGAATCAGGATGATTAGGCCGGCGACGCGGGAAGCCTTCACGAATGCATCATAACAGTAAGCAGGAGGCAGGCGGCAGGCGGCAGAAGGCAGAAGGCGGGTTGCTTGCGGATGTTGGGGGCATTCGGCGGAGAATTCTCGCGTGGTACGGGAAGAACAAGCGGGATTTGCCGTGGCGGCGCACGCGGGATCCTTACCGCGTGTGGATTTCCGAGATCATGCTGCAGCAAACCCGTGTGGCAGCGGTCATTCCGTATTACGAACGGTTTCTCGATCGTTTTCCCGACGTGAATGCGCTCGCCTCCGCGCCGGAACAGGAGCTGCTGGCGGCCTGGGCAGGCCTGGGTTATTATTCGCGGGCGCGGAATCTGCAACGTGCCGCTCAGAGAATCCGGGAGTTGGGCGGCTTCCCCCGCGAATATTCCGTGCTTCGTAGCTTGCCGGGCGTGGGCGATTATACGGCGGCGGCGATCGCAAGCATCGCATTTGATTTGCCGCACGCCGTGTTGGATGGCAACGTTCTGCGTGTGCTGAGCCGATTCACCGGCGAACGCGGAAATGTGGATTCAGTTCCAGTGCGAAACCGGCTGCGAGCGGTTGCCGAGCAAGTGCTCGATCCCAAGAGAACCGGAGAATTCAATCAAGCGCTCATGGAACTCGGGGCGCTAGTGTGCCTGCCGAAGCAGCCACAGTGCCGCGAGTGTCCAGTGGGGCGCCAATGTGTGGCGCGCGAGCTGGGTATGCAGAATGAACTGCCGGTCAAGTCAATCCGGCGGGGTTCCAGGCGCGTGGAGAAAGAGCTGCTTGTAATCGAGAGAGCCGGCAAAATCCTGATCTGGCAAAGGCCGCAGGAAAACCGCCGGTTGGCGGGATTCTGGGAACTGCCTGAGCCGGATCAATTGACCGGGGCGAAGTTGGGACCCAGGATCGGCCAATTCCGGCACACGATCGTGAATACCAATTTCTTGTGTCATGTTTTTCGGGCAACCTTAGCGCTTGTTCCGGAAGGCTTTCATTGGTTGGCGAAATCCAGAATCCATCGGGTTCCGTTGAGCACCACGGCCAAGAAGGCCCTGGCGTGTCTGGAGGATTAGTCATTTGTCCCCTTGCTTACGCGCGGGGCTACAAAACGCCGCGACCGTCGGGTGCAACGCCGTCTTGTAGCCCCGCACGTAAGTGAGGGGACAATGCAAGGTTATAATTTAGTGAAATATTTTACCCCGGGCGTCGTCCTATGGAGGGTGAGTCGCATGATAAGTCGCATATTCCCAGCAATCTTGTTGGTGTTAACGCCAGCCGTTGTGTTGGCTGAGAGCGTGACGCCCAGCATCGGCTATACCGGCGCGCCTGCCGATCACAAAGGGCAGAACTGTAGCGTCTGTCACAGCAGCTTTGGCGCCGCCAACAGCGATACGCGAGGATCGGTGACGGTCTCGATTACCGATTACAATCCGGGCGTGCAGCAGATGATTCACGTCACGGTGAGCCATCCGACGGCCACTCGCTGGGGTTTTCAGATGACGATCCGCGAGGTGAGCGATGAAACCACCGAGGCGGGAACATTCTCGACGTCCGCTGGCGTCCCTTTTACGGTAGTTTGCGACGACGGTTCCCATTTCGGATCCGCACCTCCTTGCAATGGGAACAACGGCCGGCAGTTCGCGGAACACGACAACGCGCCGAGCACCGCTGAGGGAGCGGGTTTTGAGTGGTTGGTGCCGTGGACGCCCCCTGAGACCGAGGTCGGACGGCTGCATATCTATGTAGCAGCGGTTGCGGCGGACGGGGATGGGACAGCCCAGGGTGATCGTGTGTACACTTTCGAAGGAACTCTTCCGTTTGTGGGTGCATGTAGTCTATCCGTGGCGCCTAATTTGCGAACAGTAATGAACGGCGCTTCGTTCCTGCCGCCGTTTTCCTCGAACGCAATGATCACGGTATTCGGTACGAATTTTCAAGCCTCCGGCCTCCAGCGCACCGTGGGATTGGGAGATTTAGAAAACAACAACACAACGTTTCCTACCACGCTGGCCTGTGTCGCGATAGAAGTGACGGGGCCCGGAATTGCGCAACCAGTCCGGCTTCCCATCGCATTTGTAGAGAATGTTCAGATCAACGCTCAGGCCCCGGAGTTCATAGGTACCGGGCCTGTGATGCTGAAGGTGATTTTGAATCCGGATAAACCGAACCAACTACTCAGCGACGTTGCAACATTGAATTCGCAGCAGGCGTTTGCTCCGGCATTCTTTTTCATTCCAAAGTCCACTACCATTGCCGCGCAGATCGCGGGTACCGGCGTAACGGTTGCCGATCCGACGCTCGTTCCGGGAGGTCAAGCAGCGAAACCAGGTGACATTGTCACTCTCTGGGGAACCGGGTTCGGCGATTTTATGCAGCCGATACCGGCCGGTCAATTGGCGACGGCGGCGGATTCGCTGGCCAATCCGATCACGGTAACCGTCGGCACTACGACGTTGTCCTCCGCGGACGTCTTATACGCCGGTGCGTCACCGGGATCGCTGGGCGGCCTGTATCAGTTCAATGTACGAATTCCTGCTTCAACCCCCAATGGAGCAACGCCGGTGACGATCACAATCGGCGGATTCTCGACGCAGACGGGTCTCACGATACCGGTTCAACAGTAATCTTTAGTTCACGAGGTCGGCTGAATTCGGGTCGATCAACTGGCTTGCGATTCCGACGAACGTCACGAGAGGGCAGTCGAAAGTTGCATTGCCGATACTGCAGCCGGGGATGAAAAACGGCGAGCTGGCCGGTGGCGAAGTGAGTGTCAGGGGCGTGAGATTACTCAACTGGTCCATGGTCTGCGCGACGTACGAGCCTCGGACGATATACTCGCCGGTGCTCTGCGACTGGCGGAGTTGGAGCACAATGGCGCCACCCGGGCCACAGAAATTCGGCTGGTATCCCGGCACAAGCCAGTCGATATGGAACAGGCCGGCGAATCCGCAG
>CZKS01000544.1_pt1 | contig 19341 bp, 17 predicted proteins | sample 1122221 | NCBI WGS metagenome assembly CZKS01 (sample SAMEA3539301, study PRJEB10725) | soil metagenome | biome: tundra; feature: field; material: soil | place: USA | collected 2010-05 | depth 0.15 m
TCCATCGAACGGCCGATCGCGGCGAGCAAGTTAGAGGCTCGTTCCAGAAACGGCTCAATCACCGCAGCGGCCTGATCTCCACCTTCTTCGCGGCGCACGCGAACCAAGGCTCGGCTGAGCGCGAACAGCGAGAGACGAATGCGCTCCCCCTGGCTGACCAGCGCGAACAGGCGCTCCGCTTCCACCCCGTGATCACCCGACAGGGCGGACAGCGCTTGCTGCGCTTGTGTACTCTGCTGGCTGGCTAGCGGTGCCCCGTAAGGGTCAGGCGGAACGGTGGCCACTCGAGCCAGCTCTTTGTAGAAATCGCCGATCACGCGCCGCTCAGGCTGGGCGCCTCGGAAAGGCCAGAGCGCGATGGAGAGCGTCGTTTCGAAAAGGCCGGCCGCAAGAGCGATCAACCCAGCCCAGCCCGCGTGCGCGGGAGTCATGGATTGTCCGCTATAGATGATAAAAACCACTAAGCTGATCATGCCGATGTCGGCGGCAGCCGTCCCGAGGCAAACCACCAACCCTGCGGCGAATGCCCATGAGACGCCCACGCAGGCCGCGGCGAGATCGTTCCGGGCCGTGAGGGCCCCGATTAATACCGCAGCCGCGCCGATCACGCTCGAAGCCAGCATGCGCGCACCGCGTTTGCGATACGAATCTTCGCCGTCGGCAGCCGCAACGTTCAGCGCGCCTGTGGCTGCAACCAGTCCGCTACCCGGGTATCCCAGAGCGACTGCAACAGCCAGAGGCAACACGATGCCGGCGGCGTTGCGAAGACCCATCCATAGGTTGATCTGCTTCCGGTCGAAATGAGTTAACGCTCGCCAGAAGGCGTCGAGCGGCCGGGGATGGACCTCAGGCTGGGTCATCCATTAGTGGACAAGAGCGGAGCGACGACGTCAGCTAAAGCTTGTCCCAGCAAAACATGCTGATCGGCATCGAGATGTATCCCGTCCACGCGACTCGAAGGCGTCACGCTCGCTGCAGCGAAGAAGTGACAGGCCAGATCGGAACTGACCTGGCGATAAACCTCAGCCATCCCTGAGCACCTTTTCTCTGCTCCGGAAAACTTGGCGGCAACGGGTCCTTGAGGGTGACCAATTGGCGGCGGGCATATCAAAAGGATCGGAGGGACGGGCATCCCGGGCTCGATGGGGGCTTGCCGGATCTCTTTTATAAGAGTGGTCACGCCCTGACCTGCCGACCACGCGTTGTTGTAGGGGTGACAAAACTGAAAGTCGTTCGTTCCCAGCATCAGGATCAAAAGAGCGAGCGGCGATTGCGCCTCGATACGCTGGGCCAAGCCATCAATTCCATTGCGGCCCGGCTTGAACGGATCTTCCCAGACCGTGCGCCGTCCGTTCAAGCAGTCTTCCACGATTCGGACGGGTTGGCCAAGATCATTCAGTTTCTTTTCAAGCACGCCCGGCCAGCGTTCCTCAAAAGGAAGCCGTCGTCGGGTGTTCGGGATGATTCCCCAAGTCAGCGAGTCTGAGTAAACGAGAACGTGGAGCATGCAGTGCCTCGTTGCTATTCTAGCTACGACTCCTGATCTTGATCGTCAAAGACTGACGCCGAGGGAAGCATGCGCTGGTGCAGGATGCGTGAAACCACGATGCCTGCGGTCTCCTGCCGGTAGAACACGACGTGCTTGCCGTGCTCCATGCGGCGCAGACCGGGCAGAACCTGCTGACTGGATCGGCCCTGCGTAGGATTATCCGCCAACATTTGGCAACAAGCCTCGAGGTCGTCAATATAATGTATCGTTTGTTCTTCGCCCCACGTGCGCAACGTATAAGTCGCTATTCCGAGCAGGTCGGCCTCGGCGCGACGTGAGAGGCGAAAGGCGGCCACAATCTACCCCCGCGATGTGGGCAGGTGGAGTTTCTCACGGACGCGCGTGAACACGCCGTCATCCGCAATTCCGCTGGCGTCGCCTTCCTCAATTGCCGCACGCAGAGCGGAGAGTTTTGCTTGATGCTCCTCTTCCTCGCGCTCCAATGCTCGCAGCGCCGCACGCATTACTTCGCTCGCATTTTCGTAGCGGCCGCTCGCGACCTTCGCCAGCACAAATCGCTCAAGTTCGTCGGTCAAATTCACGTTGCGGGTGGGCATCAGGGAATTCCGTATAACAAGGTAGCACAATTAGCAAAGATTGCCAATCGACTGGCAGGCTTGTCATGGCCCGCAAGATGCTGCACCGTATATAGATATAATCCTTGACGCCCCACTACATATTGGGGCATGATTACAGACAGCGGCAAAAACTGGTTGGTTTTGTGACAATGAGATTAAAGGCACTCCAAGCAGCGTAATAGACCGGCAAGCCCGATACCAAGACAGATACAGGAGAAACAGATGGCACACCCCAGCGTCGCTCTTAGCAGCGGTAAAATCGTAGACTTGGAAAACAAAACTACCAAGAAGCCCCTCCCGGTTGCCCAGCGCAAAGGAGTCAGCTTCCCTAAGTTCTTCACCCAGAAGCTGGAACCGGGGAGGACCCCCTACGATGACATTGCGTGGGAGCTGCGGACCGCTGCCATTGGGAACGACAAAGGCGCCATCATCTTTGAGCAGAATGACGTGGAAGTGCCGGCCGACTGGTCGCAGACGGCTACCAATATTGTTGTCAGCAAGTATTTCCATGGGCGCATGGGAGGGCCGGAGCGGGAGACGAGCGTCCGCCAGTTGGTGCATCGCGTAGTTGACAATATCGCTGATTGGGGAACCGCCGGCCGGTATTTCAAGACTCCGGAAGACGCCACCAACTTCCGCAACGAGCTGGCGCACCTGATGCTGACCCAGAAGGCCTGCTTCAACTCGCCGGTTTGGTTCAACGTGGGCGTGGACGAAGCGCGCGGCTACGGTTTCTATTACGAGGAAGCACTGGACAAGGTTGTGAAGCTGAAGAAGGGTGAATCGCGCCCGCAGTGCTCGGCGTGTTTCATCAACTCGGTGCGGGATTCGCTCGAATCCATCCTCGATCTGGCCAAGACCGAGGGCATGCTGTTCAAGTGGGGATCCGGCACCGGTACCAATCTTTCGCCGTTGCGCGAAGAAAACGCCGGGCTGGCAGGCGGTGGCTCTGCCTCCGGCCCGCTCAGTTTTATGAAGGGATTCGACGCGTTCGCGGGCGTTATCAAATCCGGCGGCAAGACGCGGCGCGCGGCCAAGATGGTGATCTTGAATATCGATCATCCGGATATCAAGCAGTTCGTCTGGTGCAAGGCCAAGGAAGAGAAGAAAGCGCACACGCTGATCGATGCCGGTTACGATCCAACGCTCGATGGCGAAGCGTACGGGTCCATATTCTTCCAGAACGCCAACAACTCGGTTCGCGTGACGGACGAATTCATGGAAACGGTAGCGGCAGGCGGCGATTGGTGGACGCGTTCGGTGGCCAACGGCCAGCCGAAGGAACGCCACAGCGCCAAAGATCTGCTGCACGAGATCGCGGAAGCGACTCATCAATGTGGTGATCCTGGAATGCAGTACGACACCACCATCAATCGCTGGCACACTTCGAAAGCTACGGCGCGCATCAACGCGTCGAATCCATGCTCGGAGTACATGTTCTTGGACGATTCTGCATGCAACCTGGCATCGTTGAATCTCATGAAATTCGTCGGGCCGGACGGCAAGTTTGATGTGGAAGCGTTCCGGCATGCCAGCGACACGGTGACGTTAGCGCAGGAGATCATCGTGGATAGCGCGAGTTACCCTACGGAAAAGATCGCCAAGAATTCGCACGATTACCGGCCTCTGGGACTCGGCTATGCCAACCTGGGCGCGCTGCTGATGTCGATGGGCATTCCCTACGACAGCCCGGAGGGCCGCGATTGGGCGGGCGCCATCACCGCTGTGATGTGCGGCCAGGCGTATTTGACCAGCGCGCGGATTGCGGAAGCGATTGGCCCATGCGTAGGCTACGAAGCCAACGAAGAATCGTTCTTGGATGTAATCCTGATGCACGGCAAGGCGGTGAGCGGCATCGATAGCAAACGCGTCCCCGAGAATTTATACCTCGCCGCCGCCGAATGCTGGACCGATGCCTACAAGCTGGGCGAGAGTGCCGGCTTCCGCAACGCGCAGACCACCGTGCTCGCGCCCACTGGCACCATCGGCTTCATGATGGATTGCGACACAACCGGCATTGAGCCCGACCTGGCGCTGGTGAAATACAAAAAACTAGTGGGCGGCGGCATCATCAAGATCGTAAACAACACCGTTCCGCAAGCGCTCATCAAGCTCGGATACAGCCCGGAGCAGGTGGAGCTGATTGTGAGCCACATCGACGCCACGGGGACCATTGAAGGCGCGCCAGGGTTGAAGGACGAGGACCTGGCGGTGTTCGATTGCAGTTTCCGGCCCCAAAATGGTAAGCGATCCATCCATTACATGGGCCATGTGCGGATGATGGCGGCGGTGCAGCCGTTCATTTCCGGCGCGATTTCGAAAACCATCAACATGCCGGAAGAGTGCACGGTGGAAGACGTCATGGATGCCTATATGGAAAGCTGGCGCCTGGGTCTCAAGGCCGTGGCGATTTATCGCGATGGATCGAAGCGCGCGCAGCCGCTCAGTTCCGGCACCGGCAAGGGCGAAAAGAAATCGGTGGTGGCCACGGCCGCCGCGCCTGTCACGGTGGAGAAAGTGGTGTATCGTCCGATCCGGCGCAAGCTGCCCGATGAGCGGCAGTCAGTGACGCACAAATTCTCGATCGGCGGCCACGAAGGTTACATCACGGTGGGGTTGTATGAGGACGGCACGCCGGGTGAAGTTTTCATTTCGATGGCGAAGGAAGGTTCGACGATCAGTGGATTGATGGATAGCTTCGCCACCAGCATCAGCTATGCGCTGCAGTATGGCGTGCCGCTGAAATTCTTCGTCGACAAGTTCAGTCACGTGCGGTTTGAGCCAAGCGGCTGGACCGGCAATCAGCAAGTCCCGTACGCGAAATCCATCATGGATTACATTTTCCGCTGGATGGGAATCAAGTTCCTGGGCCCGGATTACGCAGTGACCGAAGCCGGCGACGCGATGGTGTTGCGTCCCACCGAGCCGCAGCCGCAGCAGGCGCTGCCGTTCGGGCAGGTGAGCGACGCGCCGTTGTGTTCGGAATGCGGCGGGTTGATGACGCGCAACGGGAGTTGCTACAAGTGCGAGAACTGTGGGGGGACTAGCGGGTGTAGCTAGCCCTTGACGTTGTATGTGCCCGAACGAATCAGGTCGGTTGGTCGTTGGAATCTCTTCGCGTGCGCTTTTTGACCTGAGCAAAGAGAACCTGGTTTTCGAGAGCCAGGGTTTGGAGGCTTTTCGTACCTTTCAGCGGGAACACGAGCGGGAATTGCTCCTTCCAGGAGGAGCCTTTCCGCTCGTTCACGCCCTGCTCGATCTGAACGTGCATCCTGCCCAACCGGTTGTCGATGTGGTTCTCATGTCCAGGAATCATCCAGACATCACGCCTCGGATCTTCAACGCGATAACGCACCATCAACTCTCGATTGGAATAGCCGCCCTCACGGGTGGCGAGCCAATCGGTCCCTACCTCAAACCTTACGGCGTGAATCTCTTCCTGTCAGCCGACCAACGAGATGTTCAATGTGCGATAGATGCGGGTGTGGCGGCCGGACTCATCTACAATCTTCCTCACAAGGTGGATGTGCCGCTGGATGAAATTCGTTTCGCCTTTGACGGAGATGGCGTCCTTTTTTCCGACGAAGCTGATAGTGTTTACCAAGAGAGAGGATTGGAAGCTTATTTTGAATATGAGCGCGAGAACGCAAGACGCCCGCTCCCGGACGGCCCATTTGCGCAGATTCTTCGCCTGATTCACAAACTGCAGCGGGAAGAACGACCGGGACTTCGAACACGCGTTGCCCTAGTGACAGCCCGCAACGTTCAAGCTCACGAACGCGTACTTCGGACGCTCGAGGCCTGGGACGTGCGGTTAGATGAGGGACACTTTGTTGGAAAGACACCCAAGGAAGGGATACTAGAAGTCTTTCGCCCACACATCTTCTTTGACGATCGTGAAGAGGTTTGTCGTAAAGCGGCTGCGAGGGTTCCAACTGCGCAAGTCCCGCTGCCAACGGTGCCCCCAGACATCCGTGAGTTGGCAGCCACCCAGCTTCCGTTCATAGATGAACCGAGAAAGAATCGGTTCCTTGTCGTCTGCCGCGGTTACCTTCGAAAAGAGTATGGCGCCAATGAAGCGGAGTTGACCAAGTGGTACTTCGAGAATGTGTCTTCGTGGCCCGCGAAGCACGCGGATCGCTTTTTAGATGAACTTGGTGTGAGTGCCAAGAATACACCGCGCGGCGAGCAACGAAGAGCAGCGGGCACTTCTAATGATAGAGCTGCGAAGTTATTTGGTTTTGTGGCCCAACTCGCCCGGAAGCATAGCCCAATCTAATCATGAGGACGCATGGGTACGCCGACTGGGCTCGGTTTATAGAGCACAGGGTAGAGAACATCTTGAACAACAGCGGCTGCTGCAAAACAGGGACTGGTCCTCCTGTAGACCTGGAGGGCCTGCGGGCCGCCTTTCGAATCGTCGCCATGGAAGCACGGCCTATGATTCCCGAAGCGGCCACCGAAATAACGAGCGGTGGCTTCAAAATCTATTTGCAGAGCAACTTCGCCGAGCTGCCTGAGACGACCTCGCGGCGCAGATTTACACTGGCACATGAATTCTGCCACACGCTCTTTTTCGACGATTGTGCGGATGTGCCTAAGCGGATCGACGGGGCCCCGACTCGAGACGCACTGGAGAAATTGTGTCACAAAGGCGCTGGACTTTTACTCGTCCCGACGCCGCTGCTGAGAACTGAGACGAAAGCGCTGAAAGGGGAAATCACTTCGAAGGACATTCCATCGCTGGCACGGAGATTCGCTGTCTCGGTTGAAGTTATTCTACGGCGTCTACAAGAAACGGTGGATTTTTCAGTGGTTGACCGAGCCATCATTCTGGCGGGGCCGTTGCGAGGATTGAGAGGGCCACACGTTCTTGCGGCCCACCACGGGCCGTGGATGCTCCCGTATTTCCATGTGCCGAGATATGGCATGCCATTAGATACTTGGTTAAACGGTGTTGCGGACATGAAGGCGGTACTTCTGAGTGAGGGATTCGAAACGCGGGTTCCATCCGGGACGCTGGTTGGATCTACTCCCACCTATATTTCTCAGAACAGGTTTTTGTTTGACATTCGTTTACAGCCGACCTGAGTCCAACTGAGCCTGCTGAATCAGTGGTTGGTCGACACGCTCTTGGACCTCCGAGGTGCCTTTCAGCTTACCCATCCTTGCTGGAGCGTCTAAACCATCTTCATGCGCCGTATTCCCGACACGCGATCGAAGCCGGCATCAAATGTGGCGATCCACTCCACGCTGTGATTCAGCATCACGGCGGCATGAACGGCGTCTCTGGCTGACACTCCAACTGCGGCACAAACCAAGTCACGCGCTCGATCCGTGTCGGCCAAGGTTACGTTGAGAATCACCGGGCAGACTTCAACGAACAACTCGTAGACTTCGCTGGCCATATCCAACCGACCTATCGACGAGTACCGATACAGGATTTCCTGCAAAACTTCGGTGCTACTGCAAGCCTCGACCTTACCTAACCGAACCCGATCTAGAAGACGACGAGCGGGTTCGCGGTTCGCATGCGTGCCTCCTGCAACGTACATCGGAATGTTGGAGTCGATGAAGATCTTCAAGAACGCCCGGCCTCAATCTCGGCGAGCATCTGATCAATGTCGGCGGTTGGAGCGTTCAGTTTTGCAAGACGGGCTACAGGGTCGGAACTCGATCCGCCCCGTCCACCGCGCCGTAAAGAATCCTCCAGAGCACGGCGCACCCACTCACCCTTGGACATGCTGCTACGCTGGGCAGCCTTGGAAAGTTGTGCATCCAGCTCCGGCGGAATCAGCACTTGCAATCGATGACTCATATGAGCATGCTATCACACTCCGACACTACGCGTAGTATCATAAACACATGGGCGCCCGGACGCTTGTGACATTCGAGCAGTTCGAACAGTTCCCCGACGATGGGATGAAGCATGAGCTCCTCGAAGGACACCACATCGTCGTGCCGCCTCCCAAATCGCGCCACACGCGCATTCAGCAGAAGATTCAGGATGTCCTCCGGCCTTTCGTGCGGGAAAACCGGCTCGGCGAGTTGCACATCGAGGCGGGATTCCGGTTGGCCTCGGACACTTGGCTCCAACTAGACGTCAGTTTTCTCAGATCCTCTCAGATTCAATCCAGCGATCCCAGCGGTTATTACCAGGGTGCGCCTGCCATAGCGATCGAAATCGCCTCGGATTCAAATACCGCGCCGCAACTCGATCTCAAGACTGAACCTTATTTTGCGAACGGATCGAGTGAGGTTTGGGTGGTCTACCCGAAAACAAGGAAGGTGCTGGTGCATCTGGCCGATGGCAACATCAGAACGGTTGCCACTGGCGAGCTGCATTCGGATTTGTTGCCTGGCTGGTCAGTTCCGGTCGACGACCTGTTTGAAGCGTAGCGCTGAGATTCGAAAATAGATGGCCCATGGGATCCAACGCAAGCCTGAAGTCTTTGCGACAATGAATCAAATGGTGCAGGCCATCATTCGCGATCCCGAAATCATGCACGGCACGCCCGTTTTCCGCGGAACGCGCGTTCCCGTCCAAACCCTGTTCGATTATCTGGAAGGCGGAGAGAGCCTTGAGGTATTCCTCGACGGCTTCCCCACCGTTTCGCGCGAGCTCGCGCTCCAGGCGCTGGAGGAAGCCAAGCAGCTTCTCCTTGCGCGCGTTTGATGCGGCTGCTGATCGATGAGTGTGTTGATGAGCACCTCCGGCATCTGTTCGGAGGCCATGATTGCCAAACGGCCCGATACGCAGGTCTGGCTGGCCTCAGCAATGGAGATCTGCTCGCAGCGGCCGAAGCCGCTGGCTTCGAAGTAATCGTTACGGTTGACCAAAACATTCCGTTTCAGCAAAACCTAGAGAGCCGTACGATCGCGGTGCTGATACTTTGCGCATCCACGAACAGGCTTCGCGACCTACAGAAGATCGTTCCCGCCGCTCTGGAAGCCTTAGTGTCGATTAAGCCGGGCGACGTTGTTCGGATTTCCTAGCTGCTGCTAGGTACGACCATGCTATCATCCGCTTTCTCATGCGTTTTCTCGACTGGGGCACCATCGCGGTCTACCTGCTCGCGATCACCTGGTTTGGGGCGCGGTTTCGCAAAAGCCAGCACAGTCTGAAGGATTATTTCCTGGGCGGCCACGCCGCGCCCTGGTGGGCCATCGCGCTGTCCATTGTCTCGGCTGAGACCAGCACGCTCACCGTGATCGGGACGCCGGTGCTTGCGTTCAACGGAAATTTCCAGTTTCTCCAGCTCATCCTCGGATACCTGGCGGCGCGCATCGTGATCTCGGCCCTGTTCCTGCCGCAGTATTTTCGCGGCGAGATGTTCACCGCCTATGAGCTGATGCGCCGCCGCTTCGGGGAGCGCATCCGAAGACTCACCGCCGGCACATTTCTGCTACTGCGCGCATTGGCCGAGGGCGTTCGCGTGTTCGCGGTCTCCATTGTCATTTCCACGATTCTTGGAACCGGCGAAGTGGTGTCCATCCTGGCCATCGTGTGCCTCACTCTGTTCTACACTTTTGAGGGAGGAATGACAGCCGTAATCTGGACCGACGTGGTCCAGATGTTCCTGTACGTGGCCGGAGCGGTCCTGAGCTTTTTTGTCATCCTGCACCAGATTCCAGGCGGTTGGGCGCATGTCCAGCAGGTGGGGGATGCGGCCCACAAGTTTCAGATGTTCGATTTCCGGTTTTCCTGGACGTCCGCGTTCTTTTCGCGAAACTATAGCTTCTGGGCCGGCCTGATCGGCGGATGCTTTCTCACCACCGCCAGTCATGGTACCGAGCAGTTACTGGTCCAGCGGTTGCTGGCCGCGAAGAACGAAGGACAGAGCCGTGCGGCGCTGTTTTCCAGTTGGGTGGTGATTTTCTTTCAGTTCGCTCTTTTCCTGTTTATTGGCCTGATGCTGTACGTCCACTATTCAGACGTGCATCAGGCCGCCCCCAAGCCGAGCGAGGCGCTCTATCCCAGCTTCGTCTGGAACAATCTGCCGGCCGGCCTAGCGGGCCTGGTGATTGCGGCTATCTTAGCGGCGGGCATGTCGAATCTCAGCGCGGCGCTGAATGCGCTTGCTTCCACAACCGTGATGGATTTCTACAAACCCTTCGCAGCCCGGCGGAATCCGGATCGCCCGGAAGCGCACTATCTGGCGATGGCGCGGCGAGCCACAGTTCTCTGGGCGGTGATCTTGTTCCTGGTGGGCTTGGTGGCGCGCCATTGGGGGTCGGTGCTGGAAGCGGGCCTCACCATTGCCTCCATCTTGTACGGTTCACTCTTGGGTGTCTTTCTGCTTGGTTTGCTCACACGGCGAGTTCAGGAAAACTCCGCGATCGTCGCCATGGTGGCGGGTCTCGTACTCATGATCGCCGTCAAGCGGTGGACAAACATTGCCTTCACTTGGTATGTCCTGATAGGAACCGCCGCAACATTTCTGACCGGCTGCGTTGTTTCGCTGGTCCTGGGAGAATCCTCGAATGCTCGAAAAACTGCCTGAAGCCGAAGTCAGCCATGTCGATCTCAAGCGCGACCTCGGAATTTGGACCGCCGCGGCCATCGTGGTGGGCACCGTCATTGGAAGCGCCATATTTTTGGTGCCGAACGACATGGTGAAAAGCGTCGGCTCGCCGTTCATGGTGTTCGCCGTGTGGATTTTTGGCGGGATGCTGACGCTGTTTGGCGCCTTGAGCTACGCCGAGCTCGCTGCTGCCCTTCCCCAAGCTGGCGGAGAATACGTCTTCCTACGAGAAGCCTACGGCCCGCTGTGGGCATTTATTTACGGCTGGACGCAAATGTGGGTCGCGAAAAGCGGATCCATCGCGACGCTCGCGACCGGCTTTTTCATCTATCTGGCGAATTTTCGGCCCGAACTGAACAAAGTCTGGGTGGTAGTCCCACTGCCACTCGGTGAATCAGGGCAGCCGCTGGAAATCCGTTACGGCCAATTGCTGGCCATGGGAGTTATCGCGGTGCTGGCTTTCATCAATTACTTCGGGGTGAAGGTGGGTGGCGATCTGCAGGTAGTTGTAACCATCGCGAAGGTGGGGCTGATTGCTGCAATTATCGTGATCGGACTCGGCACTGGCCATGGAAGCGTGTCAAATTACCATACCTCCATCCCTTCACCTGGTGGTATTACCGGGTTTTTCGCGGCACTGGTAGCCGCGCTTTGGGCTTATGACGGATGGAATAACGTCAGCATGGTTGCTTCCGAAATCCGAGACCCGCAGAAGAACCTGCCACGCGCCTTAATTGCGGGCACGCTAGTAGTCATCGCGATCTACCTGCTTGCGAATCTCGCCTATTTCTATGTCCTGCCGGCGGCCGATGTGGCCTCCAGCGCCCGCGTGGCGGCCGAGACGATGCGCCGTATCCTGGGCTCTTTCGGGGCAAATGCTGTCAGCATCGTGGCCATGATCTCGATTTTCGCCGCGCTAAACGGGTCAATCCTCTCCGGTTCACGCGTTCCGTTCGCCATGGCGCGCGACGGGCTGTTCTTCCGCCGCGTTGCCTTCGTCAACCCTAAGCATCGAACTCCGAGCGTCTCCATCCTGGCGCTCAGCGCCTGGGGCGCCTTTCTGGTGCTGAGCGGACGGTACACGCAGCTATATACGTACGTTATATTCGCCAGCGTTATCCTTTATGGGATGGCCACGGCTGCCGTCATCGTGCTGCGAATCAAGCGGCCCGATTTGCCAAGACCCTATCGAACACTAGGATACCCTTTTGTTCCGGTGGTTTTCGTACTAGGCATTAGCTGCCTGGTGGTATCCACGCTGCTGAAGTCGCCTCGAGAGTCACTCATGGGTCTGGGTTTGGTATCGCTGGGTTTACCGTTCTATTTCTTCTGGAAACGGAGGCGTCCGGCCTGATTCCGAGCGTCTTCCGCGCGATCAAGTGTGAGGTACCATAAACTTTTTGTTCGGCTTCCCGAACAAAACACTTGAACGGCGATCAAAAATAAGGTACAACTTTTATTACAAGACCAGTAACTTACACAGGTTTTGTTCGCCTTCCAGAACAGAAGGCCATTTTCAGACTACATTTTCCGGGAGAAAGCTACTGAATGGACATCAACAAGATGTTGGCGGATTTACGTGCTGAGCGCGAGCAGATTGAAGAAGCGATCATGACGTTGGAGCGGCTGGCTCGGGGACGCGGCAAGCGCCGTGGACGGCCACCAGCCTGGATGTCCAACATCAAAAGACGCGGCCGGCCGCCAGGCAGCAAGAACCGTCCTAAGAGCGAGGCCAAGGGGTCTTCAGCGAAGTCGGCAGTCGCCTAAGGCGAAGCCGGCAGTCGCGTAGGTTGGCGGCAGTCTAACCACGAGCCGATATTCTTGTCGGCTCGGGAGGCGGGCACTCATGCCCGTTGGAGCACGAACCTGAATGGGCTCGGACTGCCACCTACCTATATAGCAGGAATTTTTCTCGCCGCTTCACGAAGGCAGCGAGAGCGTCCTGCATTTTCTGAACGGTTGTCCTCGGATCGGTGGCGCTTTTTCCAGACGCGATCACATCGTGATCTCCGATCAGGAACCGGTTCACGTCCCAAGGAATCTTGCCGGGGTAGAGCTTCTCAAAGGCATATCCCAGCTCGAGGCCCAGCCGGGTGCTGTCAAATGCGTTGCGGTCCGTCACCACGAAACGGACGCCTTCGATGAACTGTCCGGCGAAATTGGAACTGCTGGGTCGAAAACGTGTGGGATAAACCCGAACACCCGGAATATATCGGCCGTTGAGAAATGCCGCCAGTTCGCGGCCGTGTATCCAATCCGCGCCAACTTGCTCGAAGGGGGCATCCGTGCCTCGGCCGACGGAATAATTCTTGGATGCCTCCAGCATCGCGACGCCGGGATAAAGAACGGCCGCATTCAGACTTCGCATATTGGGCGAAAGGTTAACCCACGGCAGGCCGGTGGAATCGAACCAATCGCCGCGATCCCAGCCGCGCATCGCCACAACGTGGATGTCAAGACCGAGATTTCGCTCGCCATTGGCCATATTCGCCAGTTCACCCAGCGTCATGCCATGCCGCAACGGAATCTCGAAGCATCCGACAAACGATTCAAGATCGCGGTCCAGCACCGGCCCTTCTACATGCACTCCGGTGATGGGATTGGGACGGTCCAGCACGTAAAACGGCAAATGCTTTTTGGCCGCTTCCTCCATGCTGGAGAGCATGGTGCAGGAATAGTTGTAAAAGCGCGCGCCTACGTCCTGGATATCGAAAACAAGCGCGTCAACTCCCTCCAACATCTGGGGAGTGAGGCGGCGCGTGGGTCCGGCATACAAGCTGATTACAGGAAGGCCCGTCGCTGAATCTTTGGAATCCGCGATATTCTCTTGATCTTCGGTACCCGCCAGGCCGTGTTCCGGCGAAAACACCGCGGCGATCTTGATGCCGGCGGCCAGCATCAGATCGATATTGCGCTTTCCATCGCGGCTCAAGCCAGTGTGATTGGTAATAACGCCGATCCGATAGCCTGCGAGCCGGGCGAAATTCTCCTCAGCGAGAACGTCCAAACCGGTCAAAACCTCGGCCTTAGGCTCCACTACGCGATGCAAACCGGGGCCGACGATGGTTTCGTTGTATCCGGTCAGAGTGACTCCTGGCGCGGTGATGCCGAAGGACGCAGCGGCGATGGTCGCTATTCGCGCACGCAATGACGTTAGCGATTTTCCGCGGTGCGGATGCACCGAGTTCGCGAGCAAGATTACATAGCTGCGGCTCGCGGGATCGATCCACAGGGAGGTGCCTGTGAACCCGGTGTGGCCGTACGACCCGATGGGAAACAACTCGCCGCGATTGCTTGAAAACGGCGAGTCGATATCCCATCCCAGGCCCCGCAAGATCGGTTGATCGGCGGGCGACTGGGGCGCCGTGAATTTCTCGATAGTGGATGCAGCGAAAAGCCGCGTTCCATCACTCTCGCCGCCGTCGATCATCATCTGCGCGAACTTCGCCAGGTCGTCCGCGGTGGTGAACAACCCAGCATGACCGGCCACGCCCCCCATGTATCGCGAAGTGTCGTCGTGAACCACGCCTCTGAGCGGCTGCCCGGTGGTCTTGTCCAATTCTGTGGGCGCGATACGTGGCCGCAGCGCCGTAGAGGGCAAAAACATCGTTTCGCGCATGTCAAGAGGGTCAAAAACGTTCTCGCGGGCGAATTCAGGGAGGGCTTTGCCGCTTAACCGGCGCACAATCTCGCCCATTAGGATGAAATTGATGTCGCTATAAACGAATCGGACGCCCGGAGGGCCCGCCGGTTTGTCAATTAATGCCCGCTGGATACCCGTTTCATAACCGCTCCACGGGGGTTCGAGATCGAGATCCGGCCGGAGCCCTGAAAAATGCGTCATCAGATTGCGAATGGTGATGTCGCTATGGCCGCCTTGGAACTCCGGCAGGTATTTGGTGACCGGGTCATTGAGCCGGATCTTGCCCTGTTCGAAAAGTTTCATGACGGACGGAGTGGTGGCGATTACTTTGGTCAATGAAGCGGCGTCGAACATGGTATCCACGGTCATGGACTCGTGTTTTGGCAGCAGCGCCCGTTCGCCGTAAGCTTTTCGGTATACAACTTTTCCGTCGTGGCCTATCAGGAGGACGGCGCCTGGGATGAGTCCGGCTCTAATCGCGCTCTCGATGGGCTCATCAAACGCCGGCTGCGCGCATAGGCTGGCCGCGCAGCTCAAAAGCAGCAGGATCTTCATTGCAGCTTGGCCGCGGTGGCATCCAGAAGCTTCGCCAAGTCGACATCTTTGGATGTGATCCCTCCAGCGTCGTGAGTGGCAAGGTCCACCGTCACGCGGTTGTAGACGTTGAACCACTCCGGATGATGCTCCATCTTCTCGATTCCAAGCGCGGAAGTGGCCATGAAGCCAAAGGCGTGAATGAAATCGGCGAACTTGTATTCTTTGTGCAGCTTTCCATCGACGACGCTCCAGCCAGGCAAGCTGGCGAGCGCCTTTTTGAGTTCGGAACCGGAAAATTTTCTCATGTGACTATTATCCGCGTTTATCCGCGGCCTACAATAAAAGAGTGCGAAACGTCGGATTCAGCATCCGAATGCTCGTCCGGTCGCCCGGCTTTGCGATCATCGCCATCCTGACTCTCGCGCTCGGAATCGGCGCGAATACCGCCATCTTCAGCGTGGTCCAAAGCGTGGTCCTGGCCCCGCTACCCTTCGCCCAGCCGGAACGTCTGGTAACGGTTCGGGAGAACAGCATGTCCCTCAAGCGCGAGATGTCTGCCTCCTATCCCGATTTCCACGATTGGCAAATCCAGGCCGGTTCATTCCAGGAAATGGTTGCCGTGAGATATCTCGGATTCGATCTGACCAGCCCCGGGACGCCCGAGCACATGGATGGCAACCAAATCTCCGAGGGATTCTTCAGCACACTGGGCGTAAAGCTAACCCTCGGCCGCGAGTTCTCGCCGGAGGAAGGCCGGCACAACGGCGCGCCCGTAGCCATTATCAGCAATCGCCTGTGGAAAAATCGATTCGCCGGCAATCCAAATGCCCTCGGGACGACAATCACCTTGGATGGGGTTGGGTACACGATCATCGGAATTCTTCCGGCCGAATTTCACTTATGGATCAGCGCAAATGACGCCGATGTTTATACGCCGCTCGGCCAGGGCGATCCGTTTGTCATAAATGATCGCACGGTCCATTCGGGAATCGTCTGCATCGCTCGCCTCAGGCCAGGCGTGACCATAACGCAGGCATCGGCGGAAATGAGCGGGATTGAGAGCCGGCTCAGGCAGATTTATCCGGCGGCGGATCGAGGCGTGGAAGCCGACGTCGTTCCGCTCCAGCAGGAAATCGTCGGAGACGCCCGTCAAACACTCCTGCTCTTGCTGGGAGCTGTGGGGCTGGTGTTGCTCATCGCCTGCGCCAATATCGCCAATCTTCTGTTGGCGCGTTCAGTGGGGCGCACGCGGGAGTTTGCAATTCGCCTGGCGCTGGGGGCCGGCCGCGCACGCATCGTCCGCCAGTTGGTTTCCGAAGGCGTGCTTCTCTCCCTCGCCGGCGGAGTTGCCGGACTGGTGGTTGCAAAATGGGCGATGAGCCCTGCTCTGGCCGCGCTGGCGGGAGCGCTGCCGCGTGGAGATAAGATCGGCGTCAACATGCCAGTCCTCCTCTTCACATTTGCCGTTTCGATGGTGGTCGGAATTCTCTTCGGTCTCGCGCCTGCGCTGAAGGGCGCGAATACGGATCTTCAACCTGCGCTCAAAGAAGGAACTCGCGGCTCTGCGGGCGGCCAGCATCGCGCTCAACGTATTCTCGTGGTGCTCCAAATGGCGCTGACTCTGGTCCTGCTAACCGGCGCCAGCCTGCTCTTTCGGACCATCCACAATTTGTGGCAGGTGAATCCAGGCTTCGATACGCAGCACCTCATCACGTTCAAAGTCGGACTTTCGCCATCGGCTACCAGGACAGGCGCAACTATGCGAGCGGCCTATCAACAGTTGATCGACCGCATTCGCCAAATTCCCGGCGTACAATCGGCGGACCTGACCACGTTGGTTCCACTGAGTCACACGAGCAACGCCGGCCCCTTCTGGATCGGAAACGTAAAGCCCAACTACGTCTCGGAAGCGCCGCGTGCGCTTTATTATGAAACGGGGCCGAATTACCTGCGCGCGATGGGATTGCCGCTCCTCGGAGGCCGCTTTTTCACTCCCGAAGACACCACCAAGTCCGAGCCGGTCATAGTAATTGACAGCGTGCTCGCGCGCACCTATTTTCCAAACCGGAACCCGGTAGGCGAAACCATAACCGTCGGTCACTGGCAGCCGGCGCGAATCGTCGGCGTAGTTGCGCACGTCAGACATTGGGGGCTGGGCGACCCCAATCTCTACACCCAAAATCAGATCTACATCTCCTTCTACCAGCTTCCAGATGAATCAGTGCCGCTGTTCCGCGGTGATATCACGTTAGTGGTTCGTACTTCTCTCGAGGCTGCGGCTATCCTCAACGCGATCAAGCCGGCGGTTTATGGAGTGGATAGCGGACAGCCGATTTATAACATTCGAACCATGCAGGAGATTGTCTCTCTGTCCATGACTTCGGAGCGTTTTATCATGATCCTCCTCGGAGCCTTTGCCGGCCTCGCGCTGCTGCTCGCTTCGGTTGGTATCTACGGCGTGATCTCCTATGCGGCAGCCCAGCGCGTGCGGGAGATTGGAATTCGCATGGCCCTGGGAGCCCAGAAGCCGGCCATTTTCCGCATGGTAATTGGTCAGGGCCTTCGGCTGGCCGTGGTGGGTCTCGTGATTGGCGTAGTGTCCGCTCTTATTCTCACCCGGGCACTTTCCAGCTTCTCGCACTTGCTCTACGGAGTCAGCGCCGGCGATCCTCTTACGTTCGTCTCACTTTCGCTCGGACTAACTGCGGTTGCCGTTTTGGCGTGCTACATTCCAGCGCGCAGAGCGGCGAGAGTGGACCCGATAGTGGCGTTGCGATATGAGTAAGCGCCCTTAGGCTTGACAGGGCGAGCCGTTCAGTTCATAATCACTCCCATAAAGGATTTATGGGAGTTCTCACAAGATTCTTTAAGAAGCTGTTCGCCCGGCGGCGGCTGGATCGCGATCTCGAGGACGAGCTGCGGTTTCATCTCGAAATGAGCGGGAATCCGCGCCGATTCGGCAACGCTACTCTGATTAAAGAGACTTGCCGCGAAATGTGGAGCTTTGTGTGGCTGGAATCGCTATGGCGGGATTTCCGCTACGCGCTGCGCATGCTTTCGCACAGTCCGGGCGTAACCACAGCGGCGATTGCCGCGCTCGCGCTCGGCATCGGCGCCAACACGGCGGTCTAACACCATCGTCAGCAAGGCATTCGCTTTTGATATCGGGATCAACCAGCCGGATCGGGTGGTGCTGATCGGTATCGGGCCCGCGCACATGGCCGAATTTTCGGAAAATCTTTTCGATCCGCGCGTATTGCGGACGAAGGTTTCATCGCTCGATCGCGTGGGTGCGTTCCGGTTCGGGCCGGTGAGCCTCAGCGATGCCGCGCGCCCTGCGGAACGCTACAGTTGTTTCGAGATTTCCTCGGGTGGCTTTCAGATCATCGGACGCGCACCACTGCTAGGACGCGTCTTCACCGCGGAAGATGAGCGCACGGGTGCTCCGGTAGTCATGCTCAGCCATGGCGTCTGGCAGGATCGCTATGGCGGGGATCCTTCGGTGATCGGCAAGACGGTTCGCGTCGATGAGATACCGCGCACCATTGTCGGAGTGATGCCCGCCGGCATGCGTTTCCCGGAAGACACTTCGTTATGGATTCCATTTTCGCTCCAAGCGCACCGCGGCGATCCGATGCTTTTCGGAAGGCTGGCCAACGGAGTGAAGCTGAGTGCCGCGCGCAGCGAGATCGAAGCGTTCGCTCGTAGTCTCATTGGCGGACGCTCTGGAACGGCGGGGGAACCATTGGTAGATGTGCAGCCGATTCTGATGCTTTATGGCGTGTATGCGGCGCGGCCGCTTTTCCTAGCGCAGCTTGTAGCGGTGGGATTCGTGTTGTTGATTGCGTGCGCCGATGTCGCCAATCTTCTGCTGGGGCGCGCGGTGGTGCGGGCACGCGAGATTTCCATCCGCATGGCGATCGGCGCGGGGCGCGGGCGAATTGTCCGTCAGCTTCTGGTGGAAAGCGCGGCATTGGCGATGGCGGGAGGGTTTTTGGGATGGCTGATCGCGCTGGCAGGATTGCGCTGGTTCGATTACGCCACGGCGAAAATGCAGCGGCCAGCGTGGATGGATTTTTCGATGAATCCCCGAGTGTTGTTCTACTTTGCGGCCATCACGATCGGCGCCAGCATCCTGTTCGGATTGGCTCCGGCACTACGTTTGGCCCGCGTGGATGTGAACCATGCGATCAAGGACGGCGGACAGGGTGCGTCCGGCGGCACGCGTGGTCGCGCGATTGGAAATGTTCTGGTCGCGTTCGAAATGGCGCTGTGCGTGGTGCTGCTGGCGGGCGCGGGCCTGCTTATCCGCAGCTCGCTGAAGGTGTATCGCGCGCCGATCGGCGTGGACCCCTCCAACGTGCTGACCATGCAGATCGATTTGCCGGAAGGGAAGTACCGGCGGGATGAGGACCAGGTCGCGTTTCATGAACAGTTGAAGGCGCGGCTCGAATCACTCGCGGGAGTGGAGGGTGTCGCGCTAGCCTCCGCTCTTCCTAACCTGGGGTT
>CZKS01000229.1_pt1 | contig 19215 bp, 14 predicted proteins | sample 1122221 | NCBI WGS metagenome assembly CZKS01 (sample SAMEA3539301, study PRJEB10725) | soil metagenome | biome: tundra; feature: field; material: soil | place: USA | collected 2010-05 | depth 0.15 m
CCCGCGCGGACCAGGGGGTCCGCCCCACGGTACACTCGGGACATGAAGTCCTCGCGTCGCAGTTTTCTTGCCGTATCCGCCGGCGCGCTGGCCGCATCCCGTGCCGCGATGCCGGCCATTGCCGACGATCCGCACGATTTCAAGCTTGGCGTCGCCACCTATTCGTTGCGCAAGTTCTCCCGCGCGCAGGCCATCGTCATGCTCAAGCAGATGAACGTGAGGTTCATCAACATCAAGGAATTCCATCTGCTGGTGAATTCCACTCCGGACGAAATCAAGGCTGGGCGAAAAGAATTCGAAGACGCCGGCTTCATTATCGAAGGCGGCGGTAACGTTTCCTTCTCCAAGGATGACGAGCAGGACATCCGTCATAAATTCGAGTACGCAAAGCTCGCGGGGATGCCGATCATCGTGTGCGCGCCCACGCACGTCACCTTGCCGAAGATGGAGAAGTTTGTAAAAGAATACGACATCAAGATCGCGGTCCATAATCACGGGCCCGAGGACAAGCAATTCCCCACTCCACAGAGCGTTCTTGACGTAGTGAAGGACATGGATCCGCGCTGCGGCCTGTGCATCGACTGCGGCCACACCGCCAGAACCGGTGTCGACGTGGTGGAGTCCATCCGCGAAGCCGGACCACGCCTCCTCAGCATGCATATCAAGGATCTGGCCGACTCGAAGGCGCGCGATAGCCAGTGCGATGTCGGCGAGGGCGACTTGCCCATTGTGGGCATTTTCAAACAGCTCCACAAGATGCACTACACCGGCGGCGTGATGTTAGAATACGAGATCCACGAGGACGATCCGCTCATGGGGATGCAAAAAAGCCTGGCTTACATGCGAGGCGTCATGGCGGGACTGAGAGGATAAATGGAAGAACAACTGCCTGTAGTCGACACACACATGGTGACCACCGCGTTTACCTTGGATGGCTACAAGATCGATCGTAATCTCGGTCTGGTGCGCGGCATCATCGTACGCTCACGCTCCATTTTCGGAACAGTCGGCGCCAGCCTGCAAACACTGGTGGGCGGCGACATCACTCTGTTCACCAAGCTTTGCGAAGAAACCCGAGCCCACGCTTATCAACGCATGTCCGAACACGCGGCCCAGATGGGCGCCAACGCTATCATCGGGGTCCGCTACGACGCCACAGAAATCATGCAGGGCGTTACCGAAGTTCTCTGCTATGGGACCGCGGTGATCGCCAGAAAGTCGGAATAGTCACTCCGCCTTCGTTTCTCGTTTCTCGTTTCTCGTTTCTCGTTCTTGACCTTGATCGGTCGTGAACAGCAACGAGAAACGAGAAACGAGAAACGAGAAACGGTTGTATGCGTTATCTATGTATCCACGGGCATTTTTATCAACCGCCGCGCGAAAACGCCTGGCTCGAAGCCATCGAGCAACAGGATTCCGCCTATCCCTACCACGATTGGAATGAGCGAATCACGTCGGAATGCTACGCTCCCAACGGCGCTTCGCGCATTCTGGATGCTGAAAACTGCATCGACAAAATCGTCAATAATTACGCCAGCATCAACTTCAATTTTGGACCCACGCTGCTGTCCTGGTTGGCGGAAAAAGTGCCGGAGACGTACCGCGACATCCTGGCGGCCGATCGCGCCAGCGAGCAGCGCTTCTCTGGCCACGGTTCCGCCATGGCTCAGTGCTATAGCCATATGATCATGCCGCTCGCAAATGAGCGCGACAAATTTACTCAGGTTTATTGGGGGTTGCAAGACTTCCGCCACCGTTTCGGCCGCGACCCGGAAGGCATGTGGCTGCCTGAGACCGCGGTGGATCTCGAAACACTCGACATAATGGCCCAGCATGGCATCCGCTACACTGTGCTGGCCCCTTCGCAAGCCAAATCCGTGGACGGCGAAGATGTCAGTGGAGGCCGCATTGATCCCACGCGCCCCTACACGTTGAACTTGCCCTCCGGCCGGTCCATCAATCTGTTTTTCTACGACGGACCCATTTCGCGCGCCGTGGCCTTCGAGCGCCTGCTCAACAATGGGGAAAACTTCGCCCTGCGTTTGCTGACTTCCTTCTCCGATCAGCGCAACGGGCCACAACTGGCGCACATCGCAACCGATGGTGAGACCTATGGCCATCACCACCGTTACGGCGATATGGCGCTTTCCTACGCACTCAGCTACATCGAATCCAAAGGTCTGGCGCGGATCACCAACTATGCCGAATATCTCGCGCTGCATCCGCCCGAGCACGTCGTTGAAATTTTCGAAAACACCGCCTGGAGCTGCGTGCACGGCGTGGGACGCTGGAGCAGAAACTGTAGCTGCAATTCCGGCGCGAATGGCGATTGGAACCAGGAGTGGCGAGCACCCTTACGGGCGGCGTTGGATTGGCTGCGCGACGAAGTTGCGCCCGCTTACGAAAGAGCGGCGGCCCGCTATCTCAAGGATCCATGGGCGGCTCGTAACGATTACATCGACGTGATTCTCGACCGGTCGCCCGAAAGCCTGGAACGTTTCGGGGTCCGCCACTTCCGGCGCAAGAGCCTGCAGCGCGCCGATCGCGTCCACGTGTGGAAGCTGCTCGAGCTCCAACGCCACGCCATGCTCATGTACACCAGTTGCGGCTGGTTCTTCGATGAGCTTTCCGGGATTGAAACCGTGCAGGTGATCCAATACGCCGGCCGCGTTGTGCAATTGGCTCAGGAATTTTTCGACGATTCCATCGAGCAGCGATTTCTCGACAAGCTGGCCCTCGCCAAAAGTAATGTTCCCGAACACCGGGACGGCGCCAACATTTACGTGAAATTAGTTAAACCTGCCATGGTGGATTTGTTGAAGCTGGGCGCCCACTACGCCATCACGTCTTTATTCGAGCAGATACCGGAGAATGCGCGGGTTTATTCCTACGAGGTGGATAGTAAGGACTACCGCTTGAAGCGATCCGGAAAAATGCGGCTGGCCCTCGGAAAGGCGCGCTTTAACTCCAGAATTACCCAAGAATCCGAGATGTTGATGTTTGGCGTGGTTCACTTCGGCGATCACAACTTGCACGGTGGCGTCTCGATGTTGGCTAGCGACGAAGTTTATCGGGACCTGACCAAGGCGGTTCGGGATGCCTTTATTCGATCGGATGTTCCCGATACAATTCACCTCATCGACCAAAGCTTCGGGGGCCACACCTACTCGCTAAAGAACCTGTTCCGCGATGAGCAGCGCAAGGTTCTGAACGAAATTCTGAAGCCCGCTCTGCGCGGAATTGAGTCCGCCTACCGGCAGCTTTACGATAATTACGCGCCGCTGCTGCGCTTCATGCACGATTGCCGCATCCCTGTTCCATTCGTCATGAAGATCACTGCCGAGATCGCATTGAACGGTATGTTGCGGCGCGCTTTGGAATCCGGCGAGCTGAATCTGGAGCTGATTCAGAGCCTCTTGGAGGATATGCGGACGGCGGATGGGGCGTTGGACGAGACCTCGCTCGAGATGACTTTGCGGCGGCACTTGGAGCGCAACGCTCAGCACTTTTTCCAGAATCCACTCGAGCTCGACCAACTGCGTAGGCTTAAGGAGCAGGTGGCCTCGGCGAAGTCGCTGCCGTTGCCCCTGGTTCTGTGGTCGCTCCAGAATCTTTGCTACGACATACTGGAAAAAGTGTATCCGGAGATGCTGGAAAAAGGCGAAACGGAATGGACGGTGGAGTTCCGAGAACTGGCTGAGTTGCTGTCGTTGAAAATCTGAAAAGCCGTTTCTGGTTTCTGGTTCGCGTTTTTGGCAGAGTCGTGAAAAAATGCACCGACTCCCTGACGGTCGCGGTTCAGCTCCGTTACCGAACCGCGAGCGTAAGCGACTGGTGCTTTTGAATTTTTCGCGGATTCTCACGGTCGCGGTTCGGTAACACTCTTCCGAGCCCGCGTAAGCGACCTTCGAACGGTCCTGTTCCCCAACGAGAAACCAGAAACCAGAAACTAGAAACGGATTTACCAGAAGTAAGTTTTCACCACCTTCGGCGATGCCGGCGCGCCCCCGATCACTTTGACATGTAAAACCAGCTGAAGATTTTTGTTTTGCCAGCCCTGAGGTGCGTCGCGCAGCGCTTCGGCCAGCAGCTCCGGATTGCTGATCATGTCCGCGCCTGCCTCGGTCCCGTACTGCGTGATGCCCGCCACCTCCACCAGCATGGCCTGCGTGTCCGGATGGAACACCCGCGTCACAATCGCGTAGTCTTCGCTGGTTCGCCGGTCCGCGGGAAGGTTGGGCAGCGACCATTGAGTGGGCTTGCCATTGTCCGTCACCATGCGCGGCCGGCTTTCGGCGTCGATGAAGAAGCGTAGCTCCTTGCTGATGTCCCGCCAACGCGTGTAAGAATACCCAATCAGAACTGCTGGAGCGGTCTGCAGGTCCTGAAACGAAACGTCGCTGCCGATTTTCACCCGAAACGGCCGGTGCATCCGATTCAGCATCCCCGATATGCGCGTCACCGCCAGCATATCGCCACCGCCCACGAATTGATCCGTGAGCAGGACGAAATCTTCCAGCTTGGTGGGACGCTCCGGAGTCATCTTGGGATCAACGCCGTAAACGGGGACGTAGGCGGTAGAAAGCAACACCGGCGCGGAACCGTGCAGCACCGGCGCCCAGAACTGATCCACTACGGTAGATTCCGGCCGGGTGGCAAGCCACGCAACCCCTGCGGCTATGGCAAGCATCACCGCGATCCCCAGCGGCATCGCCCAACGCGGCCAGCCCCCGCCCGCCTCGGCAGGCTCGGGATGCTTCATTTCAGCGGCCGCCGTCACTTCTACGCGATGGAACTCCGGTACATACGCGCCGTGCGGCAGATCGATCCGGACCTCGTCCGGGCGGCCTTCGCTCGCATAATAAAGGCCCAGCCGCTTGCGGACTTCACCTGCCTTCACTCTTACCGTGGCATCATCGCTCGGATCGTAGGAGGACGAGCGCCCAAACACGTCGATTCCGATGCTACGTTCCTTTAATGCGTCGGCTTGCCCCTCGAGCGTCCGCTCTACAACATAGCGTAGAAACTCCTGCGAGCGCCGGCTAGAGCGAAACCCTTGGCTTTGAAGAACGTGGTCCAGCGCCGTGCGAACCAATGCCTCGGGTATTCCCTGTGCCGGATCGTGCCCACTTTCGTGGACGCTATGGGTTGTCTCCGGCGTCTGCCCTTCACCCATTTGAATCCCCTCTTTCGCGGACTAAGCTGTTTAATTCTATCACTCGCGGAAGTATGTTTCGTATTAAAGGATTGAGAACACAATACGTTCGGCGAGTATATCGAACAGCATTGCAACCGTTTTGAACTGGACAGCCCGTTAAAATCGAGCGCACCATGGCTGAAGTAAGCGAGGGTCATTCTGCATTTCCGCGAACAATCGGTTGGCAGGCGGAAGCGCCCAATGCCACTTAGTTTTTGTGACGCCCGGACAAAGTGCTGAATCCATTGTGGCGCACGCACTCCTGCGTGCCGCGTCGGCACTCGTGCCGACGCCTGGTTTGCCCGTTGGCGGGGGCTGCGGCGAAACACCGGGCGGCTCCTCAAACAACATAAGCCCTTTAAAATGTTTGTGACATCAAAAACTAAGTGACATTGGCCGGAAGCGCCTGCCCACCAAAACGTGAACCTTTGCATGCCAATGTGGGGCAGACGCTTTCGTCTGCCAACCCGATTCGCCGCGCTATGCTTGCTTGCGTGCTGCGCGCTGGCCGCGGTGAACAACCCTCAGCTCCCGGCTCTGATGCCCATGCCTGCGGCCATTTCCATGGCGGAGGGAAAGCTGGTCGTCGACGCCAGCTTCTCCGTGACCATTGGATCAGCGTCTTCAACGGAGCGATACCACGATCGGCATTCTTGCCAAATCGTCACGCTTCCTTCCGGGCGCGGCTCGGAAGAACGCACCGAGCGGTCATGGCTCGATAAAGGACATCTTCGCTTTGATCAGCACCAGGATCCACCACTGCAGCGTGAGTATCGACACACGCCAGGGCCAGCGGACGCGCGCAAGTTCCACGGCTACGGGAACAACCAGCAAAGGTTGTAGGAACAGCCACACCCGAGCAGTTTCGCCGCGCAAGAGCCCGGATAAATCGACTGTCAGAACCGTCGCCAAGCCGATCAGCGTGAGCGCCATTCCATTCGGATTGGCTTTGAATTCGTCGCGCAACTTGCTCAGGTGAAACCAGAGAATCGGAATGACAATGATGCCGGCGGCCAGCGAAAAATCGTATAGATCCGGTAGGACGAAGACGTGGTACGGACGGCCCAGCCACCGGGCAGTCGCATCTTGCATCTTCAAAGCGTGACGAAGAGCGGAGGGTGGGTTGTAACCAGTGGTCGCCCAGAGCAGCAGATATAGCAATGCGGCAGCTATCAAAGAAACGGCAGCCGTGCGGATGACCGTGAACGCGGCCGCACCGGCACGGCCCTCCCGCCACAACCACCACATGCCGTAATACAGAAGAAACGCCCCGACGGTCAAAAGGTTGTACGCAAAGAAGCTCGCTGCAAACAAGACGGCTCCTAAAGCCAGGGCATACCGGTACCATGCATTGGATGCGCTCAAAGCTTTCACAAATGTGAGGATCAGCAGCATCGAGAAAATCGGGTAGACTTGGTCCAACTCCGGAAAGAAAACGGTCAATCCAGGCAGCAGCGCATAGAAAGCGCTGGCCAGTAATCGCGCTCGCTTGTCCCAGGTCCACAATCCAGCGAAGTGGTACATAACCACAATGCCGATACTGGCCACCAGGCCGACAGCGCATCCGCCCAGCAATGCCCCTACATCCGGACCGAACAATCGAGCGAAGACGTAGTAGAAGACAATGGGACCGGCCGGATGCGTGGCTGAATGTCCGTGCAACGTTGCGCGATCGAAGTGTGATAGCCAGTCCCTGAGATGTTGAATGGTCAGAGCATCCGTGAAGTAGGAGGTGGCATTGGCGGAGGAGACAATTTGCATGATGCGCTCCGGCCCGCGTGGATCGGCCAGTACGCTGAATAGTTGAAAGCAAAAATTAGCAATTACGAGCGCCGCCAGCCAAAACCACATCGGCACTCGCGACGCCGGTCGATCTACGCTCCACGCCACTCCCACGATCAGGAGGAACGGCGCAAGCAATGCGAGCCCCATCTGGATTATTCCCAGGTCCTGCCACGGCCACTCCCACTTGGTCAGGCTGAAGAAACCGTTGAGGGGCCCCCATTCATAAATCACTCCCAGTCCGAACGCCAGACCCACGGCCAGAATCACACTGGCTTGCCGCGTGGTCAACGCAGTCTTATCTCTTTCAGAAGGCGCAGCGCCGACTTCAACCGGCTTGCCCGCCGGTCCACGCCGTTTTTTTGGTACACGCTTTTCGCTCACGCCTGATTATGATAACCAGGATATCGGGGAATTCACAACAAACGCCGCGCGCTCTGTAGTGTAAGAAGTCCGCCGCGAGTCTCTAAAGGTAGGGATTGTGCACGATGATACCTCGGCATTGTTGTCTGCTGGTCCTTACCGCTGGCACTATCTATTGCCAGGCGCTTCACCTTGGAGTTCAGGGCCGGGTACCTTTCGGCGATTTTTTCTCACCTGCCCTGACTGGCGGTCTAAACGAAGGCTTCTTTTGCTACAACTCGAAGCCGGTCCCGTACACTGTGGGTCCAATCGCAGAAGTTCAATGGTCGCATCGGTTCGGCATTGAGGGCAGCGTCCTCTACCAGCGCTTGCACTAAACCTATTGGGGCGAATTCATCGACACCTTCAGTCCAGGCGTCACGAACGTTTGGTCGAAGACCAAGGGCAATGCGTGGTCCTTTCCGATCCTCCTTAACTGGCATCCATTTCGGCGTCACCCGCTTTACTTCGGCGCCGGACCCGTAATCAGAAACCTGCGCGGCCTCAATCAAGTGGTTGACTACGAATCGACATATTCGTTGGGTGGTCCAATTACAACGAAGACAGCCGGCATTGAAACGAGCAATCCTCCCGATTTACGGAAGAGATGGTACCCAGGGATTGAGGTGAGCGCAGGTTGGCGCTTCCAATTCTCTCCAATCGATGTCTCACCTGAGATTCGCTATACTCGCTGGACGGCCAATAGCGCAGATGGTCAATTGCCCTTGCAATTTCCCGCGAATCGAATCGAAGTGCTGGTCGGAATTACGTCCGGGATCTTGGGACGTTAGCTGGCCGTCCCTGAAGGTTAGGTGGCAACAGACAGTGAGAAGATATTTCAGCTCGTTCGGAGGCGATGCCTAGGACTTGTCGATAGTCGGCAACGTATCGATCTACATTCCACCGCTTAACCAACAGCAGGTGGTCGCGGAGAAAGCCGTCCCTGAGCCATTCTCACTGGTGTTCGTTGGTTTGGGACTGGGCGCTATGTGTTAGCGCGGAAGGGCCGTTAGGCCACTCGAAAGAACCGCCGTCCCCAACGCCAGGAACCCACCACTTCCAACGCTGAACGTACTGCCCAATGCCGTCGCCAGCACTCGCGAAGGTCGCAGCCTCCAGAACTGTGCGATCATACCCACGATGGACATCAACAAAATGCTGGCGGAACTCCGCGCCGAACGGGAACAGGTCGAGCAAACGATCATGGCGCTGGAGCACCTCGCCCGTGGCCAGGGCAAACGTCGCGGGAGACCACCAAACTGGATGACGGAAGCGAAGCGTAGGGGAAGGCCACCGGGGAGTAAGAACAAGCTGAAGAAGCGCCAGGAGTAAACGTTACTCAGTAACGTTGCGAGTTACTCGGTGGAGGCAAGCTGGCCCGAGTTCTGTTATCACGAACGGCTGAATGCTACGATGGACATGAGATCCGCGCCCGTAGCTCAGCTGGATAGAGCGATTGGCTTCGAACCAATAGGCCGGGGGTTCGAGTCCCTCCGGGCGCGCCATTGCTCAAGACGATGATGCGCTTCCAAACGCGGGCCACCTGCTACCGTCTTGCGCTCCTGATCTTTTCCGCCTCACTCGCCACCGCTCAAACCAGCAGACCCGAAGTTCCTTACGTACCCACCACGGACGAAGCAGTTGTTGCGATGTTGAAACTCGCCGACGTGAAGTCGACCGACGTGGTTTACGATCTCGGCTGCGGCGACGGCCGGATCGTTATTACGGCCGCCAAGATCTACGGGGCGCACGGCGTAGGCATCGACATCAACCCGCAGCGCATTCACGATGCGAAAGAGAACGCTAAGAAGGCGGGCGTGGAAGATCTAGTCCGCTTCGAAGAGAATGACCTGTTCAAGGCTAGAATTCGTGACGCCAGCGTCGTGACTCTGTTTCTCCTCCAAAAAGTCAACTTGCGTCTGCGTCCAAAGCTGCTCAGAGAATTGAAATCGGGTACCCGGATCGTTTCCAATACTTTCGACATGGGCGATTGGAAGCCGGACAAAGAAGAGACTCTGAACAGCGGCGATTCTGAGCACGGCCTCGGCCTCAGCCACCAGATCTTCCTTTGGATTGTCCCGCCACGCGACCAGAAGTAGCATTCGTCCAGTATTCTCCCAGTTACGTCCACCGTGGGCGTATGATCGAATCGGTGAGATAGTTTGATGCCCGGAGCCGGAGCCAGAGATCGCGCAAATTACCCATGCCCGGATTGCTATCGGGAAGAGCATCTGGTGTGGACGGTCATAACAGGAAAGTGCGCCGGCTGTCACGGCTCCGGCTTCGAGTTGGCTCTTCATCGTTTAGACCACATTTGTAGGAAGTGCAAAGGCACTCGTATTTGTCCTACGTGCGGTGGAACCGCCCTTCGGAACTTTCGTCTGCCGCTCCAGACCCCGATGCACGTGCTGACACATCACAAAAACTGAACTAATCTAAGATGAAGACGTTTCCTATACGGACACGTCCAACTTGATTCCGAGGTGAATGGTACAGGTGAAGAACTGCTTGCTGATTGCGCTTCCAACATTACTGACCATTGCCGTGGCCGATCGCGCCGCGGCGCAGACCACACCACCGGCTAGTACGCCGCCGGCCGCAAGTGCCCCAACGCCGGTGCGCCGAGCCGGCCAATTGGTTCCCGGCCAAAAGCGTCCACCAGGCGATCCCGCGCAAATCGCACGCGGGAAGACCTTGTATGGTATTGCCTGCACCAGTTGTCATGGCGCGGATCTCCGCGGCGGCGATCTGGGCGGACCGAATCTGTTGCGATCGCAGGTTGCTCTCAGCGATCAGGACGGCGAATTGATTGTCCCCATCATCCAGGGCGGCCGTCAGAACTCAGGCATGCCTGCGGTGCCCATGAGCCCAGCGGATGCGAAAGCAGTGGCCGCTTATATCCGGAGCGAAGTGGGCACTATCGGTTCACAAGGTAAACCGCCGTCCATCGGGAAACCGGCTCCCAGCATCCTAGTCGGCGACGCGACCGCCGGACAATCCTACTTCGCCACGAAATGCAGTAGCTGCCATTCTCCCACCGGCGATCTCGCAGGGATCGCCACCCGTATCTCCGATCCCAAGTTGCTGCAGAATACCTGGGTGGCGGGTGGGCGTGGCCGGCGTTTCGGACCCACGGTGAGCGCGCCCGGTTCTCGCCGCACCATCACCGTGACCATCACTGAGCCGTCTGGTGAAAGCTTGGAAGGCCGGCTGGTTCGAATCGACGATTTCCTGGTCACGGTCGCGCTGGCCGACGGAACCTTGCGCACCTTCCGCAGGGAAGGTGACGTCCCGAAGGTGGACGTTCACGATCCGATGAAAACTCACAGGGATCTGCTGGCGGTGTACACCGACAAAGACATGCACGATGTAACTGCATACCTGGTGACATTGAAATGACGTTCAACGAAATGACACTCAACAAACTCATATTGTGCATAGCGTTGTTGCCACTCACCGCGTTCGGACAAGGCAACGGCGTGGCTCCCACCGAGCTTCTCAAGCCGCTCAAGGACTCCTGGCCCACCTACAGTGGCGATTATTCCGGCAAGCGCTATAGCGCGTTAACGCAGGTCAATCAGACTAACGTGATGCATTTGACGCTGGCCTGGACGACTCGCGTGACGCCGGGCCCAACGCCTAGCAGTGGAGGTCGAGGTGGCCGCCTAGGCGGACCCATCATCGTCGGCGGCGAGGGACCTGGCGACATTAATGTGGGAGGCGGCAGCATCAAAGCCTCCGCGCTCGAGGTGGATGGGATTCTCTACTTCACCATGCCCGACAATGCCTGGGCCGTGGATGCCCGCGACGGCAGCGAATTGTGGCACTACTTCTGGAACACCAAGGGCGGCACTCATATCGGCAATCGCGGCCTCGGAATGTGGAACAGCTACCTGTTCATGGAGACGCCGGACGATTACCTGGTCTCGCTCGATTCCAAAACCGGCAAGGAACGCTGGCACAAGCCGATTGCCGATCTCGCTCAGGGATATTTCTCGACACCGGCCCCGGTCGTTGTCGGGAATCATGTGTTGGTCGGCACCGGGAACGATCTCGATGCGCCCGGTATGCTGCAGTCATTCGATCCCGAAACCGGCGACCTGCAATGGAAGTTCTACACCGTGCCGATGAACCCGGGCGATCCCGGATTGGACACTTGGGCTAGCTTGGACGCAGCCCGGCACGGCGGCGGTCAAGCCTGGGTTCCGGGCGTCTACGATCCCGAGACTAAACTTTACATTTTTAGCACCGGTAATCCAACTCCCGCCTTCACCACCGGCACACGCGGCGAGGGGGACAACTTATTCACTTGCGCGATCGTTGCGTTGAACGTGGATACCGGAAAAATGGTTTGGTATTACTCCACCTCGCCTCACGACATGCACGACTACGATTCCGCTCAGACGCCAGTGCTGGTGGACGGAATGTTCAACGGCAAAATGAGGAAGATGGTGCTGACAGCGGCGCGCAACGGGTACTGGTTCACCTTGGATCGCGTAACCGGCGAGCATCTGGTGACCAGCAAATACGGGCTGTTGACGAACTGGTCCAACCGCCTGACCAAGGCCGGTGGCCCGTTCCCCGATCCGGGAAAGAACGCGACGATTGCGGGTTCGCTAGTGTCGCCCACTTCCGACGGAACCACTAACTGGGAGCCGCCGTCCTATTCTCCCGACACCGGCCTGTTCTATGTCGCGGAGTCCGACGAATATTCGATTTTCTATCTCACCGACCTTGACCCTCGCGGATCAATGGGCCTGGGAGGCAAGGACGAAGTCGACATTGGGTCCGGCGGCAGCTTCCTGACGGCCATCGATTACAGGAGCGGCGAAGTAAAGTGGCGCCGTCCTTATTACGGCCAGGGCGGCGGCGGTGGAATGTTGACCACGGCTGGCAAGTTGCTCTTTGCGGGCGATGGCGCGGGCAACCTAGTGGCGCACGATGTGGTTACCGGAAAGCCGCTGTGGAATACGCGCATCGGATGGGTCACGAATCCAGCCCAAACGTACATGCTGGACGGCCGCCAATATGTAATCGCGGCTACTGGCGATACCATCTGGTCGTTCGTCCTTTATTAAAAAACCTGGCTTGAAACCCCTTTCCGCCGGATCACGTCCAACGGACATGCGCCGATTATCAGCGCAAATAAAGGGGTTGCTTAAAGTGAAACGAATGTTCCGTTGTTTGCCGGTAGTTACTCTATTCGCGTTGTGCTTGCCATTCGCCGTTGCACAGAGCGCGTTTGATATCAATCTGGGATTCGGCAGTCTTCACGATTCATCCACCGGAGGCGGTCTGGAAAACGCATCCGCGCTGGTTCCGTTTGGGACCTGCACGCCCGGAGCGACAATCACTACCGGAATTTCATCTGTCTCAAACTGTCAAGCCACGGGCGGCCTGGGCGGCTTCTTTCTGGGCTTCGGCGGAGATATCATGTTCACCAAGCATTTCGGCGGTGGGTTTCAGGCCAATATCCAACCTGCCCAGGGCAACTACGGCCCGCTCCAATCTCGTCAGGCGTTCTACGACGTGAAAGGCATTTACGCGCCAATTAATCGGAAGCGTGCAGTATTGCAATTGATGGGCGGCATCGGCGAAGCCAGGACCAGCTTCTCGTATACTCAAAGCGGCTGTATCGGAACGGCCGTGTGTTCCACGTCGACGCAGCCGGTGGGCGCCGCGAATCATTTCGATGTCAACTTCAGCGCGGGCGTGCAGATTTTCCTGACCGAGCACATATTCGTTCGTCCGCAATTCGATTTTCACTACGTGCCCGGCTTGACGAACCAATTCGGAAGCGACGTTGTTCCGGGCGGATCGATCTGGGTGGGCTACAACTTCGGAGAACGATAAACCGTTTCTCGTTCATCGTTTCTCGTTTCTCGTTACCAATTACCGAACGCACCTAACGAGAAACGAGAAACGAGAAACGGTTTTTCACTCCGCCCTCAACGCGTCCACCGGATTCACCGACGCCGCGCGCCGTGCCGGGATAAAGCTCGCGACCAGCGCCGAAACACCCAGCACCGCGGCGACAGCGATCAACGTCGGCACATCCCACGATCGAATCCCGAATAGCAGCTTGCGCATGACCGTAGTCGCCGCCAGCGAGCAAATCATGCCCGCGCAAATTCCGGCCGAGACCAGCCAGCCCGCTTCTTTCAAAATAAGCCTGTACACGCTATTGGGCTCCGCGCCCAGCGCCATTCGCACTCCGATTTCGCGCGTTCTCTGGCTCACCGAGTAGGCAATCACCCCATACAGCCCCACTACGCCCAGCAACAATGCCAGCGCCGCGAAACCTCCCACCAGCCAAGCTGAGGAACGGTGCATATAAGCCGATGTCGAATTCTCGATTCTGTCCCGCATGCTCCGAACGTCGAACGTAACGATGTTGTGATCGATATCATGGATGGTCGCGGTCAACGCGGGAAGTGTCGACTCCTCGGACTGCGACGTTCGAACCACCAAGGACATATACGTGTTCGGGTTCTGGTTGAACGGAAGATATTCGGCCGGCCAGATTTCTGCGTCGAGCGAACCTTCCCGGATATCCTCCACGATACCGATGATCTGCCGTAGCGATTTGGGTGTCAGTTCGGTGTCGCCAATCACCTTGCCGATGGGATCCTCGCCGGGAAAATATTTTCTCGCCAGCGCCTGGTTGATGATAACCACCTTCGGCTTCGAATCATCTTCGGCGTCGTTAAAATAACGGCCGCGCAACATTTTCGCTCCAATCGTTGCGAAATAGTTTGCGCTCACATCCCGCTCATTCACTTCGTTGTGCTTGCCGTCATAAGGCTTTCCTACAAACCGGATCCAATCCGTGTTGCCGTTATAGCTTACTGGGAACAGGCTTGTTGTTCCGGCGGACGTTACTCCCGGCAGACTCAAGATACGGCTGATCATCCGGCGCCCAAGCGCTACCGCCTGCGGGTCCTTTCCATAAGTAGAGTCCGGAGCGCCCACCATCAATGTCGCCAAATGGTCAGGTTGGAACTGCAGGTCCACGTGCAACAGGCGATACAGGCTTTGTCCAAGCAAACCTGCGCCTACCAACAAAACCATGGCAGTGGCGAGTTCCACCACAACAAGCTTGGAACCTAGCCGCCGCCACGTATTTCCAGCCGAACCGCGGCTGCCCTCACCAAGCCCCTCCTTCATCTCACCAAAGGAGAGGCGCAAGGTCGGAGTTATGGCGAACAGTACCGCCGCGAGCAGCGCGATCCCGCACCCGAATATCGACACCCGCAGATTCAACCCCAAGCCCTGTAGAAACGGCATCCTCAACAGCATGTCCGCCGGAATCAGACGCGTGAGCAGCTTCATAGCCCACTCCGCCGATGCCAGGCCGAGAACGCTTCCGGCCGCGACCAATACCAGACCTTCCGTTACGAACTGACGAATCAATCGCACCATCGAGGCCCCGAGCGCGCTGCGGACCGAAATCTCTCGCCTGCGGCTTTCAGCGCGGACCAGCAATAGACTCGCGACATTCACACAGGCGATCAGCAATAGCAATCCGGCGCCGCCCAGCAGCATCAGAAGTATCGGACGGATATCGCCCACAATCACTTCAGAAAGAGGTAGCACCGCCGCGCCCTGGCCGTGATTGGAATCGGGATACTGCTTTTCCAATTGACTCGCAATCAAGGTCGTGTCCGCTTGTGCAGACTGGATCGTAACTCCGTCCTTCAACCGCGCAACACCCCAAAGGTTGTGGCAACTTCGCCGCTTCTCACACGACCCGGTACCGTCCTCAACCGTCCAGAACTCGGCGGCTCCCACTGGAGCGAAATGAAAATCCGCGGGCAGCACTCCGATGATGACGTAGGGATCGTTGTCGAGCGTCACCGCGCTTCCCAGCACATCGGATTTTCCACCGTATCGCTTCTGCCAGGACGCATGGCTTAATATCGCCGTGCGAGGCGCTCCCGGCCGATCCTCATCCGCATAAAAATCGCGGCCCAAGGCCGGAGCCACGCCCAGAGTGCGGAAGAATCCCGCGCTCACCTGACCGGCGCGTGCCGGCTCAACTCCCGAAGGCGTGGTCAATATGTAGCCGTTATTGTGGTACACCTCCAGTGACGAAAAAACTTTGTTGAGTTTCTTCCAATCCACATAATCGAGATAGGAAACATTGCAGCGCGGGCACAGATCGATGTGCTCAAACACGCCCAACAATGTCGCCGGATTCCGGTAAGGCAGCGGCTTAAACAGCGCAGCGTCGACGAAGGCGAAGATTGCCACGCTCGCGCACATGCCCAGAGCCAGCATCAGAATGGCGGTGAAAGTGAATCCGGCATTCCTCCTGAGCTGCCGCAGCGTGAAGCGAAAATCCTGCGTCAGGTTGTCAATCAGATTCCATCCCCGCATGTCGCGACACTCCTCTTTCCTTTGTTCTAAATCTTGAAAGGCCCTGAGCGCGGCCCGGCGTGCATCCTCGCGGCTCATGCCGGCGGCAACGTCTTCTTCAATCTGCCGCTCCAGGTGATATTGGAGCTCTTCGTCAAGATCCTGCTCCACCTTCGCGCGCGAGAAGAGTGACCGAAACCGCATATACAATATACTGGCAAGACGCATCGCGGTTACCTTCTCAAGCTTTCCCGACCACCAGCGCGATCGCTGTGGACAAACGGTTCCACTGCGCTGCTTCTTGGTCCATGGCCTTACGACCGGCCTTCGTCAGCGTGTAATACTTGGCGCGCCGATTGTTCTCGCTGATCGCCCACTTCGAACTGATCCAGCCGTTCTGTTCGAGCTTGTGCAGCGATGGATACAGCGCACCTTGCCCCACCTGCAGTACGTCGCCGGAGATCTGCCGGATGCGTTGCGCAATGGCCCAGCCGTGCATCGGCTCCAAGGCGATTACCTTCAGCACCAGCAGGTCCAGCGTGCCCTGCACCAGATCGGTAGGTTTGCTCAAGAAGCTCCCCTCAGTAACTGACAACAGTATACCTGAAGCGCTACCGAACCGCGACCGTGAGGGAGTTCCAATGGGCCTGCTGGCCCACCAAAGGTGATGAAGACGCGCCGTAGCGCACGCACTCCTGCGTGCCGCGTTCACACTCCTGTGAACGCTTGGAATTCGGTCGTCACGGGTGTTCGCAAGAGTGCGAACACGGCACGCAAGAGTGCGTGCGCTACGAGTAGGTCCCGTAGAATCAATATTTCTGGACGGGCGTCTTCAACGGAGTCGGTGCAGTTCACGCGGACTGGAGCGCCACCAAAGATTCCTTGATGGTCGGAACATTCCCTGCCTCGATATCTTTCCGGCGGATCTGGTGAAATTTAGTCAGAATCCCGTTGGCCTTTGAGAGCGCCGTGATTCTCTCCGCGAAAGCACCCAGCGTCGCGCCCGGGATCGCATACAACGCGACGTCGTCGGAAAGCACATCCAGATAAGCCCGAGCGCCGCAGCATCCCAAGCTCAGCGCCGAACGCCCCGTATTCCTCGCCTGTGGAATAATCGCGCACGCCGGACGCCCCATGGCGGGAGGCAATCCGTTTTCCAGTTGTTGCGAGGCTTCCGAAAGAATCAATGTCTGGTCGGCGCGCACCAACAGCAATACGACATCCGGATCGAGAGGAATCTCCGCCAGCGGGCCGTAAATCACATACTTCGGTTTGGATGCGAGTACCGGAATCATCTGCAGGTCCTGTTCGCGAACGTAAGTCAAATCCGCAAAAACCTTCAGCGCGTCCATGAGATCGGTATTCGACGCCGGGCTCATCTCGAGATTGTGCGTATACTGCCCAATCGCGCAGGAACTATGATCGCTGGCCGATGTCGCAAACACTCGGGCTCCAGCCTCCTGCCAGAAGCGGCACCCGGCGGGAATGGGTCCGGACCACGCTTCGACACCGGCTGGAACGCTATCGGTCAGGCAAACCGCGATGGGAGGATGCGAGAGCCCCAGATCCTGAATCAGGGCGCTGGAAATTTCGGAATGAGAAGGCATACGAACTAAGATAACAGTGACGGGCAGCCCCCGGGTTCAGTTTCGGTGTCTCCGTCCGGCAAGCGATAACGCATTCTTCAGGTCCTCATGCTCGAACGCCGACGCCATGCGATTGATTTCCGGCGCGGTGAGGCCAAGCTTCGCAGCCTCCTTTCGCCATTTGGCCACCGCCTGCCCGACCTCGGCCGCGGTCTTTCGCGCCTCATCCGGCGTCAGCTCAAAATACGCAGCCACGTCGAACGCCAGTTCCAGAGACGCCGTTGAATCCTCAAGATCGATCGCGGTTGTCAGCACGCGCGGTTTGATGTCGGCGGGCACAGGATTGAGATCGTAGGCTGGTGACAATCGCCAACCTGCGGGACCGGCCCATAGAAAGCCGTGGTTCCTCAGATGGTCGTCCGTGTTTGAAATCAGAATGCTGAACACAATCCGCCGCCACAACCCCTGCATGTCCTCCTTCGCGGATGCTCCATGCTGGCGCAGAACATCCACGAATTCCATGTAACTGCGCGTCTCGTTGTCCTTAGCGTCCAACATACTCATCGCCGATAGGAAAGGCATCCGCAATCCGTGGTCGCGGTCGAATCGGCGCAGCACCAGTACTGGTTTGCGGGCGACGGTTTCAAGACGCCACGCAGGCACCGGAATTCCGGCTCTCTTCGCGAGTGTGAGAGCGACGGCCTCCCACAAGACGGTGTTCAACTCGTCTCCTTCATTCGGAAATTTCGCAATCGCGAGATGGCCGCCGCGCTCCCGGACCGATGCCTTCGGCCGCGCACCGCCGAGCGATGAGCCGGGTGCCAGCAGCAGGCGCAAATCCTCCTCACTATCGGTCTCGCTCAAAACATGCTCCGTGGCTGAAAGTAGCCGTGGCACCTCTATGAACGGTGGGATCTTTGTCGGGGTATGTTCCGCTAGAAACGGTCCTCCTTCCCGCTCGGCGAAACGGAGCGCACCTTGGCGTGCTTCGTCGTCAACCAGTAAAAGGCAATCGATTTCCCGGACCGTCCGCGGCGCCTGTCCCTCGCGTTCGGCCCGAAGGCGTTCGGCTCGCCGCATCAACACGCGTCCCCATCGATCCGGCGCAGAGTCGCCGATAGCGCCGAACAGCGCCCTATCTGCAGACGTGTGATATGGACCCGGCCCGAGCTTCAGAGCCGGCTCAAGGGAAAAACGCTCGGGATGCGCGAGCCAGCTCTTATCGTATTCGAAGCTAGCGCTCTCTCGATCTTTCCGCATGCGGGCCCACAATCGCCCCACCAGGTGTGACGTGCCTCCGAGATCCACGTAGACCAGAACTTCTTTTTCCATTACGGCGCACCCGGCTTCCTCGGCTTCTGCCCGCGCGACAGCCGAATGCGTTGCGGCAGGTGCTCCTCCTCGAGCGCAAGCCCCACGCTATCGTGCCTGGGATCGGCGACATCGGCTAGCCGGTCGGCCATTCCAAGCGCAAAGAGAACGGTGGCGTATGCTCCGGCCGAGACGCCGGTTTTGCCCTTCTCCACCTTATTTAGAGTCATCCGGCTGATTGAGGCCCGTTGCGCCAGGATCGCGACCGGAATCCGCCGCCGCCGCCGCGCATCCCGGATATCGTGCCCCAGCTTGCGAAGGGTTCGGGTCACCGGAACCGGCGTCCTCGAAGATGATTCGCTTCTATTCATAACGTCCATTAAAGTATACCTTAACTATATTAGAGTATACAATCGTAGACGTTAACACATCATGAGACACGTCCTGGCCCTAGCCCCAGCCCCGAGTCCCCAGCCCCCATCCCCGCCCCCCGAGCTAGACTGTAGAGATCTTGCCGACCAGACTCGCCGCTGCTCTTTTCGCCGCAACCCTGACCCTGTTCTCGCAACCGGCTGCCTA